>Ga0209198_1000612_pt1 | contig 31257 bp, 24 predicted proteins | sample COGITO_mtgs_1105_2_FD_184804 | JGI IMG/M metagenome (GOLD analysis project Ga0209198, IMG submission 184804) | Pelagic marine microbial communities from North Sea - COGITO_mtgs_110519 (SPAdes) (version 2) | ecosystem: Environmental > Aquatic > Marine > Epipelagic ...
GCTTCGAACTACCTAATACACAATCGGTTGACTATGGAGATTTAATTATTATTCAAGACAGCTCTTTAGGATTTAATGACCAATTTCAACAAAACACAAAATTAGAACCTATAAAGGCCTATAATTTATTGGGTAAAGAAGTTCCCTTAAATACTAAAAATGAAATTATAATTTTAGTATACAAAAATGGGATTACTAAAAAGGTATTAATCAAGGATTAAATATCTTTTAATAAAATCAAGAGTTGTATTGAATCACAATAATTCTAAATCCTCCCCAAAATAGTTCGACTTTACTCCCCTCTGCTCCACCTAAGCAAATTGTAAACGCCTGATTATCTAATGATTTTCAGGCGTTTTTTAGTTAGTGCTCTTGAATATGCTCAAGAAAATTATCTGTTATGAATAATTTTATAAATATAGTTTATGTAACATATTTTAATCAATTATAAGTCCTTAAGAGAAATTTACTAATGAATCCTATCATAAAATTTAAGAATTGTAATTAAAAATTCAAAAGGTAATTAATTACTTTGATGATGCAAAACAAAAGCACCAATTGCAATAATTATAATAAAAATTAAATTTTTAGCAGATAACTTTTCTTTAAAAAAGAATGTGCTGAACACTATTGTTGTTAATGGTATCGCAAGAAACAAGATACTAGAAACAATAGGATTTTTATCTTTTAATCCCAAAAAATTAAATAATAATGACAGAAAAATAACAGTACTCATTAATACTACAATTTTAAAATATGTTTTAAGCTGATTTTTGTTGAGTTCTTTTTTGCCTTGCTTAAGAAGAATGACCAATCCAACTAAAAAAACAAAAAACTCTTGATTTGCAATAATCAATAATGGAGAAAAATCTAACACTAAATTTCTCCAATGCAATATTGCAGATAAACTAAAACTAAATGCCATAATAGTTAGCAATGCGTGTTGCTTATAGTTCATTTTTAACTGAGATTCTTTATTTGAATTGATAAAACAAACAAATCCTAAAACTATAATTGACAAACCTAAAAGTGCTTTTTCAATTTCAATAGTATCAAATATCCATAAATATATAATAGTAAAAACTACACCAATTAAACTATAAACACCCAACCATTGTAAAGATGATTTTTTGATGACTGTTAACATACTAAACAAACCAATAACACCAAATAAAGAGCCTAAGGTAATTTTGGTAAAATCAACCATTGTAAGTGGTTTCCACTTTAAAAAAAAGATTAAAAGAACTAGCGAAATTATACTGGTAAAAAAAGAGCGATACGTAATTAGAAAAGGTACAGAAACCGATTTTAGGTTTTTTTTCCATAGCACGTTGTTGTAAGAAAACAATAAAACTGAAAACAGAAGATACAACATATTTAAAATTTAGGCTATAAAATAGTTTAAGAGATAGGTTTTAGAAAAATAAGGGTAATTTAATTTTTTACATAATATTAAATACTCGTTTAAAATTTTATTTTTAACAGCTGTTTTTTTTGAATCAGCATATAAATAAACAAGATGTAAAATTTGTAAATAATCTTGATAACTAAACCAGTTTTCTTCAATATTAAAAAGTTTGGCATATTTTTTCTTTTCAGTCTTGTTATCTATTAGTTTGTAATAAAAAGCACACATTAAATAAAAACTATTTAAATGCTTTTTCTGATAGTATAATTCAAATCGTCGGTCTGTTTTAAAGGTTTCAATAATAAATTTCATTAAAATTATATTCTTTGTAAGAATAGCGCTTTCGACCAATTCAAAATAATAATCTGTTAATCCAGCCTTTTTTTTATGTGTTTTTGCATACTGATTAAGCACTTCTAAAATTTCATGCTCTTTTGTTGTAAATATTTTTACGGATAATAAACGACTATTTAAAATAGGATTAATACTAGTATCAAAAGGTTCATCATTAAAAGGATGTGTTACTTTTTGGTTATTTAAAAGTTTTTTAAATGCTAATAATGCCGTAGTAAATAATTTAGTTTCTTTAACTTTTACATGTTCATTTATATATGCAGCCCATTCACCATAATACCCATTTATAGATGAATAGTCCACAAAGGTTAAAAAAACACATTGTAAAAAGTTGATATTTTGTAATAAAACTGTATCAAAATAATAATTTTTTCTAAAAAGTAAACCAATAGAGTTTCCTATAAATAACACCTCTGAATAAGAAAAACTGTTAAAGACCAATTCCTTTAAATTAAATATTTTATTGATGAGTTTAAAATTTTTATCATGCAACAATTCCCTTACAAGTATCACAACAAAAGAAGGAAAATCATCGCCACTGCGTTTTACTTTTTTTATTAGCGAAATAATTTCATCATCACTAAAATTATTTACTGCTTTAAAAACACTTTGCGATAAGGATTTTCTGTCTTCCGTATTATAATTTTGAAGAAAGTGCACATAACTGTTGTAGCCAATAAAAAGTGCTAAAGTATTTAAGGTTTTAGAGTTTGGTTTTGTGCTTGGTGCTATCCCGTAAAAGCGTCTAATGGTATTATAACTTAAATCAATATCTAGAACATCTAAAATGGCATTAGAAAGCAATTCACAATTACCTCTGTTTTCAATTTTAGTTCCTATTTTTTCTTCAACCTTATTTTTTAATATATGTATCATTTATGTATCAAAAATACAATTATTTTTTTAATAGATTTGGATTTGATTTAAATTTTTAAACCCTTACCAAGTTAATGTCTAAACAAACTAACAAAAACAAACAACTAAGTTCCTGGAAATATCTTCATTATGTAGAACAAATTCGCAGAACATTTCATGTTAAGAAAAACAAAAAAAACTTTAGAATTAAGAAACATGAAAACTATGTTATTACTTCTTTAATACATGATGAAAGATTAAGAGAACTAAAACCACTAACACAGCATTACGTTCCGTTAGCAGATAAAAACTATGCGCTAATAGACTTGTATTATCCGCAAATAGATTTTGCTATAGAAGTAGATGAGCCACATCACTTAGATCATATTGATCAAGATAAAGCACGACAAAAAAAAATTGAAGATTTGATTCAATGCGATTTTAAACGTTTTGCTGTTGCGACAGATGAGAATGAATTTAATACGCTTCTATTTTCAGATATAGAAACCGTTAAGCAACAAATGATAACCAAAATGCAATCTTTAAAATCTACCGGTGAATTTGAAGTTTGGAAGCCAATAGAAACTTTAGATATAGAAGAAGCCAAAGAAAGATACACCAACACACTATTTATAAAAATTAAAGGGCAATTTAAACCAGAAGTAATGTACGATCGTTATCGAGGTCGTTGGAGTTTAGATAAAAGAAAATTAGCATTTATAAAGCAAGTTATTGTTGTGCATGATCGCGTGGTAAGTAAAGTGTTTCTTAATCCGGTTTTTGAACGTTTTGAAGAAGATAACAAGATGTATTTTGAGGCAGAAGAAGACAGTAATAATGAAATTATTGGGAACAACATTACCAATTGGGAATATCAAGTTACTAAAACCTATTCTAATGATATAGAAGGTTTAATCAAAATAAAAAAATTATATAGCTAAAAATTAATTCTAATAAAACCCTTAAATAAATACAAATAAAAAATGGCAAGAGACTATACAAAATACACAGTAGAAGGTTTAGGCGAAAACCTAAATAAAAGACAATTAGTATTTGCCATTGTAAAAGATTGGGTGAGTAAAAATAAACCTAGTTTAGAAGAAATTCTAGCAAGCTTCCCAGAAAAAACACAAGGTTCAAAAGGGTTCATTTTGAAAAAATCTGAAGTAAAAGACCCGAAGCGTTTCAATATGCAAGAACCGCTAAGCATCAAGAACGGAACAAAGGTCTTAGTCTCTAACCAATGGGGAACGAAAAACATCACATCCTTCTTAATATTAGCCAAAAGGCTAGGTTATTCTGTAACGGCTACAAGTACTGAAAACGGAAGTACAAGGCAAAAAAAGAGCCCAGATACAACCAGTCCATTATCTGCTGAGCAAATCGCTGAATTCAAAAAACGAGAAACAGAGGAGATTAAAGGGGATTATTGTGAAAATTCCTGGGATGCCTCTTCACTTTATGATGATTTAATAGAAGAAGGTGATACCGCTTGGGCTGACCAAATTCTTCAAAAAATGGCAGACGCTTCTGAAAGTTTTTCAGACATAGAAACAGTTTGTGATAAACTAAAGGAGCGAGAGGAAACAGAACGTCTATTGGTTGTAGCGAAAAAAGCGGAAGCGAAAACAGAAGATTCGGCTGATAATCTTTCTTTGGCAAATCTTATCTCAAAAGCGGATAAAGATTGGGCAATGAAGTTATACCAAAAAGCAGAAGAAATGGCAGAAGATTTTCGTGATTTTAATAATTTAGGAGATGCCTTAGCAGATGAAGATTACTTAGGTGATAAGGAGACTGCCCTTCGAGTACAGCGTAAAGCATTTCCATTGGTTGATGGCAAATGGGACAAGCAAAATTTAATCAATAGTTTGGAAGGCTTAGGCAATATTGGAGCTGAGCTATTAGCCGACTTTATGGATATTCAAGATAAGTCTGTTCCTAAAATGAAGATGCCAGAAAATCTGTTTGCAAGTTATCATCTGCCTTGGGGCAGGTTTGTGTCGCTCCGATTGGATAATGCACCTGATTGTGATACCATGAGTTTCCGTATCCTTTTGGATATGAAAGAACAGAAAATATTGGGTAAATCCAATGAGAATGACAATTTAATACGATGGTTTGATGAGCGTGAAGTTCGTCTCTTTAATGATTTTGAGAATCTTAAATCTTATGATGGTGTCCTTACTATTTCGGGTGGATATACTAAATATACGGAAGATTGGCAAATCAGTTGTCACACAGGTTTCCAAGAGCTTTTAGAAGGCGAATTACCAAAGGATGCTCCAGGGGATGAATTATATAATGCGGTTGGAAAAGAAGGAGAAGTATATCAACTGTATAGCTACCTCTTGGACAATGCTCATGAATCAGGCATCAAGGTTGGTTTGAGTGAGGAAGACATTACTGCACTGACTGAAGCGGACAGTGGTTATAAATTCAGCGAAATATTACAGGAAGCATTAGATAAAGACCAATTAGACGCCCTGGATTATGAGCCACTTTTGATTGAAATGGCCAAAGAGAATACGCTTAAAGGAAAAGCCTTCAATTTAGACCTTGCGACTATTGCGGGTTGGGTCAATCAACATTTCGGAAACTTGTGTTATCGTGCCTATTATGGAGAAGAAGGCATTACCAAAACAAATTTGGAATATGCAGCAACCTGGGGCGAACTCGTCACGGCATTAGCTGAACGTGCTGAAACGGATACAGATTATATCAATGTGGCGTCTTGCATACAAATGAAATTTACAGCATTTGAAGATAAAGAGGAATGTATACAGTTTGCCCATGAAAACTACTCCAAAGCGATAGATGCAATGTATGATGTACAATATTTGATTGGTTTAGTAGGAGGACATTTGAATGAAGAATATTACGAAAATGAAGAACTAACGACGAAAGCTGGCATAAAAGCCCTAGCCTCAGCTTCCACTTTCCAAGATTACGCCACCATCTGTTTTGATGATAGCGAACGTTGCTCATTCAACAATACGGATATTTATAAAATTGCAGCAGCTAAAGCAGTAGAATTAATAGACCAAGCTGATGAATATGAATTGGAGCATTTCAAACGCATGCTAGAAGAATGGGAAGACGAAGAAAACCTTAAAAAATTAAACTAACTAATATTAAAACACAATAATTAAAAACACATATTATGGCAAGAGATTATACAAAATACAATGTAAAAGGCGTTGGCGAAAAATTAAATAAAAGACAACTAGTTTTTGAAGTTGTAAAAAATTGGGCTACTAAGAAAAAACCATCTTTAAAAGTGATGACCAATACTTTTAGCGATGAAATACAAGGCAGCAAGGGTTTTGTAAGAAAAAAGGCAGAGGTAAAAGACCCAAAACGCTTTAATATGCAAGAGCCATTAAGTATTAAAAACGGTACTAAAGTGGTAGTTTCTAACCAATGGGGCACAAAAAATATTGCCGACTTTTTAGTGCTAGCAAAAAAGTTAGGCTACAAAGTTGAAGCTGTTGAAGCAGCAGCACCTAAAAAAGCAGCAGCTCCAGCAAAAAGCCCTTTAACAGAAGAGCAAATTGCAGAATTTAAAGAGCGTATAAAAGATGATATTGATGGTGATTATGACAACAACTCTTACTATGCTTATAGTATACACGATGATTTAATTGAAGAAGGCGATATAGCTTGGGCAGATACTATTTTAGATAAAATTGTTGATGCCTGTAAAGATTTTAGAACCATAGAAACTGCATGCGAAAAATTACAGGAGCGTGAAGAAATGGATAGGTTTTGGGCAATGGTAAGCAAGGCAGAAGCATTGGCAGAAGATACAAGCGACTTAAATTCCTTAGCAGATGTAGTAGAAGAATCTGACAAAGTAAAAAGCGAACCAATACGTAAAAAGGCCGAAGACAAAGCAGAAACTGTAGGAGACTTAATAAATGTAGCCGAAAAAGTTCAAGACAATAATAAAGATTGGGCTACAAAAATTTACAAAAAGGCAGAGGATAAAGCCGATAATTTATACGAAACAAACTTATTAGCTGAGGCCGTAAAAGAAATAGACCAAGACTGGGCTGCTAAAATTTACAAAAAATCGGAAGCGATTTGTGATAGTACTGCCGATTACATAAGATTGGCAGAAACAGTAATAGAGTTTGATAAGGACTGGGCGCTCAAATTGCTAGTAAAAGCGGAAGAGGATCCAGGGTATTTTAGTGACTTTAGAGATTTGGGTTACGCTTATGGTAATACAGATGGCTTTGCAAATAAAGAAAAAGCTGCCGAATACTTTGAAAAAGCATTTCCTAAAATAGACGACCAATGGGATAAAGACAACCTATTAGACGCAGCTAAAGAATGTTTGGGAATGAAACATGCCTTTACACAAAAAATGATAGCATTTGTTGATGAGGCTAAGCCTAAACTAAAATTACCAAAGCAATACTTTCCGGACTACAAACTAGCTTGGGGTAAAAAAATTACCTTACACCTTGCTAATGGCCCATCTTGCGAATCTATAGAATATTTCGACATTCAACTGAATATGGAAACCAATGAAGTTATTGGTCATGATGATAAAGATGATGCCTTATCCCGTTGGTTTGATTCATGGGAAGTAGGTATTTACGATGGCTATGCCGAAGAAAAATCGTATGATGGTACGGTTAGAATATGGGGCGAAGATGAAAATGGAGAACAATGGTGTGTTTATGGTCACAATATGTTTGAAGAAGTTGAAGAGGGAGAATTACCAAACGGAGTAACAGGTGAAGATATTTGGGATGCTTTAGGAGGTGGTAAAGCAATTTACGAATTGTACACATACGTAAAAACAAACGGAGAGTAACCATATATTTTAACCAAATAAAACAATAAATATTATGGCTAAAGATTATACGAAATACAATGTCGAAGGCATTGATGGGGATTTCAATAAAGCCCGTTTAGTACAAGCAATTGTGAAGCATTATGTTGAAAATAATGTAATGTTATGGGATGCTTTATTAACAACCTTTCCACTTGAATTACAAGGCAATAAAGGCGTGATTTCTAAAAAATCAGAAGTTGAAAAAGAACGCGATTTTTATGTAGATGCACCGATGACACTTCAGGACGGAACAGAAATCGTCACTTGTCGCCAATGGGGTAAACACAATCTTGAGCATTTCATCGAGCGTGCAAAAACTTTAGGTTATAAAATAAGCGTAGTCGGAGGTGAAACTGAAGCTAAAGAAGAAAGTACCCTAAAATTTGCTACTGAACAAATCAATGCTATAGGAAAAGCATGGCAGTTCTATGAGATAGAACAAGTTTTGGCGGAAGTATTAGGTGTTGAGACATACCAAATACCTTCATTACAGATAGAACCGTATTTGGAAGAATTGGTAGAAGATAGAACTTTTGGCGGTGTAGAAACGGAATTATCTAATGGTGCAATTGCAAGAGCAATCCATAAAGTGTATGGAAACCTTTGCTATTTATCCCAGTACGATCAAGAAGGCAAAGGCGATAAAACAAGTATAGAATACTCAAATCTTTGGGCTGATTTACTGAAAAAGCTAGAAGCAAAAGCCACAACGGATGATGATTATTGGTCTATAGGCGAATCATCTTTGGAGAAATTGACACCTTTTGAGGATAAAGATGAAATGGAGGCTTTTGTGCATTCGGCTTATAACAAAGCAATTGATTTAGATGATGATATTAGTAGTTTAACTGTGATGGCAAACCGTTTGAGCTCAGAATATTATACGAATACCGAACTGTTGAATAAAGCAGGAAAAAAGGCTTTGAGTTTAGCAGAAACGTTCCAAGATTATGCTTCAATTTGCTTTAATGATAATGAAGAAAGTCTTTTCTATGGAGAAATTTTTGAGCAAGCACTCGATAAGGTAATTGAATTAAAAGAACAGGCTGAAGAAGATGAACTAGAAAATCTAATTTTACTTTTGGCAGATGATGAAGATTACCATGATAAAATAAAACAAATAGACCCAAATTGGGTAAACGAATATTAAAATAAAATGGCAAGAGATTACACAAAATACACAGTAGAAGGTTTAGGAGAAAACCATAACAAAAGACAATTAGTTTTTACAGTTGTAAAAGACTGGGCAGAGAAAAATAATCCGTCCTTAGATGAAATACAAGCTGCATTTCCTGATGAAGTTCAAGGTAGTAAAGGCTTCATTGTAAAAGAAAGTGAAGTAAAAGATGCCAAGCGTTTTAATATGGAAGAACCATTGAGTATTAAAAATGGCTTGCATGTAGTGGTGTCTAACCAATGGGGAGTTGAAAACATCGAACCTTTCTTAGAACTAGTAAAAGGACTAGGATACGATGTAAAAAAGATTACTAAAGAAGAATCTACTGAAAAACCAGCAGCTTCTACTTCCTCCGATTCCTTTGATATTACTCAATTATCTATGAGGGATTTCAAAAAACTCGTTGAAACACACGATGAGCTTTTTAAATTAGAGCCAATTTTATTAAAACAAGTAGAGTTAAATCCTAACTTTTGGTCTTATCTATTAATTTACGACCATATCGTACATGAAGGAGAATGGATGGAACTTTCTGAAAAAACGAGGAATGGTGCATGTATTGAATGGTATGAAATACAGGACGAACAAGAGCCTTTAGCTCAGTATGTATTAGATATATTAGAGATGGATTTTGAAGAAGTGCAGACAGACACTAAAAAGAGAATTCAGTACATCGCATCTTTTGGGTCTTATTTGTATGAGAGTTTAAGAGAATTCGCCAATGTTGAAGACATCGAAGAATCAGATTTTGCGGGTTACCTAGCTTCTAATGACCATACCTTGCTAAGAGAAGGAGAAGACGTTTTTGATAAGCATGGTGTAGGTGATGATTGGATTGTAACAATGGCAGACGAATGGCTCATGTATTGTGGTTTTGACAGTAGTAATTATGAAGGAGAATGTAGGGTATATTTAGTGAACACAGAGCCCAGAGAGTTTTCGATTGACTATAAACGCATGGCGGAAGATGTTATGGCTAAGTTTGCATAGTTGACAATGAATACATTTCAACTTAGAAGAATTATTTTTTAATAATAATAATAATGGCAAAAGATTATACAAAGTATAATGTAGAAGGTGTAGGTTCTAATTTGAGTAAAGCTCGATTGGTACAAGCGATAGTGAAAGATTATATTGCTAAAAACACACCTAACTGGGAAGCGTTACAAACCGCTTTTCCTGAAAGTATTCAAGGAGGAAAAGGCGTAGTGGCTAAAAAAGATGCAGGCGTAAAAGAAAGAGATTACTATTTAAACGCTCCAATTACTTTATCCGATGGTACAGAAATAGTAAACTGTCGTCAATGGGGTACAAAAAATATTGCTGACTTTTTGGACTTGGCAAAAAAATTAGGATACAGCGTAAGCGCTAATTCGGGCCAAGCCCAAGCAGACTCAAATGAGTCAGAATTATTTTCACTATCCTATGATATGTATTATTCAGAAGATATTACAGAAAATATAGAAGGTATTCTTACATCTGGAGATAAAGAACGCTGTGAACAGTTTTGGAAATCAGCTATTGATTTTGTTAACAGTAATAATTGTTGTTATTGGATTATACCTTTAATACAAAGATGTCTAATGGGTTTTCAAGGTAAATGTGATGATGGAAGTTTAGATTTGTATGAGGAGATTGATTTAATGTACCCTGCTGGTAAAGAGTTAGACGTTAATCCAAAAAAGGAATATCTTTTATTTTATTGTTGGAGGAGTCAGACCTTTAAATTAGATGAGGATAAAGATGAAGAGCAGGAGTTTTTCGAAATACTTATAAAGCATTTTAGCGATGCACAAAATATTGATGATACAGGTGATGATTTCTATCACACATGTATTACTACATTGTACTGTACAATTTGTAAAATGTGTCAAGAAGATATTGCCCAAGATGAATTAGTTGATTTATTACTTGCTGTATTCAATGACCAATACTTGAAAGATGCTGAGCAAGGAGATTTTATATGGGGTGTTATATCAGAAACCTTAACGAGTTTGGGAGTTGACTTAGATGAATACAAAGATGAATCAAACCTATGGAGAGATATGTACTTAGTTAATTTCGATGATGTTGCAACGTACTTGATTGAGAATGATGTTTTTGACCATGATTATATTCCATCTTAAAAGAAATAAAGTTTAATATTTAATAATAATAATGGGAAAAATATTTCACTGAAAACAATGAGATTACTCTATATAGATTTAGATGGAGTTGTGGCAGACTTTGTGTCTGCCATGAATACGCATCCTAAAAAAGAGACACCACCTTATCATGAACATCCAGATACCATACCGCATATCTTTAGAGATTTAACCCCTATTAAAGGTGCTATTAATGCGGTAAATAAATTGTTGGATGCTGCTATGTACGAGGTTTATTTTTTATCCACAGCACCTTGGGGAAATCCATCGGCTTGGACAGATAAACGTCTATGGTTAGAAGCACAGTTTGGTGAAAAAATAAATAGAAAACTTATTTTAACGCATCGTAAAGATTTGGTAAAAGGCGATATTTTAATTGACGATAGACCAAATAACGGTGCAAAAGACTTTGATGGAGAATTGATTACATTTGGCTCTGACCAATACCCAAATTGGGATGCCGTATTAGATTATTTATTATGAAAGCACTATCCAAATCTCGATTTAAACTAGGACTAGAATGTCCTAATAAACTTTACTTTTCAAACAATAAAGAAACGTATCACAATATTAAAAAGGAAGATCCTTTTTTACAAGCACTTGTCGATGGTGGTTTTCAGGTTGAAGAATATGCACGATTACAATATCTAAATGGCGAATTAATTGAAGAACCTAAAGACCGCTATGATTACCAAGATTTAGCCGATAAAACAGCAGCCTTATTAAAACAAGAAAATGTCGTTATTTTTGAAGCCGCTTTTTATGCTAACAATCTGTTTATTAGAACCGATATTTTGGTTAAAAAAGGCAACGATATTGAATTAATAGAAGTAAAAGCAAAATCTATAGATCCACACAACGACTATAATTTTGTTGGTAAAAAAGAAAAGTTAGTAAGTAGTTGGAAACCTTATCTTTTTGATCTCGCCTTTCAAACTCATGTTGCAAAACTTTGTTTGCCAGATTATAATATAACACCTTTTCTCTGTTTAGTGGACAAATCTAAAGTTGCTACTGTAGAAGGACTAAATCAGTTTTTTAGAGCCTCACAAAAATCAGATAAACGAACCAAAGTTGAGGTCTTAGTTAAAAATAAAGAACAACTAGGCGCTAATTTATTGCATCTAGAAAATTTAAATGATGTAGTTGCTAAAATTGTCTCTGGAGAGCACAAGTATTACGATAATTTAAATTTTGATGAGGCTGTTACTTTACTTTCTGATATTAGAATAAAAAATGAGTATCCCAATTGGCCAACACGTTTTTCGGCTTGTAAAAATTGCGAATTCAAAAAAGATGATTCAGATGAAGGACAAATCAAAAAGTCTGGTTTTGAACATTGTTTAAAAACACAATTTAAATGGCGTGACTCAGATTTCAAAACATCAAATATTTTCAATATTTGGGATTTAAAAGATCCTAAACTAATGGAGCAAGGGAAGTTGTTTAAATCGCAATTAACTAAAAAAGATATTAAATACAAAGAAGACGAAAATAAATTAAGTAGAACAGAGCGACAATGGTTGCAAATAGAAAAAGAGCGTGGCAATGACTTTACGGAGTTTGTAGATGTTGCAGGTTTAAAAGCAGAAATAGAGCAATGGACATTTCCATTACATTTTATAGATTTTGAAACATCTACTGTTCCATTACCATTTCATATTGGTCGACGACCTTATGAGCAGATTGCCTTTCAGTTTTCGCATCATATTTATCATAAAGATGGACGTATTGAGCATGCCAATCAATATATAAATACAAAGTCTGGAGAATTTCCTAATTTTATATTTATGCAACATTTGCATGATGCATTAGTACATGATGATGGTACTGTTTTTCGCTTTTCACACCATGAAAACACCATATTAAATGCGATTAGAGATCAGTTAAAAGCTAGCAATTACCAATTTAAAGATGTACTTATTTCCTTTATTGAGTCGATAAGCAAACCAAAAGAAAAACATCCAGATCCTTGGCCTGTGCCAAAAAGAAATATGGTAGATTTATGCGATGTGATTAAGAAGTATTATTACAATCCTTATAGTTATGGTTCAAATTCAATAAAAAAAATACTTCCAGCGGTTTTAAAATCAAGTCAATTGGTTAAAAACAAATACAGTAAATCGATAAGTGAAATTAATGTTAGTAGTTTAAACTTTCCGTCTCATCATATTTGGTTAAAAGAAGCGCAAGGCGAAATAGTAAGTCCTTATAATGCATTGCCGCCACTTTATGAGAATTTAAGTGAAGAAGAAATAGAGAAAACCATTTCAGAAATAGAAAGTATTAGTGATGGTGGCGCAGCATTAACAGCTTATGGTAAAATTCAATATACAGATATGTCTGAATCTGAAAAAGAAGATATTGCCAAAGGCTTATTTCATTATTGCGAACTAGATACTTTAGCTATGGTTATGATTTACGAGCATTTAAAATCCTTAGTTTAATGAATCTTGAAATTGAATTGCCAAATTTTATCACGCCATTAATGAAGCAATGGTTAATTCAATTTAAATATCAAGAATTGAAAGAAATTACAACTTTAGGGCTGTTCCATTGGGATTTTTTCCCGAACAAACGCAAACCAGAAAAACCAAGAAGAATTCCACGATTAGATGATTGGGTAACATTAATAGATTCTAGTTTTAAAAGAAGTGTTTACTTTTTGGAGGTTGATGCTAAGACACTTCATGTTTTTGAATCTTCTGGCATCAGTTTAGCAGGTTTTAAAATAACCAAAGAATATATTTTAGAAGCTGAAAAATTTGTTGAAACTCGTATATTAATGAAAATGATTAGTTAGATAGTTATTAAAAAATATCAAACAGACCATATTTTTAATGAACGAGGAGTTAGTAGCTCTCGAAAATGCTCTCGAACACACACGTATATAGATATACACTCAAGATTACTTTTCAAATTTCTATACGCATATAAAGTACACACAAGACCACACACATAAACACAACTGTATAATGTTAGGCTTCTGGAGGTACCACAGTAGAACCCACAACCTTTTATGGCTATGGTTTTATATTTTATATAAATCCTCCCCAAAATAGTTCGACTTCACTCCTTTTGGCTCCACTTTTTATTCCCAAGAATAATTTTTTATCCTTGGGAATAATTTTTTCTAAAAATAGCTAAATCCTCCCAAAAAATTATTCGATTTCATCACCTTCGCTTCACGACACTATTCCCAAGAATAAAAATTTATTGATTATCTTGAACTACAAAAAAGGGATGAAATAACCCATTTATTAATTTAAAATTAAGACTTTTAAGTAATGAAATATCCAAATTTATTTAAAGCATTTAATACGCATATTGATTTAGACATTGATGTATATCTAGATTTAGAAGACCGTTTAGTCCACAAAAAAATAGGTAAAAAAGATTTTTTATTTAAACAAGGGGAAGTGGTTAATTACTTACCATTTATTAACGATGGACTAATGATAAATAATATAATAGATAAGGATGGAGAAGAACATGTAATCCAAATTCGGGGGACTGGATTATGGCTTGGTGATTTGTACAGCTTTTTTTCAGGTGCAACAACAAGGTTTAATATTCAAGCCTACCAACCTACTGAAGTGCTGATGATAAATCATGAAACATTTGATTACATGACCAAAAATCATCCCGTTTATGAAAAATATTTTCGGTTGAGCATTCAGAACGCATATGTACAAACTCTAAATAGAATTTATAATCTACATAGTGCATCTGCAGAAGAAAGGTATCTTGAATTAATCAAAAATATACCTGAATTATTTGACAAAATCCCTCATTATATTATCGCTTCTCATCTAAACATCAAGCCCCAATCTTTAAGTCGAATTCGAAAGAATCTTAAATGAATTATCTGATTAACATAGGTGAATGGAATACTGAGTTTATTCAATTAATTTTATTATTCAATTATTAGTTTAAACTTAAATAGAGTATAATGAAACGGATTACATCATTATTTATAATATTTCTTACAATAATAAGTTCTTGCTCAAAAGATGAAGGTTCTATTGGTCCATCTCCAATTATTCCTGACCATAGCTGGGCACCTTTAAACCGAACTACAAGTTCTATTTACTTGGCAGCAGAGGATAGCATAATTATCGATACAAATTCTGTAGAGTTAGATTTTTATCGAAACACCGCTTACACCTGCGGCTTCTCGGGCAACTATACATTCCTTGTAGTTGAGCCTATAAATAATCCTGGAGCCGAAGCTCCACTATGGGTATATCTTCATGGTGGTGGTGCAGGTTATTTTGATGAAAACCGAGAATATAAAATTGGAGTAAGACCAACTGATGGGGCACCCAGAAATCCCAATCAACACAATACTGAAAAAACATTAGAGAGACTAAGAGATGACCAACTCATTTATAATACTCAAACTAACACAGGACAAATTGAAAATAGTACGCTTACAAGAAGAATTATGGAAGGGTATCGCATATTAATTGTTTCTATGAGTGATCATGACCTTCATTCTGGTATGGGCACCCCTTACCTAAATAATCCACATGGAGGAGAAGTAAATGGTTTACAGGCCAATATGGCTGCGATTGATTATACTGTAGAAAACTATCCTACAACTCATGTATTCGCACATGGTACTAGTGCTGGTTCCATAGGGGCTTTTACTTTAGCATACGCATATAATTTAGAAGGTGTTAAACTCAATGGTATTATCATGGATTCACATTTGGCTTCTTATAGAACAGAGACTTTAATCGGGTCTTTGGTTGGTGAAAGTGGATTTGTGTTTCCGGCAGATTTTGACATTATAGAGGCTGGAAAAAAAGTTGGCTGGATAGCTGACCGAGATAGATTTCCTGGAATAGAGTATGTAATAAATAATGGATAAGATATCCCCTCATTAGATATTTACGGTAATTTGGATCCTGGATGCGGAGTAGGGCTGGCTCGAATTGATGAAGCTCATTCGGTTGGCTTAGATAACTGTGACTGGGTGCATGAAGGTTTTAGACAGGCAGTTGTATCTCAACCAAACAGCATACACAAAGTTCGAGTAACCACAGGATTTGGTCATGTACCAACAAATTATGCTAGCCCCGCAAATGATTTTGTTGATGAATTTATAAATGAAATTTTAGCTACTAATCCATCAAACCCTTTTAACTAAATATGAAAAAAAGCACTCTACTTATAGTAATTCTTGTATTGCTTTTTACATCATGTAATGAGGACGACATTCAACCAAACGACACTAATTTATTTGTTACTCCGAAAGTAAATAGAACGGTAACACAAATTAGCTTGGTCGATGAAATGACTATCAATGGTGGTGTCTTTAATGCAACCTTAGAATTAGATTTTTATAGAAATGAAGCTTATGAAGCAGGATTATCTATTGAATCCAACCCTGAATATTACACTTTCATGGTTATAAATCCCAATAACAACCCTAATGCATCTGCGCCGCTTTGGATTTATCTACATGGTGGTGCTCAAGGATATTTTGATGAACAAGGTGTATATCAAACAAACCCAAATCAAGATGAACATACTTATAATCATGAAGAATCGTTTGATGATCTCTGGCAGGTTATCACTATTCGAACCATTGCAAATGGCCAATTAGAAGATAACACTTTAAAAAGGCGGATAGAGGAAGGTTACCGAATACTTGTAGTTTCATATAGCGACCATGATTGGTATTCTGGATTTGGAACAACCTATCCAAATAATCCTGCTAATCCTAATGCACAAGTAAACGGGTTACAAGCCACAATGGCTGCTATCGATTATACAGCTGACAACTATCCAACAACTCATGCTTGGCTTCATGGTACCAGTGCTGGTTCAATAGGCGTTTGGTCTGTTGCACTTAGTTATGAGCAGGAAGGAAGACCAATTACTGGGCTTATCGGAGATTCTGGAGCTGTTGTTGAAAATATTGATGCAATATTTGATGCTTATCTAGAATCAGGCCAACTTAACTATGATGCATCATGGAGACCAGAAGGAATTGAGGAGAAAGTCGGTTACTTTGCAAATGTGAATAACCAAACTCATCCTGAAGCTCAAATCAAAAACTTTGATTTCAGAGCAACTCCCGGTATATGGATTACAGGTCTTGCAGATCCTGCTTTTGCTGCTCATCTTCCAACAGTTGCAGAGGCAGTTGATGCTGGGTTTGACAACAACCCTGAATATATCATGAGTGGATTAAATACAGCTATTAATGGGCAAATTGGTTCACCTCATGAATTACATTTCTTACCAAATACAGGACATGTACCAACTAATGATGAAGGTCCGGCTAATAATTTAGTTAATAATTTCATTGATAAAGTACTGGCTTCGAATCCGCCACCTTTTGGTCTGTGATAAAACAACAACACTAGCGCTAACAATTGATTTGACAGAACAGCTCCTTCGTCAAAACTCTGCATATCATTATACATCGTAAAATATTGACTCATAATTATTCAATTTTAACAAATCTGTTCCAAAATAGTTCGACTTCGCTCCTCTCTGCTCCACGGTATTATTACTGAGAATAACTTTTTTTTTGGGAATAATTTTTTTTTAGAATCTACTAATTCTAAATCATTATCTTTACTATGGATTTAAATAAATAAAAAAAATGAAAAAACTATTAACACTTTTACTAGCAGCTATTTTATTAGTAGCATGCAATAACAAAAAGAAAACTGATGGTGAAGCTCACGCTTCAATGATTGAAGCCTCTAAAAACGGAAGTTTAAAAAAAGAGCCGTCAACACCTCATGTTTTAATTGTTAATTATAACCTCAAACAAATGAGTATTGAGGAACATAACGAACTCGGAGCAAATGTTGCACCAAATTTTACTCCTGAAAAAATTAAGGGACTAATAGGCAAATCATTTATTGGAAATACTGCTACAGGTGTTTATGGAGGCGCTTATCAGTTTAACTCTAAAGAAGCTGCTGAAAAATACATAACCTCAGAGTTTTGGTTAGGAATTGAGGCGCATCCTAATTTAGTGAACTTTACAAAAGAAATTTATACTGTTCCGCCATTTTCAAACAAATCGAACGGTATATGGGCAAATAGAAAAACATCATCCAACCCAGAAGATGCCAAGGGAATGCACTTGCTAGTTGTTAAGTATAACTTGAAGGATATGACCCTTGATGAACACTATCAATTAGGGGTTGATGTGGCACCAAATTTTACATCTGAAAAAATTGAGGGTTTCATCGGAAAATCCTTCATTGGAAATGCCGATACTGGAGTATTTGGAGGAGTATATCATTTTAAAAGTAAGGAGGCAGTCGATAATTATTTGAACTCTAAATTTTGGGAAGGAATTGAGAACCATCCTAATCTAGTGAATTTTAAAAAAGAAATTTATGGTATTGCTCCAATTTCAACAATTTCTAATGGGATTCCAATGCTTTAAACATCTTGTTTAAAAAAGTATTACCATCATATATATATAAAACCTACATCTTATGGTGTAGGTTTTTATATTCATTAAATCCGCCCAAAATAGTTCGATTTTACTTCTTTCTGCTTCACAGTAGAACCGGTAACGTTTTATGGCTGCGAGTTTTTTATTTAAATTAAACTTATTTATTCTTCCAAAAAGATTTAAAAAACAAACTCTTAAAGCTAAACCAGAAAGCCAAAATCCCTGGCAGGGTGGTTTTAGGAGACTTCCCTTTTCCAATGCGTTGAATTTGAAGTTCATACCAGGGTAATTCTACACCACCAAGTTTGTCCAAAAACGTAATACCAATTTCAGGTATCGGGATTTCAAATCGTTTTACGGACCCATCAAAAATTTGATTAGGCAAATTAGGATATAAGCAAAATGGTCTTGCCAAACCAATAACGTCTAAATGACCATCTTCCAATGCATTCTCCATTACCGAAACAGAACGAAAACCTCCCGTAAGTAACAAAGGAGTTTTAATCAATTTTCGAGCTTTTTTAATATAATCTAAAAAGTACGCTTCACGCGCAAGGGTACTTTTTTTGCGATCTCCCTGAATCATAGCTGGCTTCTCATAAGTTCCACCAGATATTTCAATCAAATCGATTCCTTCATTCCCTAGCAGGCGAATCACCTCCATAGATGCTTCTTCTGTAAATCCGCCACGCTGAAAATCTGCCGAATTAATCTTAATTCCGATTGGATAATCAGCCCCAACTTGATGCCGAATTTCACGATAAATCTCTAAAACAAAACGCGCTCTATTTGACAGAGAACCGCCCCATTGATCCGTTCGAATATTGCTATTGGGAGACAAAAACTGACTGACTAAATACCCATGGGCTCCATGAATCTGACAACCTGTAAACCCAGCTTCTTTTAATATTCTAGCGGTATTTCCAAAGCGTTTTATGATGTTCCAAATTTCTTCTTCTTTTAATGCTATTGGCACTTTAAACATCTTAGAAGCACTCCCCATTTTTAATGGTATCGCAGAAGGCCCTACTGTTTCTTTATTAATTGCCGCAAAAGCCTGCCTCCCTGGATGGTTTATTTGTGGCCAAAGATGTACACCTGTTCCTTCTGCTGATTTAGCCCATTCTTTTAATAGTTCAAAATCTTTATAGTCTTCAACAACTACATTCCGCGCTTCACCCAACGCCAAAGAATCTACCATCACATTTCCTGTGATAAGCAACCCTGGATTCCCTTTTATCCAAACCCGATATGCATTTATTAAACCCTTACTTGGTGCGTGATGTCGCGTCCCAAAATTTTCACTCATTGCAGACTTTGCAATTCTATTTTTTAAAACGGACCCATTTGGTAAAGTAAAAGAAGAAGCGATATGTTTCATTACTATATTTTTATCAAATATATTTAAAACATTAAAGGAAAGGCTAAAAAAACTGCTTCTATTTTCGTATTCGAGTGAAATGTGCCAAGCGCCTTCCAACGAAAAAAATAATATACATTGGCATTGGTATGTGAGTTTTTACCCGTTACTTCTTAGAAGTGCAACAGTAAAAAATTTTATGGTAGGCTATGAAATGTTTGGAATTCCTCAAAGAGATATTACTGCCGAACAAGCAGTACAAAAACTCAAAGAATTGGTTTAAATTTCTATTAAGTTGATCTAAAACATGCCTCTTAGTAGCTTGAAGCGCTCTTTTTTAGAAGAGTTTTCTAGAGTTAAAACATAAAGTCCAGTGGGCAAATTTGGAAGATCAATTCGGATATACCCATTCATAAGTTTCAACTCTCCACGTTGAATAGTTTGACCAATTTGATTCACTATGATAAATGTTGTGGGTTGGTTTTGTCCATCTATCAAACAGTTTAAATTTATATGATCTTTAAAAGGGTTAGGATACACAAACCAATCTTTTGAATTGAGTTTTTCAATGCTTAAACTTTGATCTAAACAGTCTTCTTGAACTGCATAATCCGCTTTTAATAAGTTTTGAATTTTCTGCTCAGCAAAACTATCGTTGTTAAAATTATCTACAAAAGTATTGTTGATATTGTTCGTGTTAGAACCAAGAAAATCTTGCATTATTGTTGCTAAGGTCTGACGGTAATCAAATTGAACAGATTCTATCTGAAAATTATTACTGGCTGTAGCTTCACTAAAATCAACATTCACACCTGAAACACCGCTATTTATAGGTTTACCAAAAACAAATGCAGGTGCTACTTGGCCATGATCAGTTCCATTACTTCCATTCTCTTGAGCTTTTCTTCCAAACTCAGAAACGGTAAGACCAACAATATCATCTCCGATGCTATCGGAATTCACATCACTCATAAATGCCTCGATAGCAGTAGATAATTCATCTAATAAGTTATAATGTTTTCCTTGAATATCGCCTTGACCTTGAACTTGATCGTTGTGGGTATCAAAACCTCCAAGTCGAACCATATAAACTTTGGTTTCAATCCCTCCTCGAATTAATCTCGCTACAGTTTTCAGTTGATCAGCCAAGTCAGTATCTGGATAATTGGCACCAGAAAAATTACTTCCACTGTTAAAAGAATTAGAAATGGCTTGCGCATATACATTTGAAACCGCATCAGTATCTACAATATATTGCAACTCATTACCATAGTGAGAATCAGGGAATTCGGAAGGATATTCTCCAGAAAGCCCGCTCAAAACAGAGTAAAAGTTTTCGGAGTCTTGACCACTTAAATTAACGGCAAGACCGTGTTCATTTAAACCGTGAAATCCCAAAGATGTATTTCTGGAGCCAATTTGAACCCCCATTGGAAAATTTGTAGGTAATAAATCGGTATAATGATTTTCCATAAAACGACCGATCCAACCACTATTTTGACCATTATTCCAATTACTTCCATCATTCCCAGTATTATAGATATCTATAGAAGCAAAATGACTTTTATTTGCCGAAGGATACCCAACAGATTGAATAATCTTTAGTTGGTCTTGATCAAATAAGTTATACATTCCAGAGAGTTTGGGATGTAACCCTATATCTTGATTTGTCCCTGCGAGATTTGAATCAATATTACTTAGAGGTAGCACTGAAGAGGACGGCACATGAATGGTAGGTCGCATACTAACATAGTCCGAGTATACACTTAATGGTATTACTGTATTAAGCCCATCATTACCACCAGCGAGTTCAATAAGTACAATTTTTCGATTCGAAAAATCACAATTCGAAAAGCTATTCAAAAATTTGAAAGATGCATTTAATTGTATCGGCAACAAACCAGCTGCTGATGCAGTGCTTGTAAGCTTTATAAAATTTCTTCTTTTCATTTTTAAATAAATTTACATCAATTGAAATTCTGGTGCATTTATCAGCTTCGTGAAAAGCGCATCCAAACGTGACTTAACTTGAACAGTATTTCCACTCTGAACATATTCGGCCCAAGCACCTGCCCAATAACCAGGATCTAAGTCGTTAAGGGATTGAATAAAATAATCCAGGCGGTTTGCCGAAATAGTTTCACAAAAAAGCAATTCCACAAGCTCAGAAACCAATACCGTTGAATCATAAGGATTTGAGATGTGATTGTTGTTATCAACAAACGCTACTGCGTTAAATTGCATCCATATGTTCTGATAATAAGACGCTCCGTTGGCATTAGTTTGAACCCCCAAAATTCTATTTTTTCCTGCAATAAGGGACTCAATTGTTTTGTAACGTGCTACAATGGTGTTAGAACTAAACCAACTACGATCATAATCAGGGCCTTGATAATCCGCGGAATATCCTGCAACGGTATCTGGTGAAAATATATTCATTCCGGCGCCAGGTAAAAATGTATTGTGGCAAAACTTATAATAGAAATTATAAAAATCTTGTTGTTCAGTTGTCCAAGAGCTAGGCGGGTTTTCACTTGAAGCTTCGGGATTTGGTATTGAAATGTCGAGCGCTGAAATAATTTGACTCAAAAATTGAATTGGATTTTTAACAATACTTCCCACAATTTCGTTGGTTGTATCGGAATTATCCTCATCATAGAAATGCTCAGACATTAAAAGTGTTTGCACAGCAGAAAGGAGGTCATAGTCAGAATTCATGAGTTGGGTAGCTAAAGGTGCTATAATGTCATTTTCTACAGCCGCTCCCCATTCACTTTTTACAAAAAATTTATACAATCTGCGGCAATAGGACTTGGCTGTTTCTGATTGGGAGAAAATCATTTCCACAAAATCACTAAGTTCATTAGTAACTCCGGTAAGATCGCTACCACCCTGAATGGTTTGATTGTTAAAGGCTTCACTAAATGTTTTTGAACCTGTATTGTGCTGCGAAGTTTTCACGTAGCCATAGGGAATACTAGTGTCAGGGTCAATATTATCTCTGTCTGGCTTTACTTTTATCCCAGAAAATACTTTAGCTGCTTGTTGAATGTCAGTTTCTGTGTAATTAGTATAATTGCCTTCTGAAATTTGCGGACCTTTTAAAATGGTAAATAACTCCAGAAATTCACGTGCATAATTTTCGTTCGGATTATTTTTATTGTTGGTTGTATTATCTAAATAATACAACATTGCATTATCGAAAGTTATTTTTTTAGCTAAAGTTTTGATGCTCCCATACGCATAAAAATCTAAAAGTTTTAAATAGTCATAAAAATAAGCAGACTTGCCACTACCCGAATCCTTTGCAACCGTAAAACACGTATGTAAAAAGAAAACTAATTTATGTTTTAATCTATTTTGTTGCATCATATTGTACCACCACCAACCTGAAATAACGGCTCGTTTTCTCACTTGACCAGATTGGTAAAACGAAGGAGGGTTTCCACTGTGTAGCCAAAAACCATCGATAGTATTATCGTTATTATTTGTGGCTAAATCATATGGATCTTGCCAAGGGGTATCCGCCTCTTGAGAAAGCTCTTCAATAGCTTGCAAAGGAGTCAACGTTGCAAAATGGGCCAACGTTGCTTTTGAATAATGAAAACATGCACGTCTCAAGAGATGCTTGGCTTTTCGAACCCCTAAAACGGAAGCTGATAGATTTAATGAAGGCATATTACACTACTAAATGTTCAAATTAATTGCTATAAATATAAGCAATTATTATCTAAGTGATTAGATCTAAATACTTCAATAAAAATAACTTACTTATAAGGCCCCAAATATTTTTCTCTTTGAAGTAGCATGCAGTGAATCATTTTTTAATCTTGCGCTATAGCGACCAATCTTTTCTCAGAAATGTTTACCACTGAGGCTTCTCCATTGGTCTACTAATTTTTGTGTTTATTTTGCAGAAATAAAAGAATTCTTATTTAAAAGAATTTCACCACAAAGTCAAAATATTAATAATTAATTTTTAGTTGCAATTAAAAATTAATATGTATATTTATGAACTAATTAAAAATTCAACTTAAAATGAAAAAAATTATAATTATTGGACTTTGTCTATTCAGTATCAATCTATTTTCTCAAAATTTTAATCAAAACGCAGAATATTGGAATACTTGGATTTACAAACCTAAAGCCGAAATGGTCAATCAATTTGAAAAAGCTGCAGGACTAAAAACTAAAAAATTTAACACTACAAAAGAAAATACGATTGTTACTTTTAAAGTTGTAACGGGTAAAAATAGTGGTCAATATTTGAGAGTGATGCCTTGGCAAACTTCTGCGGATTATGATAAGGATAAAACGAAAGAATTAAATTACTGGAAAGAAAACGTATCTAAATTTGTTGATCCAGTTGGTGGTGCTCAAAGATGGGCTAGGATGAAATGGGGAGATATGAATATTGTCGAGGGACAAAGCCCGTCAAAATACCTAGTACAAACAGATTATATTGTAAAACCATCCAAATGGGACGATTTTAGGAGATGGTTAGAAAGAATTGGTAAAATTTATGGAGAAAGAATTCCTGAGCACAAGAGAATAATTGTTTCTCTTGTCTCTGGTGGAAACTGGAATCAAACAACCACATTTATAGGATTTGACAAATACAGTAGAACTCCCCAAAGTTTCGATAACACATGGGAAAAGGATTACAACAAAAAGTTCGGTGCAAATTCTTTTGATACTGATAGAAGAGCATATAATGAGTCTATTGAAATGATTGTTGGCCAACAAGTTCAAACTCTTGAATTAGTAGAATCTATGTTGCCAAATTAAGAATTATTAAAGTGAAAATTGTTTAACGGAAATAAACAATAAATAGGGGAATAACATTCATTTGTTATTCCCCTATTCTATTTAAAAACAGATGTTCGGCTTATTTTTCAACTTCTAATTATTTTTTTAACCTTTAGTATGAAACCCGAATATTGCTAAAGTGAAAAGTTTACAGCGGAGTTTTGAAGTATCTCATTTTTCTTCACGACCATTGTATGCAGTCTTAAATAAAGCCCAACTTACTATATGATTTGTTTAAAATGGTGGCATATATAGATCTAAAATCTACAGTATATTTAAAATCCCCATTTTTATCTAAGTCTATTAAATTAGGAGCTTCGTTATAGAATCCTTGTTTTTTTAAATTCTTACCAATTATAAACACATTATTTGCTGCACCATGATCTGTTCCACTAGCTGCATTTTGTTGGACCCGACTTCTAAACTCAGAAAAAGTTAAAATAAGTGTATCTTTAAATGTGTCTTTTTACTCTAAATCTTTCACAAAAACGTCCATTGCCTAGTTATATCTTTGTAGTAATTTATTTTGTTTTTTTTCTTGTCTTACATGGGTATCAAAACCACCCATTGATTACTCCAACATTCACTCAAGTAAACCCTATTTGTAATGGAGATGTTTTAGGTCCATTACCCACTACATTGGATAACAATATTACAGGAACCTGGTCACCAGCAATTGACAATACACTAACCACCACCTATACTTTTACACCAGATATCACACAACCGGGTCAAGCTTGTGCTATCAATCAACCCATGACCATCACGGTGAATCTAGTAATTACTCCAACATTCACTCAAGTAAACCCTATTTGTAGTGGAGATGTTTTAGGTCCATTACCCACTACATCGAATAACGGGATTACAGAAACCTAGGCACCAGCATTGGACAACACTGCAACGACGCCATATACTTTTACACCAGATACAGGCCATTGTGCAGTAACATCGAGCATCGACATTGTGGTGAACCCGATTATAACGCCTTCTTTTAGTGCGGTAAATCCGATTCGCAGTGGAGATACTTTGTCCAATTTACCTCCACCTCTAACAATGGTATCAAAGGAACTTGGGCGCCAGCAATGAACAATGCAGCAACTACGAACTATACTTTTACACCAACCCTTATACAATGTGCAGTAACATCTAATATAGAGATTGTTGTAAGTAATATTAACAACGCATTCTCACCAAATGGAGACGGTATGAATGATATATTTATAATACCAATACTGTTTAATTATCTAGACTTTGAGATAGCAGTTTTTAATAGATGGAGTACTAAAGTTTACTATTATAATAACAACGGTAGTAGAAGTCCCTCATGGTGGGACGGTTATGCAATGGTTGGACTCTAGCAGAGTAACAGCAAACCGTTAACCGAAGGAACGTATTATTATATTATTCATCTTAACAATAAGGTAAAAGAAAAAATTACCGGTTGGATATATTTAAATAGATAAAGCATAAATAAGAAAAATAATGAAAATAAAAATAATATTACTTATAATTATCTTATTTACTACTTTGGTAAAAGCACAACAGGATGCACAATACACTCAATACATGTATAATGTAGACCTAATCCTCTAAAAGAAAGGAACACATTTATACCGATTCAATTCTCTGATGTTAATATTAAAATCATACGAAATAGAAAGTTCATGTATGCCTCCTGAATTCAATAGATCTGAGGTGTTTAAATCGTAGGAGTATCCAAATCGATACCCTTGCCATCGAACCCCTAGAAAGGTGCTTAACGAACTCAAAAGGGTGTTTTTATCCGTATTTTTTGCAGGAACAGTAGCCATTGTTAAACCCAATGATATTTTGTCGTCAAAAACATATTGCAAACCAGCATCAAAGCGGCTATAGACACCCTGCATCATATAATTTGAAAGCAGATATACTTTACTCTTATCTGCCAACCATGTTCTGAAACTATCGAGTATAGGAAGGTAATATTTCCCATGAGCTGAAAAGAAAATATCCAGAGGAATATTTCCAGACTCGGTGAGAGAAATATTGGGTCTATTAATATGTCTAAAAGTAAGACCAAACCACGACTCTTCACTATTGAAAATAACTGAAGAACTAATATCAACAAAAGATCTTTGAGATTTTAACAATGCTGGATCAATCGAAGCACTATTCATATTATTGCTACCTAGATTTATTTGATCTTCTAATAGCAAATTTTGAAAACCATAACTTTTCATTCCTAAACCCGCTGAAATACTTGGTCTAAAAAACCAATTTTCACTAATTTGAAAAGCCATTGCAAAGTTTAGATTTGCTTGATTAAAGGTATAACTAGAGCCACTTTCTTTTTGATTTAAAAAACTAACTCCAATTCCCGATTTATAGCCTTCAAACCAGGTGTCTGCAAAAGCAAAATTTGAGGATACTTTTAACGCACTAGTTCTCCATTGAGATCTAAAAACAGCACCTGCTTTCGTTCCTCTAGTTGCTCCTGTAAAAGAAGTATTCAAAGTTTCTGGTACCAAGAAATTTTGTGAAAAAATAACATCTTGAGAATAACTTAATGCAGAAATAAAAAACAATAAAAGGAATAAATATTTTTTCATCTTATTTAATTAAAGTTATTGGTGTACTTTTTATAATTTCATTTCCATTGAAGGTAAGAGCTTTTACATTCATAATGTAATTTCCGTTTTCGGCAGGTTGATTTCTAATAAAACCATTCCAACCTTCTAAATCTGTTCCTTCTTCAAAATACACCAGAGCTCCCCACGTATCGTATATCGACATTTGTACTATTTTCATACAGACGAAAAGAGGTCTTATGGTATCGTTAATTCCGTCTTGGTTGGGTGTAAATGCATTTGGAAGTACTAGTTCATACCCTTTGGTTATTTCAATACGTTCTATATAGGTTTCTGTACAACATTCAGAGGGGTATTCTACAGTAAGTGCTACTTCATAAGACCCTGCTGTTTCGAACAAATGTGTTGGGTTCATTTCTCCAACAACCACTGGAGAACCATCTCCAAAGTCCCAAGAAAAACTTACAACATCCCCTGTAGATTCATTACTAAAAGTAATCAGTTCATTATAACTTGCTAGGTCACAAAAACTATTATTTGGAGAGGTGTAGCTAAAAAGAGCATCTCCAATTTCTGGTAAATCGACAATAATATCAACCTCAATCGGAGGACATCCATTGGCTATACTTTCTTGATCATGTATAAAAGCAGTATAAGTTCCAGACTCTGTTGTCTCCATACATTGTGGATTAATAGGATCACAAAAGTCTCCACCTGACCAAGAAAACTCGTAAGGAGGGCTTCCTCCAGTAACAAATACATAATTGGTTTGAATCATGGTATTATTATCACAATCTGCTATAACAGTAGAAGTAATTTGTGCTTCAATAACAGGAGGTCTGGTAAGAACAACATCATTACTATTAGTATTGGTAGAGCAATTGTTTGCATCGTCAACATCAATTGTATAGGTTCCTGCTGAAATATTTTCCAAACACCAAACACCCCCACCTAAAGAGGTCCATCCTGCTCCAATAGGAAATGGATTTGTTCCTCCTGTAATTGTAATACAAATAGACCCATTGGAATAGCTCCAATCTGGGGAACAGGTCGGATTTTCTACAACATCTATTGTATATAGTAGTTCACCAGGTTCATCTACAAATATATTATTAGAATACACACAGCCATTGGCATCGGTAACCGTGAAAATAAAATCTCCTGAAGTTGGATTAAAAATTCCGGTTCCAGCATAAGGAGGTGTTCCTCCGCTTGCGGTAACAGTTACTTCTCCAACATCACCATAACACAATATAGGACTTGTAATGCTAGCCGAAGCTGTTAATTCGGTAGGTTCATCGATTGTAATCGTTTCGGTTGTTTGACATCCGTTGGCGTCTGTAATAATAATTGAATGAATTCCTGCTGGTAAGGTATAATTTCCAGTGCCTGCATAGGGTGGAGTTCCTCCAGAAGCGGCAACATTATAGGTTACGGTATATCCAAAACAAAGTGCTGGTCCAGAAACTAATGAATGTGATGAACTGAGTTGTATAGGTTCTTCCAAAGTATAATCGAATGTGATGCTAGTTGGGCAATTATTGTCTGTCATACTTAGTGTATATACTCCCGCTTGAAGATTCTTAAATTCAAGAAGATTTGGAGTGCTCGTATCGCTATCCAACACTCCTCCTGGACTAAGAGAATAGGTAAAACTTCCTGATCCTCCTGAAACCGAAACCTCAATAAACCCATCATTACCTCCCATACAACTTACCTCATATCCATTGTAATCTGACAAGGTCTCGCTAATCAAAATTGGGCTTGCTTTCTGTTCGATTGTATATATTGGTGAAGTAAATTCACAACCATTGGTGTCTATTACCTTTAGCACATAATTTCCCTCACAGGCATTGTTTAATTCGCTATCTCCTGTTTCCACAATGGTATCAAAGTTTCCAGAATCGACTACAGACTCCGTGTACCATTCTAATAAGGTATACGGCTGCGTTCCTCCCTGAGGCGTAACTTCGATTGAGCCATCGCAACTCGGTGAAATATTATTACACGATAAATCAACTAAAGAAATAAGATCAAAGGTTACCGGAAGCGGAGGCACGACCATATAATCAAAAGAATAAGTACATCCTAAAGAATCTGTTATTGCAACCGAGTAATCTCCTGGACAAAGATTGTATTGATCTTGTAGTGTTGGATCTGAAAGTGAACCAATTCCATCGCCTATATAAGTCCAATTGTAAGTAAGTGGTCCAATACCTATCGGATTTAAGACGATACTTCCTCCACATTGTGGACTATAACTACAACTGATATTCGCAATGGTTGCATTATCCTCTACCCCTGGGATCAGCAAAACTGTAATGCTAAAGGAATCTCCAACACACTGGGTCGTTCCTGGATTGGAAGGTTTATAATAAGTAGGAGTTACGTCATAAATAAGTGTCTGAATAGCCGCACTGTTATTGGACAGAATCCCTGAGTCTATAAATGGCTCATCGGTGCCATTACTGTATCCTGAAACTTGACCACCACTAACATCTGTTACCACCCAAGAATATAAGGTGACATCGGGAACAATAGTACTTGCATCTGGGAAAACGCTATTTTCTGGAGCAAACAAAAATGAATCTCCATCACACACCGTTTCAAAATAATCAGATATAGAAGGGGTTGGCTCTATCCAAACAACCGCACTAAAAACAGGGCCTTCACAAGTCCCATTAGATGGAGTGATCAAGTATTCAATATTTTGTGGAGTATTGGTTAAATTCACTAACTGTTGTGAAATTAAATTTACTGAAACGCTAGTATCACTCCATCCACTTAAATTGTTATTAGGAACCACCGTCCATGTATAGGTTGTATTTACTGGGATAATAACCGTAGCATCTGGAACTCCATTTACGGGTTCGATGACAAAAGGATCATCACTACACTTCGTATCTGTTAATCCAGAATCATAAGGAATATAAGGAGTTGGCTTTACAATAATTTCTATTTCAAAAGTACTTGAACAATTTCCAGCAGCGGCTGTTACTATATATATTACCGACTGATTGGTGTTACTACTATTGATTAAGTTGGTTTGTTCAAATTGAGATTGACTGACGCCATCGGATGCACCTGAAATAGTTGAATTATTTCCAAAAGTCCAACTATATGTTATTCCTACTGGAATAATTGTCGTTGGTAAATCATTTACAGGTAAAAAAGAAAAGGACTCACTACTACATATTTCAACTTTTTTGTCTGGTACTTGAGGTGATGGTGCTACATAAATAAGCACTTCAAAAGTAATTCCCAAACACCCTCCATCAGTTCCTGAAATAGGGGTCACTTGATAATTTACTGTTTGAACGGTATTACTGGTATTGGTTAATGTCTGAGAAATCACAGCTCCAGATCCACTTGATGCATCTAGAATTTCTGTATTTGAATCCAATACAATCCAAGTATATGAGGTGTCTAATGGAACAATATCTCCATCAACATTATTGACTGGTTCTACAATAAAGGCATCCGTAGAACAAATATCTGCAGACTTGTCTTGTATTTGTGGCGAAGGATTTACCGTAATGCTAAAGGTTTCTGCTGCTCCTTGACATGATACCCCGCCACTGCTGTAAGTTGGCGTAACGGTTACGGTAGAAACTATCGGTGCATTGGTTGAATTCACAGCGGTAAACAAAGGAAAATCACCAGTACCTGTTTGCGGACTCAGACCAATTGCTGTATCCATAGACCAACTATAGATCGCAGTCCCACCTGTATTCACAGTACTAAAAACTACTTCTTGGGTGGTCTCATTCTCACAGACAACTTGAGGAGAAATTGTATCTACTTGACCTGATGGATTGACTGTAACTGTTATTGGAAAAGGATCGCCCTCACAGCCATCTCCAGAAACAGGAACTACCGTATAAATGACTTCGACAGGTACACCAGTCGCATTGGTAAAGGCATCATATGATAGGTCACTTGCAACTAAACCAGTCGCAATCCCTGCATTTCCTACTGAAACGGTCAGTCCATTAAGATTTAAAGCAGTGATATTGTATGTCGCAGCCGTTGTGGCTGTACTTGCATTAAAGTTTATCCCTAAAGCGACATCACTACATACTGTAATTAATTGATCAGCGACCACCGGCTCTGGGTCTATCGAAACAGTTATTTTATAGGGGGTTCCCTCGCAACCATTCATAGAAGTTGGGGTCACCGTATATTCAACAGTTATAGGTGTTGCATTGTTGTTGGTAATCGTTCCCGATACGTTTCCTGTTCCTGATTCATTTAATACAACTCCAATAACAGTTCCTGTGATTTGGGTTACTTCCCAAC
>Ga0209198_1000618_pt1 | contig 31157 bp, 29 predicted proteins | sample COGITO_mtgs_1105_2_FD_184804 | JGI IMG/M metagenome (GOLD analysis project Ga0209198, IMG submission 184804) | Pelagic marine microbial communities from North Sea - COGITO_mtgs_110519 (SPAdes) (version 2) | ecosystem: Environmental > Aquatic > Marine > Epipelagic ...
AAATCTTTATCACAACATTCACAGTTAGGTCTTATTTCTAACATAAGTATCTCCTATAAAAATTAAAGTGCTTTTTGCCAAAATAAAGCTCTACCCATAGAAGGATCAAGCACATAATCACTAAAACCAGATTTCTTATATGAGCCTTGAGCAATCTCATTACCCTCTAAAACCTCAAGCGTTACTTTGCAGCAGCCCTTAGCTTTCGCAATTTCAGCAACCTTAGATAGCATTGAGCTAGATATCCCTAAGCCTCTAAACTCCTTAACTACAACAACGTCATGAATGTTAATTAAAGGCTTACAACTAAATGTCGAGAAACATTCAAAACAATTGATCAACCCAGCGGGCTTACCATCAACATAGCAAAGTAAACTGAATGCATGAGGAATCTTTGCTAACTCTGACGCAAGCGATGTAATAACCTGAGATGACAACGATTCACCACCACCCATTGGATCTTCAGAGTAGCAATTCATTAAATAGCCCATATCCTTACCGTGCTCTTGATTAAGATAATCTGCTTGTAGTATTTCTATATTCATAAATTTTTCCATTTCAACTTTCTCTAAATCCAATCTTGGTCTTCAACATTAATCGTCATCGAACTCTCGACAGTACCCGTATGCTCCGTTGATTTCGGCTCGAACATCATCACATGTGCCTCTTCGTTTGCCTCGGGCATATGCTCAACACCTTTAGGAACAATAAAGCATTCACCTTCATTTAAATGGATACTTTTATCTCTAAGGTGAATAGTAATAGAGCCTTTAACAACCTGAAAAAACTCATCTTCACTTTCATGTGAGTGCCAAACCACTTCACCTTTAAATTTAGCTAATTTAATATACTGACCATTTAATTCACCAATTATTTTTGGTGTCCAGTAAGCATCAATACGCTCAAATTTTTCATTAAGATTTAATTTATTCATAATGGCATAACACCTCCCCCAAAGAACTTAAGTTATTCACTACCTGTCGGCACGATTCCTATTTTTTCCATCATTAAAACTGTTGTTTTCTCAGGCGCTCTAGTCCTATGAATGATTCCTTTTGGAACCACATAACCTTGGTGCGGCTGCAACTCGACTGACTTTTCATTTTCAATATCGATAATGAGTACTCCGGATAGCGTGAAGAAAAACTCATCATCATTATCATGCTTGTGCCAATGATACTCACCATGCAGGATGCCGAGACGAACCACTGAGTCATTCACCTCGCATAATGTTTGGTTGTGCCAACTATCAGTACATGCCTCAACCAAAGTTGGTATATCAATGATTTGTAGTGGATTAAACCGCACATCCATCTCATTTATGTAGGGATATTTTTCATCTTTCATGTAGCTCACCTATTACCTTTAAAATTAATTACTTACTTTTGATTCAAAAAAATGACGTTTTCATCCAACAGCCATTATCAAAGCAAACGTCATCAAGATTCCGCCAGCTATATAATTAACCCATTCAAGATTCCTTGAAGACAAAAACCATTCTCTAAACTGATTAGCGAAGAGCACATAACAGCTAATACAAATAAACTGAGCCACTGCTATAGTCGGAGCCATAATCAATAATTGCGGTATCAAGTCATCCTTTGTCACTAAAAACTGTGGAATCACCGCTAAAACATAAGCAAGCGCCTTAGGATTAGTGAACGTCATAAAAAAACCTCTCCTGTATAGGATTACTAGAGAGGTAAAATCTCGGTCATTGGCTTTCTGTCCATTTAGCTTTTTGGCATTCAAAGCCATCTTCAACCCTAAATAGAACAGGTATCCTGCACCCAATAGCTGTAGCAACATAAACCCTTTGGGCGATAGCGTAGTAACAACCCCTAAACTAATTGCCGCTATAAGTAGAAGAACAAAAAGAGCGGTGACATTACCCAGAGTTGCTATTAATGCTTTATTGCGTCCATAGTGAATACCATTGTGCATTGAAAAAATAGCGACAGGCCCAGGCGAGATAAACACAAAGAGCGAGAGCATTAGAAAGCTTAAATACTGCGGAAATGACATAACTTAAAACACCTATATAAAGCTGACTATCTACATAAACTCCAGCAACACAAAAACCAGCCATTAACCCCATGGTTAACAGCTGATTAAATATCGTTGATTTTGGATCTCCTAATATAAGACGCCTTTCACGCTAAAAACCCCACCTTGAAGTTAGGTTTGTTCAACACATAGTATTAGAGACCTACAAAGACACTCGCTTATAGGTTTGGCAGTAAAAGAAGGTGATAAAGATATAACGGAAGGAAGCCCATATAAAATCGTAACTAACGAAGAACCTAGCTACAAAAACAACGACTAAACAGTTAAAAAAACCACTAAGCCGTTAATGAAAAAACCAATGTCATGGCTGCGCCCGCGGCGAATAAATATAATAAAGGTGTCATCTGTGTGTATTCCTAATAATGAACAGCATCAATGTAATGCGTTGAGTCGATTTACCCTCTAAGTTTTGCACTAACTATGCCAAATACCGTTTTGTTATATTTTTCTTATAGTTACCGTTTTAGTAATAGCAATTTGCTCCCAAAAAGTTATGCTATGCCCATTATCAAGCACTATTAAAGACCATTGCGCACCAAAGCGAATAAGCATTCCGATGAGGACAGCCAACCACTATGAATAACGACATTAGCTTTCAAGGCTCACAGCAACGCAACTTTATGGGCCACCCTATTGGCTTAACGATTTGTTTTTTGACTGAAATGTGGGAACGCTTCTCGTATTACGGCATGCGTACCATTCTTGTGCTCTACCTCGTTAAATACCATTTATACAGCGCCGAACAAGCCAGCTTTATTTATGGTGCCTATGCCGGCTTGGTATATATGATGCCGATTATTGGCGGCTTTCTTGCCGATCGCTATTTGGGCGCGCGTAAAGCCGTTACCTATGGCGCCATACTATTAGTGTTAGGCCACGCACTTATGGGCTTTCATGGCTCTGCCGCTTATCTCGATGGCGATACGGTTGTGCGTGATAACGATTTTATTAATCTATTTTTTCTAGCGCTGGCTTTAATTATTACGGGCGTTGGCTTTCTTAAAGCCAATATATCTACCATTGTCGGATCGTTATATGGCCCTAAAGACCCTCGTCGTGATGGCGGCTTTTCTATTTTCTATATGGGTATTAACTTAGGTTCATTAATTTCAACCGCAGTGGTTGGCTATGTAGGCGAAACCTATGGCTGGAACTACGGCTTTGGCTTAGCTGGCATCGGTATGCTTCTAGGATTGCTAGTATTTTTATGGGGACAGCGATTATTAGATGGTCGTGCCGAATCCAGAAAGCCAGAAGTCTTAAAAGAAATTGCCTTTGCAGGTATCAATAAAGAATATGCTATTTATCTAGGCGGCTTGGTCTTAGTGGCTATTAGCTGGGTGCTTATTCAATACCAAAGCGTGGTTGGCCAGTTGCTCGGTGTATCTGGCTTAGCGATGATTGCCTTAATTATTTATTACAGCCTCACGCAATGCAGCTCCGTAGAGCGTGATCGCTTATTTGTGGCCTGCTTTCTTATTGCCACGCAATCGGTTTTTTGGGCGCTGTTCGAGCAACAAGCCGCCAGCTTAACGTTATTGGCGGATCAACAGTTTGATAGAACTGTTATGGGCGTGAATATTTTAGCCTCGCAAGTGCAGCTGCTTAACCCTTTATTTATTGTGCTGTTCGCTCCGCTTATTGCTTGGTTTTGGGTGCGCTTATCACGCGCTAATATCGAACCTTCAACACCGGCTAAATTTGCTATTGCTATGGTTTTAATTGGCTTGGGTTACGTTATTTTTTCTTGGGGCTTAGGGTTTAATAGTGGTGACGGCATTGAGATGAACAACGCCGGTAAAAACTTTTTATGGCTGGTATTAATCTATTTGTTTTTAACGCTGGCAGAACTATGCCTTAGCCCCGTTGGCTTATCGATGGTGACTAAACTCAGCACTACCCGTATTGTCGGTATGTTAATGGGCACTTGGTTTTTGTTTTCGGCCATGGGGAATTATGTAGCCGGCTGGATAAGCTCGTTAACCGGCAGCAGCGACCCAGGTGCCAACAGCGGTGCTTTGGATGTTGCTGCAACCATATCGGTTTACCAAACCATTGGGCTAGTCAGTATTGCGGTGGGTGTTTTTATCTTTGTCTTAACGCCAATGCTTAAGCGGCGTATGCATGGGGTACATTAATTCAGCTACTTTATTAACCAAAACGCTTTATTGACCTAAACGCTTCATTAATTAAGCCACTGGTATGAGTGAAAATTATGTCAGACTTAGATTTCGATAATAAACAACAAGACCAGCGACCTTCTAGCATTGCAAGGCGTCGCTTAATTGAAGCAACAAAAAACTCGATTGCAGGTTTAGCTTCATGCTTTAAGCATGAAGAGGCATTTCGTATTCAAGTGTGTATAGCCATTATCGCGCTGCCTTCCATTTACTGGGTGGCAGACAACGTAATGGAAGGATTATTGCTTTTTTTTGTTATCGCTTTATTGTTGATAACCGAACTACTTAACTCAGCGCTAGAAGCCACGGTAGATAGAATCGGCTTGGATTATCATGAATTATCCGAACGCGCTAAAGATATTGCCTCGGCGGCTGTGTTTTGTGCCATTGTGCTGGCAGCGGTTACTTGGCTTACATTAATCATTACATAGCGCTCTTATTACACGATAAAGAGCGATCAAAGCTGATAAAATTTTGGCTTTATGTAAGAATAGCGGTCGCTTTTTCAGCTGCAAACCATTTAAAACATATAAGACATACAAACTAGTCATCATAACCAGCCATTATAACTATGCAAACAGAATCCAGTCGCTCTCATCGTATTACCGCTATCGGTGCAATTGCTAGTTGCTGGGGCATTATTGGATTTTATTCGCTAGTGATTTTTGCGATGATTCGCTTGTCAGTGTATACCGTTGAGGCCTTCGCTCAGCCTTTCACCTTAGTACAATGGTTAGTATTAGTCGTTAGCCTTATATTTATGGCTTACTCCGAAGGCTATAAGGGCTTCCAAAAAAGCTATTCACCGCGATTTGCCGCCAGAGTGCATTATTTATCTTCACAGGCAAATGGCTTGCAGTTAATTCTCGCGCCTTTATTCTGCATGGGATTTTTCAACGCACCTAAGCGCAGAATCATTAGCTCAGTATTACTATCATCAATGATTGTTACGTTTGTCTTATTGTTTAAATTGGTTCCACAACCTTGGCGGGGCATCTTAGATGCTGGGGTTGTATTAGGATTAATCTGGGGCTTAATAACAACGGCACTATGCTGCTATCAAGTCTTTTTTACATCTAAGCCTATTGCAGACCCCGAAGTGAGTTAGAGCGCCATTTAAGCGGCTTTTATACGACCATCAAAGGCTTTTATAGCGCTATAAACGCTTACTTAAACACCACCACATGATCTATCTCTAAACGAATACCAATCAATTCATTAATTTCATGATTATGATGACTCGGCACCATCACTAATAATTCCTCACCATTGGCCAATGCCAAGGTATAAAGAAACTCTGCGCCACGAAAATCACGAGTAATTACGCGTGCCGTTAATTCGCTTTCATCATCATGAATAATATCATCGGGACGAATCAGTACTTTTACTTTATCGCCCGTCGCCAGGCTATCTTGTTCGGTACTAGATTCTTCTCGTTCAAAACAGCCCAGCGTGGTTTCTACTTCACTCGGCGAACGCATCTTACCTTCAAGAAATACACCCTGCCCCACAAAATCAGCGACAAAGGCATTTATCGGCTCATGGTAAATAGTATAAGCACTGCCCCACTGCGCTAACTTACCGCTTTGAATAACGCCAATATTATCGGCCATCACAAAAGCTTCGTTTTGATCATGGGTAACCATTAACGCGGTGGTATTTGATTGCTTAATAATGTCACGTACGTCGCGACTTAGTGTTTCTCGCAGCTCAACATCTAAATTAGAAAAGGGTTCATCGAGCAATAATAATTGCGGCTCTGGCGCTAACGCTCTAGCCAAAGCGACACGTTGTTGTTCGCCACCCGATAACTCATGAGGCATAGCCAGCTCTTTACCCACTAAACCAATACGCGCTATTAAATCATTCGCTCGAATAGTTGCCTGCGCTTTTGAGAAACGATGCAAGCCAAACATAATGTTATCGATAACATTTAAATGTGAAAACAAAGCATAGTCTTGAAACACCATACCGATATTACGCTGCTCGGCTGGTAGCAAATAACCATGATGACTTAAGGCTTTATTATTTAATTTAATCATGCCGTCATCAACCGTTTCAAAACCGGCAATGCTTCTTAATAAAGTAGTCTTACCACAGCCACTAGGCCCCAACAGACAACCAATATCTCCGCGTTTTAATTGAAAAGTAATATTCGATAATATTTCTCGCCCATCAAAACCAATAGAAACATTATCAACCGATAAATAGTTTTCTATTACATCTTGGCTTTCGGACATCATTATATCGTTGCTATTAGGCATAGGCTCACCGTTATGATTCTTTGCTAAAATTCTTACTACAAATGAACTGCTTATTAAATTTAACGTGCATCTGATTTTCTAATTAATATAAACGCAGGGATTAAGCCGACCAATACAATAGCCAATGCAGGTAGCGCTGCACGCTCCCACAAACCTTCTGAGCTTAATTCAAATATTCTCACCGCCAAAGTATTAAAACCAAAGGGGCGTGTCATTAATGTGATAGGTAGCTCTTTCATCACATCTACAAAAACTAATACCATGGCCGTTAGTAAGCCACCCTTCACCATAGGCAAATGTACCTTAGCTAACATTTTAATGCCCGACACACCCAAGCTTCTTGAGGCCGCGTCAATTGATGGCGTAATTCTTAATAGGTTGCTTTCTAATGGCGTAAAAGCCACCGCCATAAAACGCACACTGTAAGCTAATAACATTACTACCATTGTGCCTTGCAATAAAGGTGTCGATAAACCCATCGCACCTAAGACATTATCAATAGCCGCTACTGGCACAAATAAACCTACAGCTAATACCGTACCCGGCAAGGCATAACCCATAGTGCTAATACGCACCACTATTTTGGCAAAGGGGCTGTTATAGGTGCGTGCGGTAAACGCCATTAATAAAGCGAGGCCTGCAATCATCAACATGGCAATTAACGATAAACTGGTAGAGCCAGCAACATACCCTAAAAACTGGCTTGTGATGTCGGCATTCATATTAGGCACTGCCCAATAAAGTAAGCGCATAACCGGCATAACAAACGCCAGACTAAATACCAGTACACAAACCAATAGCGCCAACCATCGATCAACACCGCTAAGACGAATTCTACCCGCTACTGACTTGGCACTGCGTGTTTGCGAAAAACGTTGGCTAGCACGACTTCTGCGCTCGAGTAAGGTAATAACAACCACAAAAATTAATAACACCGATGCAACTTGTAAAGCCGCTGGTAATGAATACAAACCAAACCATGTTTTATAAATGGCCGAGGTTAATGTGTCATAGTTAAAAATAGCCACCGTACCAAAATCAGATAACGTCTCCATCATCACTAATAGCGTACCACCCACAATCCACGGTCTTGCCATAGGCAGGCAAATACGCCAAAAACTTTCTCTTATCGACAAGCCCAGTGATTGCCCTACCTCCAAACTCCGTAAACCTTGCGTCTGAAAAGCATTACGGACCATAAGATAGGTGTAAGGATAAAGTGCCAGGCTTAACGCCATCACTACGCCACCATAAGAATAAATATCGGGAAAGGCACTAGAAGAACCGAAAGTTTCTCGTAAAAAATGTTGGACAGGGCCGGTGTACTCAAACAAACCGACCAATGCAAACGCCATCACATAGCCTGGAATAGCCATGGGTAAAATAAGCGCCCAAACAAAAAATTTGCGCAATGGAAAATCACAAACCGCTGTTAGCCACGCTAAGGAAACACCTAAAGTCGTAGTGACAACACCCACACCCACCACTAAAAAAATTGTATTTTTTATGGTTTGCGGTAAAACGTATTGCGCTAAATGCGACAGACTTTCAATATCCGGATGCAAAAAAGAACTCAGCACCCCTAACAAGGCCAGCAATGTTGGCAAAGCCATAACGACTAAGAAAACTTGCCATACGCCAATTTTGCGCAGCTGTTTACCTAAATTAAGGAGGTTTAACATATGTGGCTATTTATACCCTGCGCGATCCATTAACTTAACCGCAGCAGGTTGTAATACATAAGCCTGACTCAAGGGTAAAGGATTTTGTTTAAAGTGACCCCATGAGGCAACTTGCGGATTCACTTCGACGCTGTCATTAATGGGATACTCTTTATTAACACCCGCAAATAATGCTTGAGCGCTATCTGACACTAACCATTCAACTAAGCGTTTAGCCTGCGCTGCATTTTTACTGTGCTTGAGAATGCCAACACCGGCAACATTGACATGCACACCACTGTCCGCTTCTGCTGTTTGATTAGGCCAAAAAAGCGCTAGTGGTAAATCAGCAATTTTTGTTTGTAGGCGTCCAAAGTAATAGGTATTGATAATGCCGACATCACACTGTCCTACTAAAATAGCATCCATCACTTTTGTATCATTAGAGGTTGGAGGAATAGCAAGATTGGCCACCCAAGATGAAACAATCGATTCAGCTTTGGTCTCGCCTTGTTCCGCAATAAGCATGGCAACGAGTGATTGGTTATAAACCTTTTTTGAAGTACGCAAACAAACACGCCCCTGCCATTGATCTGCCCCTAAATTTTGGTAACTGGATAATTGCTCGGGCTTAACGCGCTCAGTACTATAAACAATAGTTCGGGCACGCAACGATAACCCTGTCCAGTAATCGCTATCATCACGCAAATACGCCGGCACTCTCTCAGCTACAATTGCAGAATCTAAAGTTTGAAAAATACCTTGTTGCGCGGCATAACCTAAAGTGCCCGCATCCACAGTAATCAACACATCCGCTGGCGTATTTTTGCCCTCGGCTTTAATGCGCTCAATTAACACCCCAGCTTTGTCAGTGGTGTATTTCACTTCAATACCGGTTTGTTCAGTAAATAAAGCGAATACCGGTTGTATTAAATGCTCATTGCGTGAGGAATAAACCACAATCGCTTCGCTTGGCTCAGCGTCATTGATCTCGGCGCTATCATTCAACGCTAAATCAGATACCGGCTCAGATGAAGGTGAACAGGCGATAATTAGGCTAATAAGAGCGCTGGCAACGAGTAATCGAACGGAAAGCAGACGGAGAAGAACAGCCATAAAAGGCATTACTGGCTTAATAGAAGGTATTAGACTTGTCATAAAGGCTCTCAATTTGGATATGCGACGAACTATTTCAAGGATTAGGCAAATAGTATCTGGCCAAGTATTTGAGCACCTTTTAAATCGGAATGCAATTGATTCTCATTTAGAATTACGGGAATTATGGCTATTATTCATGGGGAGATAAGTGATCCACAAAGCTGTCTCGCGCTATTATGGGTTGGCATAGTCCCATCCAGAAGTAAGCCCACCAGAATGACAGTATCTAATGAGCGATTAAGCCCTTTAAAAGAATCAGCTGCTATTCAACAAAGAGTTAAGTAAACTATCGAATCACTGCATCAATTATGTAATAACGACTCAATAAAAGACTGAATGTGACCACCGCCCAATACCCACACAACTCCTTAACGCTCGCTGCATTAACGCTTAACTTGCGTCGGCTATGCTGGATACGCGCTATCGTCTTAGTGTTTATGTCCGCCGCCCTGCTTTATGGCTATAGGTATTTAAGTATTGAAAGCCAATTATTTGCCGTTGCTATTGTTATTGCTATTCAAAGTTTAATCACCGCCCTCACCTATTTAAGACTACGATCGAATCGAGTAGTGAGCGAAACCGAATTCTCGACGCAGCTAATTATTGATGTGCTCTTTATTTTTGCGTTAGCGTACTTTACCGGTGGCGCAACCAACCCCTTCATTTCCTATTTTCTAGTGCCACTTAGTATTGCCGCCGCCACACTGCCTAAAAAATATGCCGCCGCCATTGCGGGTCTATCCGTTGCAGCCTATTCGATATTATTATTTTTCTATCAACCTTTAGATTTTTTCTCGCACACGACAGCATCACCCACGGCGATGGATCATAGCCAGCATTTATCACACCCACTATCACATTCTGCAAATAGCGGTATAGAAATTTCTGCTATTTTAAATCCGCATTATTTAGGTATGTGGTTTAACTTTTTAGTGAGTGCGGTATTAATTGCATGGTTTGTCTCACGAATGGCAGAGGCGCTGCGTGCACAAGAAAACGCCATTAACCAGCAGCGCGAACAACAACTGTATGATGAGCAAATTCTTTCTATTGCCACATTAGCTGCAGGCACCGCCCACGAATTGGGCACCCCTATTAACAGCCTGAGTTTATTGGTTGACGAAATGGCTAATGACGTAATGCAAAGTCAGCATCAACAAGAAGATTTAGCCTTAATGCAATCGCAAATTTCTCAATGCCGCAGCAGTTTAAAAAAACTGGTTCATACCGCGCAGCAAACGCAGCCCGGAGAAAAGTTTTCCATTCACGTTACGGCTTTAGTGAATGCTTGCATAGAGCATTGGCATCCGCTTCGACCTGAAGTAACGATCAATAATTTATTTGTTAAGCGTACAATCAATGGCATTATTCATTGCGATGAATCGTTATCACAGGCATTAACCAACCTACTCAACAATGCGGCGAATGCCAGCCCAAATTCTGTTGCTATCGATATTCAACAGCATGACGATATCATTCATATTATTGTTTCTAACAAAGGTAAAAGCATACCCGATAATATTTTACGACAGTTCAACCGCCAACCCTTGCATGATCGTCGCGACCAAAATAGCACAGGATTAGGCTTTGGTTTATTTTTATCGAACGCCAGCATTCATCGACACGGTGGCCAGCTAATACTTCGCAACCTTGAACATGGTGGCGCTGAAGCTATCATACAGCTACCATTAATCACTGCCGAGCAAGAGGCGCTTAATGACTAGCCCAAACACGCAACAGCATTTTTTATTAGTGGATGACGATGAAGTGTTTTGTTCTATTTTATCGCGTGCGCTTGAGCGTCGAGAAATAACCACTTCGACTGCAAACAGCCCTCAGCAAGCGATTGAATTAATACAGCAGTTGGGGAATATTTTTAGCCATGCGGTGATTGATTTGAATATGGGAAAGGAATCGGGCCTAGCGCTAATCCCTCAGCTTTTAAATTTCGATGCTCAATTAAAAATTGTTGTCTTAACGGGTTATTCGAGCATTGCAACTACGGTTGAAGCGATAAAGCGTGGGGCGAGTAATTATTTATGCAAGCCTGCTAGTGTCGATGAGATATTGGCTGCGTTTAATGAGAATAATATTAATGAGCAGAAGCTGGTAAGTAGTAAGCCGTTATCTGTGGATAGGTTGGAGTGGGAGTATATTCAAAAGACCTTAGCAGAGAATGATGGGAATGTTTCGGCAACCGCTCGGGCGCTGGGGATGCATCGTCGGACGTTGCAGAGGAAGCTTCAGAAGAAGCCAGTTCAGGAATAGTTTGCAGCTTATTTTTTTAGTTAGAACAATTAAACTGGCTAGATTTGAGTTTTTTCTTTCTTTAAAGTTTTAAGGTCAAGAGCGTCGGGGGGTGGCCCCGACACGCCAGAATCTAGATCTTTAAGCTTTATCTGATAGTGTTTTTATATTCTGGGTTTTAGTTTATTTTTTTTGATTTTTCAATCAAGACCGTCGGGGGTGGCCCGACACGCCAGAATCTAGATCTTTAAGCTCTATCTGATATTGTTCTTATATTCTGGTTGTTTACTTCTATTTTTTAAGTTTTAAATTCAAGGTCGTCGGGGGTGGCCCGACAGCCAGTCACTTTTTGTCTACAGCAACAAAAAGTAACCAAAAAATGCCGCAACCTTAACGACGAAGCTTGAGCACGACGGGTGCATCTCATAGAGTTTTCTGTCCAGCAGTTTCAGAGAGCTAATCGCCAAGCGGTATAGGGGGTACTTTTTTTGTGCTGCACTTGCATCAAGCTTTACATCTAAGTTTTATCTTTTAGCTAAATAGTAGTTCGCTTAGTCATAAGCCTTTATTTAACTCGCTTTCTTTTATCTTCTGACCCACACTACGCTCAATAATTTTTTAGGGTAAAAGATTATTCTTTTGAGCTGCTGCTCTTCATTGCTCTTTCTTCTCTGATAGGCTCTTCTATTATCTTTTTTGAGCGGCATGCGGAGCTCAATAGTAAAAAGCGGCCGTTAGGCACGGTTTTTACTTGTTCTAAAATAAAAAGAAGTCTACTGAACTTGTTCGTTGTAGCCTCATTGTGTTTTGAAAAGTCTACGGCAGCATAATGATTTTGGCTGGATGCGAGCTCAGATATTGACGAACAACTAAGTCGAGTGAAAAACGTTTTCGTAGGCGCTGATCAGATGTACTGTATGCGACTATCCCAAAGCGAATAGGTTATATCGGGGTCAATCTTCGTCAGATTGTGTGCTTTCTTTTGGTTACTTTTCTTTGCACAAGCAAAGAAAAGTGACTGGCATGTCGGGCCACCCCCGACGACCTTGAATTTAAAACTTAAAAAGAATAAAAACAACCAACCCAACTTACCCCCACCATCTAAACGTCACAAAAAAAAACCATAAAAAAGGCCCGAAACGTTTAACCGCCCGAGCCTCCCAAGCACTCCCTTACCAAAAGAAGCACCCATCAAAAAATCCTAACTAATCAAAAGTGCGCCCCTTACCGGCAGCAATTCGCATACGCAAAGCATTCAACTTAATAAAACCCTCAGCATCCTTCTGATTATAAGCACCCTCATCATCATCAAACGTCGCAATCGCTTCATCAAACAAACTGTCATCCGACTTACGCCCAACAACAATCACATTACCCTTATACAACTTCAAACGCACAACACCGTTCACACATTGCTGTGACTCATCAATCGCCGTCTGCAACATCTTACGCTCTGGTGACCACCAGTAACCGTTATAAACCAACGAAGCATAACGCGGCATTAACTCATCTTTTAAATGCGCCACTTCACGATCAAGCGTAATCGATTCAATCGCTCTGTGCGCACGCATCATAATGGTGCCACCCGGTGTCTCATAACAACCGCGTGACTTCATTCCCACATAACGGTTTTCAACAATATCTAATCGACCAATACCGTTAGCACCACCCACTTCGTTTAATTCCGTCAACACTTCGGCCGGCGTCTTCGCTACACCATCAATCTCAATAATGTCGCCTTTTAAATACGTCAGCTCCATATAAGTCGCTTGGTCGGGCGCATCTTCTGGCGCTACTGACCAACGCCACATATCATCTTCAGCTTCTGACCATGGATCTTCTAAGTTGCCGCCTTCGTAAGAAATATGCAGCAAGTTAGCATCCATTGAGAATGGCGATTTTTTACCACGCTTCATCTCAACAGGAATATTATGTTGCTCGCAATATTCAAGTAACTTATCACGCGAGTTCAAATCCCATTCACGCCATGGCGCTATTACTTGAACACCCGGTTTCAGCGCATAAGCACCTAACTCAAAACGCACTTGATCATTACCCTTACCTGTCGCGCCATGCGAAATCGCATCAGCACCGGTTTCATTCGCAATATCTATCATGCGCTTGGCAATTAATGGGCGAGCAATAGATGTGCCTAATAGGTATTCGCCTTCATAAATCGCATTGGCGCGAAACATGGGGAATACGTAATCGCGGACATACTCTTCACGCATATCATCGATATAAATTTCTTTAACGCCCAAGGCTTCTGCCTTGGCACGTGCTGGCTCTACTTCTTCACCTTGACCAATGTCGGCGGTAAATGTCACCACTTCACAGTTGTAGGTCTCTTGTAACCATTTGACGATAACTGATGTATCCAGTCCGCCAGAATAAGCCAGTACTACTTTTTTAATATCACTCATAGATTTTCACTATCACTATTACTTAGGGCGTTATCTCAGCAGCTCGCTGTCGCCATATTGATCGGGCTCGCTGACCAGCAAAGGTATAAAGCTATGCTCAGCGAAAAACGGCGGCTAGTTTATCGAAAAAACACGGTCGCTGACACTCTTGCAAGCAATAGACAGCAATTAGTCAGGAAAATAGCACCTTGATGGTGGGGAAATCGAGAAAAACGCTCAAGAAAGTCTGAGTATTCGCCTATCGCTGGCTAATCGCTGCGCCAAGCTTATCCAAGCGAATGGTGACTCGACGGTTGGTGGACCGCCCTTCTGCCGTTTTATTACTGGCTACAGGAAAGCGCTCACCATGAAACCGTGTCGTTACCTGCTCTGCGGAAATACCTTTTTCAATAAGGTAGGCCGCTACTGCCTCGGCACGCTTTTTAGAGAGCTGCGAGTTATAGCTGCCACTTCTCAAATCATCGGTATAACCATCAATATATAGCTGCTTAACCTCTGTATCGGCCTCAACATAGCGAACAATGGTGTTGAGCCAGTCCATAGTCTTGGCGTTTAGCTGCCATTGATCGGCCTCAAAGTGCACGCGAGATCGCGATAACTGCTCAAAGCCCACCGGCATTAGCTGCTCTAAACACTGTAAATACTGGCTATAAGCGGCACGAAAATGCACGGATGATAGCCCAACTTTGATTATCGACGAGTCCATCATTCTGGCCTGCTCAGCATCCACTAACTGTTCTGTTGGTCGTTCTTCAGAATGCTTACTTCTTCGAATAAAGTGAGGTGACTTGCCTAAATAAAGCTCATTGAGTAACTGGTCAGCAAGCGCCGCATCCAAGTTAATGGGAGTTTCACCCTGAATAACCTTTACCAAACCCAAATTCACGGTGGCTAGCGCTGGGTTCCAAGTCGGCGCTTCAGATTGCAATAAAGCCTGCCCTTGAGACATTACACTCGACACGGACTGCAAATAGAAGCGAAGTGGCTGGCCAGCACTGCTATCGAATACCGCACGACCAAAGGAAGGAATAGGTTGGGTTAACTGGCATTGCAATACATGGCTATCAGGCAACCATTTAGCCTGATCCATTCGAGGATGAAAGGTCAACGCTTGCGCACTCGAAAGACACAGCAAACTCATAAGTAAAATCGTCGGCATTAAAAAAGCGTTAGAGCTCAAACTTTTACGCGTTTGCATGCTGAGCAAGCGTTTAGAGAATTCCAAACATTGATGGGTAAGGCTTATTGGCATAGTTATGGATATTTTCCAGTCACATTTAAATGCTAATTATTTAAAAGCAAATCATTATTTAAACTAATAACGGCCAAATCACCGATTTCTTTACCTTTGCAAATGCATAGCTTGAATTTAAAATAGATGGCTATTACTCAAAATGGGCCACTACGGCTAAAGCCCTCAACATGACCGGCTTAAATATGCTATCTTCCCAACAAATATAGGCAATCGATGACTTCAGCAACCACAATTACTCTGACCCAACCTGACGACTGGCATATCCATCTGCGTGATGGTGCTGCACTTGCTCGCACAGCAAATGATGCCGCTAAACAATTTGGCCGCGTTATTGTTATGCCTAATCTTGTGCCACCGGTCACCAATGCTGCCGAAGCAGAAATTTATCGCAACCGTATTACCGCTGCGGTTGATGATAATTTATCACTCGATCCATTAATGGTGCTTTATCTTACTGATCTAACCAGCCCAGCTGACATAGAAGCCGCCGCAGCCTCAGGCCTGGTTCATGCCGCTAAACTCTACCCTGCCGGTGCTACCACTAATTCCGACAGCGGCGTCACAGATATTAAAAAAATCTATCCTGCTTTAGAAGCCATGCAAAAAACCGGCTTAGTGTTAGCGATTCATGGCGAAGTGACGCATAGCGATATTGATATTTTTGACCGTGAAGCATGCTTTATAGATTCAATACTAAAACAAATCGTTAGTGATTTCCCTGAGCTGCGTATTGTCTTTGAACACATTACTACGCAGCAGGCTGTTGAATTTGTTAAAGCAAGTAACGCCAATATTGTGGCCACCATTACGGCTCATCATTTGCTTTATAATCGTAATGATTTATTAGCCGGAGGCATTCGCCCCCACTATTATTGCCTGCCCATATTAAAGCGTCAGCGCCACCAACAAGCCTTGCTTGAAGCAGCAACAAGCGGTAATCCAAAATTCTTTCTTGGTACTGATTCAGCACCGCATTCACAACAGAATAAAGAAAGCGATTGTGGCTGTGCTGGGGCTTATACCGCTCATGCGGCTATTGAATTATATGCCGAAGCATTTGATGGCATGAATGCATTAGATAAACTTGAAGGCTTTGCCAGTTTCTATGGTGCTGATTTTTATAAGCTACCTCGTAATGCCGGCACAATTACTTTAGAAAAAACGAGCTGGCAAGTGCCGTCTCAATTACCCATGGCAGACGATCAACTAATTCCGCTGCGTGCAGGACAAGATATTTTATGGCGATTAGTGAATAAATGAGTAATGAAATGACCGATGTAAGTAATGTCTCAGATAATCCAGAAGAACAGCCTATCGAGCATTTAATGGAAAACCGATTTCGCGGCTACTTACCCGTTGTTATTGATATAGAAACCGGTGGCTTTAATGCGGCTACCGATGCGATGCTAGAAATTGCTGCCACTATTATTAAAATGGATGAGCAAGGTAACATTTATTGCGGCGAAACCTACAGCTACCATGTTCGACCGTTTGAAGGTGCCAATATAGATCCTGCTGCGCTTGAATTTACAGGTATTAATCCAGACCACCCACTACGACCTTCGCAAAATGAAGACGTGGTTTTAGGCGATTTATTTAAACATGTGCGTGCAGAGTTAAAATTGGTTTCTTGCAAACGAGCCATTATGGTCGCCCACAATGCTGCTTTTGATCAGGGCTTTTTAAATGCCGCACTGCTGCGCTGTGATATAAAACGCAGCCCTTTTCATCCATTCTCTAGTTTTGACACTGCCGGACTTTCTGGTCTTGCACTTGGCCAAACGGTTTTAGCCAAAGCTTGCTACCATGCGGGCATTGCCTTTGATAACGAAGATGCGCATAGCGCCAGCTATGACACACAAAAAACAGCCGAGCTGTTTTGCTATATTGTCAATCGCTGGAAATCACTTGGCGGCTGGCCTTTACCTCCATTAGAAAAGCCGACAGAAAAACCCGCTGAAAGTTAAAGCCACTATTGAGTTGACGTGCTAACAGGTGAAATAGCTTTCTTAATCAAACTTAGCTATATTCATTTTAAATCTTAATCCATCGCCACTTTGGTTTAACGAAAATCACTAAAACCCATATGATCAACCATTTCAGTAACGGCGCAAGCTATTTATTACAGGGGTTTCGGCTGCTGAAACAGCCGCGCATTTTGCCCTTTGTTATTATCCCGCTATTACTCAATATTGCCCTTTTCTACTTTAGCATTGCTTTTTTATACGCTAACTTTGAACTTTGGCTAAATGGATTATTAGATCGAATACCCGCATGGCTCAGCTTTATTAAATGGCTACTCTGGCCTTTATTTATTGGCATAATTTTATTGATTGTCGCTTACGGGTTTACCTTTGCCGCAACCTTAATCGGCTCACCTTTTTATGGCTTATTAGCCGAGCAAACAGAAAAAGTGATTACCGGAGAAGCCACCGATAGCAATACTGGTGTACTCGCCATATTGACGCTAATACCCAGCGCCTTAATGCGCGAAATTAAAAAATTACTGCACTATTTTTTCTGGCTAATACCGTTACTTATTTTATCCTTACTATCCCTACTCATTCCGCTATTAGCACCGTTTATGCCTTTTATTTGGTTTATTTTTGGCGCGTGGATGCTGGCCATCCAATACGCAGATTACAGCTATGACAACCATCAAATAGGCTTTAAGGTTTTGAAACAAGATTTAAAAAGCGATAGAGCAACCGCGCTGGGTTTTGGTGCCGCCACAATGTTATCGACAATGATTCCGCTGCTTAATATTATTGCAATACCCGCAGCGGTTTGTGGTGGAACGGTGTTTTATTTAGAGCGACTAAAGAGTGAGTCGAAACGTTAAAAACTGGTTTGAAAACTCAGCGGGACTAATCCATAAATTCTAAAGGTGGCTGTTCACAAGCAATTTTTTCGCCCAGCAATGCTTCTATATCTAACAACATAAACGCATCGTCTTCACAGGCAAGACTAATCGATGTGCCTGTTTCGCCTGCACGACCTGTCCGTCCAATACGGTGAACATAATCTTCAGGGTCTTCTGGCAAGTTATAGTTAATAACATGGCTAATACCATTAACATGAATACCCCTGCCCGCTACATCAGTAGCCACCAATACTTTGATATTGCCGTCTTTAAAACGCTTTAACGTACTGGTTCTTTTTTGCTGTGCCACTTCACCCGACAACATGCCACAAGTAATGGACGACTTACTTAAGCGATCATAAAGCCAGCGGGTTTGATCACGACGATTCGCAAAAACAATGGCACTGGTGACTTCATCAGACTTAAGAATATTTTTTAATACTTGAAATTTATCTTTAGAGCCGACCATATAGACTTTCTGGTCAACGGAATCAGAAGCCACTCGATCAGGCTCCATTTCAATACGCACAGGATCAATGGTCCACTGTTCGGTTAAGCGAATAACGTCCTCAGTAAAGGTTGCACTAAACAATAATGTTTGGCGTTGATCTTTTGGCGGACAAGCGCGAACAATTCTGCGGACTTGTGGAATAAAGCCCATATCCAACATACGATCAGCTTCATCAATGACCATAATCTCAACCATATCAAGACGCAAATCACCGCGTGTCATAAAGTCGATTAACCGGCCCGGTGTCGCCACAACAATATCAACCACCTTACGTTGCACACGCTTTAATTGAGCCGCGTAATCCATTCCGCCAATTAACATTTCAACATGAAGACCCGCATGCTTGGTTAGATCTTCAGCGTCTTTCGCAATTTGCATAACGAGTTCGCGTGTAGGCGCAATCACCACTACGCGAGGCTCGCCGGTATAGCGCTCATCATCACTTGGGTGAGCAAGCAAATCGCAGATAGCAGTAATTAAAAATGCGGCTGTTTTACCTGTACCTGTTTGCGCTTTACCAACGGCATCTAAGCCATCTAATGTATGCGGCAATATCGCCGCCTGAATCGGCGAACAATACTCAAAACCTAAATCTGCAATGGCTTGCATCATAGACAAAGGTAAATCTAAATCGTGAAAACGCGTAAAACCTTCTTTTTCAGCAACAGGAAATTGATCTAATGACCAAGCTGGCTTAGGGGCTTTTTTTGCGCGAGGCGATTTAGGTTTTTTACTCGAAGCTGACTTATTAGCGGATGCTTTTTGGGACGGCTTGCGCGAGGGTGAATCCGATGCTGCTTTCGCAGGCGCAGATTTTTTAGCACTACTCTTTGAGCCAAACAACTTACTAAACAAAATTAACCACCTCGGCGGGACACAGTCCCTTTAAAAAATATAGCCAGAAGCAGCAACACCGAACTGACAGCTTGAATGGTGCGCATTGTATGCGATATTTCTCGTTTGCCCAAAAATAATCCAAAAAGCCGACAAAATACAGACGTTAGATAGCATAAAGCCCCGATAACGGGGCTTTATTAAATGATTTCTCTCTTTTTAGCTATTAGGAAAGCACGTTATCTCGATATCGCAGAGCCAGCCAATAATCCAGACTAAAATAGCGACCGCCACCGTAAAAAAACAAGACCATCAACATAACAAAGTAAGTTGCCGCAAATTCGATACCGCCTTTTAATACGGTGATACTGCCTGCCTCGGTTAACCAGCCATAATTGCCATGCTGCTTTAACAGCTCAATTGCCGCTGTTTTGCGTTGATTACCCTCTTCGATTAAATCCATACGCCATTCCCATGGCACGGTGAGCTTCGCTTCAGGAAAAGTATGCCAACCGTTATCCCAGTGGGCCGTACCTGCAGCAACAGCCATGGTAAACATAAGCGGTAAACTGACTAATCGTGTCCATAAACCGAATAACAGCAACCAACCGCCCAATAACTCTGTCCAAGCAGCAAGAAAAGCCAATACCGATGGCATAGGTAAACCTAAACCCCAATCAGGATTGCCAAACCAGGCAACCACATTGGGATCAGCTAAAAACTGCTCGAAAAAGCCGACATCGGCACCTAACTGAAGCTTCCCATAACCGGCATAAATCATAATAGGGGCTAAAAACACCCGTATTAACAGTAAAGGGAGCCCATCAAAACCGCTAAATTTTTCTACCAAAGCATCGAATGCACGCATAGTCATTTAACCTTATCTGTCGCTATCATGAGTGTTGTTTTGCCGTTTATGAACGGTCTTGAGACAAACGCACAATAGCAAAGTTGCGCCAATTTGGGAGATTAAGCACACCAAAAAGCGTTTATTGGCTTAAAAAAACAATTATTCGCCTTGGTTTAACTTAATTAACCGTATCGGGCTGGTCAAATACCATACAAAAAAGCTAGAATAACGAATTGTGAACGAGTGCATAGCCGAAGTAAGCGCTAAGTCTCAACAACAGTAAAAGAAAACAGGTCGCCAAGCACTGAAAAACAGCTCTTTTAGTGCATTGCACCGTATAAGTATTTAATAGCTTAGCAACAAAAAATAATAAAAATACATTAAATACAATGGCTTACAACCCATAAAGCGATCATTAACAGGTAATATTCAATAATGGAATTGGAATCAAGAGCAATACAAGCAAACACAGAGGGCCTGAACCCTTCTCTCGCCATTGCTGTGCTGTCCGATGATGCCAATACCATTTCACTGATCAAACACTTGCTAGCCATGAGCAAGCAGGTTCGCTTTGATATTAATGTCGTTTCCAGCGCTTATTTTAATGCTAGCCAGCTTTATGATGCCGATCTTATTTTGCTTGATCGTGAGTTTGGCCAACGCCCTTATAGCCATACTGTAAGCGATTTAGCGCAAGCCAGAACCGATAAACGACTACCCGCTATTATCGTGTTGTTAGATGAAGACTTTTTAGCCGATGATCTTAGCCATATTGCCGCATCGGTTAAAACCGGAGTAGACGATTTTATTCTCAGCTCTGAGTTATCACTAAAAAGAATTTTACAACTCATTAACGTAAAGAGCTTGGCACCGAAAGCAGCTGTGACTACGAAGCCAAGCCAGCACTTTACACACGCTCCCTCTACTCCGTCTATGTCTATTCCTACGCCACCAATATCTGCGCCTGCCGCACCCATTATTGAGCGAGAGACAACGGTGAGCCAAGCCGCTTCACAGAGTACAGCTGTTGAGAGCTCTTACGATGAGCCTCTTCAGCCGCAATCGCAATTAGTGCATCTACTCAGCATTGATCTTGAAAATCGTCGCATTCATTTAAGCCAAAATGACAATAGCATTTTAATGGATGAAGCCGATGCGATTGTCACAATTGAAGAGTGGCTACAATTACTGGATGCCGAAGGGGCAAAAAGTTTTAACCATATGCTGGAGCGCGCCAGTGAATTTTTAGCAGTACCTAAATCTATTAGCTGTACCGTTAAATCTAAAACCGGCATCGTTTATCCGGCGGATATTACCGAAATTCAAATCAAAGAAAATGGCCAAGGCCGAGTTGTTGGTATCAACGCGCAAATATTAATTGGCACCAATATTATTGCATCAGTTTCAGGAGTGCATACACCTTATGCCGGCTTTGATAATTTAGATGATATTGCCAGTACCCCCATGGTCGACAAAGTTTGGATGAACATCGCTGAATCTTTGCCGATGATGTGCATGGTGCTAGATCAAAATGGCTACATCGTCAGAGTCATTAATAGCGATCGTTCAAGCACGCATTATTTTCCTGAAGCGCATGTAGGGCAAACCTTAAAAGACGTTTTCGGTATCGACTCACTCGATAATTATGTTGAGTCAATTAACAAAACATTGAATACCGGTAAAGCGCATCAACAAACCATTGCTTACTCTAGCCTTAATGGCGCGCGCTGGTTTGATACGTTTATTACTAAAATGCGTGGCGATTTAGGTATTTCTCGCCAAGTGGTTTGGACCGCTTTTGATGCAACTGCCGGTCGACAAGCGTATCAAGAATTACTTAAAAATCATGACACGCTCACCGACACCTTAAATGATGCTCCGGTTATCTTTTGTCAAAAAGATGCCGATGGACGCTACCAACGCGTTAATCGTACTTTTTGCGAAACCTTTAATGTGCGCGCCGAAGTGGTCGCTGGCCGTAATGATCAAGATATTTTTAGCGGCAACACTTTAGCGCAAATTACTCAGCAAGATCGTACACTCGCAGAACAAGGCGGCGACGCTAGCTTTATTCAAAGCGACACCATCAACGGCAAAGCCATTGCTATACAGTGGCATAAATTTGCACTCAAAGGCCACTCAAGCAATAAAGTTGAATCAGTTGCCGCTTTTGGGTTTGTCTCGGATGACATTCAAGCGCCCGAATCGTTAGCCGCGCCAACGCCTACAAGCCATACGAATATCGAAGATGAGACTTTAACGGCAACAATGGCAGAGCCTAGCGGCGCCATTGGGCAAGACGCCAAAGCCATTATTAAAAATATTGTGAGCTATACCGAAATAGCGATTTCACAAAAGGCTCCCGGTCGAGAAAATCGTGTTATTGAGTATCTAAACCAAGTGGCTAATGCCAGCGAACGTGCAAGAGATCTTATTATTGAAGCATCCAGTCAAAGCGATGATAACAGCGACAAACAAAGCATTGAACTTAAGCCACTGGTTAGAGATATTGTTCATATGCTCAAACCCACATTGCCTACGTCAATAAATTTTCAAACCGATCTAGAAAGCGCCTATGGTAAAGCGCTCGTTTCACCCGTACGTTTTCAACGTATTGTGATGCAACTATTAATTAGCGCAAGAGACAGTGCGACCGACCAAAAAAATAACGCAGATCGCAATAACATTTTGCTGTCTTTGAAAAATCAGCAGTACCAAGACCAAACATGCACTGCTTGTAATGAAGCACTCAGTGGCGATTATATTGCCTTAGAAGTTAAAACGACTAGCGGCAGCCTTAATGCCGACGATGTGAAAAAAATGGTTGCCGCCGCCACAAAAATCAAAAGCCAAGCATCTGAATCAAAACAAAAAAGTAATAATATTATTGTAATGGCGCACGATAACGACGGACACGTTTTGATTGAATATGATCAAGAAACCATCACGCTTAAGCTACTATTTAAGCAGATGGCTGGAAAAACTGGCAATGATGATGATAACAACAACCGCAATCATCTGACCAATAAAGACGTTACTAGCCTTTCTAACTTGTAGAAAAAGTATTTTTCTCATAAAATACTCTTCCCAAGAGTAGAGTGCTTTATGAAGCCGGTCTTACAGTCAATCTATGAAAAAATCATCGTCTATTAAGAACGCCAAACACCTTCCGCTACTGACGCTTGTCACTAGCAATCAAAACCTACAAGACGTATTACATTCATCAATAGATGCCCAGCGCTACCAATTACTCACCGCAAACACGGCGAGTGAAGGTCTTACTATTATTGATGGCCAGCCACAAACTGACGGCTCTAAAAATACTGATGTCGCTAAAATAGCTTTAATTGATTTAATTCTTGAAGATATGGATGGACTATCATTTATTGAAGAACTTCGCGCGCGTCATAGAGGCTTACATATTATTGCTATTATGTGTAAAAAAGAATTAGCGGCTATCGATATGTCGGCTGAAAATATTACATTAATGGCATCCAAATGCGGCGCGAATGCAGTTTTTACCGCGCCCTTTAATTTGGCTGAACTTCTCGCCACTATTGATCGTTTTCTTGAAGCATCTGCAGTCATCGACACAGCAAACGCTAACAAACCCGCAACCGTTTAAGCTTTTATCGCTGTCACAAATCGTGGCATGGCATTTAAATCATCGTGATCAATCACGCTACGATAGCCTTCGGCCTCTATCATTTTTATAATGGCTTCGCGTTGATCATAGCCATGTTCAATAATTAAATGACCACCACTTTTCAAACAATCTTTTGCCTGCCGACTAATTATTTGAATATCATCATAGCCAAAATCCTTACTGACTAATGCACTCAGCGGCTCAAAACGTACATCACCTTGTTGCAAATGCGGATCTTGTGCATCGATATACGGCGGGTTAGAAACCACTAAATCAAACGTATTTTTTCCCAGTGCCGACAACCAATCACCACGCAATAATGGCACTTCATGACAAACACCATTAGCCGCCAACTGCTGAGCATTTTGCTTTGCTACCGCAAGTGCGCCTTCAGAGTAATCACTAGCCACTATAAAATAATTCGGCTTCTCTGACGCCAACGCTAACGCAATCGCACCGCTGCCCGTGCCCAAATCAATGATACTGGCCTGCTCAGGCAAAGCCAACTGCAAAACATAGTCGATAATGGCTTCCGTTTCGGGACGAGGAATTAACACTCGTTCATCAACCGCTAACATTAATGACCAAAATTCTTTTTGACCTAATAAATAGGCGACAGGGATTCCTTCACAACGACGTTGCAGTAACTGATTAATAGCAGCTAACTGATCAGCATCAATAAGACATTCAGGATGAGAATATAAAAAACTGCGAGGTTTTTTTAACACCTGTAACACGAGCAACTCAGCATCAAGGCGAGCACTGTCACTGTGTTGTGCAGAGGCAATCGCTTCGGCACTGTTACGAACAAGCTGATCGAGACGAATAGACATAGCGACTAATAATTCATAATAAAAAAAATGAACAGTGTTCACTAACTATTTCATCGCTAGCGTTTATATAATTAATCATCACCAAGCTCAGATAATAAATCGGCCTGATATTCATTAATTAACGGCTGTACAACTTCACCGAGCTGACCTTCAATAATTTCATTTAACTTGTACAAGGTCAGATTAATTCGATGATCGGTTAAACGGCCCTGCGGAAAATTATACGTTCTGATGCGCTCAGAACGATCACCACTGCCCACTAAATTGCGACGTTCACTGGCTTGTGCTTGCGAGGCTTCATTGCGAGCAAAATCCATTAATCGCGCTTGCAACAATGACAATGCACGCGCTTTATTTTTATGCTGTGAACGCTCATCCTGACATTCAATCACCATGCCCGAGGGTAAATGCGTAATTCGAATGGCCGAATCGGTTTTGTTAACGTGCTGACCACCTGCGCCCGATGCTCTAAAGGTATCAATGCGTAAATCGGCTTTGTTAATGTCAATCTCTTCTACTGCATCGGCCTCAGGCATAACAGCAACAGTACAGGCAGAAGTATGCACTCTACCCTGCGATTCTGTTTCAGGCACGCGCTGAACACGATGCGCGCCCGATTCAAATTTAAGATGACCGTAAACATCCTTACCACTTACGCGCGATATCACTTCTTTATAACCGCCATGCTCACCTTGGCGCTCATTCAATATTTCAATAGACCAACCACGCGTTTCTGCATAGCGAGAATACATACGAAATAAATCACCTGCAAAAATAGCCGCTTCATCTCCACCGGTACCCGCTCGCACCTCAAGAAAAACGTTATTTTTATCATTAGGATCGCGCGGCAATAACAACCGCTGCAATTCAGCTTCAAAGGTTTCAATACTTTTTTTACTGCTGGCCAAATCTTCTGATGCCATTTGCCGCATTTCAGGGTCGTCATCTTTAAGCAGGCTTTCTGCTTCTGCCAATTCTTCCAGAGCATTGCGATAATCTTGGAAGCATTTAACAACCGGCTCAATCTCTGCATATTCTTGCGAGAAGGCCCGAAACTTTTTTTGATCGGCAATAGTTTCTTGATCACTTAGCAATGCAGCCAGCTCGTCATAGCGCTCACTGATTACATCTAACTTCATTAACAAACTGTCTTTCATTTATGGCTATCTCTTAGGCAAGTTTATTAACGGCTCACTTATCTGTATCGCGAAAAACACCGTCAATCATTTTATGCTTTACTATTACTTTTAGGGTCATCAGATTGAGAGGGCACACCCTCTAAACCAAACAGTTTTTTTGCCGATTCCAACAACGCTTTATTATTAACACCGGCAGCGCTGCGCATTTCAACGGTTGGCTGATGCATAATTTTTTGAGTTAACGCTCGGGCTAGCGAAGTTAATGCATCTTCGGCTGACTTACCCGCTTGGAGCAACTGCAACGCACGCTCTAATTCTTCATCGCGCAAGGCTTCTATATTATTTCGGTACGACACCACTAAATCGGTTGCACCGCGGCTACGTCGCCAAAGCACAAACTCATTAACACCCGCATCAATAATTTCTGTCGCCTTATCGGCTTCAGCAACACGCAAGCGAACATTATGATCAATGATGTCACGCAAATCATCGACGGTATACAAATACACATCGGGTAAGTCGGCGACTTGTGGTTCAATATCACGCGGCACAGCAATATCCACCATAAAAATAGGTCGGCGCTTGCGCGATTTTAACGCCGCCTCTACTGCCCCTTTACCTAATACCGGTAACTGACTGGCTGTTGAGCTAATTACAATATCAAAATCACTTAGCGCTTCAGGCACTTCCGATAACATAATCGCCTTAGCATTAAGTCGCCCTGCCAACGTCTGTGCGCGATCCAATGTACGGTTCGCAACCACGACGTTTTTTGCGCCAGAGTTCATTAAATGCTGAGCAACAAGCTCAATCGTATCGCCCGCCCCCACTAACAAAACAGCAACCGACGAGAGATCAGCGAAAATACGCTGTGCCAAAGTCACGGCAGCAAACGCCACTGACACAGGATTCTCACCAATGGCAGTATCACTGCGGACTTTTTTAGCGATGGCAAAAACACGTTGAAATGCTGGCTCTAATTCAACACCTATCGCATTGAGTTGACGAGAAACAGCATAAGAGGATTTCATTTGACCAAAAATTTGTGGCTCGCCCAGTATCATCGAGTCTAAACCGCCAGCCACTCGAATTAAGTGCTTTAGTGCTGCTTGATTCTCATAAATGTAAACATGCTCACTAAACTGCTCAACTGGCAATGATTTAAACTGCCCTAACCAAGCAATAACGGCTTCGGCCTTATGCTCAGTGCTCACAATTAACTCGGTTCGATTGCAAGTAGAAACAATAACCGCCTCGGCTGTGCACTCAATGTCAGACTCCGCATTAGCCGCTGACAACCAGGCCAGTAAGCTCGGTAACGCGGTATGCATCACATCCGGCGCAAACGCCAGCTGCTCTCGCAGCTCAACGTTAGCCGTTGAATGATTAATGCCAATAGCCAGTAGCCGCATAGATAACTCAGTAAGTAAGATAAGGTCGTGCTGATTCTTTATGATCTAGCCGCACATTTTAGCAATAACTCAGCACAATGTGGATGGTAATCATTGCCTTAATGAATAATGACTCTCGCCTAGATATGGGATTGTCTGGCAAACTATGCCATGATTAGACGCTATACTGATCAGCAGAAAAACGATTTTTAGTCATTTTTCTGCTATTACAGCGATTCAACTTCCGCGCATAGCGTACATTCAAACGAAAAAATGAGATTTCCTTTGGTCACAGCGTTCAACAGAGCGGCTTTTACCGCAGCCTCACATCGTTTAATCACCCTTCTACTTATCGCTTTATCGCTAAGTAGCTGTTCGCTGATGACTCAATTAAAGGATACAACCGCTGCTGTACTTCATGATGAAGTCGATGGCACCGCAATTGAGTCCACAGACAATCCAATAACAGCACCGAATAAAGAAACAAGCGCTGCAGCAGTTATCCTCGACAGTGAATTAAAGGAAGCACCCACACGGCCCTTTTCGGAACAAACGCTGTATAACTTACTAATTGCTGAATTAGCCACCCACGAGCAAAACTTTCCACTCGCCATTGAAAAATACCTAATAGAAGCGCAAAGCACGCTCGATAGTGGTTTAGCATCGCATGCAACCCGCCTATCACTTTATGGCCGAGACATAAAAGCGGCGTTATCTTCTGCACAATTATGGCTACAAATTGAACCCGACAGTGAAAAAGCTGCCGCTATTTATGCCGATTTACTGACGCAGTCGGGCGAAGCGCTGCACGCACTCGACGTATTAGAATCACAATATACCTATGGCCGCATACCAAACTACGGCGTACTTAGCCAAACTACATTGGCAGCTGGAGATCGCCAACTCATCGAATTACTCGCCAGACTCGCCCCCTTAGTTGAGCAGCATGCTGATCACACTGAACTCATTTTTACTTATGCGCTATTACTTCAGCAAAATGAGCAGCACGATGAAGCGCTCTCTACTTTAGACAAGGTCAAAGATCTTCAAGCTAATCCCTCGCAAGCCGCATTACTAAGAGCACAATTGCTTGAGAAGCTGTTCGACGCCAAAACGGCAGCAAAAAGCCTTAGCAAAGCCATTAAAAAACAGCCTGAGGAAAGAGCGCTGCGGCTTTACCGCGCCAAACTGCTTACCCGCTTTGATCTAGAGGCTGCCGAAAAAGCGTTTGCCTATTTGCTTGAAGACGCCCCCAACAATATCAATTTATTGTTTTCACATGCTGTCGTCGCGCACGAAAACAAACACTATGAAACAGCAAGACGCGGCTTTGAAACATTAATTTCCCATAATCAGCGCAATACTGTAAGCCACTACTACCTCGGTCAAATAGCCGAACAACAGGGTGAATCCAACGTAGCGATTGCTCGCTATCGGCAGGTGAAAGCAGGCAAATATTTTATGCCCGCCACACAGCGACTGATTAATCTGCAGGCCGGGCAAGGCCAGCTGCTAGAAGCTAGACGCTATTTAGCCTCACTGCGCATCGCCATTCCACTGCAAGCGCCGAATTTCTGGGCCTTAGAAGCCTCGCTACTTAAAGCTCATGGCCAAGCAGAAGAAGCCAGAGAGCTGCTTAACCTAGCGATTGAGCGCTTCCCTGAACAGCTATTACTGCGCCTTGAACGCGCACTCATGAGCGAGCAATTGAATGACTTTGCTACCACAGAAAGTGACTTACGTTTTATTTTGTCTCGCGATCCTGACAACGTTACCGCCTTAAATGCACTGGGCTACTCACTGAGCAATCGAGTTGGCCGCTATAAAGAAGCGTTAGTTTTGGTTGAAAAAGCGTTTGCTTTACGACCGGATGATCCCGCCATTATTGATAGTCTTGGCTGGGCACAATACCGTTTAGGGCAATTCGATACCGCAACAAAGCATTTAGAAAGTGCCTTTGAGCAATTCCCCGATGATGAAGTAGCCGCACATTTAATTGAAGTGTATTGGGTGAATAACGAAAAAAGTAAAGCGCGCAGTTTAATCCGACAATTTAAAAAGCAATCGAGTGATACACCTAAAGTCGATGAAGCTATTAATAGGCTCGGTATTTCATGGTAAACGCTCGCAACCGGGTTATAAAAATCCACAGCCTTTTTATTATGCTTTTTTGCACCCTGCTCGCTAGTTGTGCCAACCTTAATAGAAGCGCGTCATCCAACAACGGTATAAATGACGAGCTAAGCGGCAGCGCCGCCGAATTACTTAACCGCCATTGGCAAGTAAATGGCAAACTCGCTATTCGGACGCTATCGTCCAGCGCAGCTAAGCCAACAGCACAGGCATTACGCTTTGACTGGCATCAGCAAGCTCAAAACTACAAGGTTACGCTTTCTGGCCCACTGGGGTTTGGACGCGTAACGGTGACGCAGCAGAATCAACGCATTTATTTATCTCAAGACAATAACGCTATAGAAGCCAATGATATTGACCAGCTATTTGCCCAACAAACCGGCTGGGCGCTGCCAATATCTTATTTACGCTATTGGGCCCTAGGCCTACCCGCGCCTGAACAAGCGTTTACGCTTAATAAAAATAGCCAAGCTGAACTCGTCGGCTTTAAACAAGATGGCTGGCAAATCAACTATCCCGCTATTACGCTTGCGACGCCCTATCCGCTGCCCAGTAAAATGGTTGCGAGCAATAAGCACTTTAAATTGGTGATTGCGTTTAAGCATTGGCAGTTCCCGCTTACTCAGCCGGACTCTGGTTTGAACTCTAGCTTAAACCCTGACTTGGACGATACACAGTGAAAGGCAGCTCCGTAGCGACTCATGACGCCCTAACGCTGCCATCACCGGCAAAGCTCAACCTATTCCTGCATATTACTGGCCGTCGCAGCGATGGCTACCATGAGCTACAAACCGCCTTTCAACTACTGGATTTCGGCGATAGCGTCGAAATTGATACTCGCAGCGATAATAAAATAGTATTGCTGGAATCATTAGAAGGCGTGCCCGACGAAGATAACATTGTGATACGCGCGGCCAAATTGCTGCAAAAGCAACAAACGGACAAAAATGCCTTGTTGGGCGCCAATATTAAAATTAACAAGCAGATTCCGATGGGTGGAGGTCTAGGTGGTGGCAGTTCAAATGCAGCCAGCACCTTATTAGGGCTTAATTATTTATGGAAAATGGGCCTATCGAAAGAGCAATTAGCCGAAATTGGGCTCAGTTTAGGTGCCGATGTCCCGGTTTTTATATATGGCCAAAATAGCTTCGGCGAGGGTATTGGAGAGCGTCTACAACCGTTAGTTTTACCAAAGTACTGGTTTACTGTCATAAAACCGCCCGTAAGTGTCCCAACAGCCGAAATTTTCTCGCACTCGCAATTGACACGCGACACTGTAACCATCAGAATAGCCGCCGTTTTTAAGCACCTGCAAACAGCTGATCTTGCCAAAGCATTACGCAATGATTGTGAAGCTATTGTTCGCAGAGAGTACCCAGAAATTAGTGAAGCGCTCGATTGGCTAAACGGATTGGGTACAGCCAGATTGACCGGCACAGGCGCCTGTATATTTGCCCGTTTCGCGTCAAAAGCTGAAGCAGAAGCTGTATTAGCAGCCATGCCAGCGAGTTACACAGGATTTATAGCACAGGGTACGGATCGATCGACCGCGCACCAAGCGTTAGAAATGATCAAAGAAAGACCGTAAACTGTTTAAAGAGTTAAGTTAAAAGTTTATTGGGGCGTCGCCAAGCGGCAAGGCACGGGGTTTTGATCTCCGCATTCGAAGGTTCGAATCCTTCCGCCCCAGCCATATACTGAA
>Ga0209198_1000630_pt1 | contig 30788 bp, 32 predicted proteins | sample COGITO_mtgs_1105_2_FD_184804 | JGI IMG/M metagenome (GOLD analysis project Ga0209198, IMG submission 184804) | Pelagic marine microbial communities from North Sea - COGITO_mtgs_110519 (SPAdes) (version 2) | ecosystem: Environmental > Aquatic > Marine > Epipelagic ...
CGAAACAAACATCGTAATTTTCAATTGTAGGAATAATGGGTAGCGTATTTACAATGACGTTGAGAGGAACAATTACGGGACATCTTAAGGTTGTTAAATTTTCTTCTGCGCGAATGTATAGCGTTTGAGTTTGGGCATCAAATGCGGTAGTCGCGGTTATAGGATCGATTTCTAGATTTGCATTATTTAAACTTGTAAAAAAAGAAAAATCAACGGTATTCGGCGTAGAAGTTAAAGAAGGTATTAACCCCTCTAAATTAATAATAAAAAAGCCATCCCCATCATCATCACAAATCACAATAGGAGAAGGCGGATTGATGACAGCTGCAGGAACCACTGTTATTTCAAAAGAACTGGTATCTGCACAAGCAGTAGCACTTTCTGTAACACTCACGTATAAAGTTTGAGGATTCGTAATATTTATATAGTTGTTTGGGAGTGCTCCAATATTATTTTCAGCATTTGTAAGAGATTCAAAATAAAGCACTTGAAAGCCCGATTGATTTCCTGTTACAGCAGCATCAAAGTTATTGAGGTTTAAAACCGTAAAACCATCATCATCCGTATCACAAATTCTTTGGTCTGGAATATTGCCGAATTGCACCACGTCTATCAAGTCAAAAACAATCTCAGTTTGTTCCAGACAACTGCTACTTTCAATATCTATAAATAAGGTAACAGAAGGCCCCGTAAAAGTATATGTGGGTGTTGTGATGGGGATGTTATTATTTTGGTCGTCTTGGGTTTCGTAATAGGTGATGGTGAGTCCTAGCAACATATTTTTAATTAGATCACTTACAGGGTCTAAATCAAACGTATGCATGCCATCGCCATCTTCATCACAAAAAGTAATGGGTCTTAAATCTGTTTCTGATAACAATAAATTGGTATGAATTTCAAAGGATCGCACACCAAAACACCCTGACACATCATCTTCGATGCGCACATATACAACCTCTTCTGTGGTAGTTGTATTTGTATAATTTGTTGGATCGGGTATTGGATCTGTTTTCGTTTGTGCATTTGTCATCGAAGTATAAAAACTAGCAGTTAAGCCTGTTAAGTTTGCTATTACTAGGGGTAGAGCAGTTTCTAAATTGAAGCTTGCAAATCCATCATGATCAGGGTCACAGGCATCTAAAAATATTGGCTCGGTATAGAGTTCGGGAGTATTATACACTTCTACATCAATAGGAGTCACATTAGAGCAGCCTGTGTTTATATTAAAAATTCTTGCAAACAATTGTAACGATGAAGCACTAAAATTAGAAGCGAGTGGGTTATTTCCTGATGAAGCATCTACTAGTGATGCATGGTAGCTTACGCCAAGATTAGCATCCCCGTTGGTAATGGTGGGGTCAAAAGACGTTAAACCTAAAGCAGTCGTTTGATCTCTTACTGCATCACTGTCACATACGATAAACGGCATAAGAGTTGGAAGTGGTGGAATGGGATTGACCACTAAATTAATAGGGGCATACGCCAAACATCCCGTAGTATCTTCGAGTCGTACATAAACAACTTGTGGATTGCTGCTGTTTTGGATGCTTGTTGTAATTGGACTCATATTTGCTTCTGCATTTGCAAGAGTCAAATGGTATGAAATGGCATAGGAAGCGGGGGGTGCTGCCGCTAAAACATCTGAATCTTTAGTGGATAGATCAAAATTTTCAAACCCATCGCCATTGGGGTCACAAAGCGCATAATCAGACACAGGATTTATAGTTTGTACGGAACTTAATGTCACATTGATGGTGTCTTCATGAATACAGTCCGTTTGGTTTAAGAGAATCGTAACTTTTACCGTATAACTTCCTGTTTGGGTTGCTGTGAAGGTGGTACCACCATCTGCTAAAACCAATACATTGTTAAAATACCAGTCATATGTAGAGGGAGTAATACCTATATCCGCATTCAAATCTACTGAACTTGCACAGTTACTTATATCGTTTCCTAAGTCTAATTCGGGCATCACAACACTTGTTTTTATAAATACAGCCGAGTCAAAGTTTTGATCAACGCCATCCGCAATAATTAACTTTGCATGGTACAGGATATTGGGTGTGATGTTAGCGATTGATGAAATAGGAGTTGTACGGCCATCAAAATTAGTATCTCCTACTGAGTAGTTGTCAAAAAAGGGTTCATTTTTAGCACTACAAAACCCAAATATTTCGGGGTGTATAGAACCAGGACTAATAGGATCGTTTTGAGGACCCACGTTAGCAATGTTTGTATAAGGTCCTGCACTGCTCGCTTCTCTTATAAGGAGCGCAAAAACATCTTGATTGTTACAGATATACGCTGATTGCAGATATTCTTCGGAAGCTAAAATATACTCAAAACGTACTTTGTCAAGAGCTGAAATAAAATCAAATTCAATGGAAGTCGCATTAAATGTGTTGGTAATGCCGAGTTCATCCTCTAAATCAGAATCCGTCCCCCAGTTTGTATCCCCCTCATTTAAGTTTGCTGTAATAACCGTATTTCCTGCAGAATTTGTATTTCCAGTAGACAAAACAATTCCATTATCAAAAGGAAAATTTGAAGTTGATTTTGAAAAAGTTCCAAAGCTCGTTAAGCCAATGACACTCCCATTGACAGAACTGCTTACATTTGAAACTTCAATACAACCATCAAAAAGGTGAGTTTCTATAAGCTCCTCTACCGGAATACTAGAGTCAATCGCTATAGTTTGGGCACAAACCATGGCGCATGAGAAAAATAAGAATATTGTAAATAATTTAAACATATGGGGGTAGTTTAACTTCCTTAAAATAATATACATTTAAATTACATCTTTTTTTTTAAAAAAACAACTTACTTACAAAATATTAGCGTTTTAATGTGAAATGTCCTCGAAATATTTTGTTATTTTGAAGTTTAATATAAAACCAATAGTCCGAAGTAGGTGTGAGTTTGCCATTATAAGTACCATCCCAACCGGCACCTAAAGGATTTAATTTGATAAGCAGTTTTCCATACCGGTCAAACACACACACACCTCGCTATTGACTTCGTTGTGTGTATTGATTCCATTGTTTAATAATTGAGATTTTTAAGAAAGACAGTAAGAGAGTAATTGAGATCGTTTTAAGTATCAAAAAACAATTTATATTTTTAGTGTAAAATGTCCTTTAAAAAAGCGTCCGTCTTCTAGTTTGACATAAAACCAATAGTCTGAAGTTGGCATAATAGCACCATTATAAGTACCATCCCATCCATCACCTAAAGGATTTAATTGAATAAGCAATTTTCCATATCGGTCAAAAATATACACTTTGCTGTTTGCTTGGTTTGGAGTATTGATTCCATACACATGCCAGCGATCATTATATCCATCTCCATTGGGAGTGAGAAATTTAGGAAATCCAATCACAGATATATTCTTTTTGACCGTCCCACAGTCGTTTTTGTCTCTCACATATACCGTATGAAACCCAGGTCCAACTCCAATAAATGTATTTGAGTCTTGAAATCCAAAGAACTCCGTATCCAAAGCATATTCGTAATCACCTTCTCCAGACACAAAAATAGTGACGGAATTAGCTTCAACAGCATCTACAATTTCTATGGAATCAAAAGTTGCTGTATTAGAAGGCAGCACTGTGATGGTTCTTAGCTTCGAGCAGCCATTGGCATCGCTCACAGTGACCGTATAAGTTCCTGTTGAATTGACTTGAATCTGAGGCGTGGTAGCACCTGTAGACCAATCATAAAAAAATGAATTCGGAAATCCATTGAGGACACCACCCTCTAACGTAATTATAGCAGGAAATGTATTTAGGCAATAAATGCGTTCCTCCTCAATAACAATCTGTGGAAGTTCATGCACGATCAATTCAACTTGATTGATGCCATAGCAATTATTGTCATTTTCAATACGTGCAAACAGAGTTTGATTGTAAGGAGTGGTATTGGTATAATTAGCCGTGAGGGGATTGGTTTCTAAAAGAGCCTCTTGGTAGGTTTCATAATAGCTGAGCGTATAAGTTACAGGCAAGCCAGCAAGCACCGCAGCATCGGCATCCGTTAAGGTGAAATTGAAAAGTCCATCTTCGGTACCATCAGAATCGCAAGACTCTAATGTTGTATCTGTTCCTGTGGTGACATTTACTGCCAAGGTTAGTTCTGCAATATCAAAGCAATTTGTGTTAGAGTTAATAAGTTGCACATACACATTTTGTGGGTTTGAAGAATTGCTAAACGCCGTTCCATCGATTTCATTCGTTGAGTTTTGAGCAGATGTTAAGCTCGTATAAAATTTTGTAACTCGGTCAGGAACATTATTTATAAGCGTTGTATTTATTTCCGTGAGGTTAAAAATTGTGAGTCCATCATAGATTCCGTCTTCATCACATTGTGACAGATTGAGACCCATAACTTCAGGTAAGGGGTTTATAACTAGGTTGAAGGAAGTCGTGTCAAAACAATTTTCATTTAAAATGGTTTCAATTCGAACAAATACTTCTTCTGTTATAGGGGTGACATTGTAGTATAAATAGGGGTGTGGATTTGTTTTCGTATCGGCCTCTGTTTGTGACTGATAATAGCTCACCCTAAATTTTAAAGGATCTTGAGATCCTAACACATCCATATCAAAAATTTGAAGGTTCGTTATTTTTTGGCCGTTGCTTCCATCTCCGTCCACAAAATCATCACAGACTTCGTTGTTCGCAACAGCATTTGCTGTTGGCGTATCAAATACCGTTAACAAAAAGGATGTAGTATCAAAACACTCTTGATTTGAGTTGTTTTCTATTCGAGCAAAAAGAGTCTGTGGATTACTTGTGTTTTGATAAGGCATTGCCAGTGCACCCATATCAGTGTCCGCATTTACTTGCGACTCGTAATATTTAATGGTGTAATTAAGGGGGAGTTGTCCATTTAATATTTCGGTATCCGTAGTTTGGTTGAGGTTTATAGCGGCTACACCATCGTTATTATCGTCACATTCTAAAACATCATTTGGGCTAAATGCCGTTGGAACTTCAAAAATTTCTATTGTTTTTGAAAAGGTATTCACTTCAGTACCTAAAGTAAGGGTCGCTGAGACTGTAAAAATTCCTGTATTTGCATAAACATGCGTTGGAGAATCGATAGTGTTCATTGCACTAGAATCTCCAAAGTCCCATTGAATACTATCAAAATTTTCATTGCTATCAATAGAAAACTGAGTGGCACTGCCAAAACATAAATTATCAGCTTCAATTTTAGCTAAGAAAAAAGATTGGATAAAGGGAGGTAAGCCTAAACGAGCCTGTGTGCCTGGAGCCAAGGCTTGACCTGCTGCTACATAGTTACACAATGCACCCAATTCATCTGGATTATTAATGACATCTAGGAATGAACTGTTGGAGAAAACCGATCCGTATATCTTTCCATTAGGCGCAAGTTGAAGCGCAAAAATAGAATTACCACCCTGCTGAACGGTTTGTTGAGACCCAGAGATATCCGTTGCATCTAAATCAAATTGATAGACAGAACTCCCAGCACTCGTATATAGTTTACTGGAGTCTGTTGAAAAGGCGGCCCCATAAAAGCCAGAATTACTTCCGAGATTCATCGGGTTGCTAACGATTCCTGTGGCGTCATCAAAGTCGTAAAGCCAAAAACTTCCCGTACTGTTTGCACTTTGTCCCTGAGTCGTTCCTTGTTCGTGATGACAGATCGCTAATTTAGTACCATCGGGGGAGGATTTTAAATAGCCAATCGAATTCCGGCGGTATCCATTGAGTGTAATAAGGGGATTTATTTGAGTGGTAACGGGAGTTGTATTCACGCCATTTGCATCCACACGAAAGGCATAAAAGACATCCATAAAATGACTTAAAACCCAATACGATTGCCCATCATTATGCTCAACAGCTGTAATTTTTTCAGAACACTTAAAACTCGCTTGCTCTGGATCTAAAGGGTCATAGGTTAAAAGAGGTCTGTTTTTTTCGGTGCTTACAACATCCCCGTTGCCACCATTAAGCGTCAAATCGACCAAAGAATAGTTGAGCCCGTTATTAAAACCATCATCATTATTTGGTACTGAGCTCCCCATAATGTCATCATACTCAGAAATCGTATTTCCATTGACATCTGCTGGGCCTTGATTTGGATAGGCCCATGCATTATTATGATGCGGTTCATCTACTGTAAATACATAATAATTATCAGGATTTCCCGGACGTGGAATGATCAAACCAGAGGAGGTGCTTGAGGGGTCTCCAAGCAATCCATTGCCATTGTTATAATTCGCATTTGACATTATTTGATGGTTTTTATCCCACACATTTCGACCATCGGTATAGAATAATAAATTCCCGTTAGAATCAGAAATGGAAGAACAGCCTTCGTTTGTGTTTATTGTAGAGGAAGCTGCACTGGTAGGGGAAACCGTATCCGTATTTGTGTCAAATATTAAGCCTGCTCCATTCCCAAAATACCAATGAGAAGCTTCTCCTTGAGAGAAGCTTGATAAAGATGTAATTAGAAAAATAAATAGAGCAACGTATTTCATCAAAACTAATTAGTTTAAGTTTCTTGTTTTATCACAAAAAACAATACTTAATTAATGGGTTTGAAATATACTACAAATCTCTCTTTTTTAATAATTTATAAGATAAAAATATAAAAAGAAGAGTCCAGAAAAGGACAATTAATATGTTGTCAAAATGAACGGCATAATCATAACTAATATCAGTGTTTGATGGAAATTTTGTCATGGCAATGCGCTGAAAAGGTTGTTTTATAAGGTTAGACATAGAAGTTAAAGGCAAAAAGTCTTGTACTTTTTGAGCAACTTCATAACTGCTTTTCCATGTGATGAGTCCTAAAATAATCCATTCTATAATCAAATCGACAAACAAAAATGCCAATGCGAATGCCGACCGTTTTGCCAAGACGCCCAAAAATAAACAGAAAGAAAAGAATCCTACAAGTTTTACAAAATAGGCAACTAAAAACTCCATTTGCTGGATAATGATACTAAATTCATTGTAACTCGAATAGATCAACCCAAGAATTAAGGATATGATAAAAATAATCAGGGTTGAGATGAGAGAGAAAAATACAATAACATAAAACTTAGACAAAATAAATTCTTTTTTACTCAAGCCATCGATGAGGTTTTGTTTCAGTGTTTTATTGCTGTATTCATTCCCAATCATTGAAACCACCACAATGGCAAAAAAGAATTTAAACAGGGCGGAAAAAAAGGTGGTAATGTGCCATATAATAGGAAAGTTAAAAATGCCTAATTCACCGAGTTCTAGCGTAAAAAAACCAAAAAAGTTAATTTTCACTGCCGATAAAAGAATGACGCAAAGGGGTAAGATAAAGGATATAAATATCAATATTTTACTCGTTTTGTTGAGTAATAATTTTTGAAGTTCTAAGTCTAATAATCGTTTCATTGGTTGTCAGTTAATTGTAAAAATTGTTCTTCCAGACTTTCTTTTCGTTTGACTAAATGGCTCAATACAATGCCATTTTTAAACAGTAAACGGTTGAATTCTTCAGCTTCCATAGGGGTCTCAAGAAAAGCAGTAATTAAATCACTTTCAACCTTTGTGTGAGAAAAATTTGGATGTATTTCAAGAAGTTTTAATAAGTCGTCTTTTTGATGCGTTTTTAATTCAAAAAACCCATAGCTTGAAATCAATTCATCCACACGCCCCGAATAGAGATTCACACCTTTTCTTAAAACAACGACGTGAGTACACACTTTTTCAACTTCATCCAACAGGTGAGAAGCCAATAATATAGTTGTTCCTTGTTGGGCAATATCTTTGATGATTTCTCTAATTTGATGAATCCCTTGCGGGTCTAATCCGTTTGTTGGTTCGTCTAAAATTAATATTTCAGGATCATTTAAAAGCGCCGAAGCAATGGCTAACCGTTGTTTCATTCCCAAAGAAAATGTACTAAACTTGCTGTGTTTTCGATCGTCAAGCCCTACAATTTCTAAAGTCTTTTCTATGGAATCATAAGAAACGCTTTTGATTTTACAAACCAATTTAAGGTTTTGGTAGGCAGTCATATAAGGGTAAAAATTTGGGCGTTCGATAATGGCGCCTACTTTTTTAAGCGCTTGATGCGTTGTCAGTGCACCTCCAAACCAAGAAAAATCACCAGAAGTTTTATTGACAACATTCAAAACAATTCCCAAGGTGGTAGATTTTCCACTGCCATTCGGGCCTAAAATTCCGTAAACACTTCCTTTTTCGATGTCAAATGAAAGATCACTGACCGCAGTGAGTAAGCCATATTTTTTTGTAAGGTTTGATATTTTGAGGATAGAATTCACATTTTTAGTTTTAATGAATAACAAATATAAGACGATGTTTACCGTCAATTGTTACAAATTAAAAAATAAAAGTTAAATTTGGAATTCAAGTTATCACATGAAAAACGATTTAAAAATATCACTTAGAAAACCCTCATACCCTGTAAATACAGCACTAAAGGCATACTTGCAAAAGTTTAATCGTACGATTAAATTGCCTATTTTTTATGATGATTTACTCCGTTTTCAAGGGTCGGTAGAAGTGTTTGACAAGAATGACAAGGACACCCTTTGGGTGCGTACGTACTATAGTGAATTTGATCGTCAAGAGATCGATTTAAGTTTAAAAAAGATATATACCAAGCTGCATTCTGATGGTAATGAAACCACGATTCCCTTGCTAAATGTGGATGCGATTGACTATTGTACGTTTGGTAATTCTAAACCGTTTCGCATCAAAATAAGGAATGTCCTCAATGATAATTACGCATATTTTTATGTTAAAAAAGCGGATGCATCACGAATTTATGGTTTAGAGTTAGAGCATATGTTGTCGCCTCACAACTTAAATTTCTTGGTGTATGAAGATACTTTAATTGAAGAACATATTAGTGGAATTCCAGGAGATGAATTTATAGCAAATATGCTTCCAAGTTGTACTGAACCAGAAAAGGCACAGATTGCAAAGGAATTTGTAAAATTTAATGAGCGGTGTATGATTCGGTTGTTAGGAGATATGCGTTCGTATAATTATGTGATAGTTCCCACGCATGATTTTGATCATGTTGTTTACACGATTCGTGCCATCGATTTTGATCAGCAATGTTATGAAGGTAAATTTAATGTGTATCGCCCGCAGTTTTTTAAAGAGAACTTTAAAATGGTCGATTTAGTGACTCAAAAATTTGAAAAACAATCTATCAATCAGTACAAACTCGAAGAGCGCTCTATCGTTGCCAAACGCTTGTTGAGTTTCAAAAACCGTATTGAACGTTTGATTCAGTGTATGATTTCAGATACCCTTTCAACTCCTGAACATGAAACCTTATTGAAAACAAAAATATTTGAATATACTGGAGATATTCGTTTTAAGAATAGTAAAAATATGGGTGAAATTTTAAGAAATTCACTCAGTTTTGTAAAACGAAATTACCAAACAGAAAACACAGGAATTTTCTTTTAATTCCAATTTTCGTCAAAATCCAATTCTTCGTAATCATCGGTGCTATAGCCATCATCAAACTCGTCAAAATGATCTTCGCCTCCTTCGGCTTCAAAAACCTTTTCGGGTGCTTCACCTGGAACTTGACCATGAACAAACAGTAAATTAGGATAATCAGTACCATCTGCTTCTTCAACAATTTCTCCCAACTCAACCATAAAAGTCCACATACTCATAAAGTCATAGATATAGATCAATTTTGTACGCCCTTCAGAAACAACTGAGCTAATGACGGTTTGGCTCATAAGTTGAATGTCGCTACCACCTTCACTGACATCAAATAAAGAGATTTCTTCCCCTTGATTCCATTCCTCATCACTCAAATAAAAGGAGGCCATTTCACTGCCGTCAAATCCAAAGGATTGTGTGATGGAGTTGTGTAAATCCTCGAGTGTATCGGTCTTTCTGATCTCAATATCTCTAAAAATATCTTCTTTGGTATCGTTGTCTAAGACAATTCTAAATCTAAAAATCATAGGTTAATAATATGACACAAATATAAGATGCATTTTTCTTATGCTTGCTGTTTTTCTCTTTTTTTATGAAGGCATTCAAGAAGTATGTAACACTGAATTCCAAACAGTATGGAAGCAATGACTAAATGTAAAGGTTGACTTAAAAATGGAAAATCAAAATAATACATCAAAATACCTGTTGCTGCTTCCAGTAGGACGCAATAAATGACCAGTTTTATTTTATGGAATCCTAACGAATTTGATCTGTTCAGATACCACAAATAGCCATTCAACACCAAGACCAAAATGGAGGTAGAGCGGTGAATGTAAAAGTTCAATTCTGGCGATGCTAACCAAAGTGATTTTTGAAACCCTAAAAGCTTTGTTTGTTCATCTATAAACTGTCTTACTTGTGTGCCTAAAATAATTTGTACCAACGAAAGTACAAGTGCTAAAAGAAGAATGTTATAAAAACGCTTTTGATATTTTTGAGGTTTATAAGTGGTTTTAGATGCGAAAATCAGATACAAAATAAAAGCCACGATTAGCAGTGCCATCACCATATGAATGGTAATTTTATAGGGTGCTAGGTTCGAGTCAACCACCGTTTTTCCAAGCCATGCTTGAAAGCCCATGCCAAATAAAGTCAGTACAGAAATAAGAGGAATCCACTTGTTTTTTTTCCAAAACCAAAACGCTAAGACTGTAAAAATTAAAATAGGGATTCCAGATAGAACTCCAGTCAAACGGTTGATGTATTCTACCCAAGTGTGAACGGGGTCGTATGTCGTGTAATCGTGCTTGCTGTAAACCTCCCAATCGGATGCATTAAATTTTTCCCCAGATATAAAATCAGTTTTAGCAACTAAAAAGGCTTCGTGATCCATTAGAATCATCATGCCTTCTTCATAAGTACGATTTGCTTCAAATAATAATTGGGAGCTCTCGGTAGGAGGGATAAAATATCCAAAACATTTGGGCCAATCTGGGCAGCCCATTCCGGATCCTGTCATTCGTACAACAGCACCTGCTACGATGACTAAATAAATGAGTACTAAAGCAATTTTTGAGACGGTTCTAAATTTATTTTTCATCAGCGCGTGTTAATCCTAAATCGGTTCCTTTTTTTAACATCAATTCAAACGCTTTTTCAGGTTCATTTGGGATGATCCCTTCTAAAATAGCTTCTTTGATAAATTCTTTAATAATCCCTATTTCTTTGGAAGGTTTTAAATCAAAGGTCTCCATGATTTTTTCTCCGGAAATGGGCGGTTGAAAATCACGCACTTGGTCGCGTTCTTCAACTTCGATAATTTTCTCTCTAACAAGTTTGAAATTGTTATGATATTTTTTGAACTTATAAGGGTTTTTAGTAGTAATATCTGCCTCACAAAGCGTCATCAAATCTTCGACAAATTCTCCGGCATCAAAAACAAGGCGTCGCACCGCAGAGTCGGTGATGTTTTCTTGTGCCAATACAATAGGTCGCGAACTCATAAACACGAGTTTTTGAACATATTTCATTTTGTCATTCAAAGGCATTTTCAAACGTTTGAATAAATGATACACCATTTTCGAGCCCTTAAGTTCGTGCCCATGAAAGGTCCAACCTACTTTTTTGCTAAAACGTTTTGTGGGTGCTTTTCCAATATCGTGGAGGAGTGCTGCCCAACGGAGCCACATATTGTCCGTATGATTACAAATATTATCAACGACTTCTAAAGTATGGTAAAAATTATCTTTATGCTTTTGACCTTCTTGAATATCAACGCCTTTCAAATCTGTCAACTCAGGTATGATACGCTGAAGTAAACCAGATTCTTCAAGTAATATAAACCCAATAGAAGGTTTTTTGCTTTCTAATATTTTTTGAATTTCAACGTTGATGCGTTCCTTCGTGATGATTTCAATCCGATGGGATTGCTCTTTAATTGCATTAAATGAAGCCGCTTCAATCTCGAAATCCAGTTGCGTTGCAAACCGAATGGCTCTCAACATCCGTAAAGGATCGTCACTGTACGTGATTGCGGGATCTAAAGGAGTTTTGATGCATTTGTCAGTCAAATCTTGAAGGCCATCAAAAGGATCCAGAAGCTGTCCGTAAGTTGCTGAATTCAAACTAATCGCCATCGCGTTGATGGTGAAATCTCTTCTGTTTTGATCTTCTTCTAAAGTGCCATCTTCCACAATGGGATTTCTGCTGTCTTCGTTGTAAGATTCTTTACGTGCACCTACAAACTCAAGTTCAACACCTTCATGGCGAATCATGGCAGTGCCATAGGTTTTAAAAACTTGAACTTTAGGACTGTTCGGAAGGTTTTTGGCAACGCGTTTTGCGAGTTCAATTCCGCTTCCAATCGCAACAATATCTATATCTTTTTCGCGACCGCGTTCTAAAACAAAATCACGGACAAAGCCCCCAACGACATAACAATCGACCCCAAGCTCATCTGCAGATTTTGAGACAACTTGAAATATTGGTGATGTTAATGCGTGTTTGTAGTTCATGTTTTGTAAGCTTTCCAAAGCGTCTAAAAATTATTTTCTAATAACTTTTACTTCTCCATTATTACTCAATCTAATGATTGAAGAAGGTTTAGCCGTTTTGTTTGTGCGCTCCAAATTTACGACATAGTCTACACCTTTTAAAATATAGTCTTCAATTTCTTGAAAGGATTTTGGAGTGGGTTTTCCAGAGATATTTGCGGAAGTTGAAACGATTGGTTTTTTAAATCGTTTTAGCAAATTTGCACAAAACCCTTCTTTCACCATGCGGATGGCCAAAGTATTGTCTGGTGCAATAAGATTTTCAGTCACTCTTAAAGGTTTATCGTAAATGATGGTGGTAGGAGCGGAGGCATATTCTAAAACACTGTATGCCGCTTCTGGAATTTCTTCAATATAATAATTTAACATATTAAAATCACTCACCAAACAAATCATGGTTTTCTGATCCTCTCGATTTTTGAGTTTAAATAGTTTTTCGACCGCTGCAAAATTAGTGGCATCGCAACCCAACCCCCAGACGGTATCCGTAGGGTAGAGAATAAGTCCGCCTTGCTTTAAAGTCTTAATAGTGTTGTTTAGTTCGGTATTCATTTCTTTAAAAAATATATATTGCGAAGATATCCAATAAGATATTAATATATTTGTTATGATCCATTTAAATGGATCAATACTATAAATTAGATTCAAAAATTTTTTAAAAAAGCATGAATTTTTTCAAACGAAAATATTATCAACTCCTCACAAAATATTTTAAAAACTTTGGCACGGATATTCAATTTGTGAAAACATATTATAAGTCAAAGAATAACAGATCCTTAAATATTGAAAATCCAACGGAATTCACTGAAAAACTACAATGGTTGAAATTTTTCAAATATACAGAGGCTTATAAAGATTATGTTGACAAATATGAAATCAGATCTTATGTGGAAGATAAAATAGGCGCGTCCTATCTAAATGATTTTATCGCCATTTATAACCATGTCGATGAAATAAATTTAGACGATTTACCAAATCAATTTGCATTAAAAGGTACACATGGATCAGGTTATAACGTTATTGTAAAGGATAAAAGCAGTTTGGATTGGAAGGATGCCAAGTCAAAATTGAATACCTTCATGTCTCTAAATTATTACGATCGATATAGAGAGCGCATTTATAAGGATGTACAGCCAAGAATTTTAGCCGAAACGTACTTAGACCAATTAGATAACGATCATATTTTGGATTATAAATTTTACTGTATCCATGGAAAACCTGCTTGTATTTGGGTGAAAACTTTTGACAACGGGAAACATAGAAACTGTTATTATGATTTAAATTGGAATCGAATGTCTCCAGATGATAATAAAGTAGATTACTTGTCTAAGGAAGTTCCAAAACCAGATAATTTAGAGGAGTTACTGACGGTTTCTGAAAAGTTAGCGAATGATTTTATTTTTGTTCGTGTGGATTTGTACTCTATTGAAAATAAAATTTATTTTGGGGAATTAACATTTTTCCCTTGGGCAGCAAATAGGAGACTCACCGTTGAAAGATTAAATAAAGAGTTAGGGGATTTAATACACTTGCCAGTTTAATTTTTACAGCTCCATTACTTGAGCTAATTCCTTATACATTTTTTCTGCAATGACCTTTTTTGTGAAATTGTCCACTAAGTATTGATAGCCGTTCTCTGTGAATTCTTTTTGTAATTTAGGGTTAGACATCAAATACTCCACCCTGTCTGCAAAATCTATAGGGTTGCCAACTTCAGCTAAAAGCCCCGTTTCATTGTGTACGATTACTTCTGGAATTCCCCCTGCATTCGCTGCCACTATGGGAACGCGACATGCATAGGCCTCTAACAATACACCTCCTGTAGGCTCATTGTTTGAGGTGAACATAAACAAATCAAATTCTGGCAGTACTTCTGGAATGTCTTTTCTGAACCCTGCAAAAACGATTTGGGTATCTAAGTTTTTATCGCTTACATAATTTCGGATGTCTTTTTCAAGACTTCCTTTTCCGACTAAAACATAAGTCGCTTTAAAGCTGTTTCTTTTCACTAACTCTTCAACGGCATCGATCCAAGTATAATGATCCTTGAACCCTGTGAATTCAGCAATATTACCTATAATTTTATGGTCTTTCGGAATGTTAAATTCCTTGTGCAAAAGTCCATTTTTTTCAGTTTTAGTAAATTTATTGACGTCCGTTACACTTCCAACGACACACATTTTTGAGTGGTCTTTCACGGCAAATTTTAAAACATCTACGACTGGGTTTGAGACGCAAATTATTTTTTTTATGCCCTTATAATTGTACTTCCATTTCCTGAAAAAATTTGTATCAACCCGTTTTATCAGGGTACGGCACAGCACAAGGTGTGCGGAATGTTTAAATACTAAATGTGAAATGACAGCGAGTGTATGCGCCTTGCTACTGTGTATGAACACGATGTCAATTTTATGTTCTTTAATGAATTCAGAAATTTGTTTTGCAATTTTGAAATCGTATTCTGAAGAAACATTAAGTCCAGTGACTTGCATTTTTTTTTCCACCGCTATATCATATACAGGGGTGTCTTTAGCACAGAGAATAAATTGATTATGAATGTCAGGATTATCCTCGAAAGCTTCGTATAAATATATTATTTTTTGCTCATGACCTCTCCAAACTTCTGAGACTGTAATTTGTAAAAGGTTCATATGTTTAGTGCAGTTTTAAACGTTAATTAAATTTTTTATTCAATTTATGCTTTTGAATTTTTCCAATGTTGCCTCAATTTACTGTATTTTAAATAGGTAACGATAAATGCTTGTTTGCAGATGCGCCATCCATATTTTCCATCCAAAATCCCAAGTCTTAAAATATAAGATTTAAAAAACGCCCATGAAGGTCTGAAGTAAACTTTAAAAAGAGAAGCTGAAATTTTTAAATCAAAATAAGATTTTGCGCCAATGGTCGAAAACTGTTCAACTTTTTGTTTATGTTCGTCGTAATCTCTATAAATCCAATGTAAAATATCGCCTTTTAATTTGCCACTTTTGATATTGCTTTTTAATTTAAAAGTATCATGCGGATTGATGCCCTTCCATTCTCCACTGTCTTTTTTGAAAAGTCTTAATTTTTTATCTGGATACCAATCTGAAAAGCGAATCCATTTCCCACAATAATTATTTCTTCTATTGCAATAATAGCCTGCGTATTTCCAATCTTTTTTAACTTCTAAGATGGAGGATTTCAACTTATCAGAAAGCGCTTCATCACCATCTAAAGACAGTACATGATTGTAGCTTGCTTGTTCTAACGCAAAGTTTTTTTGTTCAAAATATCCCAAAAACTTTTGTTGTATAAGAGTCACATTAAACTCCTTACAAATTTCTTGTGTTTTATCAGTAGAGTAGGAGTCTACGACAATAATTTCATCCACAACGTCAACCAAGGAGGACAGGCATTTTCTTAAATGCTCCTCTTCATTGTACGTTATGATGACTCCTGATAGTTTTATCATGCTTATTCTATATTTCGGTACATAAGCCAAAGAAATAAATAGGTTTTAAATTCTTCAAAAGCTTTTAAATAGGCGAATACAAACCCTTCTTTACCATCTAAAAAACCGAGTTTAAAAATGAATATTTTTTTTAGTTCCCATAAAGGATTCCATGAAAAATGAAAAAAATGAGGACGTATTTTATTAATATATAAATCTCGAGCTTTAAGTTTTGCTTTTTTTGTCAGTCGTTCATTATAACGATCAAAATCTAAATAAAGTTCTTCAACAGGGCCTTTTAATTTTTTAGCTGCAATTTTAGTACCAAGTGAGTTTTTATGAAACAAAAGAGAAGTGTAGCGAGTTCTATACCCAGAAAAATTCAACAATTTACCCATAAAATTGAAACGGGTTTCGGACTTATAATTCCCTGATGAATCAGGGTTCATAGCAATCTCAGTGATTTCTTCTGACAATTGATTTGAAATACAATGATTTGCTTCTAACCCTACAATCCAATTATGGCTTGCTTTTGAGCTTCCTTTATCAAGCAAAAAATCAAAATCAATGTATTCAGATTCAATAAATTGAACTGGGTGTGTGTGCTGAATTTCGGACAGTACCGTTGGATCTATTTTTCCGACAATAATGATTTCATCTACAAAGGCGATGCTTGCAATGCACTCCTTAATATAGCTGTGATCAAAAAACGAAATAACGATGGCACTAATCATGAAATATAAAACTAATTAAAAATAATTATGTAGTCGGCTGCAAAAGTAATAATTTTACAGCTAATATAAGCTACTGAGCCATGCCGCGTTTACCAATTTTAATGTATCATAATATTTGCGACCAGCCTTCCAAAAGCAAAGGACTGACTTTGTCTTATGAAAAATTGGAAACACAGTTTCAGTATTTAGTTGCTCAGGGCTATACAAGTTTGCATTTTAGTGACATTCAAAAGTTTAAACAAACAGATGAATATCCTAAAAACCCCATTATTATTACTTTTGATGATGTGTATGTGAGTCAATATAAATTCGCGTATCCTCTTCTTAAAAAATACAATTTAAAAGCATGTTTTTATGCACCTTTTTCTTTTGTTGGAAGTACTGATTCATGGAACGGTGGTACTGAAGAAATCATGACGGTTTCACAACTAAAGGATTTAGATCCAGCTATCATAGAACTTGGGTTGCATTCTTTTGAGCACCGTCCCTACAGTTCATTGTCAATGGAATTAATACAAGAAGATTTTAAAAAATGTCATGATTTTGTTTCCAAACATGCATTGAATGTGTGTAATGTTTTGGCGTATCCCTATGGTAATTTCCCACGAGAAGAACCTCAGAAAACTATTTTTTTTGATGTCTTAAAAAAGCAAAACATTGCTTATGGTTTAAGAATTGGAAATAGACTGAACAAACTCCCTTTCAAAAATAATTATGAATTAAACCGATTGGATATTAAAGGAGAAGACAGTTTGTTTAAATTCAGACTCAAATTAAAATTTGGAAAACTCTCTTTATTTTAGGCCTTTTTTGAGGAGCATCAATTTGGCGTATCTCGAAAACACGCCGTAGGAATTAATCGCTGCAACGGCCAGTCCAGGAATTCCATCTAAAAACCCACGTCTTACAATATATTCATGGAAAAATCTGTAGGCCGGTTTAAAAGCTAAATGAAAATAATTCATCCCTTTTCCTTTGGACAAAATTCGTTCGGCTTGAAACCAAGCATAGGAATCTTTTTTACCAATATAATGCAATAAGCCTTTGTAAGTATAGTGTAATACTTTGTTTTTCAGCGTTCCAATAGAGCCCTCAACAATAAGTTTTTCGTGCACACTTCCTTCAAAATGACATTTGTCTCTCACCACTAAGCGTGTGACATTGTTGTCATGATGGTATAAAAAACGATTCATATAGAAGTGAGGGAAATTAAGTTTATAGCCTGTGTGTTTATTGGATTTCAGAGCTTCTAAAATTTCCTTTTGAAGCGCATGTGTAATGCGTTCATCTCCATCTAAAAACAGAACCCAATCACTAGTAGCAAATTGTAGTGCGTGATTTTTTTGATTCGAAAAGTTATCAAACTTTCTAGATATAACTTGACATCCGTGATCGGTTGCAATTTTAACAGTAGCGTCAGAACTCATAGAGTCCACGACAATAATTTCATCTGCAAATTTAACAGAATATAAGGCGCCCTCCAGATATTGGGCTTCGTTATACGTTGGGATTATGACGGTTAAAGTTTGCATTTGCGTTTAAAGTGTAAACTTACAAAAAAACTTTATATTTGCACCCTATGAATCAAATAGACACTTCTATTGTTATAAGCACATATAACTCCACTGAATGGTTAGCAAAAGTACTCTATGGGTATAATAATCAGACGTACAGATTATTTGAAATTGTAATTGCCGACGACGGATCTAATCAAGAAACGTTTGATCTTATTGAAAAAATTCAAAAAGAAGTTTTTTATCCGATTGTACATGTGTGGCATGAGGATAATGGGTTTCAAAAATCTCAAATATTAAACAAAGCGATTGAAAAATGCAATACTCCCTACATCATTATGTCAGATGGGGATTGCATTCCAAGAGTCGATTTTGTGGAAGTTCATGTCAAACATAGAAAACAAGGTTTGTTTTTATCAGGAGGTTATTTTATGCTGCCTATGAATATTTCAAAGCTAATTTCCGATGAAGATATTTATGAAGGTCGTTGTTTTGATCTGAAATGGTTAAAATCAAACGGTTTAAAAATGTCTTTTAAAAACAATAAACTCACCGCAAGAGGTTTTAAATCTTGGCTTTTGAATTTGTTGACGCCAACCACTGCAAGTTGGAATGGACACAATGCTTCAGGCTGGAAAAAAGATATTATGTCGATTAATGGTTTTGATGAGCGCATGCAATATGGTGGGCAAGACCGCGAACTCGGAGAGCGTTTGTTTAACTATGGCATAAAGAGTAAGCAAATTAGATACAGTGCTATTTGTGTGCATCTCGACCATCCACGGAGTTATAAAACTCAAGAATCGATTAATAAGAATCTAGAAATCAGAAAAAACATCAAATCTGCAAACAGATCTTGGACTGATTATGGTATTTTTAAAATGTTTTAAAATAAAGCGTTTATAGCTTTCTGTACACTCCTAATTTCCAATAGGCAGTTCCTTTCTCCGAAGCTACTTTAGAAAAATCTAATTGTTCTAGTTCAGGGATGTCAAAATACTTCCAACATCCAGAACCTTCTTTAAAAATAGACGTGATTAAGATCCCATCTTTTTTAAGCTTGCCTAAAATCCGATTCAGAACCTTGGCTCTAACGGCGTCATTAATATAATAAAAAGCTTCATTAAAAACGATGACATCAAATTCTTGAGGGGGTTTGTAATAATGCAAATCCGCCACCTGAAAATCAGCATTTTTGAAATTATATTTGTTTGCGGTTTCAATAGAGAATTTAGAAAAATCAATACCTAAGAAATAGCCAATATCTTCATTGTCTAACCGCATTCTTAACACCCCTTCGCCAGATCCTAAGTCTAAAATACTAGCTTGTTTTTTGGAATGCTGTTTTATAAATTCTAATATTTTTGAATAGCGAGGGGCTTCTACATCATTTCTCAAATAATCCCATCGCCCTTTTTTGTACTGTCGATTCCAACGTAATTTTCGACGCCAAATATGAAATTTATCTAAATAACTTAGTTTACTCATGAGATATGATGTTTTAAAAACGGCGTTAAGTTCTTAAGAATAATTTCTGGGGTCAGTTGATTGTATAAAAACGTAGGGTCTTCTTCAATTTTCCGACGTTCCTCTCTTGAAGTGGAAAATAAATCGGGTTTTTCGTCCAACAAATGTACAGAGGTATGCAGCTGTCCATCTTCAAAACTAGACCAATCCGATTTTAAGATGTAGGGAGAGAAAATTGTAAACGTTGGTTTGTCAAGTGCTTTAGCGATATGAACACTCCCACCTTCATTAGCAATCAAAAGTTTACACTGATTCATTAGCGAAATAAAGCCTCTGATATTCGGTTCATAAAGATCAAAAATGATGGCGTCTTGGTGCTTACAAGCCTCATAAATTTTAGTGGCCTCTGCTTTTTGATTTGGCGCATAGTTGAACATTACATTCACTTCAAAATTGGAAGTGACGTAATCAATGAGCTCCACGATATACGAATACGGCATTGATTTTTGAGGAGTACTTCCCAAAACACCAACCATCACCACTGGTTTAGAATAGTTATTTAATTGTGAATACTTTTTTTCTGTATCTGTTAAATAAATTTTTGGCGTGTAAATGGGAGCTTCTAATGGAAATGCTGAATCCACCAAATGAACTCTTTCTTCGATAGATTTCCCGCATGGCAGTGTTTTTTTATCTAAAGGTAGCACCTTATGCGTATGAAAATTAAAAATAGAACTTTTACCCTTTTTTTGATAGCCTACACGAATGGGGGCTTTTGAGAGCAGTGAAATGAACTTACTTTGAAACTTTGAATACGGATCAAAAATAATATCATAGTTTTCCTTTCGGATGTGCCAAGCCGTTTTAAGAAGCGTTGGAATTTTCTTTAATTCTTTTTCATTCAATGGAATGATTCTATCAATGTTGGGATTGTTTTCGATCACACCTGTTGTGTAGTCATAAACCAAATAATCAACCCGAGAATTTGGGATTACTTTTTTAATATTCGCTGCGATTAAAGAGGCAATGAGTACATCACCAATTCGCTTATTTTGAATTACAAGTATTTTTTTCATTAACGACTAAAGACTATCTTAGCAAGATATTACTTTTTTTAAAGTTACTAAAAGTTTACATGAATAATATTATTATACATTCCAAATTCTCCTCTTATTCTACTGCAATATCAAAGGCAATAAGTGATTTTGAAACCTCAGGGATTACCGTGCTGAAAGGAGATCGAAATACCATAAAATCTCTCAAAATTGAAGGGCTGCATTTGAATATTAAACAATTTAAAACCCCAAATGTTTTTAATTCCTTTGTTTATAAATACATTCGTAAATCAAAAGCACGAAGATCCTATGAGTATGGAAATTTATTAACTCAAAAATCTATTTTAACACCTACCCCGATCGCTTATTTTGAAGCCTCATCATGGTTTGGTCTCAAACAAAGTTACTATGTCAGTCAGCATGTAGCCTATGATTTTGATTTTAGAGTATTGATTCATGATTTAAAGTTTCCAAATAGAGTTGAAATTTTAAAACAGTTTACAGCTTTCACGTTTAAACTACACGAAGAAAATGTCAATTTCTTAGACCATTCTCCAGGGAATACACTCATTGTAAAAACAGATGTGGCTCAATACGATTTTTATTTAATCGATTTGAATCGCATGCGTTTTGAGGCGATGAATTTTAAAAAACGAATGCATAATTTTAGGCGCCTCTGGTTGTCTAAGGCGATGATACAAATTATGTCTAAAGAGTATGCGGTATTAAGCGAAACTCCGCTAACGGAAATTCAGAGCGGAATGCTTCATTATAGCCGTCAGTTTCAGAAAAAAATAGATACTAAAAAGCTAAAACGAAGCGGTCGAAAAATGGTATTTAAATCTACGGATTAAACCGCAACATTATGCGTTCTTAAAGCATCGTTTAAAGACGTTTTTTTGTTGGTGCTTTCTTTTCTTTTTCCAATAATCAAAGCACAAGGAACATTGTAGTTTCCAGAAGGGAATTCTTTTACATAACTCCCAGGAATCACAACCGAACGTGCAGGTACAAGTCCTTTATATTCAACGGGTTTATCACCAGTTACATCAATGATTTTTGTACTCATAGTCAAGACAACTCCGGCACCTAATACAGCTTCCGTTTCCACACGAACTCCTTCCACAACAATGCAGCGCGAACCAATAAAGGCATTATCTTCAATAATTACGGGAGCCGCTTGAAGCGGTTCCAACACACCGCCAATACCAACGCCGCCTGAAAGGTGAACGTTTTTACCAATTTGCGCACAACTTCCTACAGTCGCCCATGTGTCAACCATGGTGCCCTCATCTACGTACGCTCCAATATTCACATAGCTTGGCATCAAAATAGTTCCTTTGGAAATATAAGCACCATGGCGCGCCACTGCATGTGGCACTACACGAATGCCTTTTTCCGCATAGCCTGTTTTTAATGGAATTTTATCATGAAACTCAAACGGTCCAACCTCAATAGTTTCCATCGTTTGGATAGGGAAATACATCACCACTGCTTTTTTGACCCACTCATTCACCTGCCAACCATCTGTTGTGGGCTCAGCAACTCTAAGTTCTCCTTTATCTAATAAATCAACGATTTTTCTAATCGCATTTTTTGTAGTATTTTCGTTTAAAAGTGTTCGGTTTTCCCAAGCAGTTTCTATAAGTGATCGTAAGTTATCCATTGTATTAATTTTTTGCAAATATAAGATTAATAATAAAGTAATAAATAAATAAATGTGACTCATTCGTGAAAGCAGGGTCGAAACTATGTAAAACCCTAAATTTATTTAAGTTAAACAATCCCCATTGTCTATGAAGTCTCCTACTATTTCTGTCATTATCAGTACTTATAATCAACCAGAATGGTTGCGTAAAACGCTTTTAGGCTATCAATATCAGACCTTTGATTCTTTTGAAATTGTTATTGCAGACGATGGTTCTGACGACCGCACAAAAACAATCATTGAACAGTTTCAAACACAAACACCCTTACAAATTATTCATGTTTGGCATGAAGACCAAGGATTTCAGAAAACAACAATTTTAAACAAAGCTATTCTTGCCTCTAATTCAGACTATCTCATATTTACAGATGGAGATTGCATCCCTCGAAATGATTTTGTAGCAGTGCATTATCAAAAAAGAGCTCCCAATTCTTTCTTGTCGGGGGGCTATTTTAAACTTCCTAAAACAATTTCAGATTTAATAACAGAGTCAGATATAGAGGCACAAACGTGTTTTGATCCAAAATGGCTTTTATACCTTGGTCTTAAAAAAACTTTTAAGCTAAACAAATTGTGTTCTAAAGGTCGTAAAGAATTGTTGTTAAACAAATACACGGTCACAAAAGCAACCTGGAACGGGATGAATTCTTCTGCTTGGAAAAAAGATATTATGTCGGTTAACGGTTTTGATTCCCGAATGCAATATGGGGGAGAGGATCGCGAATTTGGGGAACGTTTAGTGAATTACAAAGTCAAAGGGCTACAAATCAGATACAGTGCTATTTGTCTGCATTTATTTCATTTAAGAGGCTATAAAAACGAAGCGGCTATCATTGCTAATCTGAACATTAGGGCTCAAACTAAAAAGGAGAAAATTATAAAAACACCTTTTGGAATCAGTCAACTCTAAAGGGATTATCAAGCTTTTAAATTGTATTTTTGTCCCTTATGGGACGATTATTAGCAATTGATTATGGAAGTAAACGCTGTGGCATCGCTGTCACTGACGAAATGCAAATTATTGCTTCGGGTTTGACTACGGTAGAGACCAAAAAACTCATACCCTTTTTAAAAACCTATTGTAAGGACGAATCAGTAGATCTGTTTTTAATCGGTTTGCCAAAACAAATGAACAACGAACTCTCTGAGAGTGAGCCTTTAATTTTGAAATTCATTGAACTCTTAAAAAAACAAATCCCCTTGATTCCCATTGAACGAGTGGATGAACGTTTTACTTCTAAGATGGCATTTCAAACGATGATTGACAGTGGTCTCAAAAAAAAACAACGTCAAAACAAGGCGCTTGTCGATGAAATTAGTGCGACTCTTATTCTCCAATCCTATCTTCATAATAAATAATTATAGAAGTATTATTTTATAATCTCAAAAATCGTATTTTTGAGTCCTTATATTCAGTAGTATGATTTTACCAATTGTGGCTTATGGAGATCCAGTTCTTAAAAAAAGAGGAACTGAAATTTCTAAAGACTATCCAAAATTAGAGCAAGTTATTGCCAATATGTACGAATCTATGTACGGCGCTTTTGGCGTTGGCTTAGCCGCACCACAGGTTGGGCTTTCAATTCGTTTGTTTTTAGTGGACACCACTCCTTTTGCAGATGATGAAAGCTATTCACCTGAAGAGCAAGCGGAATTAAAAGCCTTTAAACGCACCTTTATAAATGCCAAAATACTTGAAGAATCAGGTGAAGAATGGGATTTTAACGAAGGCTGTTTAAGCATTCCCAACGTGCGCGAAGATGTATCTAGATGTCCAAAAATCAAAGTGGAATATCAAGATGAAGATTTTAAAACACATGTTGAAGAATTCGATGGTTTAATTGCGAGAGTCATTCAGCACGAATACGATCATATCGAAGGTGTTCTGTTTACAGACAAAGTCTCTACCTTAAAAAAACGTCTATTAAAAGGAAAGTTAACCAATATTTCTAAGGGAAAAACCAGTGTTGATTACCGCATGCGATTTCCAAATATTTCAAAAAAACGATCTTAAATTAACAATAAATTCAATCAATGGAATTAGATAAAATTTTAGCCATTTCTAAAAAGCCCGGCTTATACAAATTAATTACCCAATCTCGTGGCGGGTTTATCGCAGAATCTCTGCTCGATCAAAAACGAATTTCGGTCAGCATCAGTAGTAATGTCAGTCTGTTAAGTGAAATTGCGATTTATACACTTAACGAAGAATTGCCATTAAAAGAAGTGTTGTCAAAGATTTTTGATAAAGAAAAAGGTGCTGAAACAAGCACCAGTCCAAAAGCCTCAAAAGATGATTTAGAAGCGTATTTCTTTTCCGTACTCCCTGATTACGATGAAGACCGCGTCTATCCGAGCGATATCAAAAAGATTTTAAATTGGTATAATTTATTAAACAAACACCAGCTCCTCGATTTTAAAACCGAAGCTTCTAATTCAGAAGAAGAGGAATAAAGCTGTCTAAAAAGAAGAGAATCTGTCATTCTGAACTCGTTTCAGAATCTGAAACAAACCTGCCTGACGTTAGGCAGGTTCAGATTGACAAAGCAAAGTCTTTTTACTCCTTTTTTTTAACACCTTATTTTAGAATGTTAGCACACTTAACAAAAGAATTCAGTTACAATTGGAAGTTAGCCTACCCAGTCATTATGGGCATGCTCGGGCATACCTTTGTCGGCTTTGTTGATAACATCATGGTTGGGCAATTGGGGTCAGCAGAACTGGCAGCAGTATCCCTCGGAAATAGTTTTTTCTTTGTAGCAATGTCCTTAGGAATTGGATTTTCTACGGCAATCACCCCTTTGGTTGCAGAAGCAGATTCTGAAAATGATTTCAAAAAAGGAAAGTCTGCTTTTAAACACGGCTTGTTTTTGTGCATCGTTTTAAGTCTATTGTTGTACGGCATGATTTTATTGGCAAAACCGCTCATGTATTTCATGGAACAACCCGAAGAAGTGGTGATTTTAGCGATGCCTTATCTAAATATTGTTGCGATATCATTAATCCCTCTCATTATTTTTCAAGGGTTTAAACAATTTAGTGATGGCTTGTCATTAACCAAACACGCCATGTATGCCACTATTTTTGCCAATATTTTAAATGTTGGTTTTAATTATTTGTTGATATTCGGAAAGTTTGGATTTCCAGAAATGGGCATTATTGGTGCTGGAATTGGTACTTTGATTTCTCGAGTTGCCATGATTGTTTTGATCTGGATTTTACTGAAAAATAATAAAAAAGCAAAGGCATTTGTAACCCATATAAAACTATTTGTTTTGGATAATTCCATGCTTAAAAAAATCATGAACCTTGGATTGCCAAGTGCCATGCAAATGTTATTTGAAGTCGCTATTTTTACGGCAGCAATCTGGTTGAGTGGTGTTTTGGGAAAAAATGCGCAAGCAGCCAATCAAATTGCATTGAATTTATCCTCTATGACCTTTATGATTGCGATGGGTTTGAACGTCACGGCAATGATTCGTGTTGGCAACCAAAAAGGATTAAAAAACTATGTGGAACTCCAGCGCATTGCAAAGTCCATATTTTTGATGGGGATTTTATTTGCCTCTGTATTTGCGATTCTTTTCTTGGTATTTCACGATGTGTTTCCAGCGCTTTATCTCGATTTAGAAGACGTCAATAACTATTTAGACAATCAGGAAGTGGTGGCAATCGCTTCAAAATTACTATTGGTGGCAGCACTTTTTCAACTGAGTGACAGTGCTCAAGTTGTGTTTTTAGGGGCATTGAGAGGCTTGCAAGATGTGAAAATCCCAACCCTGTTGACCTTTATATCCTATTGGATCATTGGCTTCCCAACGAGTTATTTTCTTGGAAAAGAAGACGTCTATGGAAGTACAGGAATCTGGATCGGACTTTTGGTAGGATTAGGGTCGGCATCAATTTTTTTATATCTTAGATTTATTTATCTAACGAACCGTTTAATACAAACTCATAACAACTAAGCATGGAATTACCAAAATTTATACTCGGAGATAATACTAAATTTCCAACAGCAATTTATGTGATACACACAGAGTTTCCACGTTTTATCATCAATCTAGAAACGGATGAAGTGGAGTGGTTGGAAGATTTTGACACGCAGGACGAAGAAGAATTACTTTCGGAAACGGAAACTGCCGTACAAGAAGCGTCTGCTTTTTATGACTCTGAAGTTTCAACTTACGACGATTAATTATGTTAGATCAACTTATAGAATTTGACCGCTCGCTATTACTTTATTTAAATAATTTAGGAACCCCCTCATGGGATGGATTTTGGTTGGTAGTCACCAACAAGTTGACCTTTATTCCTTTATATCTCGTTTTGATTTATTTAATCGCCAAGCGCTTCACGATTAAAGAGATTGTTATTTTAGTACTCACCATTGCTGGAATGATTTTATTTACGGATCAAATTACGAACCTCTTTAAATTTACTTTTGAACGGCTTCGTCCTTGTGCACAAGAAGGGGTGTTAGAACACATCAGACAAGGGGAGTGTTGGGGCTATGGGTTTTTCTCAGGACATTCGTCCAATTCAATGGCGACAGCTATTTTTACAGGCTTGATGCTACGTCCCGTCTATAAAAACGTGATTTATTATATGATCGTGTGGAGCATTGTTGTGGCTTACAGCCGCATCTACTTAGGACTTCATTATCCCTTAGATATTCTGTGTGGACTGTCGTTTGGTGTGTTGTCGGGCTATTTGTTTTACTCCGTGTTTAAACGCTTACGAATGCTTTTTGTGAAGGTTCAATAGATATTCAGCCGCTGCAAAAGGCGAGCGTTTATTTGCTGCAATCAACTCTTTTTGAATCTGCAATTCTTTAGCGATGGTTTCATCTTGAAAAAATTGATCTTTTAATTGATTTTCAATGGACTGAAGCAACCAAAAGGTGTTTTGCTCCTGACGTTTTTTTGTAAAATACTCCTCCTTATTAGCATGATTTATATAATCGCTAATTAAATTCCAAGTGGCATCGATGCCTTTGTTTTCAAGGGCGCTACACAATACGACTTTAGGCATCCATCCAGAGGCTTTGGCAGGGTAGAAGTGAAGCGCACGGTTAAATTCCACCTTTGCTAATTTAGCAGCCGTCAGATTGTCTCCATCCGCTTTATTGATAATAATAGCATCCGCCATTTCAATAATTCCCCGTTTGATCCCTTGGAGTTCATCACCTGCACCTGCGAGTTTTAGCAATAAGAAAAAATCAACCATACTGTGTACCGCCGTTTCGCTTTGTCCAACGCCAACCGTTTCTATAAGAATTACATCATAACCGGCTGTTTCACAAAGGGTAATGGCTTCACGCGTGTGTCGTGCCACACCCCCCAAAGAATCGCCGGCTGCGGAAGGACGGATAAACGCATTCGGGTTTTTAACCAGTGCATCCATGCGGGTTTTGTCGCCCAAAATACTGCCTTTTGTGAGGCTACTACTCGGGTCCACCGCTAATACTGCAACCTTCTTTCCAAGAGTGGTCAAGTAAGTGCCGAGTGTTTCTATAAACGTACTTTTTCCCACACCAGGCACCCCTGTAATCCCAATTCTAACGGAAGGTTTTTGATGTTCTAAGCAGCTTTGAATGAGTGTGTTTGCCTTTTCTTTGTGCGCAATATTATGACTTTCAATCAATGTAATCCCACGACTGAGCGCAGCCGTGTTTCCTTGAAGAATTCCTTCAAGCAGTGCTGCTGTAGAGGGTTGTTCTTGACGCTTCTTTTTTAGATGAGAAATCGCATGTTTGCTTGTGGCTTCTTGATTTGAAACCCCTTCTTTTTCTTGAAGTGCTGTTTTATTTGATTGCTCTTTGTTCACGTTTGGTTTATTGCTGCTAAATTAATCTAATTTTTTATATTAGGATTGTTTTTTTGATTGTCCGTATCTTTCGGTCTAATTGTTTCAGATGGATTTTAAGACTTTTTTATTTGAATTATCACAAACGCCCATTCGGGTCATTGCGCCAACGGTTGATTTTAGTCAATATGTTCCGATAGACTTATCAAAAGATAATACAGCTCTTGAGAATTTTGATACTAGCAGTTCTCAATCGTGGACAGCTTATATCAATCAGTTCCTTAAAAGCAAAAACAAATCAATTGCTTTTGGGGGGTATTTAGAAATGCGTTCCATCTATACGAGAAGCACGCATTTTGAAACTAAAAACACTTTAGAATCTCGTAACATTCATTTGGGAGTTGACTTGTGGTGTGCTGCTGAAACGCCTGTATTGGCTGCGTTTGATGGGGTGGTGCATAGCTTTCAAGATAATACCAACCATGGCGATTATGGCCCTACGATTGTCTTAAAACACTGCATCAAGGGTGTTACGTTTTACACACTTTACGGGCATTTGTCTAAGTCGTCAATTAAAGGTTTGTGTAAAAATACTCCAGTAAGCAAAGAACAGATTGTTGGGTATTTAGGAGATGCAACTGAAAACGGCGATTATGCTCCGCATTTACACTTTCAAATCATTAAAGATATGGCAAACTCTAAAGGGGATTATCCGGGCGTATCTTCCCAAAAGGATTTAGACTTTTACAGGGCGAATTGCCCCGATCCAAATTTTGTTTTGAAGTTGTGTTAGCGGGTGATTTTTTGAAGTGACTATGAATTTACAATTGCTTTTAAACCTCAATTGAAATATTTACTTTTCCGCCTAGTCCTTTTTCAACAATGTCAAACAATGTTTTTAAGGTCAGATTGCTTCCGTTATTTTCAACTCGAGAAATATAAGTTCGTTTTTTGTCAACCAAGGAACCAAGTTGTTCTTGCGTTAGATTTTTTTCTTCTCGAGCGTTTCTTAAGAGTAACCCAATTTTAAAAGATTCAAAATCTCTGTCGAGCTCATCTCTGCGTTCCGTTCCTTTTTCTCCGTAAACAGAATCTTTAATTTTTTTCCAAGGTTTGGTTTCCATTTTATTTCTTTTTGTTCTCATCTGTATAATAAGAGTTCATTAGATTAACTGCTTTTTCAATTTCATTTTTTGGAGTCTTTTGTGTTTTCTTAATGAATCCGTTTAAAAGAATTACTAGCTTTCCTTTATCGAAAAAGCAAAACACACGCCAAATATTTGTTCCCAACTTAATTCGGGCTTCATAAAGTCCTTTTGCCCCTGTAATTGCTTTGAGATAATTTGAAGGAACTCGTTCGTAGGTTTCGATTATTTCAATCACTTTGTAGATCTTGTCTTGTACCTTATTTGGTTGTGCTAACAAGAAATCCTCAAAATAATTTTTATAAGCAATTACTTCTCTGACTTTTTTCATCTGGACAAAGGTAACTTAAAAGTTACTGTTTAAAAAATTTGTGTCTACTTTTTCAGTTCTTCTATTCACTTTTTATGTTCCGCTAAGTTCAGAAATCGAAGATTCGACGGAGTCAAACTTTGCTGAGATGGGTGTTTTAAACTTTTTCGGAACGCGAATGGATTCGCGCACCAGCGAGGGAGGGACTTTGCTGAGATGGGTGTTTTAAACTTTTTCGGAACGCGAATGGATTCGCGCACCAGCGAGGGGCTCATTAATTGCACTTTTGTTTCAGTTTTTCACTAACTGCCCTATTAAATATAGCAAATGTTATGGAGTCGTTTTTATTTTTCGTTCCAATTTGTAGAGGTTAGAAGCTCTCGAATATCGACTTTTAAGAATTTTGAGATTTCATAGAGTATTTCTACAGAGGGTTGAATATCATTTGTACACCACCTTGAAACAGAAGATTCAGTTCTATTTAAAAGTTTAGCTAAATCCTTATTCGTTTTATTCTTTTCAGCCAACACAGATTTGATTCTATTATAATTTATTTTGCTCACAGCGTATAATATTGTTATTAGATGCTAATATAATGATAGTGTTTATAATCATTTTTAATAAAAATTTCGATTTCGTGCATATTATTTTCGATTATATAAAAATATATTGTTATTTTATCGAAATAAATTGTAATTTTGAGAAAAGTAAATTTTATTTAATCGAAAGTATCATGAGAATAAATTATCCTAAGAATTTACCATTAGTCAAAATTCCTCAAGAAGCAGAATTAGCAATATTCTTAATCCGACAAGAACTAAAAAGTCGAACGTTAACTAATAACTTTAATGAAATGGGGTTTGATGGAAGTATTTGTATTTCAGACTTTAGTGATCTTATCTTTTCAATTATTGGTTTAGATGATAAGTCAGATAAATTTTATGAATGGTATCTGAAGCAATTAGATGTCTTTTGTAAGGATGTTGATTTGTCCGAAGGAGCAACTTTGTCAAAGCAAGCGTTTGATTTTTATGTCCACTTGATGATTGAAAAAAGAGGTCAAGGAGAAAAGTAAGGCAGCATACGCTCCATAACGTGTTGGTATATGAAAA
>Ga0209198_1000633_pt1 | contig 30761 bp, 15 predicted proteins | sample COGITO_mtgs_1105_2_FD_184804 | JGI IMG/M metagenome (GOLD analysis project Ga0209198, IMG submission 184804) | Pelagic marine microbial communities from North Sea - COGITO_mtgs_110519 (SPAdes) (version 2) | ecosystem: Environmental > Aquatic > Marine > Epipelagic ...
CCAATGAAATAGATAATGATAACTTTAATGAAATACTTTCTATAGTAAGAGGTCTTGCGGCAAATGACGAAAGGATAATTGAATATTTTAAAGATAAAAGTCTAGGTAAAGGAAAGGAACGAAGTGGAGGTGCTGAGGTTTTTACAATGATTTCAGAAACATTATCAGAATCTGATTTTGCTGAACAGCTAAATATTAGGATTTGGGAAAAGCTTTCTAGATTTAATTGGATGGTTTTTGAAGAAGCTAGAGATTTTGCAAGGAGTCTTAAATTAAATAGTTTAAATGATTGGAGAAAATATACTAAATCAAATAAAAAGCCATCAAATATACCTTCAAAACCGCAAAGAGTGTATAAAGAAAATGGATGGAAAACTTTTGGGGATTTTTTAGGTTATAGAGATGGTTGGACAGGAGAATATAGGACTTTTTCTGATGCACGAAAATTTGTTAGAAGTTTGAAATTAAAAAGTATCTCTGAATGGAAAACTTACTGTGATTCGGGTAAAAAGCCTGATGATATTCCTTTTAGTGGTTATATTACATATAAAAATAAAGGCTGGATAAGCACCTCGGATTGGCTTGGGTATGATAGAGTAGCCCCTCAGTTTAAGAAGTATAGAAGTTTTCAAGATGCAAAAAAATTTACACAAGGTTTGGGTCTAAAAAACTTAAAAGAATGGCAATCATATTCAGTTTCTGGGAAAAAACCAAATGATATTCCTTCAAACCCTAGAAATACTTACAAAAAGAGTGGCGAATGGGGGGGGTATAGCGATTGGTTAGGTGCTAAAAACATATCGTCACTATTAAAAAGCAAAAATATCTGGAAATTTGAGAAAGCAAGGGATTATGCAAGAAGTTTGAACTTACGTTCTGGACAAGAGTGGGTAGAATTTTGTCAGTCTGAAAATAGACCTTTGGGATTGCCTACAAATGTTTATAAAGCCTACAAAGGTAAGGGTTGGAAAGGGATGAATGATTGGCTAGGTATTACAAGGTCAAAAATTCTGAAACATAGATATAGGTCTTTCCTTGATGCAAGAAGTTTTGTAAGAAAACTTGGTTTTGATTCAAGAAAAGAGTGGTATGAATATTGTAAAAGCGTGAGTAAACCAAATGATATTCCAAGGGGAGTAGAAAAAATTTATATTAAGTATTGGAAAGGTTGGGCTGATTTTTTAGGTAAAGAAAAATAAATAAAAATATGTTTGGAAAAAAAGAAGTTAAACTATCGGAGTCACAAATAGAAAAGTTAAATAGTTTGTTAGTTGATGAGTTAAAAAAAGAAGTTTGGACTACTAATGATTTTAAAGGAGATTATTCAATATATTCCAAAGTTTACACTCTTAAAACTAATGTCACAAAACTTTTATTTTCAGCTAAATCAGAGCTTAAACGATTCACTCAGTATCAAAAGGAATTTGAAGAGAGTATTATCGAAATTAAAGCAAATAAAATAATTATTTTCAATACTGAGTTATACGAAGCAAAGCCTATTGGAATGGTGGATATTGGGAGAGTAAAAAAGTTTGGTACTGCCTCAACTGGGAATAGATTTGAAAATGGTATAATTGGCTATGCAATAGAACAAGCATCTGATAATGTTTGGGCTAGTAATAATTCTCAAGAGAATGATTTGAACGAAGTTAAAGCTGAATTACTCCTAAAAGCGAAAACATTATATCCAGATTGCAATATGATATTTAAGTTTGAATCTGATTTTAGAGAACTAGGTTCAAGTGGTAATGTTTTTGTCTATTTGAAAGGAACTGCTGCTGTTGGAGATAATAAGGAGATGCATAAGGCTATAAATGAAGAGGAAGAGTTGTTAGCTAAGCGAGAACTGCAAAAACAAGAAATAGAAGCTAAAATTGAAACAATCCAAAAAAAATATCAATTTATAATTGAAAATGATGAGAAGATTCCTTCCAACCCATCAGATATAGAAAAGATGTTAGGAGTTTAGTTATTTAAATATTACTGACTAATCGCTGACTAAATACTAAAAAACAAAACCTCAATCTATTTGTAATTAAATAGTTGAGGTTCTTTATTGTACCCCTTACGATACCATTCTCGAACTCTTTCTACCAAAACCTAACAGACATCTACGCTTTAAAGGAACTCCTTTATAACGAGGGTTTAGCGGATTATAATGGCTTACCCCTTATTAAACCTCATCAAAGTAATACTTTACTATTACCTAATGGATATTAAACTAATAAATAGGCAAGAGAATTTAAAACAACCTATATATAAACAAACCTATAATAGTATTAAATAGTATGGCAAATACATCAGGAATTAAATACGGAGGTAGACAGAAAGGAACACCTAATATAATGACCAAAGAGTTGAGGTCTGTATTAAAAGATATTCTATATCAAGAATTAGAAGAAGTGCAAGAAAGATTCAAATTATTAGAACCCAAAGAAAGGATTGAGTTGCTTATTAAGTTAATGCCATACGCGTTACCCAAAGTAATAAGCGTATCGCATACGACTAATGAACCGTTGGATTGGGGTTAGCTTTTGTTAGTTACTATCAAATTAATTATATTTGAAAAAAAGCTATTATGAAAAAACTAGTACTATTTTTTATATTAATATTTATTTCAATGTCTGTTTTTAGTCAATGGTCATATAAATCAAAAAGTACTGATTTTAATGGGAAATATAAGGTTGCTTGGGAGGTTGGTTATGGTGGGGAATACCCTTACAAAAATGCATCCTTGAATATAGTAAAAAATCAAGGTAGTTCAAAAGTAAAAATTTATATTTCTGATGCAGGTTATTCAGGCTGTAATAATCTATTCTTGTATTTTAAGTTTAATGGTGATGAGAATATATATGCTTCAAACTCTGTAAGTTCAGGGACTAATAATGATGCTTGGTTTTTGAATAGATTGAATGATATTGAGATTTTTCAACTTTTACAGAAATTTAAAAAGCATAAAAATTTAAGTGTTAGAGTTGGAAGTAGCTGTGGTTATATGGATTATAAATTTAGTCTAAAAGGAGCAACAAAATCAATTAACTATGTAGTTGGTCAAGATTATTTTGATAAAGAGCAAGAAAGAGAACTTAGAAGAATAGAAATAAGAAAAAAGTTTGACGCTACTCAGGATAGTATTAATGAAATAAAAAGAATAGAAAAGAATAGAAAAGATAGTATTTCTAATAAAGAGAAACTAAAAAGATATATTCATTACAAAACCATTATGGATAAGTATGAAGAATCAAGATATAAGTTCCACTTAACGCCATTAAGTAAACTTACTTTTTATATGAGCTACCCCGTTGAATGGGATAAAAAATATTATTCTGAATCCGCTTCATTTTTTGTAGTTGATAAAAGCTTCAATAATGATGATTATTTTAAAGTTATATACATTGACGAAAAAGGTTCAGTAGACTATTATCTACAAAATCTTTATAATCTTGCAGAGGTTCAAAGAGATAAAGTAGACGAATTTATAGCTAAGTTTAAAAATTAGTAATTTATTTGATTCATTTAATCGGCTATATTTTATATTTTTCAAACTTGAAAAGTCGGTCTTATATAAAACTCTTTTTTACTATTGGACTTTCTTTTGATTTCTATGGTTTAAGGTAATTCCTTTAGACGTTTTTCTCTTTACATTGATGTACGTAAACAACAACGTAAAACACCGTCACTTTAAAACACAAATAATATCAAAAACAACCTCTTCCTTTGACTATAAGTTTAGTTATTAGGAATTAGTTTTTTTTGAAAAAAACTATTATGAAGAAATTACTATTATTATTTAGTTTGTTTGTGTTTTTCTCTTGTTCAGAATCAGATGATGGTTATGAATATTTTTCGGAAGAGTTAGAAAATAATGTTTATACGTATAGTGGAGTTAGTCGTCATTCAACAGGTGTACCAAATGAACCAGATTTGGAATATAATTATGATGTATATTATACATTTGATTTTGATAAATCCGCTTACTATGAATATACTGTAACTGACTGGCCAGCACGTTCCGAATGTTATAGTACACATTATCAATTGAATGGGTTAATTACATCTAACGAAAGGGATGCTGTTACATATTTATTAGGAAGAACAACTTATAGATATACAAGACAAGGAACTGGAGTAAAAATGAATGTTCAAGGTCAGTATACTATAAATTTAAATAAATCAAGTTCTGATGATTTAGCTGACGCTATAAAAGGCAAAAGAAGTAGTAATACTTGTGATTAATTATATTTGGAAAAAAGATATTATGAAAAAAGAAAAAACAGAATTAGAAAAATTGAGTGTTAATGAAATTTATAAACTCTTTGATAAAGGAGAATTAAATGCAAAAGAATTTGACGAACTGAAAGCATCTCTTCCAATATTTAAACAAGAGAAACTAAATAAAATACTAAGGGTGGAGAAGAAAAAAGAGATAGTACAACTTTACGAAAAAGGAGGTTTATCTATATCTGATACTATAGCATACGAAACATTAGTAAGAATTGAAAGAAACAGAAAAAACACAAGTACCATTGTTACAATTATAGTGATAAGTATTGTGCTTACGATAATAGGTTCATTATTTATAGCTTCAAGAAGGTAAACTTATAATACAACCCTTACATACCTACAAGGACTTCTTTTATTCTATAATTTCAACTATAATATTTCTAATGTTTTAGTGGTTTAAAGATATTTTCCTACAACACCTGTTTCAACATATTTTCTTAGTTGTAAATTTTATTGTTTACATACTTTTATAAAATTCTCTTTCTTTTGCTCTAAGTCAAACTCAGCACTCTTTAGAAGTACTTCACCCAGTCTAATAACATTATTATTACCCGTTTCAACATCTTTGTCAGTCATTTTTGATACTAAGCGATATGCAGTGCTATAATCCTCAAAATAATATCCAGCAAAAGTTCTAACTCCTTCATAATTTTTCATATCGTAAGAACGTTCTATAAAACTCATACCTATTTTTAACTTATCGATTTTAGCTTGTTCTTGCGAAAATTTCTCTGACGCTTTTTGTTCGCAACTATCACCGCAAGACATTAATATTGATGTTATAATCAATCCTAATAAAATTATTTTTATTGTTTTCATAATTTTTTTTACTAAAAAGTAAATGTATAATAAAATATACTGAACTAAACCTCTAATTTACAAATTTGATATGTCTATTTAATATTTCACTATCGGGCTTTCTTTTAAATTCTCGGAAGACCGTATCTTGATATCTGACAATCTCCTTTTACGCCTATTTCACTATTTCGTGTATTTTCTGAGGTGGCAAAATGAGTTTAGGCTAAAAGAGTTTAAGCTATTTGGGAAATCTTATTTTTGATTCTTATAACTTGTGTAGTAGAGAATTCTTTTCCTTTAGATGTAGCAAAACCATTTGAGTTTAATGCTTCCGCAATTTCTCTTAATTTAAGTTTCTTATACTCTAAACCTCTCACGAATGCTAATGCTCGTTTATTGTGTGGATTGTTTTTAGCTTTGTGTCTAATAGATTCTAAACCTCGTAACCTTGCCTTTTTAGTTAAGTTAGCTGGTGTACCTAATTTCTTGTTAGATTGCGCTAAACCCTCTTTAACTCGCTTAGAAATAGCTTTAGCTTCGTGCTGAGCTATAGCTGACATTATGTGTATAGTTAGTTCGTTTGCTTCGGGCATATCAACTGCCTTAAATTTAACTTTGCTATCCATTAATGAAGATACAAAAGCAACATTACGGGCAAGCCTATCAAGTTTTGCGATAATAAGAGTAGCACCCGTTTTTTTACATAACTCAATAGCCTCATTTAATATTGGACGGTATCGTTTACTCGTTCCCGTTTCAATTTCTGTGAATTCTTTATCTATTAATTTGGGGGATATAAAACGTTCTACAGCGTGCTTCTGAGCCTTTAATCCTAATTGACTTTCCCCTTGTCTTTTTGTTGATACTCTATAATAAGCTATGTATTTCATCTTATTTTCTCTTATATGCTATTAAACTATATCTATCTCCTTTAAATTCTTTTACGTAATGTTCTTTTGTACCATCAAATTGAAACCATTTATTACGTAATGCTATTGTTTCAGATTCAGCTACAAGTTCTCCATTTATAAAGTTTCCGAATACATAACCGTAACTTATTGGTTGTTGATTAGGGTGTCTGTGTTTACCTAATTTATTATTTTTATTAATAGTAACTTGGTTTATATCGACACTACTAAATTCTTCTTTTAAGCGTATTTTAACTAATGCTATTAAATCAGCATCATACTTTTCTCTTAAGTGTTTAAATGGTCTGTTATGATTATCTATTAATTGTTTCAGTTTTTCTTCTAATTGTTTCATCCTTTCTTCTTTTATCTTACAAATATACACATTTTAAACTAATGTTTAAGGTTTGTATAAAATATTATTAGTGAACATTATTAATAATTAAAATAATCTGTGAATAAGTTTAATGAGCAGTTATAAACAAGGTGGTTTTAGCATTCCGAATCCATTTTATATTTACGGAAGCATCAATCAGCTCCATAATAAAAGCACCTAATGACGACCATATTAAACAGAGATATAATTTAAAAAACTACTTTATTTCACAATAAAATACAATCATTGACTATCAGCACTTTAAAACAATAACCGTAAACAATTTAGGCTTTAGCATTTTCAAAATAATGACAATTGTCCTATAATAAAAGACCTAATATTAACCATTTAAAACTTAGTCTATGCATACGATAGAAAGGTTTGTGAGCGAGGTACAAACAGAGTTTACCACTTTCATAAACAAAATGATTCTTAAACAATTATTCGTTTCTCCAACAGCTACTGGTAAAACGACCTTAATCATCAACTACGCAGATAAACACCCCTTTAAAAAGATAGTGCTATTGTGTCCAACTCGGACTCTTGTAGATAATATACTACAATCCAATCCCAATTTAATTTGTGGCTATGGCTATGAATTTATAAGCGCTAATAGGTCAGCTCAATTTATGGTTACTACCTACGATAGTGTAGTTAATTTAAGAGATATAGATTTATTTTTTGTTGATGAGGGGCATTTACCATCCTCCCACGCATCTTTTAGAGGTGTAATCCCAGAACTATTTAAAACACAAACGAAAACAGTTTTTATGACTGCTACTCCAGAGGTAATAGAGGATTATTTTCCTGTGAGTAATAGAAACAAATACGTTTTTGAAGTACACCTCAAGAAGTCAAGAAAATTAAAGGTTGATATTGTTAATATGGATTACAAAGCTGAAAAAGTAATTGAGGATATTATTTACAATAGAATAAACGATTATAAGGGGGTAGGTAAACCGTCAACAATATTAATAAGGATAAATTCAAAGAAAGTAATCGATAGAGTTATGAATACCTTTAGGCCATACCTAAAAGAAAAAATAGCTTGTATTTATTCAGATGATGACAATGTTCTTAATTGCAGACAAAACGAGGACACAGTTAGCAGATTAAAGAAAGGGGTATTTAAAAATATTGATGTCGTTTTATGTACATCCGTTTTTGATGCGGGTTTGTCTTTTGATACTGATAGGGATATTGAATGCTATGCAATAAGTCCTTTTAGCAAAACTATGCCCAATCCTATTGATATGGTTCAATTACTAGCTCGTGTAAGGGAAAATAGTAAGCAGTATTTAAAATTAACAATTATCGGAAACTTTCAAGGCTATGAACTGGAAAGAGAAACTTTAAAACATTACAAATCTAAAGTGCAACTTTGTGATGTTATGAATCAAAGGTATATGACATATTCAAAACTATATGAATTTGATTATATCAATGTTTTAGGGAGGTATGATATATCTGCTAATGTGATTAAATCATTAGATATCAAAAAGTATAATATTAAAAAAGCAGCGAGAAAATCTATGGGATGGATAGCATCAAATTTTAATAGCTTTCCAAAGAAATATGAAATTATAAAATCGAATCTATTATGTACTGATAATCCAGATATACAACTCAAATTAATAACCGCAGAGGGAGATATTGTAAAATATACTAAAGGTAGTGCAGTAGCTATCGAAAGAGTTTTTAATATTCTATATGATGCTGTAAAACACAATATTGATTTTAGGTTGTTTATAGGAAATAATTTCTCAAATAAAAGATTTGAATTATTAAAGGCAGTAAAAGAAAGTTATGATTCCAATTTGGTATTTAAAAACTTAATAGATGACTTAAATCCTAATTCAAAAAATAAAGTATTCAATTATGATGAACTGGGTTATAATAAATTAATAAATAAACACCATAGAAACATAATCAAATCGTTGTATAATCTGATATACAGTAAATGTGATTTTAGAGAAAAGTCAGTAACAATGAAATTTATTAAGGATGCTCCAGATAATTTACTAATTAATTTTATGAAGAGGTTTAATGCAGAAGAGGAAGGGGTATCTATTGCTTTAATTGAAGAAAAATTTTAGTTGAAACTACGCAAAACGTATGCAAACACTATAGTAATGTATTGTGAAAAACGTAGCTACTTAAGAAATTACAGATAAAATGTGCAGAAATATCTATAAATTTATTTCATCCAAATTTCGAAGGAATTACTTTGCTTGATTACTTTTTCTTGGTCTTCCTCGTTTAAGTATTCAAATAACTTTTTATATAATAAAGCCGATAATTGTCCAAACTTAAAATCTTCTAAAATCTCTGTATGTGCTTCTTGCACCTTTTCAGATAGCTTAATAGTTTTTCTGTTTATGTAATGTTTCTCATTTACCGATTGTGGCGAATGTCCAAGTAGTATATTTCTAACTGTATTTGAAACCTCTAACTCTGTTGCAAAGGTGTTATACGTCTTCCTTGCAGTTTTAAAATTGTAACCCAGAACCTTTATTATTCTCTTCTGGTATCTACCCCATATTTTTTTATGTAGCTTTAAATTACTCAAGTCATAGTCAAACAATGCAAGTGGGTTAGATGATAGTACTCCCTCTCCTTTATGAGTTTTATTAAATAGATATTTATTTAGTGCTATTAATTCGGGAATCATTGAATCAATTCTAATTATAAGGTCGTCATTTGCTCTGTTTTTCGTCTTAACTCTCCTGTGTATTATGTATTTGTTACCATCGTTAAATATGTTTAAATAAGGATTCTTTTTGTCAAAATCATTCTCTTTTAATTCAGCATCCTTAAGGGCAACAATATCTGAATTATACATACCTCTTAAACCGAACATAAGTAGATACAATGAGAGTGCTTGAACCTCATAAATATCTTTTGCCCTGTTGATAGCTTCTTTAAATTCCTCAGATGTGATTGTTTCAATCTTGTTTGATGGTCTTGGAGGTAACCTTAATCCTCTCTTTAGATTAAATTTCTCATAGATATAACCTTTTTCGAATGCATCATTTAGGACTGCTCTAATTTTAGCGAAGTATGAATTAATGGTAGTATTTGCTAATCCATTTTGAATAGCATTCCGTTTAAATTTATCCAGTAACTCATAAGAACTATATTCTTGAAATGAAACCTCTGTTTTTGATGGTATATCTAAATGTTTTTTAAATGCTTTTAAGATACTCCTATAGTCGTTATACGTTTGAGACGACCTACTATCTTTTATAACTGTTTCAATGTATTTGTCAACCGAACCATAATCAACCTCTCCTTTTAAATAAGAAACTACTTGATTAAATGTAAATTGTTTAGTTTCAAATTTAGTTAGAGCAATACTTACTTTGTCCTTACAACCGTCGAGAGCAATATTTAATTCCTTTTGAGTGATTGATGAAGCTCTTACTCTCCAGTTTCTTTTATCGATATCTGTTTGCTTTACCTTGATGCCAGTAGACACCTTTTTTCTTAGCTTATTCCCTTGATTGTCAGTATGTATGATATCATATCGAATCCCATCTCTTCCGTACCTATCCAGTACATTTACAAAACGTAATGTTATAGTCATTTTCCAGTCGTTTTAGGTAGTTTCAAAATTTGTCCACCAGTTTGTCCACCAACAAATATAGAGATATAAAAGGAATAGAGAGGTTGTCTTAGTCTTAAAGTTGATAAAAGCCTTTATGCAGTTGATTTTTGTATTAATTTCAATAGCTTTAGGGAAATAGAGATAATAAGGTTTTTAGCTATGTATTGGATTTTGAATCCAGCGCGTCTACCAATTCCGCCACTTGAGCAAGTGTTTGATGTTTAGATTTTTATAGATGTATTTAGTAATATTTCAGTAACTTTTTCATCTAAATTTGTCCACTATATTGTCCACTAATAGAATTATGTACTTTATAAGAACGCTCAAAGATATAAACTCTTTACTTCTTAATAAAGACCTATTTGAATTATCTTTTTTATATTTGTTAAAAAACTATTATGAAAAAACTATTACTTATTTTATTATTATGTATTACTATATCTTCTTATTCTCAAAGTTGGAGGTTTACTTCTGGAGGTGATGATTTTGATGGTAAATACAAAACAAGTTCTATAGTTGGTGTAGGAAATGAGTTCCCATACAAAACCCCCTCATTAGTTATTAATAAGTTTTCTAAAAGTGATGGGTATTTGAATTTTTATATTTCTTCTGCTGGGTTTTATCAAGAAAATACTGGAATTAGAATATATTGGGTTTTTAATAATGAGCCAAATGTAATTTATTCTACATATGATTATAGTATCTCTTCAGATGGGAAAACATTATTTTTAGAAGAGTTTAATTCGCCAGATTCTGACCTTAAAATCACAAAATATGAGTTTATAGAGAAGTTGAAAAACGCTTCAACAGTATCTGTAAGAATCTCAAATAATTATGGTAAAAATGATATTAAATTTTCTTTGAGAGGAAGTACTAAAGCCATAAACTACGTTTTACCTCAAAAAGAACTTCAATTAAAGATTGAGGATATTCAAAAAGAAAGAAAAGTAAAGAATGTATTAATCAGTAAAAAGAAAGTTTTATTTGATAGTTTAATTAAATCTATAGAAAATGAAAAATTATCAGAATCTTCTCTATCTATTTTAGAGTCAAAGATAAAGGATGATTTAGGAATTGGGCTTTTAGGTGGAGAAGGTACTGGACTTAATTATAAAAAAATTAAGATTAAGCCGACTTCAAGTAACGGAATGTTTAAATCATATGGTTATGTTGATTTATTCTATATCCTTAATGATGATACTGAAAATAACATATATGGAACTTTTAAAGTAGAAATGGATGCTCCATTATTTAAAAGATTGAAAGAAGAAGAAAAAGTAGCGAAAGAGAAATTAGAGCAAGAGGAGACGAGGGTGAAAGATATTATTAATAAATATAAAGAGGAATCTCTTAAAAATAAGATTTTTAAAGCTATTTCAGAAAAACAAAAATATACATATATAGAAGCGGAGAAATTTGAATTATCTCAAATTCAAAAAATAGGTGTAATTTTTTCGGATTATAAGTATAATAAATTTTGGAAACTTGAGGTTATTATATATTTAGATAACAATGAAAAGAAATCACATAATATACATATATATACTTTAAATATTTCTAAAAAAATATTGAAATCAATTGGTGGAAAAGCAGATATTGAGTTTTAAATAGATTTAATAACAAAAACTACTAATTACAATCACCCATTTTAAAACCCATTAAATACCCTTACAGAAATGTAGGGGTTTTTTCATTTTAAAACAATCTCAATCTGAAACTCTATTAGCAATTTATTGATGCTTAAATCTTCTTTTTAGATAGCATAAAACAACCTCTTCCTTTACCGATAAGTTCAGTTGTTAGGAATTAATTATATTTGAGAATAACTAGAAATATAAATATGAAGAACATTAAAGAAATTACACTATCAGTATTAATCATAATTTCGTTTTACACTCTATTAACATCAATTTTAAAAGATGAGCCAAATAAGCAAGAGGTATGGGGAATTAAAGCTGTAAGAATGGCTAATGATACAGGTGTGTTGTATAGTATCAATAAAGTAACTGGAGAGGTAAGGTTACATTTACTAAAAGATGGTAAAATAAAAACAATTAAATAAAGTAAAACGATTGAGATTTTAGAAAAAATTAAAAGCAATATTAAAATATTTATTATGAAAAAAGTATTGACATTTATTAGTTTGATTTTTATAATAGCTGCTTGTGAATCAATTCCTCCTAACCCTTTGTATTTAGATACTAACGGAGTAACTGTTAAGGCACATAAATGGGCTAAAAGTGAACTTAATAGATGTTTCTATTTTCTGTATATTTGATAAAAAAATTATGAAAAGATTATTGTTATTATTTACTATCTCGCTTTCGTTTTCAACCTTTAGCCAAACTGCTAAAGAGTTTTTTGATAGCGCAAAAGTCAAATTTGATTCAGGTAGTTATTCTGAGGCTATAAAGGAATTCACGAAGGTTCTAGAGCTTGATTCTATTTATAAAAAGGCACACCGTTGGAGAGGGACTGCTTATTATAATATACAAGAGTATACTCTTGCGATACTTGACTTTGAAAATGCAGTTAAAAAGTTTGGAGAGGAAGAGATTGTAAACTTTAACTTGGCACTTGCTAAAGATGAATTGGGAGAGAGTGAGCAGGCTATCTTAGAATTAACAAAGGTAATAAAACTTAACCCTAAGTTTGGAGATGCATATTTTTTTAGAGCTAATTTAAAATCCTCTTTAGGAGATAAATATGGTGCTATTTCAGACTATACTAAATTCATTAACACTGATAATCCCTCAAGAAGTATAAATAACACTTTTCCCAAAGCATATCTTAAGAGGGGAAGAATAAAATCAAATTTAGGAGATTTCAATGGAGCAATAGAAGACCTTACCCAAGCTATTAAAATTGAGCCTTTAGAGGATGATTTATTTTATGAAAGATTTCAAATAAAGTTGAAATCAAATGATTTAGATTCTGCTGCGGAGGACATTAATAAAGCAATAACAATAAACCCTGAGAGTGCTCTATATTTTGAATCTAGAGGGCAACTTAATATCAAAAAATCAAATTTTGATGCTGGTATATTGGATTTCCATAAGGCAGTAGAGTTAATGAAAATTGATGGTTTTGCTGGATTAACTGTTTCATTTTCACTATACCCTGCCTATGAACAAAGAGCATTATTTAAATATAATTCAAAAGACTATAAAGAAGCTCTTTCTGACTACAATAAAATTCTAGAACTTGACAAAATATATGATTTTTTATCTGCTGATGATGAGGTTAAAATTTTTTTACACATTGCTAGGCAAGAGGTAATGTTAGAGAATTATTATGGAGCCATTTCCACATTAACTAAAGTGATTGAGTTAAACCCGTCAGAACCCATTCTCGCTTTTACTTTCTTTCTAAGGGGGAGTGCCAAAAGCTATTTAAATGATTACAAGAACGCCTGTAAAGATTATACAAAATCTGTAAATCTGGGTTATGAAGATGAAGAAAAGAGCCTTTCAGTATACTGTAATTAGCTACAAATATGAATACCAAAATCATTAATGTTTTTGATAAAATAAATAATTGGGCTGACTTCAATCAGTCACTTGTTGCTCTAAACAACAAGGAAAAAGGGGATGCATTTGAACTTCTTTCTAAACTATACTTTATAATAGACCATAAGTACGATAATTATGATAACATCTGGTTATTATCAGAAGTTCCTAAAAAAGAGTTAGAAATAATTGGTCTTGAATCTAGAGATTTAGGAATCGATTTAATTGCAAAAAAAGGCACAGAGTATCACGCAATACAATGCAAGTACCATACCGATAAAAACCAAAATGTAACTTTTAATGAAGTTTCTACCTTCTTAACACTATTGGGAGGGTATGATAAATTAACGGAAGGATACATTTGCTCAAGTGCTGTTTCCACATCTAAAAATTACGATGATGTTAAGAAAAAGCATACTTCAAAATTATTAGCAGATACTTGGAATAAATTAGACAAAGAGTTTTTTGATAGAGTAAGAAAATACTTAAACAAAGAACCGTATAGCCCAACACCATATTATCCTAGACCTCATCAAGAGGTTGCTACTAACGAGGCATACAATCACTTTATAACAAATAAAGAATCAAGAGGTAAGCTTATCTTTCCTTGTGGAGCTGGTAAGAGTTTAACTGGCTTTTGGATGATGGAAAAGTTAGACGCTATGTCTACAGTAATAGCTGTTCCAAGTTTATCCTTAATCAAACAAACTTTAGATGTTTATTTAAAAGAAATTGTAGCAAGAGGAATTAAAGTTAATTGGTTGTGTATTTGTTCTGATGAAGGTATTGGAGATAATGATGAGATTAGATTTAAAACCGATGATATTGGTGTTCCTTGTAAGACAGACCCAGAATACATTAAAAATTGGTTAATTGAAAACAAGGATACTCGTAATGTAATATTTACAACTTACCAGAGTAGTAGATTAATTGCAAGTATCTCCAAAGAACTAAACCACACTTTTGATTTAGGTATTTTAGATGAAGCACATAAGACTGTTGGAGGTAGTGATAAGCTATTTAGTCACTTACTTTTTGAGGAGAATATTTCTATAAAAAGCAGGATATTTATGACTGCTACAGAAAGGTTTTACAGAGGCAGTAAAGATGATATCGTATCGATGGATGATACAGATATCTATGGGGATATCTTCGCTCAAATGAGCTTTAAGGAGGCAATAGACCTAAAGCTTCTTACCGATTATAAAATCATTACTATCGATATTAAAAAGTCTGAAATCTCAGAGTTTATCAAAGACAATGGTCTTGTAGAATTAAATAGTGTTTGGAAGAAAGAAACAGAGGCACGTTCATTGGCATCTATGTTGGCTTTGCGAAAAGCAATGAAACAGTTTCCGATTAAAAACGCAGTATCATTTCATTCTTCTATAGAAAAAGCTAAAAGAAATAAAGAGTTACATACTCATATTACAGCTAACTATAGCTATGACCCTATAGATACTTATACTGTCTCGGGAAAGGATAAAACCTCAAAAAGAAATGATATAATTAAAGAGTTCGCTTCATCAAAAAAAGCCTTAATAACCAATGCTAGATGTCTTACTGAAGGTGTTGATGTTCCTAATATTGATTGTATCGTTTTTGCAGACCCTAGAAAAAGTAAAGTTGATATAGTTCAAGCATTAGGAAGAGCTTTAAGAAAGAAAGAAGGGAAAGATTGGGGTTATGTCATACTGCCAGTTATTTATGATGGAGATACCAATGAAATAGATAATGAAAACTTTGAAGCAATACTTTCTATAGTAAGAGGCTTAGCTGCTAATGATGAGAGGATAATTGAATATTTTAAAGACAAAAGCTTAGGTAAAGGAAAAGAACGAAGTGGAGGTGCTGAGGTTTTTACTATGATTTCAGATACATTATCAGAGTCTGATTTTGCGGAACAACTCAATATTAGAATTTGGGAAAAACTATCAAGGTTCAATTATTTGACATTTGAGGAGGCTAGAACTTTTGTTCATTCTTTAAAAATTAAAAACCAAAGTGAATGGAATGCATACTGCAAGTCTGGACAAAAGCCAAAAAATATCCCTAGAAACGGAAATTTAGTTTATGAAGATAGAGGGTGGGTTAGTTTAGGGGATTGGCTTGGTACAAATATTATTGCTTCTCAAGATATGATTTATCTTGATTACGAAATTGCGAGGGATTTTGTACATAAATTAAATTTAAAGACTGTTAAAGAATGGAAAGAATATTGTAGGTTAAAGTTAAAGCCTCAAGATGTGCCATCTAATCCGCTACAAGTCTATCGTGATAAAGGTTGGAGTGGGTTTGGAGATTGGCTAGGGAATAATAGAATGCGTAGGGATAGTTTTCTTGCTTTCAAGGATGCTAAAATATTTGTTAAAAAGTTAAATATTAAATCACAAAGAGAATATTTAGATTATTATGAATTAAATAAGGAAAAGATAAAACTCCCTAAAACCCTTCATCACATTTATAAAAATGATGGTTGGAAAGATTATTCTGATTTTTTTGATACAGAAAAAAGATTATGCTTTTCAGAAGCAAAAACATTTATTTTGAATAACTGTAATTCAGCAAGAGAATGGAAGAAATATAGAAGACTAAACAACATAACAAATATTCCAGCAACATTAAATCTATACGAGGAATATGATTCTAAAACTTTTTGGAATAACTCTAGGAGATTGAATCAATTCTCTTCTAAATGGCCAACATATTATGATGCAAAGAAAATTATTGAAAAATTAGGGGTAAAAAGTAGAAAAGATTATCTAAAAGTTAGATTGAATAATAAAAAATATTATTTACCAATTAAACCAAAAGAGGTCTACGAAAACTGGACAGAAAGTGGTGGATGGACTGGATTTATAGGTAAAGAATTTGTAGATAGGCAAAAGGCAATAAGCAAGAGATATAATTTTGAAGAAGCAAGAGAGTATGTTTGGAATCTCAAACTTAAAACTCAGAAGGAATGGGAAGCCTATACAAAATCAATAGATTTTCCAATTTTTTTACCGATGGCTCCACAAAATTGTTATGAACAATATAAAGGTGTTGTAGATTGGATAGGGCCTACTTATTTAAAAATAAAAGAAAGAAAGAAAAATAAATATCTTCAATTTAAAGAAGCCAGAGACTTAATCCATAATAGAAAATTTAATAGTATACGTGATTTTAAACAATGGAAAGAGAGACCAAATAATATTCCATATAACCCAGATAGAATTTATGAAGATGAATGGAGAGACTGGGTTGATTTTTTAGGTAAAGAAAAATAAAGAAAAATATGTTCGGAAAAAAAGAAGTTAAACTATCGGAGTCACAGATAGAAAAGTTAAATAGTTTGTTAGTTGATGAGTTAAAAAAAGAAGTTTGGACTACTAATGATTTTAAAGGAGATTATTCAATATATTCCAAAGTTTACACTCTTAAAACTAATGTCACAAAACTTTTATTTTCAGCTAAATCAGAGCTTAAACGATTCACTCAGTATCAAAAGGAATTTGAAGAGAGTATTATCGAAATTAAAGCAAATAAAATAATTATTTTCAATACTGAGTTATACGAAGCAAAGCCTATTGGAATGGTGGATATTGGGAGAGTAAAAAAGTTTGGTACTGCCTCAACTGGGAATAGATTTGAAAATGGTATAATTGGCTATGCAATAGAACAAGCATCTGATAATGTTTGGGCTAGTAATAATTCTCAAGAGAATGATTTGAACGAAGTTAAAGCTGAATTACTCCTAAAAGCGAAAACATTATATCCAGATTGCAATATGATATTTAAGTTTGAATCTGATTTTAGAGAACTAGGTTCAAGTGGTAATGTTTTTGTCTATTTGAAAGGAACTGCTGCTGTTGGAGATAATAAGGAGATGCATAAGGCTATAAATGAAGAGGAAGAGTTGTTAGCTAAGCGAGAACTGCAAAAACAAGAAATAGAAGCTAAAATTGAAACAATCCAAAAAAAATATCAATTTATAATTGAAAATGATGAGAAGATTCCTTCCAACCCATCAGATATAGAAAAGATGTTAGGAGTTTAGTTATTTAAATATTACTGACTAATCGCTGACTAAATACTAAAAAACAAAACCTCAATCTATTTGTAATTAAATAGTTGAGGTTCTTTATTGTACCCCTTACGATACCATTCTCGAACTCTTTCTACCAAAACCTAACAGACATCTACGCTTTAAAGGAACTCCTTTATAACGAGGGTTTAGCGGATTATAATGGCTTACCCCTTATTAAACCTCATCAAAGTAATACTTTACTATTACCTAATGGATATTAAACTAATAAATAGGCAAGAGAATTTAAAACAACCTATATATAAACAAACCTATAATAGTATTAAATAGTATGGCAAATACATCAGGAATTAAATACGGAGGTAGACAGAAAGGAACACCTAATATAATGACCAAAGAGTTGAGGTCTGTATTAAAAGATATTCTATATCAAGAATTAGAAGAAGTGCAAGAAAGATTCAAATTATTAGAACCCAAAGAAAGGATTGAGTTGCTTATTAAGTTAATGCCATACGCGTTACCCAAAGTAATAAGCGTATCGCATACGACTAATGAACCGTTGGATTGGGGTTAGCTTTTGTTAGTTACTATCAAATTAATTATATTTGAAAAAAAGCTATTATGAAAAAACTAGTACTATTTTTTATATTAATATTTATTTCAATGTCTGTTTTTAGTCAATGGTCATATAAATCAAAAAGTACTGATTTTAATGGGAAATATAAGGTTGCTTGGGAGGTTGGTTATGGTGGGGAATACCCTTACAAAAATGCATCCTTGAATATAGTAAAAAATCAAGGTAGTTCAAAAGTAAAAATTTATATTTCTGATGCAGGTTATTCAGGCTGTAATAATCTATTCTTGTATTTTAAGTTTAATGGTGATGAGAATATATATGCTTCAAACTCTGTAAGTTCAGGGACTAATAATGATGCTTGGTTTTTGAATAGATTGAATGATATTGAGATTTTTCAACTTTTACAGAAATTTAAAAAGCATAAAAATTTAAGTGTTAGAGTTGGAAGTAGCTGTGGTTATATGGATTATAAATTTAGTCTAAAAGGAGCAACAAAATCAATTAACTATGTAGTTGGTCAAGATTATTTTGATAAAGAGCAAGAAAGAGAACTTAGAAGAATAGAAATAAGAAAAAAGTTTGACGCTACTCAGGATAGTATTAATGAAATAAAAAGAATAGAAAAGAATAGAAAAGATAGTATTTCTAATAAAGAGAAACTAAAAAGATATATTCATTACAAAACCATTATGGATAAGTATGAAGAATCAAGATATAAGTTCCACTTAACGCCATTAAGTAAACTTACTTTTTATATGAGCTACCCCGTTGAATGGGATAAAAAATATTATTCTGAATCCGCTTCATTTTTTGTAGTTGATAAAAGCTTCAATAATGATGATTATTTTAAAGTTATATACATTGACGAAAAAGGTTCAGTAGACTATTATCTACAAAATCTTTATAATCTTGCAGAGGTTCAAAGAGATAAAGTAGACGAATTTATAGCTAAGTTTAAAAATTAGTAATTTATTTGATTCATTTAATCGGCTATATTTTATATTTTTCAAACTTGAAAAGTCGGTCTTATATAAAACTCTTTTTTACTATTGGACTTTCTTTTGATTTCTATGGTTTAAGGTAATTCCTTTAGACGTTTTTCTCTTTACATTGATGTACGTAAACAACAACGTAAAACACCGTCACTTTAAAACACAAATAATATCAAAAACAACCTCTTCCTTTGACTATAAGTTTAGTTATTAGGAATTAGTTTTTTTTGAAAAAAACTATTATGAAGAAATTACTATTATTATTTAGTTTGTTTGTGTTTTTCTCTTGTTCAGAATCAGATGATGGTTATGAATATTTTTCGGAAGAGTTAGAAAATAATGTTTATACGTATAGTGGAGTTAGTCGTCATTCAACAGGTGTACCAAATGAACCAGATTTGGAATATAATTATGATGTATATTATACATTTGATTTTGATAAATCCGCTTACTATGAATATACTGTAACTGACTGGCCAGCACGTTCCGAATGTTATAGTACACATTATCAATTGAATGGGTTAATTACATCTAACGAAAGGGATGCTGTTACATATTTATTAGGAAGAACAACTTATAGATATACAAGACAAGGAACTGGAGTAAAAATGAATGTTCAAGGTCAGTATACTATAAATTTAAATAAATCAAGTTCTGATGATTTAGCTGACGCTATAAAAGGCAAAAGAAGTAGTAATACTTGTGATTAATTATATTTGGAAAAAAGATATTATGAAAAAAGAAAAAACAGAATTAGAAAAATTGAGTGTTAATGAAATTTATAAACTCTTTGATAAAGGAGAATTAAATGCAAAAGAATTTGACGAACTGAAAGCATCTCTTCCAATATTTAAACAAGAGAAACTAAATAAAATACTAAGGGTGGAGAAGAAAAAAGAGATAGTACAACTTTACGAAAAAGGAGGTTTATCTATATCTGATACTATAGCATACGAAACATTAGTAAGAATTGAAAGAAACAGAAAAAACACAAGTACCATTGTTACAATTATAGTGATAAGTATTGTGCTTACGATAATAGGTTCATTATTTATAGCTTCAAGAAGGTAAACTTATAATACAACCCTTACATACCTACAAGGACTTCTTTTATTCTATAATTTCAACTATAATATTTCTAATGTTTTAGTGGTTTAAAGATATTTTCCTACAACACCTGTTTCAACATATTTTCTTAGTTGTAAATTTTATTGTTTACATACTTTTATAAAATTCTCTTTCTTTTGCTCTAAGTCAAACTCAGCACTCTTTAGAAGTACTTCACCCAGTCTAATAACATTATTATTACCCGTTTCAACATCTTTGTCAGTCATTTTTGATACTAAGCGATATGCAGTGCTATAATCCTCAAAATAATATCCAGCAAAAGTTCTAACTCCTTCATAATTTTTCATATCGTAAGAACGTTCTATAAAACTCATACCTATTTTTAACTTATCGATTTTAGCTTGTTCTTGCGAAAATTTCTCTGACGCTTTTTGTTCGCAACTATCACCGCAAGACATTAATATTGATGTTATAATCAATCCTAATAAAATTATTTTTATTGTTTTCATAATTTTTTTTACTAAAAAGTAAATGTATAATAAAATATACTGAACTAAACCTCTAATTTACAAATTTGATATGTCTATTTAATATTTCACTATCGGGCTTTCTTTTAAATTCTCGGAAGACCGTATCTTGATATCTGACAATCTCCTTTTACGCCTATTTCACTATTTCGTGTATTTTCTGAGGTGGCAAAATGAGTTTAGGCTAAAAGAGTTTAAGCTATTTGGGAAATCTTATTTTTGATTCTTATAACTTGTGTAGTAGAGAATTCTTTTCCTTTAGATGTAGCAAAACCATTTGAGTTTAATGCTTCCGCAATTTCTCTTAATTTAAGTTTCTTATACTCTAAACCTCTCACGAATGCTAATGCTCGTTTATTGTGTGGATTGTTTTTAGCTTTGTGTCTAATAGATTCTAAACCTCGTAACCTTGCCTTTTTAGTTAAGTTAGCTGGTGTACCTAATTTCTTGTTAGATTGCGCTAAACCCTCTTTAACTCGCTTAGAAATAGCTTTAGCTTCGTGCTGAGCTATAGCTGACATTATGTGTATAGTTAGTTCGTTTGCTTCGGGCATATCAACTGCCTTAAATTTAACTTTGCTATCCATTAATGAAGATACAAAAGCAACATTACGGGCAAGCCTATCAAGTTTTGCGATAATAAGAGTAGCACCCGTTTTTTTACATAACTCAATAGCCTCATTTAATATTGGACGGTATCGTTTACTCGTTCCCGTTTCAATTTCTGTGAATTCTTTATCTATTAATTTGGGGGATATAAAACGTTCTACAGCGTGCTTCTGAGCCTTTAATCCTAATTGACTTTCCCCTTGTCTTTTTGTTGATACTCTATAATAAGCTATGTATTTCATCTTATTTTCTCTTATATGCTATTAAACTATATCTATCTCCTTTAAATTCTTTTACGTAATGTTCTTTTGTACCATCAAATTGAAACCATTTATTACGTAATGCTATTGTTTCAGATTCAGCTACAAGTTCTCCATTTATAAAGTTTCCGAATACATAACCGTAACTTATTGGTTGTTGATTAGGGTGTCTGTGTTTACCTAATTTATTATTTTTATTAATAGTAACTTGGTTTATATCGACACTACTAAATTCTTCTTTTAAGCGTATTTTAACTAATGCTATTAAATCAGCATCATACTTTTCTCTTAAGTGTTTAAATGGTCTGTTATGATTATCTATTAATTGTTTCAGTTTTTCTTCTAATTGTTTCATCCTTTCTTCTTTTATCTTACAAATATACACATTTTAAACTAATGTTTAAGGTTTGTATAAAATATTATTAGTGAACATTATTAATAATTAAAATAATCTGTGAATAAGTTTAATGAGCAGTTATAAACAAGGTGGTTTTAGCATTCCGAATCCATTTTATATTTACGGAAGCATCAATCAGCTCCATAATAAAAGCACCTAATGACGACCATATTAAACAGAGATATAATTTAAAAAACTACTTTATTTCACAATAAAATACAATCATTGACTATCAGCACTTTAAAACAATAACCGTAAACAATTTAGGCTTTAGCATTTTCAAAATAATGACAATTGTCCTATAATAAAAGACCTAATATTAACCATTTAAAACTTAGTCTATGCATACGATAGAAAGGTTTGTGAGCGAGGTACAAACAGAGTTTACCACTTTCATAAACAAAATGATTCTTAAACAATTATTCGTTTCTCCAACAGCTACTGGTAAAACGACCTTAATCATCAACTACGCAGATAAACACCCCTTTAAAAAGATAGTGCTATTGTGTCCAACTCGGACTCTTGTAGATAATATACTACAATCCAATCCCAATTTAATTTGTGGCTATGGCTATGAATTTATAAGCGCTAATAGGTCAGCTCAATTTATGGTTACTACCTACGATAGTGTAGTTAATTTAAGAGATATAGATTTATTTTTTGTTGATGAGGGGCATTTACCATCCTCCCACGCATCTTTTAGAGGTGTAATCCCAGAACTATTTAAAACACAAACGAAAACAGTTTTTATGACTGCTACTCCAGAGGTAATAGAGGATTATTTTCCTGTGAGTAATAGAAACAAATACGTTTTTGAAGTACACCTCAAGAAGTCAAGAAAATTAAAGGTTGATATTGTTAATATGGATTACAAAGCTGAAAAAGTAATTGAGGATATTATTTACAATAGAATAAACGATTATAAGGGGGTAGGTAAACCGTCAACAATATTAATAAGGATAAATTCAAAGAAAGTAATCGATAGAGTTATGAATACCTTTAGGCCATACCTAAAAGAAAAAATAGCTTGTATTTATTCAGATGATGACAATGTTCTTAATTGCAGACAAAACGAGGACACAGTTAGCAGATTAAAGAAAGGGGTATTTAAAAATATTGATGTCGTTTTATGTACATCCGTTTTTGATGCGGGTTTGTCTTTTGATACTGATAGGGATATTGAATGCTATGCAATAAGTCCTTTTAGCAAAACTATGCCCAATCCTATTGATATGGTTCAATTACTAGCTCGTGTAAGGGAAAATAGTAAGCAGTATTTAAAATTAACAATTATCGGAAACTTTCAAGGCTATGAACTGGAAAGAGAAACTTTAAAACATTACAAATCTAAAGTGCAACTTTGTGATGTTATGAATCAAAGGTATATGACATATTCAAAACTATATGAATTTGATTATATCAATGTTTTAGGGAGGTATGATATATCTGCTAATGTGATTAAATCATTAGATATCAAAAAGTATAATATTAAAAAAGCAGCGAGAAAATCTATGGGATGGATAGCATCAAATTTTAATAGCTTTCCAAAGAAATATGAAATTATAAAATCGAATCTATTATGTACTGATAATCCAGATATACAACTCAAATTAATAACCGCAGAGGGAGATATTGTAAAATATACTAAAGGTAGTGCAGTAGCTATCGAAAGAGTTTTTAATATTCTATATGATGCTGTAAAACACAATATTGATTTTAGGTTGTTTATAGGAAATAATTTCTCAAATAAAAGATTTGAATTATTAAAGGCAGTAAAAGAAAGTTATGATTCCAATTTGGTATTTAAAAACTTAATAGATGACTTAAATCCTAATTCAAAAAATAAAGTATTCAATTATGATGAACTGGGTTATAATAAATTAATAAATAAACACCATAGAAACATAATCAAATCGTTGTATAATCTGATATACAGTAAATGTGATTTTAGAGAAAAGTCAGTAACAATGAAATTTATTAAGGATGCTCCAGATAATTTACTAATTAATTTTATGAAGAGGTTTAATGCAGAAGAGGAAGGGGTATCTATTGCTTTAATTGAAGAAAAATTTTAGTTGAAACTACGCAAAACGTATGCAAACACTATAGTAATGTATTGTGAAAAACGTAGCTACTTAAGAAATTACAGATAAAATGTGCAGAAATATCTATAAATTTATTTCATCCAAATTTCGAAGGAATTACTTTGCTTGATTACTTTTTCTTGGTCTTCCTCGTTTAAGTATTCAAATAACTTTTTATATAATAAAGCCGATAATTGTCCAAACTTAAAATCTTCTAAAATCTCTGTATGTGCTTCTTGCACCTTTTCAGATAGCTTAATAGTTTTTCTGTTTATGTAATGTTTCTCATTTACCGATTGTGGCGAATGTCCAAGTAGTATATTTCTAACTGTATTTGAAACCTCTAACTCTGTTGCAAAGGTGTTATACGTCTTCCTTGCAGTTTTAAAATTGTAACCCAGAACCTTTATTATTCTCTTCTGGTATCTACCCCATATTTTTTTATGTAGCTTTAAATTACTCAAGTCATAGTCAAACAATGCAAGTGGGTTAGATGATAGTACTCCCTCTCCTTTATGAGTTTTATTAAATAGATATTTATTTAGTGCTATTAATTCGGGAATCATTGAATCAATTCTAATTATAAGGTCGTCATTTGCTCTGTTTTTCGTCTTAACTCTCCTGTGTATTATGTATTTGTTACCATCGTTAAATATGTTTAAATAAGGATTCTTTTTGTCAAAATCATTCTCTTTTAATTCAGCATCCTTAAGGGCAACAATATCTGAATTATACATACCTCTTAAACCGAACATAAGTAGATACAATGAGAGTGCTTGAACCTCATAAATATCTTTTGCCCTGTTGATAGCTTCTTTAAATTCCTCAGATGTGATTGTTTCAATCTTGTTTGATGGTCTTGGAGGTAACCTTAATCCTCTCTTTAGATTAAATTTCTCATAGATATAACCTTTTTCGAATGCATCATTTAGGACTGCTCTAATTTTAGCGAAGTATGAATTAATGGTAGTATTTGCTAATCCATTTTGAATAGCATTCCGTTTAAATTTATCCAGTAACTCATAAGAACTATATTCTTGAAATGAAACCTCTGTTTTTGATGGTATATCTAAATGTTTTTTAAATGCTTTTAAGATACTCCTATAGTCGTTATACGTTTGAGACGACCTACTATCTTTTATAACTGTTTCAATGTATTTGTCAACCGAACCATAATCAACCTCTCCTTTTAAATAAGAAACTACTTGATTAAATGTAAATTGTTTAGTTTCAAATTTAGTTAGAGCAATACTTACTTTGTCCTTACAACCGTCGAGAGCAATATTTAATTCCTTTTGAGTGATTGATGAAGCTCTTACTCTCCAGTTTCTTTTATCGATATCTGTTTGCTTTACCTTGATGCCAGTAGACACCTTTTTTCTTAGCTTATTCCCTTGATTGTCAGTATGTATGATATCATATCGAATCCCATCTCTTCCGTACCTATCCAGTACATTTACAAAACGTAATGTTATAGTCATTTTCCAGTCGTTTTAGGTAGTTTCAAAATTTGTCCACCAGTTTGTCCACCAACAAATATAGAGATATAAAAGGAATAGAGAGGTTGTCTTAGTCTTAAAGTTGATAAAAGCCTTTATGCAGTTGATTTTTGTATTAATTTCAATAGCTTTAGGGAAATAGAGATAATAAGGTTTTTAGCTATGTATTGGATTTTGAATCCAGCGCGTCTACCAATTCCGCCACTTGAGCAAGTGTTTGATGTTTAGATTTTTATAGATGTATTTAGTAATATTTCAGTAACTTTTTCATCTAAATTTGTCCACTATATTGTCCACTAATAGAATTATGTACTTTATAAGAACGCTCAAAGATATAAACTCTTTACTTCTTAATAAAGACCTATTTGAATTATCTTTTTTATATTTGTTAAAAAACTATTATGAAAAAACTATTACTTATTTTATTATTATGTATTACTATATCTTCTTATTCTCAAAGTTGGAGGTTTACTTCTGGAGGTGATGATTTTGATGGTAAATACAAAACAAGTTCTATAGTTGGTGTAGGAAATGAGTTCCCATACAAAACCCCCTCATTAGTTATTAATAAGTTTTCTAAAAGTGATGGGTATTTGAATTTTTATATTTCTTCTGCTGGGTTTTATCAAGAAAATACTGGAATTAGAATATATTGGGTTTTTAATAATGAGCCAAATGTAATTTATTCTACATATGATTATAGTATCTCTTCAGATGGGAAAACATTATTTTTAGAAGAGTTTAATTCGCCAGATTCTGACCTTAAAATCACAAAATATGAGTTTATAGAGAAGTTGAAAAACGCTTCAACAGTATCTGTAAGAATCTCAAATAATTATGGTAAAAATGATATTAAATTTTCTTTGAGAGGAAGTACTAAAGCCATAAACTACGTTTTACCTCAAAAAGAACTTCAATTAAAGATTGAGGATATTCAAAAAGAAAGAAAAGTAAAGAATGTATTAATCAGTAAAAAGAAAGTTTTATTTGATAGTTTAATTAAATCTATAGAAAATGAAAAATTATCAGAATCTTCTCTATCTATTTTAGAGTCAAAGATAAAGGATGATTTAGGAATTGGGCTTTTAGGTGGAGAAGGTACTGGACTTAATTATAAAAAAATTAAGATTAAGCCGACTTCAAGTAACGGAATGTTTAAATCATATGGTTATGTTGATTTATTCTATATCCTTAATGATGATACTGAAAATAACATATATGGAACTTTTAAAGTAGAAATGGATGCTCCATTATTTAAAAGATTGAAAGAAGAAGAAAAAGTAGCGAAAGAGAAATTAGAGCAAGAGGAGACGAGGGTGAAAGATATTATTAATAAATATAAAGAGGAATCTCTTAAAAATAAGATTTTTAAAGCTATTTCAGAAAAACAAAAATATACATATATAGAAGCGGAGAAATTTGAATTATCTCAAATTCAAAAAATAGGTGTAATTTTTTCGGATTATAAGTATAATAAATTTTGGAAACTTGAGGTTATTATATATTTAGATAACAATGAAAAGAAATCACATAATATACATATATATACTTTAAATATTTCTAAAAAAATATTGAAATCAATTGGTGGAAAAGCAGATATTGAGTTTTAAATAGATTTAATAACAAAAACTACTAATTACAATCACCCATTTTAAAACCCATTAAATACCCTTACAGAAATGTAGGGGTTTTTTCATTTTAAAACAATCTCAATCTGAAACTCTATTAGCAATTTATTGATGCTTAAATCTTCTTTTTAGATAGCATAAAACAACCTCTTCCTTTACCGATAAGTTCAGTTGTTAGGAATTAATTATATTTGAGAATAACTAGAAATATAAATATGAAGAACATTAAAGAAATTACACTATCAGTATTAATCATAATTTCGTTTTACACTCTATTAACATCAATTTTAAAAGATGAGCCAAATAAGCAAGAGGTATGGGGAATTAAAGCTGTAAGAATGGCTAATGATACAGGTGTGTTGTATAGTATCAATAAAGTAACTGGAGAGGTAAGGTTACATTTACTAAAAGATGGTAAAATAAAAACAATTAAATAAAGTAAAACGATTGAGATTTTAGAAAAAATTAAAAGCAATATTAAAATATTTATTATGAAAAAAGTATTGACATTTATTAGTTTGATTTTTATAATAGCTGCTTGTGAATCAATTCCTCCTAACCCTTTGTATTTAGATACTAACGGAGTAACTGTTAAGGCACATAAATGGGCTAAAAGTGAACTTAATAGATGTTTCTATTTTCTGTATATTTGATAAAAAAATTATGAAAAGATTATTGTTATTATTTACTATCTCGCTTTCGTTTTCAACCTTTAGCCAAACTGCTAAAGAGTTTTTTGATAGCGCAAAAGTCAAATTTGATTCAGGTAGTTATTCTGAGGCTATAAAGGAATTCACGAAGGTTCTAGAGCTTGATTCTATTTATAAAAAGGCACACCGTTGGAGAGGGACTGCTTATTATAATATACAAGAGTATACTCTTGCGATACTTGACTTTGAAAATGCAGTTAAAAAGTTTGGAGAGGAAGAGATTGTAAACTTTAACTTGGCACTTGCTAAAGATGAATTGGGAGAGAGTGAGCAGGCTATCTTAGAATTAACAAAGGTAATAAAACTTAACCCTAAGTTTGGAGATGCATATTTTTTTAGAGCTAATTTAAAATCCTCTTTAGGAGATAAATATGGTGCTATTTCAGACTATACTAAATTCATTAACACTGATAATCCCTCAAGAAGTATAAATAACACTTTTCCCAAAGCATATCTTAAGAGGGGAAGAATAAAATCAAATTTAGGAGATTTCAATGGAGCAATAGAAGACCTTACCCAAGCTATTAAAATTGAGCCTTTAGAGGATGATTTATTTTATGAAAGATTTCAAATAAAGTTGAAATCAAATGATTTAGATTCTGCTGCGGAGGACATTAATAAAGCAATAACAATAAACCCTGAGAGTGCTCTATATTTTGAATCTAGAGGGCAACTTAATATCAAAAAATCAAATTTTGATGCTGGTATATTGGATTTCCATAAGGCAGTAGAGTTAATGAAAATTGATGGTTTTGCTGGATTAACTGTTTCATTTTCACTATACCCTGCCTATGAACAAAGAGCATTATTTAAATATAATTCAAAAGACTATAAAGAAGCTCTTTCTGACTACAATAAAATTCTAGAACTTGACAAAATATATGATTTTTTATCTGCTGATGATGAGGTTAAAATTTTTTTACACATTGCTAGGCAAGAGGTAATGTTAGAGAATTATTATGGAGCCATTTCCACATTAACTAAAGTGATTGAGTTAAACCCGTCAGAACCCATTCTCGCTTTTACTTTCTTTCTAAGGGGGAGTGCCAAAAGCTATTTAAATGATTACAAGAACGCCTGTAAAGATTATACAAAATCTGTAAATCTGGGTTATGAAGATGAAGAAAAGAGCCTTTCAGTATACTGTAATTAGCTACAAATATGAATACCAAAATCATTAATGTTTTTGATAAAATAAATAATTGGGCTGACTTCAATCAGTCACTTGTTGCTCTAAACAACAAGGAAAAAGGGGATGCATTTGAACTTCTTTCTAAACTATACTTTATAATAGACCATAAGTACGATAATTATGATAACATCTGGTTATTATCAGAAGTTCCTAAAAAAGAGTTAGAAATAATTGGTCTTGAATCTAGAGATTTAGGAATCGATTTAATTGCAAAAAAAGGCACAGAGTATCACGCAATACAATGCAAGTACCATACCGATAAAAACCAAAATGTAACTTTTAATGAAGTTTCTACCTTCTTAACACTATTGGGAGGGTATGATAAATTAACGGAAGGATACATTTGCTCAAGTGCTGTTTCCACATCTAAAAATTACGATGATGTTAAGAAAAAGCATACTTCAAAATTATTAGCAGATACTTGGAATAAATTAGACAAAGAGTTTTTTGATAGAGTAAGAAAATACTTAAACAAAGAACCGTATAGCCCAACACCATATTATCCTAGACCTCATCAAGAGGTTGCTACTAACGAGGCATACAATCACTTTATAACAAATAAAGAATCAAGAGGTAAGCTTATCTTTCCTTGTGGAGCTGGTAAGAGTTTAACTGGCTTTTGGATGATGGAAAAGTTAGACGCTATGTCTACAGTAATAGCTGTTCCAAGTTTATCCTTAATCAAACAAACTTTAGATGTTTATTTAAAAGAAATTGTAGCAAGAGGAATTAAAGTTAATTGGTTGTGTATTTGTTCTGATGAAGGTATTGGAGATAATGATGAGATTAGATTTAAAACCGATGATATTGGTGTTCCTTGTAAGACAGACCCAGAATACATTAAAAATTGGTTAATTGAAAACAAGGATACTCGTAATGTAATATTTACAACTTACCAGAGTAGTAGATTAATTGCAAGTATCTCCAAAGAACTAAACCACACTTTTGATTTAGGTATTTTAGATGAAGCACATAAGACTGTTGGAGGTAGTGATAAGCTATTTAGTCACTTACTTTTTGAGGAGAATATTTCTATAAAAAGCAGGATTTTTATGACTGCTACAGAAAGGTTTTACAGAGGCAGTAAAGATGATATTGTATCGATGGATGATACGGATATCTATGGAGACATCTTCGCTCAAATGAGCTTTAAAGAAGCAATAGACCTAGAGCTTCTTACCGATTATAAAATCATTACTATCGATATTAAAAAGTCTGAAATTTCAGAGTTTATCAAAGACAATGGTCTTGTAGAATTAAATAATGTTTGGAAAAAAGAAACAGAGGCACGTTCATTGGCATCTATGTTGGCTTTGCGAAAAGCAATGAAACAGTTTCCAATTAAAAACGCAGTATCATTTCATTCTTCTATAGAAAAAGCTAAAAGAAATAAAGAGTTACATACGCATATTACAGCTAACTATGGTTATGACCCTATAGACACTTATACTGTTTCGGGGAAGGATAAAACCTCAAAAAGAAACGATATAATAAAAGAGTTCGCTTCATCAAAAAAAGCCTTAATAACTAATGCTAGATGCCTTACAGAAGGTGTTGATGTTCCTAATATTGATTGTATAGTATTTGCAGACCCTAGAAAAAGTAAAGTTGATATAGTTCAAGCATTAGGAAGGGCTTTAAGAAAGAAAGAAGGAAAAGATTGGGGTTATGTTATACTTCCAGTTATTTATGATGGAGAAACCAATGAA
>Ga0209198_1000657_pt1 | contig 30181 bp, 32 predicted proteins | sample COGITO_mtgs_1105_2_FD_184804 | JGI IMG/M metagenome (GOLD analysis project Ga0209198, IMG submission 184804) | Pelagic marine microbial communities from North Sea - COGITO_mtgs_110519 (SPAdes) (version 2) | ecosystem: Environmental > Aquatic > Marine > Epipelagic ...
TGGGTTTAGATGTGCTACAGATGTGGTTGGTGTGTTGAATTATAAGAAAAGAACACCTAGAAACCCTTCTAGATAATCCTTTTTTTTAAACTAAAAATAGTACAAACCTCATTGAATAGTTTTCAATGAGGTTTTTTTTATATGTAACCTATGGACATTAAAGATTTATATCAGATATATTCAACTAATTATTTAGTAGATACTGATACTAGAAATATTAGAAATAACTCCATCTTCTTTTCTTTAAAAGGAGACAACTTTAATGGAAATAAATTTGCTATAGAAGCACTAAAAAAAGGAGCAAAATACGCTGTAATAGACGAAGAAGAGAGTGAGATAGAAGGAAGAACTATTTTAGTAGACAATGTTTTAAAAACATTACAAAAATTAGCTAATTACCACAGAAGAAAACTTGAAATCCCGGTTATTGGATTAACAGGGAGTAATGGAAAAACCACAACTAAAGAGTTATTAAATGCTGTTTTAAAGACGCAATACAATACAAAAGCAACTCAAGGAAACTTAAACAATCATATTGGAGTTCCTTTGACACTGTTATCATTTACAAACAAGACAGAAATAGGTATTGTAGAGATGGGAGCTAATCATCAAAAAGAAATTGAATTCCTCTCTAATATATGTGAACCTGATATTGGTTGTATTACGAATTTCGGAAAGGCTCATTTGGAAGGTTTTGGTGGGATTGGTGGTGTAATAAAAGGAAAGTCTGAACTGTACACCTATCTTGAAAAAGAAAATAAGATTGCATTTGTTAATTCTAATGATCCAATACAATTAGAATTAACCAAAAAAATTAAAAGAATACTATTGAATAATTCGATTACTATTTCGTCTATTCAACCTTTTTTAGAATTAAAGTATACTAACAAAAAAATCCTTACAAATCTTGTAGGAACTTATAATTTAGACAATATTAGAGTTGCTATTTCTATTGGAGAATATTTCAATATTTCTACTATAAATAGTAGTACTGCCATCAGTAATTATTCACCTACTAACAATAGGTCTCAAGTACTGGTGAAAAATAATAATAAAATTCTAATGGATGCCTACAATGCAAATCCAACAAGCACTTTAGCAGCACTATATAACTTCAATAAAATTAAAGAAACTAGAAAGGTTGTTATTTTAGGTGATATGTTTGAACTTGGAGAAGATTCGGCTAAGGAGCATCAATATATTGTTAATATCTGCGAAAATTTGGAAATAGATCGATTCATTTTTATTGGTAAAAATTATTATGAAACAACTGCCGAAGAAAAATACGATAGTGTTGAATCGATGAAAAATAAACTTAATATAAGTACATTCAAGAATAATTATATCTTAATTAAAGGCTCCAGAGGAATGGCTTTAGAAAGACTTCTAGATCTTATAGATTAATATGATTTTTATGATATTCAATAAGATTGTCTATTGGTCTTTGAATAATTCCTGTAATTTTTAAACCGTTTTTCTCTGCAACATCATCTAAAATTTCTCTAAAGTAATGAGCGATAGAACCTATAAAATAAATTGGCGTTTCTTGATGTAGTTTGTAAGGTAAGATTCGATACTTAAAAAACTTTTCAAAGCCTTTTTTCATTAACCTTCTTACGTATTTTTCGTCTTTAAAATCAAACATAAATTTAGCAAATGATGCTAAGTACATATTTGGATTAGGTTTTTGGTATAAATTTGTTTTAATAGTATCAGTATCTAAATTAAAATCAGCTTCAAACTTCTCCACCATGTATTTGGGCATTAATCCATAATAATAATCTCTTATCAAACGTTTACCAAAATAATTACCACTAGCCTCATCCATTAAAACGTATCCTAATGACGCTACCTTCATGTGCACGTTTTCTCCATCAAAATAACAACTGTTAGAGCCCGTTCCTAATATACAAACCATTCCAGGACTCTTGCCTACGGCGGCATATACTGCAGCAAGCATGTCTTCTGCTATAGCTACTTTAGCATTTGTAAAAATACCCTCCATTACATCTTTTAAAAGATTACATGCTTTGTCAGTACCGCATCCTGCTCCATAAAAATATACATGACTCACTTCATCTTTTACATTAATAAGTTGAAACATATTAATAATGCGGTTTGTTAATTCCTCCTTAGATATAACAGCTGGATTTAACCCTAGCGTTCTCACTCTAAAGAGTTCTTTTTTATTAGTATCCAGTGCAATCCAATCGGCTTTTGTAGAACCACCATCAGCTATTAAAATCATATGTAATTGTATAAGGTTATCAAATATATCGTAAGTATTTTGTTTGTGCAATAGCTATAAAAAACTCAATCGATTTCGTGTTGTAAATAATTTAAAAAACGTAATTTTGTTAAAATTTATTTATGTTTTTTTTCAAAAAAAAAGAAAATAAAATTTCTGATTTCTTTACAAATTCTTTTGTGGACATCCACTCTCATTTACTTCCTGGTTTAGATGATGGAGCTAGTGATTTAGATGAAAGTATTGAACTCATCAAAAAAATGTCTGACTTAGGAATTAAAAATTTTATTACAACACCACATGTGTTAGGGGATATTTATCAAAATTCATCAACTGCTATAAAAGAAAAACTACAAAAAGTTAAAGATGAATTACTTAAAAGAAATATTACTGATGTTTCAATTGATGTAGCAGCAGAATATATGCTAGATGAGCAGTTTTCTTTGTTACTCGAAAAAAATGATATTCTGACTTTGAAAGACAATTATATATTAGTGGAGATGTCTTATTTCAACCCTCCTTTAAATATTTTTAACATATTGTTTGAAATTCAATTAAAAGGTTATAAACCTATTTTGGCGCATCCTGAAAGATATAATTTTTATCATAATGATTTTGAAAAATTTTATAAACTAAAAAATGCAGGCTGTCTTTTTCAACTAAATTTATTGTCAGTTTCTGAATATTATGGTAAAAACATCCAAAAGATAAGTAAAAAGTTACTTAATTTAGGAATGTATGATTTTGTAGGTACAGACCTGCATAATACAAAACATTTAAACCATTTAGAGTCATTGCTAACAGATACCAATAAAGAACAGCTTAAACTACTTCTTAAAAACAACACTGTTGTTTTTAAGAAGTAGTTTAAGCTGTTTATTCCTATTTAGCTGATTCTTCGGTACCATGGTTTTTTTACCTCAGTAGCTCCATAACCATCACGTCGACTATCTAAGTCGTTTAAGACAATGGCCATATTAGGTAGTTTATTTTCTTTATATAATTCTTCTGGCACAATCAACGATCTTTTATCTAAGTAATTAGCTCTAACAACGTACATAAACATATCTGCATACTTAGCTATTAATAAGGTATCTGACACTAAGTTTACAGGAGCTGTATCTACAACTATAAAATCATATTGTTGCTTAACTTCTAAAAATAATGCTTCTACTCTATCTAATGTTAATAACACCAATGAGAGGGCGTTGATTTTCTGTAAAGACAATGTTTACTGTAAACTCTCCATTACGCTTTATAAATTCTTTGGTGCCGTCTATAGGGGCTAAAATCCAGAGTTGCTTCCAATCTTTACGCTCTAGGTAGGAGATGTCTCTGCCCTCTTCAGAAAGTACAGGAATGCCTGTGGACTCTAAATAAGACATAATTACATTGTGAGAAGCGGAGTCTGCCTTGATTAAAGGGGAGTTGTCACCTTTAATTTCGATATCAAACTCTCCACAATGGTATATTTATAAGATGGCCTTACCCGCTTCTAAGGCAGCAGTAATGGCGGTGATAAGGTGAGGCGGTTATACTGTGATTGGGTGATGCGGTCATCGGGTGATGCGGTTTTTTATGATTCTAAAAATTAAAAAATAAGTACAACCAAAGGCAATAATTAAACCAAAGAAAACTATTAATTGGAATCTTAGTTGACTACCATAAGTTTTAAAAACTATATAATTTATAATCAGTTGTAAAATACCATAGATAAATGAAATTTTGAGATGTGAAATTTTATAAACATCAACTATTTTTTGATAAATATGATGCCTATGAGGATCGAAAATATTTTCATTTGTGAAAAATTTACGATATAACAACGTAAATCCAGCATCAGCTCCGTAAACTATTGTTAACAATAAAATTAGAGGAGAGGATAAATTTATCGTGAATATGAATCCTATAAAAAATATAAGCATTCCTATAACAATACTCCCAATGTCACCAGCAAAAACAAGTGCTTTCCTTCTAAAATTATAAAAACCAAAAACGACTAAAGATATAGCTGAAAATATAATGAGATCTTGGTTAACCAAAAGTTCATTTTTATTGATGAAAAAAAAACCTGATAGGACAACTAGACTATAGATACCTGTAATACCATTAATACCATCCATAAAATTAAACATGTTTACAATCCCAACACCAACGATCAAGAAAAAAACGTGCATGTATATTGGAACGAAAGAAAAACTCATCTGATATAACACTAAGAAAATAGCCAAAAAATGAAATGGAAATCGAATTTTTGAACTTAAAGTATAAATATCATCTAAAAAACTAACCACAGAAATTAAAAAAACTCCCAATACAAAATAAGGATATTGATAGTCATTCAAAAAAAAGAATAACAAAATAGCAATAGGGAAAATTATTCCACCGCCACTGATAGTAATTTTAGAATGTGAGCTACGTTGGTCTGGTGTATCTGTAATTTCAAACCTTTTTGCAAGCTTGAGGTACACAAAAGAGATCAGAAGTAATATTAGAAAAATAAATGTATAAATTTTCATAAATTAAAATGAGGCAATTGTTTTTTCAATTCCTTTCTTTGATGTTAATGGCAAGTCTTTTTGAATCGCTTTTTTGATTTTCTGATTAGAAACTTGATAGTTTTCAACTATTTTCTGTACTCTTTCAGAATTTATTGGTAAGGGTAAAAAGTCTCCAATTTTAGCAAATAGATTGATTAAAAATTTTGGGATGTTTACTATTTTGGGGGGCTTCCCTATTGTTTTAGCAATAACATTCACTAATTCTTTAGTAGATGAGCTTTCATCATCTGCAATATTATAAACTCCAGATGAAATATTTTTATTTTCTATGAATTCATGGATGATAAAACATAAATTTTCTACAGACACAAAAGATCTTTTGTTTTCATATTTACCAAATGGATACGGTATTCCTTTAGATATAAAATTATATAATAAATTTAAATTTCCTTTATTTTTCGGACCACGAATCATGCATGGTCTTCATCTTTAACAGCTGAAATAATCGATTCCTCATCTCTAAATATGATAGAACCAATCCCAGTAAGTCCTGGCTTTACATTGTAAATTTTCGATTGCACATCTTCATTGTATGCAGTAAACGTTTTAGTTACTAATGGTCTAGGTCCCACTAAACTTATATCACCCTTTAAAATATTAATAATTTGCGGGAGTTCATTGATTTTTGTTTTTCTTAAAAATGATCCAATTTTTGTAACTCTGGGATCATCTTGAAGCGTAATACTACCAGTACCAATGTTCATTGAGTTTTTTAACATGGTTGCAAACTTCCATATTTGGAATCTTGAATTGTGAATTCCATAACGCTCTTGAAAGTAAAAAACCTCACCTTCAGCTGAAAGTTTTAAAATTATCATTATCGGAATAAAAACAGGTAAAAGAATAATTAAAGTAATTAAACTAACTACAAGATCTAATAAACGTTTAAAAAATTTATACATAATTTACATTTTTTTATATTAAAGTAGTTCATTATAATTTTAGTTATTAAGGTTCTTTGCTATTTCAGATAAACCTTTAGAGGGTCTATATTTAATTTCATTAAATAATTTTTTATTCGAAAATGTAAGGTTTTTAGTAAGTTTATCAAACCTCGAAGAATTGAATGGAAAAAAAGAAAATATATCACCAATTTTCGCAATAATCCTTAAAAGACCTTTAGGGATTCTTTTTATTCTCTTATTAAACTTCTTGGCAATAATACTATCAATTTCTGATATCATTGGATGTTTAATATCTGTTAAATTATAAACTCCATTTAAATCAAATAATTCTGGAATTAAATTAGCTACATCAGCAGCAGCTATAATAGATTTTTTAGCCTCACCCTTACCAATTCTGAAATAATAACCTTTATCAATAGCTTCAATAATAGCACTTAGATTACCCGGAGGGTTTTTCCCTGAAACTAAAGGCAGTCTTAAAACAATAGTTTTTATATTATTAGTGATTCCAAAATCAATTATAGATTGCTCTGCTTGAATTTTACTTAGAGCATATGGTGTATTTCCGAGTATTGGGGATTTTTCATCTATTAATTCTCCTACTTCTTTTCCATATACAGCCACTGTGCTAATAAAAATAATTGATTGAAGTTTTGTTGTATCTAATCCACATAATAAATTATTGGTACCAATATAGTTCACCTTAAAGAATTTGTTATTCTCTTCTTTTGTCTTAGGTATTACATGAGCTTTACCGGCGACATGAATAACATAATCTACATCAATTTTAGATAACTTATTTAGTGATAAATCTATATTAATATCTGATTTTACTGATCGACCTACTTTTATTACTTCATAATTTTTATTTTTTAAAAAATCAAGAATATAACTCCCTAAAAAGCCTGAACTACCGGTTAGCAGAATTTTTTTTTTCATTATTTATAATTTGATTTAAATATTGGGGGTATACAATTTTATCTGCGTAAACGTTTTCAAACAATAATCTACTTTTTTTGGAATACATACTAATTTTTTTTATGTCCATATTCAAAATTTTATTCAATACTTTACTTGAACTTAAATCTAAAAATCCATTTTCGTTACTAACGGTCAATGAACAGCCTGGCATTGAGTTAGTAAATAAAATTAAACCATAAGAGAGTGATTCAATTAAAAATCTTGGCACACCTTCTCTATATTTAGTAGGATAGTATGCAAAATTACTTTTAGAAAAGTAAGGAGATATATTACTTTTAAAACCTAAAAAATTAATATTAGGATGTTTATTTAAATCCGTGATCTTATTGTAATAACTTTTATTTAATGATGAATAATCACCTAAAACGTAATAAATTACATTTAATTTATTTTTAATTATTAACTCTGAAAGTTCGATTATATCTTCTAGGCCTTTAGACTTTGTTAATCTTGATGCAGTAACTATTGATGGTTTATTAAATTCTGATTTTTTGTGATTAATTAAAGGGAAACCAGATCCATTAATAATATTAATATTTGAAAAACCTAAATCATTAGCATCCTCAATATTTTGGACTATTAATTTTGCGTTTTTTCTTTTTATTGAAAACTTTAATACACATTTGTATAAGTTCCTTATTATTATTTTTAATAATAATTTATCGGAAAACGGCATTCCCAGACCAGTTAATAAAAAAATTACTTTTGATTTATTGTTTCTAATAAATAAACTTAAAAGAATATTTTCAATTCCTCTAAATACGATTGTATTACAATGAATATCATTAATATAATTATTAACTGAAATGATATTAGAAAATGTAAGACCTCTATTATTTAGCGGTAATGAAATTTCAGGAAATTTATTTTTTGAAGTTACCGGAGCTGCAATATCTAAACTATAGTTATTTTGTTTCTCAAACCAATTTTTAAATTTAACTCTTGAATTTAATGCATCATGTAAGTCATTTGTAATAAATAAAGCTTTCATATAATAATTTTTAAAATTCAATATTAGTTTTGAAATACGATAAAAAACTCGTCTTGCGGACATAAAATGTCAGCTCGAAAGTCATAATTAAAAATTAACCAGTTACATAGAGTTAATCTTGATTTCTTTGCATAAAATTAGACTTTACGGCTGAAGGATTTTCAGCATCACTCCATCCTACAATTATTAGAGTAACTTTCTTCTTGAGGTTTATATTTATAAGGGACTCTACTAACTCCAAAACTCCTTTTTCTTTTAATAGTCTTGATACAATAATAAATGTTTTAGTACTTTCATCCAGGGCTAATTCTTCTCTTAATAATGAAATGTATTTTTCATTTTTAGAAACATGATCTAAATTAAATCTATCTTCATTTACAGCGCTTCCCTAAATGCAAATGCTTCTTTTTATAATTCCTAAATCCTTGCCGTCTTGCTTATTTTGGTATATTGTATGTGGTTTGAATAACACACTATTAAATTTGTACAAATATTTTGTGGCTGTTTGAAAACACTTATTTTTTAAATGTTTTATTAGTAAAAGCAAGTCCCAAACCTGTGACATGATTTACAATTTTAGCTTTGGTGAAAATTCCTGCAATAAAAGTTCCAATAATATTAGGTTGGAGTCTATAAAAATGAATTAGATGAAAAATCATTTTTACTAAAAATATTTTTTAAATCCAAGGCAAATCTAACTTTATTAGACAAACCTAGACCTCTTATGTTAGATTGAAAAGGAATAACATTTATTCCTTCATCTTTTATTTTATCTACAAAACCATCATCTGGAACAATTGCAGTTACCTCAAAATTATTCTCTTTTAAAAAAAGAGCAAACCTGAGCCTTGAACTATAAAAGTCTGAGCTAAAATTTTCTACCAAAGCTATTTTATACTTCAAAAAAATATGAATTATTGACAATTAATAATATGATTTTTACTTTCAAATGACTGACTCATAGACTTTTTGAGTCATCGATGCTGCTTTCTCCCAAGTAAAGGTTTTGGCTCGTTGAAGCCCTTTCGCTGTCATTTCTGCTCTTTTTTCTTTGTTAGTACTTACAAGCACTATATTGTATGATAATTCTTCTACATCTTCTGGATTTATAAGGATGGCTGCATCACCGGCAATCTCGGGCAGTGATGAGGTGTTGGAGGTGATTACGGGACAGCTTGAAGCCATCGCCTCAAGAACGGTTAAACCAAACCCTTCAAATAGAGATGGATACACAAAAACAACTGCTTTACGGTATAGGAAACGTAGAAGATCATCACTCACATAGTCAAGAAAATGGACTCTGTTTTCTAGGCCTAGCAAATTGACTTGCTCTTTAACTTTATCATAACCCCAACCATTACCACCCACTGTAATGAGCTGAAGGTTGGGCAATTCATCTTTTAATTTACTGAAGGCCTCCAAAACCGTTTGTAAATTTTTTCGAGGGCTGATCTGTCCTACTGTTAACACAAAAGGGGTATTTAATAGAGATTCTACCAAATGGAAATCTGTTATTTCTTCTACTTTAGGAGCCTTAAAAAAAGTAGCATCCACCCCTTCATGTACCACATGTAAGCGTTCTTTCACAGATTTATTATAGTTCGCTAAAGCATACGCTTCAACAGCATCTGCAGTGGCTTGAGATACACATATCATGGCTGCCCCTTTATTTACAGCTTGTTTTAAACTCCCCTTCATAAACCATTGGTCTTTTTTGGTGAAAAATTGAGGATGTGTTAGAGGGCCAATATCATGAATGGTAACCACATAGGGCTTACCTGTAGCAACTTTATAGCCCAAAGAAAGTGCATGAACAATATCTATCTGGTTACTAATCCCATTTTCTATAAAAGGGAAGTTGAATAATATCCATGCCAACGGGGTTGTTTTTCTTCCCCAATGCAACACTTGCAAGCCTGTACGCGATTTTAGGGCTTCTATTTCCTCTAAAGTACCGTTTGTAGAAGCGGAAACAGGGTGCAATGTTAAAGACGCCTTGTTTTGTAAAAACACATTGTATAAGTGGTGCGCATAACGTGCAATACCGTGCCCCTTGGAAGAAGCAAATTGATTGGAGAAATAGGCAATATGAATCATGTAATTAGTTGTTTTTTAGAAATTTCATAGTAATCATATGTGAAAAAATAGGGTTACTTATGAATTTCATTTTTAGGTGAAAAATAATTTGTTTTGGTAATGGTATCTGAAAGAATGTTTGAAATAATATTGGCTCCTTTTAAATTCAAATGCGATAAAGTCTTCGGTAGGCTCTAACTTCCTTTTATAAACATCAATAGTATAGCTTAAGGTTTGGAACGTATAAAAACTAATCCCTACCGGGAGTGTGATGTTAAGACTATTGGCATTAATTTGCATACCAAACAGACTAAAGGCATCAACAAAGTTTTCTAAGAAGAAGTTGTAATATTTAAAGAATCCTAAAAAACCAAGGTTTACGACGATACTAGTCCACAATAATATTTTTCTTTTTGATTGCTGATTTTCTGTTCTAAGTTTTTTTCCAATAGAATAATCAACTAGGGTGCTAAATAAAATTAAAGACAAAAAACGCCAATCCCACCATCCGTAAAAGACATAACTAGACACAACGATTAAGGCATTCTGAAGTTTTAAATTCTTCTGTGCAACAAACCAATACAGTATAAATACTATTGGAAGAAAAATGGCAAAGTCTAGGGAGTTAAATAGCATTTTATGTTTTAGCGGAAATTTTATTTCTTAAAATGACGAAAATTTTAATAAATCTAAACTCGGGAAAAGTTATGTATTTGTTAATGACTTCTTATTGCGAACTTAGTCTTAGAAAAAACTTTATTCCAGAGACCATTTATTTTTGTTCTTATCGTTTTAGGTAAAAAGAAGCCTACTAATGCTGCCCAATTGTCAAAATCTTTGGGGAATAATGCAATTCCTTTTATATAATAGCTAAAAGCGATGCGTTTGGATATATTATGATGAAAATGAACTCTGCCTAATCTTTTGTAGAAGTTGGCTTTGGCCTCTTTTTGAATATTCTTGGGTTGTTTAACGAGAAGGTGCTGGTATTTTTTTCTAATTTTTATGTAGGCATTTATTTCTTTGTGCGGATTAGAAGCCGTTCTTGGGCCCTTATGATGTCTAAGATCCATAAGGTTCTCTCTTACAGCTCTAATCTCATACTTTTCAGCAAGCCGAATCCACATGTCCCAATCTTGCCGTGCTTGTAAGGATTCATCAAAACAACCAATCTCATCAAATACTTTTTTTCTTATCAAATAGGCAGACGTTGGTGCGGTCACATCTTTTATCAATAATTGACTCAAAATAAACCCTTCTGTATAAATTCTATTTTCATCTGTCAGTATCTTTCCGCTTTCAACTTCAACTTGTCTTAGGCCACAATATACACCTCCAATGATATCGCTTCGGCTTATAAGCTCATATTGCTTTTTAAGTTTGGTTTTGTTCCAAAGATCATCGCTGTCTAAAAAGGCTATGAATTCCCCACTTGAGTTTTTTATGCCATTATTGCGAGCTGCATTTCCACCTTTATTTTCTTGTTTTACAATTTTTAATGTCACATCCTGATGGGAACTACCTTTGTTCAAGTCTTGAACAGATGCGATGGTTCGATCTGTTGAACCGTCGTCTACTACTACAATTTCTATAGGGCGGTACGTTTGTAAAACACAAGTTTCTAGAGCCTCTAAAATAAGATGGGCTCTGTTATAGGTTGGAATGACGATGCTAATGAGAGGATTCATTTTACTTCCAATTATGGGTAAATATTTGTTCCAAATCTTTTCTTTGAATTTTGTGCTGTTTTTCCCATAACAAGGTATAGGCTTTAAAAATAGCAAAAGAAGAGTGAAATGCTGAAATAAAACCAGGAGTACCATCCAAAATTCCTTTTTTGTAAAAGTATTTAACTACAAACTCTTTTAGTAGTGCAATAATCATGTTACCTAGGCTCACTTTGATGTTTCTTTTTTCCAGAGAAAGCACAACTTCTTCTTGATAGGTCATACTTTTTTTCAAACGTTCTGAATAAGAATCATCATTAAAATGATGCATTTTATTGGTAAGTTGCCCAATTTTTTCAGTGCTTACGGTTAAATCTATGGTTTCATGAAACATGCCGCCAAAACGAAATACGTCTTTTTTGGCTAAATGCACTAAATTCCAATCTGCCCATCCACCACCTTTCATGGGTCTATGAAAAAAATAGTTTAGTCTTCTAAACTTATAAGCATCATATTCAGGTGAAGAAATAACTGTTAAAATTTCTAAAGACAATTCCTTGGTTACGCGTTCATCAATATCCATATGAAGCAACCAATCACTTTTGGCATTATCAATCCCCTTATTTCTTTGGTCTGAATAATACTCGCCAGCATCTCTTTTTGACTTTATAAAATTTACTTTAGGTCCATACTTTGATGCTAATTCTTCTGTAGTATCCGTTGAGCCATCATCAACAATTACAATTTCATCTACCCATTCTATGAGATGCTCCAAAAATCCGGGTAAATCTACTTCTTCGTTGTATGATATTGCAACAACACCTAATGTTGGTTTTATGTTCATAAAAATAATTTATAAGATCGAATCAAAATACTCTATGGTTTTAATAAGCCCCTGACCAAGTTCTATGGTTGGCTGCCAATTGTTTAATTTTTCTTTTGCCAAACTAATATCTGGCTGTCGTTGTTTAGGATCATCTTGTGGCATGGGGCCATGCACAAGTTTAGATTTAGAACCTGTTAACTCTAAGACGGATTTTGCCAATTGGATCATGGTAAATTCGTTTGGATTTCCAACATTTACTGGGCCTATAAAATCATCGGCTGAATTCATCATTCTTATAGTACCCTCTACTAAATCGTCTACATATTGAAAAGAACGCGTTTGTAGACCATCTCCATAAATGGTAATATCTTCCCCTTTTAAAGCTTGTACAATAAAGTTGGACACTACGCGACCATCATTTGAGTTCATTCTAGGTCCATAGGTATTAAAAATTCGAATGATTTTGATTGCCACATTATTTTGGTTGTGGTAATCCATAAACAAGGTTTCGGCGCAACGTTTTCCTTCATCGTAACAAGAACGAATGCCAATTGGGTTTACATGCCCCCAATAACTTTCAGTTTGAGGATGTACTTCTGGATCACCATACACTTCACTTGTACTGGCTTGTAGCACTTTCGCATTGACACGCTTCGCTAGACCTAATACATTAATAGCTCCCATTACTGAAGTCTTAATTGTTTTGATAGGATTGTATTGGTAATGAATTGGGGAAGCCGGGCAGGCTAGATTAAATATTTCATCTACCTCTGCATAATAGGGCTCTGTAATATCGTGCCTTACAAGTTCAAACAAAGGATTTTTCAATAAATGAAGGATGTTTTGTTTGTTTCCAGTGAAGTAGTTATCTAAGCAGATAATTTCGTTTCCCTCGTTTAGCAGTCGTTCACATAAATGTGATCCAACAAAACCGGCACCACCTGTAATAAGAATTTTTTTCATTTATTTAAGTTTAAGTTTTAACAGTATCGGCATTACCAATCTATTTATAATTTTATTCTTTAATTTAAGAAACATCGTATTAATATTCCAAACGAACAATTTCCATGCACTGGGTTGTTTGGTGTTATCATTCTCAAGAGCAGTAGCTGCATAACCAAAACATTTAGCCATTTGATCTACTGCTGAATCTAGAGTTAAGGTAAAATAAGGACCATCGTTCCATTTGGTTTTCGAGTTGCCATGTATTTTATGCGGCATAGTAGCATCGTACTGAATTCCAATAAAATTACAAATCGCAGTTAATGTTGCCTCAGGTGCATCAACGATGTCTTCATATCGAATCAATTGAAACCGTTCTTTATCTAACATACCCCGAATCGCGAGAAGGTTTTTATGAGTTTCTAACCAACCGTATTGTCTTTGGTTTGGCAGGGTTCTAAATAATTTAAAAGCAGAATATTGCACTGCCAAAGGATTACGCACCAATCCTATAATTTTTACCTTGTATTTTTTAGTTTGCTGTGCCCATTCTAATAGCAATGACAAGGCAGCCCAATGGGCAAGGTGCTGGGGTGATTTTTCAAAAAATACTGGTTGCGCAAACCGGTCACACAAAGCCTCCCATCCTTCAAACACCAATTGTTTGTCGTCCTTTGGAATTTCATAGGTTGGCAGATTCCCTTTCAATTCATTTTCTAGATAAATTCTGGCATTTTTACGAGAACCGTAATTTTTATACGTTTTACCGTTACTAAAAAGAGATGGATTAGTACCTAGTAAAACCGCTGCCTTTAACCAATGGTGGGTTTCTAAATAGGTATGAGGCGAATACTCAACTGTTTGAACTTTAGGATGTGCACAAATGGCATCTTGAAACATGGTGGATCCCGAACGTTTGTCTGATAATAAAATAACAACTGTTTTCATTATTGTGAATTATGTGTTTTTGAGTTTGTCTGTTGTTCGAATAAATAAAAATTTCGTTGTGAAGCGACCAATCCAAAAACAAAAAACATCAACATAGTCCCTCTTGGATTAGAAACAGCAGCATGACCAAAAGCAAACCAAGAAGAAAAACCCACCAACAAGACAAATAAAAGACGGGTTAGTTTGGCAGAAAACAACTTGCTATTAGAAGTTTTTCTAACAACTTTAAATGTATAATTAGCTAAAAGAAAAAACAAAAACACTATTAAAAAACTTGTTATCAGTCCGTAAGCATAATAGGCCTTTGCAAACACAGCATGGTCTGCTCTATTAATTCCACCTGAAAGATCTGATGTGCCACTAACTTTAGCTCTTGCGAAACCTTCCCCTAAAAATAAATAAAGAGGGTTTTTTAATAGATGCTCAAAAGGTTGTGTATAGGCATATATTCGTTCCGATTCTCGCTCATTTTTATATGGGTTTTCAATAGCAGCAGTTGTTCTATTTATAATTCTATCAAACATAAAGAGCTCAGAATCAAAATCAATATAACTAAAGCTTAAATAAACAGACATTAAAAGCCCAACGGTTAAGGATCTGTATTTTCCTTTTTGAAAAATAGCAATGCCTATTACTACCAATATTATGGCTAAGATTGCCCCTCTAGAATAGGTCATAATTACCCCAATAGGAACTAAAACTAAGCTAGCAAATAATACGTATTTTAAAATCCCTTTTGGTTTGTAAAAAGTAAGCAATAAAAAGAGTAGGGGCCATATTACATTTAAAAAAGCACCTGATAAAATAGAGACCCCTATAAGAGAAGTACCTCTATCCGATTTATCTCCAACTGCTGCTAAAGTAGCTCCCAATCTATCTGCATTTGGCATTAAAATAGGGTTTGATAGTAAGATAGTGCTAATGCCTCTTGTCATTGGAAGTGATGAAAAAATAAGCAGTAATGCTGTTATAAAAGCACCTACCAACCCATATTTAAGTACTTTGGTAAGATCTTCTGGTTTTTTTATAATTTTTGGCACCACAAAAAACAAACTTACAGCCAAGCTCATTCGAACCATTAAATAAATGGGTTGAATCAGGGTTCCAATGCGAAAGCCGTTCAAAAGTTCGTTCGTTAATATCATAAAAAGAATGAAACTTACAAGGCTTTTATAGGGGATTCTATAGGACAGTTTTGGCAATTTTCTTGCATGATACACCGTTAAAAAGATTAAAAAATCAATTAAATAGAGTGGTATTGGCCCTATTTTAATATTTATTTTCGGTGCTCCAAACAATACTAAAACAGTAATACACAAAAATTTAAGTGCTGTAGCATGTTTTTTATCCATTAGATATTTTTTTGTATAGATTCATATAATCTACTATCATTGTATCTACACCAAAATTTAGAGATCTAGTAAATGCTTTTTTACCCATTTCATGGCGAAGTTCTTTGTTTTCGGCGAGTTGTGTTAGTCTTTGAGTGATGATTTTTTCATTAGATGGGCTAACCAAAAAAGCATCTTCGCCGTCTTTTTCAATCAAATCTCCCAAGCCAGGTACATTACTAACTACGCAAGGCAAACTGGCATTCATGGCTTCTACCGCTGCCAAACCAAAACCTTCCCACTTAGAAGGGATCAAAAATATATCTGCTTTCTTTAATAGGGAAGGAATGTCACTTACATAGCCTAAGAATTTAACGGTATCCTGCAAACCTAAACTTTTAACTTGAGCTTTTAATTCTTCTTCCAATTCTCCTATGCCAGCAATCCAGTATTCAAAATCTAAATTTTTTATTTTTGAAATTGAGTTTAATGCGGTGCTATAATTTTTTTGTTTGTGCAATCTACCAACAGAAAGAATAATTATTGATGATTTTTTTTTATTTCTGATTATTGGTTTTTTGTACTTTAAGTGGGCTCCATTCGAAATAACATGTATTTTTTTGCTTAAATGGGGTATCCAATTCATTAAAGCATCTGCCGTGCCCCTACTGATTGCGATTATTTTATTGTAGGATGTATAGGTAAGATAATCAATTACACCACCCCAAAGTTTGTGTCTCCTGTTGTTTGTCGTGTTATGCTCCGTTAAAATTAATTTGCACTTTGGAATCAACTTAAGAATATTTAAAACCGAAACATAAAAAATAGCAGGAAATAAGTGAACATGAACAACATCACCTTGATTTACTTCTTTCTTAAAATAACGCCATAATTTGACAAACACAATAAATTGATAAGCACTTTTGTATTTCAATGAATAAGCACCTTCAATGGTGTAGTTCGGATCCTTTGATAACCCGAAGAGTTTTGATGACAAGCCAACATCTAATCCTCCCTTGTGTAAATCGATAGCAAGTCGTTGTGCACCTCCAAATGCTAAATTATAATCAGTAATGATGTGATGAACTGCCATGGTCTTAATTACGTGGTTAATAAGTTAATTTTCAACTTTGGAATGCATTATTTATTAAGTTTTTTTTGTATAAGATTATATTATTAGAATCGGTTTTTAAAAAATTGCCCTAATGCATAAAATAAAACTTTAGTTAAATTAAAAAAGAAAATGAAAACCCCTTTGTTAATCTAGAATAATTATGTTTTTTCATCTGTTTATTTAATAAAAATTCAAGAATCAAAATCTCGCTTTTAGATAGAGTTTCTATATATGAATTGATTCTAAACTTATCTGGTTTTTGAATACTAAGTTTATGTTGCATTTTATCATATAAAGGTAACGGCTCACTTTTATTGTAATAATAAAGTAAATCTTCATGCCAATCAATTTCTAAAAACTCACATATTTCTAACATTGTTGGTTTTAAATTTAAAATCATCTCCTCATAATATATTTCTTTTATTTTATCCTTGTGTAATTCCAAATTCTTTGAGAGAATATAAAAACTTTTATAAGTTTTCCAAATACACTCTAATGAATTATAATTACCTGCTCTCATTTTTTTCACTTTTCGGGAAGCCAAAATGGCTCTTGGATCTCGTACCAAAATGATAATTTTTGCATTTGGGAAAATTGAATTAATAAAAGGTATATGTAAAAAAGAGTGGGGGTTTTTTATTCCTACTAATTTTTCATTATTGAAATTATCAGAAAAAAATTCATTCATTATAACAAGAACAACTTCATTATAGGTTAATGTCCTGTTATAATTTCTTAATTTTGTTTCAAGAGTTTTTAAATCTATTTTCCATTCAATAAATCTTTTTGTGTTTATTAGATCGTCTAAAAATTGTGAAATATTCTTATTTTTCACACCATCACGATATTTTTTAAATAACAACTTGTAAAAGGCATTTTCATAAGCTATTTTAACTAATGGGTGCTGATTTAAAATATTACGCATTAAGGTTGTACCACTTCTTTGACACCCCCCTATGAATACAATGTTATCGTCTTGCTTAATAGTTGTCATATTAATTTTGAATATTGCATATTAAATTTTTAATCTTTTTCTTTAGTCCTCTTGGTAACCAGGGGTCTCCTTTTTGTTTAAAATTAACATCGGGCTTAAATTGATTCCAAGAAAGTGGACTTATATCTAATATTGGTTGCTTCATCACTTCTTTTAATACTTTATTATAAGCTCCTGCAGTCAATTCTGGAGTAAATCGTAAGCGTGCTTCCTCAGCAGCTTGCTTGCTTATTTTTCGAAGTAATTTACGATTCTCATTTAATATTTTTATGTTTTTTGCCATATGCTCACAATCACCGACAGCGTGTAAAAATCCTGTTTTACCCTCGTTTAGCACATAATCTGTGATTCCTTTAATAGTCCAAGACATAGCAACACAGCCGGCCATCATGGCCTCCAAAAGCGCATTTGGGCAGCCTTCAAAATGAGATGGAAATATGTATACATCTGTTTTTGCAAGAAAATCAGGTACTTCTTTTGTGGTTAAAGCTCCAAGAAATGAAATTTGCCCAAGTTGAATCCAAGGCTCTAAGGCTTTTTCTAATTTCTCTCTATCTGCGCCTTTTCCAGCAATGCTTAAATGAAAAGGTACCTCAAGCAAATTCAAATTTTTAACTACGTTTGGTAAATGCATCACTCCTTTTTGATTATGCTCTAACCTTCCTAAAAAACCAAGTTGAAGAATGTCTTCCTGTCCACGTTCTGTTTGAGAAGCCTTTTCAAAAGGCAGAGGATCAATGCCATTGGGGATAAGATGCATGATAGCAGGATTTGCATCGTATTTTTCAATTAAATCGTCTTGAAGACGAGGTGTAATAGCGAATATTGCTTGCAAACGCTCTTTACCAGACATGGTTATCCGATAGCCATGATCAAAAGCATTGGCACAACGTGAAACGACTCTAATGTGTTTTGGTAAATGTGGAATCGCACTTAAAATGGATTCTGAGTTGATGCCCATCACAATATCAATTTTCATGGTCTCACACCAAACAACAAATGCTTGTGCCTGTTTTTTTACATTGTAAGTATGTTCGGCTACTAAATCAGTGTTTTTATCGGCATAGCTTTCTTCCCAGAGCTCAGCTTGTTCTTTACCCACGGCAACACAATACATGGTAATACCAAATTTTTCAAGTGCTGGCCGTATATTTCGATAAAAGGTAAAAGTTCCGCCATCTTTTGGCACAGAACCAAAGGCTATGTTGATCTTATTTTTCAAAATTTGACATACTATATTAAAAATTAATTTTTTAATTTTTTAATGAATAATCCAATATGATTTTCTCTTTTTCTCAAACTAATTCATAAGTTTATTGATTGTTATGAGTGATCTTTAGCCAGGATAAATTTAATATTATAGATATAGTAAGTGGTTATTCTGGAAGAAATTTATATTAATAAAAAAATACTTTAAAGTTAGAGTCTAAATGTTTTTGAACAATAAAATCATTCATGTAACAATTAATTTTCTAAAAACTCACTTGATCCTAAATATAAATCAATACTACTTCTATTAAAATTATAACTTTTTAAAAATTAAATTAACCAAGAAAAAATTCAATTAATTTGTTTTTAAATTTACTTTTTTGTTGGGCTTCAATTGTACTTTTATTTAAGTAAATATTATCAGATTTTTTTTCAAAAATCCATCTATTCCCAACATAAATATGTTGATTTTTTATTAACAAATTTCTATCAAAATTATTTTTATTTAATGTATCCTTAAAAAGGAAATTTAATACTTTTGAATACTCTAAATCAGGATTGTTCATGAAATTTTCAAAATCAATTGTAATTTTATTAGCATCATGAATTTTATTAAATATTCTACGTCTATGTTTCTCTCTCATATATAATAAAAGTAGTTCTCTGTAAAACTTAAAACCAAATTTATTCCTAGTTTTTTTGCTTCTTTTTAAGTTTGAGTTAAATATTGATTTTAAATTACGATTTAAATGGATACAATAAATATCGATGTCAGGGCTACTAAGCAATATATCAATTCGTTCAGGTGGTTTGCTTGCATCAACAATATACTTTGAATGTTCAAAGTGATTATCTATTTTTTTAAAAAAATTAGTATTCTTATTAAGGTAATTATTTATCTCTTTTTTTCCATAAATAGTTTTAGGGCTAAATCCTAAAATAATTAATATTTTTTTTAATAAAATCCCTTTTCTATCTATTAAAGATCTTTTAGTAGTTGCATTTAAATTAAAATTAATTGAGCCTTTTAGAGCGTCTTGATCTAATTTATCCTTAATAGTTTGCCAATAGCTGCATTCCAATAGTTTACTTCCGCAAGTGCAAACAAGATTTGGATTGTAGTCGTTTTCTAAATTAATAACCTCACCCAAATTAACTATTTCAGGGTGTCTTCCTAAAAACAGACTAAAAATTGTAGATCCTGAAAAGGCGTTTGCCGATAAAAGAATGACTTTTACTTTAGTACTCATGATTAATATTATTAAAATCTAAATAACTCTTATTATTTTCTACTAAAAAAAATAAAGAAATATTGACGAATATGAAGCTTTAAGTATTTTTAGTAGAAAATAAAAAAAGGATAATTTACAAGGCTATTTAATCAAGTTGAAATAATACCAATTTTTAATTCTTTTGTCCATAAATTGAGAGATCTCTCAAGAAGAGTTTCTAAATTCTCAATATCATTTCTATAGATTTTATAAAGTTCTTTTTGTTCATCTAAAGTCAACTTATGAATTGTTTTATTGTCTGCACTTCCAAACATATTTTTTAATCCTAAACCAATCAATAAATTAGGAATAAAATCCATATCTTTTGCCCTCAGGTATTGAACAACTTTATGAGCTAAATTGTATAACTTTCTATACTTTGGAATTATACTTTCGTTTTTTCTATCTGATAAAACAAAAAGAGCTTCATCAACATCAAAAAAAGAACTTAATTCCTTTATTGCTTTCATAGGATCAGAGGTAACTTCTTCATAAATTAGTATTAAAAATTGATCCTTTTCAAAGTACTCTAAATATTTGCTTAGGTATTTAAAATACATACCATTTTCTATAGCTAAATGAGGAACATTCCTACAAAAAGTCTTAAAATCAATATTTTGCCCTGTTACTCTCAAATGCCATTTAAAATGAGAATATGCTCTGGTTATTGGGCTTCTCAAAATCAAAACAAACTTTTCAACAGATTCAAGATTTTTGATTCTTTCTGGAGCTTTGGGAGCTGTTAAATAACCGGGTGTAAATTCACCTTGGAATTTTGGAGCGATTTTTGAATTTAGGAATAAGTTTCGATACCAATTTTCTCCTTTATTGTAAAAGCGTGTAAAAAATTGAATCTCTTTTCTCTTATTTGGCATATAGAAATCAGGATGAGAATTTATTATTGTCCACATCCAAGTACTTCCTCCTCTAACAGAACCTATTCCCAAAAAATTTGGTTTATTTTTAATCATTTATTTAATAGTAATTGTTTAAGTTTTTTTACTAAAATGGTTGACTCGTAATTCTCAATTATCCTTTGTTTTCTAGTGCTCAGCTAGCTCTTCACTCACAGCAACACAATACATCGTAATATTGTAATTTTCAAGTGCTGTCCGTATATTTCGATAAAAGGTAAAGGTTTCCCCGTCTTTGGGAACTGAACTAAAAGCTATGTTGATGTTATTTTTTAAATCTTGACATGCTATGGAATAAATTAATTTTCCAATTTTTTAGTAAATAATCCAACATGATTTTCTCTTTTTCTAAAACTAATTCAAAAGTTTCTTGATTGTAATGAGAGATGTTTTTACTGGACACATTTGCTCTTTTTAGTATGGGTATTGGTTGTTCTGGATGAAACTTATATTTTTCAAAAAAATGCTTTAAATTTGAATCCAAATGTTCAAGAACAATAAAATCATTCACGTAACAATTATCTTCTAAAAACTTACTTAATCCTGAATGTGAATCAATTCTCGCTCTATTAATATCATGATTTATAAAATAAAACTTAATCATCCGTCTTGTGTATAAACCGCAATGCTTGTAGAGATTAGAATGATATAATGGATAGTCCACAATTGGAGCGAATTCATCACTGAGTACTATCTTAAGCCATTTGCGAAATAAGTTTGGATTTGAATTGTCTGAGTATAAATCTTCTGTATCATATTTTAAATTCAAATTTATATATGTAATCTGCTTTTTAAAAATTGCGAAAAATTTATTGTTTGCACCGCCATAACTAACAAAAGGCCTGAATTTTGTGAAATTATTATAAACTCCGGAACTGCGTTTTCTTAAACATCCAAAAGACCATAAGGAAACGTACCATGACCATGGACATCTAATAGTCCCAAATTTTATAATATTTTTATTATCAATTACTTCTTTACAGGGAATTTGATGATGTTTATAATAAAAATCTTTATTTAGATTTTTAAGTAAATTGTTGACATAAACAGTGCCTGTTTTGTTTTTATCAACGTAACAATATTGTTTTGTTAGAAACATGACTAATTATTTTTTATTAAACGAACCAATTGGATAAATCTTGACATAAATACTGCTCCAAATCAAGAATATCTGATTTGTAAAAATTAATGAGTTTTTTTCTTGTTTCCATCGAAATACAAGACTTTTCTTTGTTTTTAATAAATAAACCATAGAAAATACTTCTAATTTTAATTCTAGTGTTTTTTGAAAAAATATATTTTAAAGAATTCTTAATAAAACCTGAAGAATTAATAAAGAAAAACAACTTTTTAAATCTAATTTTTCCTGTTTTCTGAGGCTTTAAATTAGTAATTCTTAAATCAGATAGATTTAACCAGTCATAAATTTCGCTTAACACTTTTTGCTGATCTTCTTTAAATTCTTCATACACAATAATCTTTACATTGTCTTCTCCAAAGATTTTAATCCAATGACTCAAAGAATCAAAATATAAACCCTTTGTAAGAATAGTAGGTTTATTTCCTTTATGTATTTTAATAATTTTATTGACATAAGAATCAAAATTATGTGAAAGAGAGTCTTGTCTCCTTTCGTATAAACAGAATTCAGAATACAATCTTTCAATAGGGTTTCTTACTGAAATAATAATTTTAGATTGTGGTGATTCTTTTTTAATGATAGTTGCCGTATCCGAAGAATGTATATAGTGCGAAGATTCACCTCGATATTTATACTTTGTCGAATTATCAAATAACGAAATGTATTTATCTGTAGTTCGGTATTTCCCCTTTTTTACATAACTATTTAAATCCTCTTCTAACTCTTTGCTATAATTATTGGATAATTTTTGCCTCTTCAATTCAGCATTGAAAAAACCAGGCTCTTTATTTAATGACATATTAATGTCATCATGTTGGTCTAATAATAAGTGTAAAGCGGTTGAGCCACATCTCATGCCACCAATTAGAAATAGATTAGGTATACTATTTTGCATAATTTTGATTAAATAATTTTAAAATAAACTTTTTTATTAAAAATTTGAAACGATTTATTATTCGATTTATAAAATAAGTAATGCCTCTCTTAGAATCAGAATTGTTTGCATAAGGAATTGGAATGTTTGGAATATCTTTCTGTAAAAATTCACAAATTTGCTACCAACCATCTCCTGTTTCAAAACAAATTTCTAAAAATTTATTGTTATTTTTAAATTTATTTACAATACTACTATTATGGTTTAAATAAAACAACTCGTAATGCAAACCATTTAAAAATGGGTCATCATTTCCATAGAAAATAGATCGTAAGCATTTGCTTTTTTGAGAATTATTTCTTTTTGTGTGTTTCTGAAGGCTATTTAGCCAAACCTTTTCATCTTTTCGTTTTGATAAGATAAAAAAACTATCAGGATACATGGTAAATAACCTTTCAGTCAGCAAAGGGTAAGGCCAATCTTCAAACACTTCATATTTATCAACTTCACTTTTAATAATTGCTTCCAATTTTTTATCATCAATTTCGTTATTAGACAAAAAATCTGCAACAGCATTAATAAAATCTATATTATAACCTGCTTTTTTATATCCTAATTTTTTGAGACAGAGGCCTAAAGTAGTTGTACCTGTCTTTGGAAGACCCAAAACGAATATTTTCATTTTTTTTAGTTTAGTAACTTTATGATTAATCTAGCTGTAGATTTTGTAGAATATTCATTCCTTATTTTATTAAAGCCATTATCCCCAAAATAAGTTCGCTTTTGTTTGTTTGAAATTAAAACTTCCAGAGCCTCCACCCATTCCATAGAAGAATTAACTAAAAATCCGTTTTCATTGTTTATAACAATCTCTTTGTTAACGGTGATAGGGCTTGAAACCACAGGTATTTTCATGGCCATGTATTCTAATGCCTTGAACCCACATTTATAACTGTTAAAATCATTATTAATTAGAGGATAAACGCCTATATCTATATCCGATAAAGCCAAACCAACAGCATCATCTGCACTCCAGTTTAATTGGTCTATAAGATCGAGCTCAAGATTTTTAATGTCACCAAAAGTAGTATATAGGTTTTCTACTTCACAAGCTCCAACTAATTTAAATCGAATCTGGTATCGTTGAGACAATATCTTTAAGGGCTCCACCAATAATTGTATTAAATCTTCCTGATAGTGCTTTCCGTTCCCTATCCAACCAATACATATTTTAAAATTGTTCTTTTCAATGGGTTTATAGTTCTCAAGTTTTACAGATGTTGGAATTAAAAGGGCTTTGTTCGTTTTTATACAGTCCACTAATTTGATCAGATTGTGACTCCCACAAAAAACATTCGTTGAGAACTTTACCATGTAAGAAAAATTCTTTAAGGTGCTCTTTTTATTTATTCTAGACGGCGCATCATCAATATCTAAATAAACTTTTTTACTTAATAATTTTGCCCATATTAACAATAATAAATGATAGCGTGAATATGTTTTTTGAAAAATGATAGCATCGTACTTGAAAATTTGAAATGCTAATTTTAATAGATTTAATTTGCTATTATCCCAAGTTAAATTACAATGACAACCAAGAAATTCTAATTCTTCAGCTATCCAAAAACCACGAACTCTTGAGCTAGCCTTAGAGCGGTCTCCTGTGAGGAAAAATAAAATGCTTTTTTGATTTTTCAAAAGTAGATTATTAGATAAAATTGAAAGTTTAATAGTGTTGTTAAATTTCTTGTAATTCGATCATTTTTTTAAACATCGGATTGGTTTGGAGCAATTCATTAAAAGTCCCTACTGCATGTGTTGAACCATTGTCCATTATAATAATGCGATCAGCTTCTTTAATGGTTGATAAACGGTGGGCTGCAACAACCAGTGTTTTTTTGCCCTTGATTTTTTCAATATTCTTCTGAATAAAATTTTCAGTTTCTGAATCAAGTGCAGACGTTGCTTCATCCATAAATAAGAATTCAGCATTTTTATAAAGCTCTCTGGCTATAGAAATACGTTGTTTTTGCCCACCACTTAAATTAATTCCATTGTTTCCAAGGTTAATATCTTCTTTAAGATTGGATTGATTCAAGAAATCGAAGAGAGATGCTTTTGTTATGGCGTCGTAAAATTTCTTCAAGGTTTCGTCATTTTTTTCTTCAAAAAAAGTAACATTATTAAACAAGCTGTCTGTAAAGATGATGGGCTCTTGGGTAATGTAACCAATATTTTTTTGATAGGATGTTTTCTCTAAATCACTTACATTTTTTTGATCTATGGTGAATTCACCAGAATCAATGGGTAACAAACCACACAAAATATTGATGAGTGTAGATTTTCCACTACCACTCTCTCCAACTAAGGCGATGGTCTCATTTTTTTGAATAGTTAAATTAATATTCGATAAAATTGAAGTACTACCATAGTTAAAACAAACATTCCTCAGAACAATGGCCTCATTAAATGGTATGAATGTATGCTTTCCATTCGTTTCTTTATGCTTTACCAATTCTTTTTGAAAATCTTGAACATTTACCAATGAGCCTTGTAAACCTAAAAACTTGTTGTATTGTGTTTGAAAAGCTAAGACATATTGTAGTGCTCTGTAAAAAAACAAAATAGACAGTAAAATTAATTCTAAAGATCCTTTTAAAATTGAAACCTGAATAAACATAACAGCTGCTAGAATAAAAATCATTAACGGCTCTCTTAAAGATAATGATAGTGCATTTAAGATTCCTATTTTTCTGTTGGTTTTTTCTACGCTAAAAACCTGATTTTTAATTTTTTTAGCAAACACATCTATTTTTCCTGATACTTTTAAATATTTAAATAAATTAACATATTGAATCACCATTCCATGATATAAACTATTTCGTTTTACCAATACAGACGACTGCTTTTTCGTATTCTTATTTATGTATTTATATATGAAATTTGTTAATGCACTACCTATAATAACCAATATTGTAAATTCAGTATTTGATAAAAAAGCAAGTACTAAATAGGTTGAGATAAGCACTAATGACTCAATCCCTTTTAGATAAACTCTAGAGGCAGATGATACTCTATCAACTTCAAGTGTAAACGTATTTTGTATCCGACCAACATCTGAAGAAGTAAAATACTTAAACTTAATTTGATCAAAATCTAAAAACATTTTTAAACGCAAGCTCTTTATAAAACTTTGAAAAACGATAACCTGATACCAGCTAGCAGCAAATTTCATGAAACCTTTAAAGGAGAAGACAACAAGCATTAAGAACAATACATTGGTAAACGTAATAGTAATTCCTAACGTATTTATAAATTCGTGAGCAGGTGTGCGTGATGCATCTGTAACCTGGTCTGGATTTCCAACAAGTTCTAGTAAGGGCATAAAAATAGCCAAACCTAAACCGTCCAAAACTCCAACAGAGAAACTTAAGACTACAATTACAAACAATTTATATTTCAATTCCTTAAAAAAGAAAGCAAAAGAACTAAAATATTTATTTAAGAATTTTTTCATGAACTTATTAAATGGTTTGAATCATAGAATTAAGAGACGTTCTCCAGTATGGAGTTTCAATTTGATAATCTTCGTTAGAATTATTTTTACTTAAGACCGAATAATAAGGTCTTTTGCGGGTGTTGGATAATCCACACAAACTGTTGTGGGTAGGATGAAATGGTTGCAGAGAGAACTAATTAGAACACGTAATTAAACAATTCTATATCCTTTCCATAAGCCTTAGCCACAATTTCCCGTGTCTCAGGGGTATAAACTTCTTTGTAATAAGAATGCTTTCCTCTCTTTGTGACGCCTAGTTTTTTTTTAAACCGCCAGTTTTTCTTCAGCACATAATCAAAATCGACCTGCAGGGTTTCATACTTTCCTATAAAATCTGTGACCTGCATGCCTTTATCATCTGTGATCCATTGAAATTGAGGGCGAAAGTGCATTTGTTCGAAAATTTCATCAGTTTTGAAACCCTCATGGACGAAAAGAGTAAAGTCTCCTTCGTATTTTTTTAGATATTTTTCGAAGTCATATTTATCTTCGGGCTTGATTCCCCCTTTATTGAGATAATAGAATGCGGAGACTAATCGGTCCCATGGATTACGGACGAAGGTGAATGCAAATTTTTTATGTGCATCGACCCTCATGTATTCGACCAAAGACAAATAGTTAGAATTCCTAATGTCATGCGTGATGCATTTTGCTTTTTTATATTTCAAGGCCTTTTTTACGGATCCACTTGCCACTTTTGGCATTTCTAAGTATACTAACTCTTTTCTCATAATCTATATGTCCCTTATATTTATTCTTAGTATAATATACCTATCCAATACTTAGAGTCTTTTTTTAACTTCCAGTCAATTCCTGTGGCAGGATCATCAAAGGCAATGCCTCTATCAAAATCTTTACTATAATAGTTATCTAGCTTAATTTAGGAATGTATGATTTTGTAGGTACAGACCTGCATAATACAAAACATTTAAACCATATAGAGTCATTGCTAACAGATACTAATAAATAACAGCTTAAACTATTTAGCTAAAGATTCTTCGGTACCATGGTTTTTTAACCTCAGTAGCTCCATAACCATAACCTCCATAACCATAACCTCCATAACCATAACCTCCATAACCATAACCTCCATAACCATAACCTCCATAACCATCACGTCTACTATCGACGTCGTTTAAAACAATGGCTATATTGGGTAGTTTATTTTCCTTATACAATTCATCTGGTACAACCAATGATCTTTTATCTGAGTAATTAGCCCTAACAACATACATAAACATATCTGCATACTTCGCTATTAATAAGGTATCTGACACTAAGTGTACAGGAGCTGTATCTACAACTATAAAATCATATTGTTGCTTTACTTCTAAAAATAAGACTGCTAATCTATCTGTTGTTAATAATTCCGTGGGATTTGGTGGTATTACTCCTGAGGGAATGATATCTAAAGATTTAATGTTCGGGATTTTATACTTCAGTTCTTCAAAAGATAATTTAGAATCTGAGATATAATTAGTGATTCCTTTTTTTTCAGGAATATTAAGATATTTATTTATTTTAGGAGCTCTAAAATCCATCCCCATCAACAAAACTTTCTTACCTGATAAAGCTAGGGCTGCTGAAATATTAATAGAAATAAATGATTTTCCTTCTCCACTAGTGCTTGAAGTAACAAATATTGTTTTGCTGCCTTTATCTATGTTTGGTAACATAAAATTTAAATTTGCTCTAATTAAACGAAAAGCTTCTGAGGTTGCTGTTCTGTCGTCACTAGAAACAATTAAATTTTTCATATCATCTGAACAAGGAATACTACCTAAAAATGGAACAGATATAGCATCGGAGATATCATTTTTTGAATATACTTTATTATCTAAAAATTTACGAAGAAAAACAAAACCGAATGGAAGGAGCAATCCAATAAGAAGAGCTACTAGGTATATTATTGATTTTTTAGGTGCTATTGGAAATCTAGATGACACCCCATAACTTAACATCTTAATATTTGGCAAGGCAGAAATGTAAGCAATAGAAGCCTCTTCTTTCCGTTCTAGTAAAAACACATACAACTCCTCTACAATTTTAAAATCTCTAGCATAGGCTCGTAAGGCATTTTCCTTACTAGGCAAACCAGCAACAATACCTTTGGTTTTAGCTTCCATATTTTTAAAGCCAGAGAGTGAAGTTTGCAGCCCTTCTATATATCTATTAACACCTATTATAATAGCGGCTTTTGCATTATCTAGCTGGCTAGAAAGCTGCGTTACCATCGGGCTTTTGGTAGTAGCACTAATAAGTAAATTATTACGCTGGGTTACTGCCGTGTTGTAAGAGTTTACAAGCGTGTTAACACTCTCATTTTCTATACCAATATTTGCCGGCAGTATTTGATAGCTAGCCTGGTTTCTTAGTTTTTCTAGCAGCGCCTTGGCAATTTCTAGCTGTATGCCAATGTCAAATGCTTCTTCTTGGCCTTTGACTATATTAGAAAGCGCATTACCTGTTTGCGCTACTGGGTCAAAAATACCATTAGCCATTTGGAAGTCAATAGTGTTTTGAGATAAAGTATCAATGCTTTTTGTAAGGCCATCTAGCCTATCATTAATAAAAGCCAAACTTACCTTAGATACTAACCGTTTGTCTTTTACTTGGTCATCCTTCATTACCTGCATGACAGTATTTAAAATAGCTTCATTACGGGATATGTTTACACCAATAAAGTTTAAGTCTATAATTTCTCCTTGTTTGGTGGCCGCGGTTGCAGACAAATTATCTCTTAGCACTGCAACTGCATCATTTAAGGGTTGTCTTTCTATAATAAGAGTTTGATTTTTAAGATATAAAGAATCATGTAATGTAATCTCAGATTCTTGATATTTAAAAACCTCTCCTTTATTAATAGCAAAACTTAAAGTGTCTTGTGTAAAGAATGCTTTTTCTTTGGATATCTCTATATCCCAATACAAATTGGCATTTGGTGCTTTTATAGAAACAAATCTAGTATAATCATTGTCAAATTGTAAAGATGCATTTACTCTACCTACCGTATAAATTTTAGTTTGTAAATCTAGACGCTCCACCACTTGGCTTAAAATGTGTTGGGAGGTTAATACTGCAATATCGTTCTCTACATTTACTTGGTCAAAACCAAAAAACTCCATCCCCCCCGTTAAAAAAGAAGCGGCATCTTCTGCAGGTTTTTTAATTTGTAATTGAGCGCTAGAGGTATAAATACGATCTGCAGTTTTTAAATACAAAAAAGCACTTACTAGTGCTATGATAACACCGGCCAAAAAATAAGGCCAAAAAAATAGGTAGTAGCCAGCTTCTTTTTTAATATCTATAAAATCTTCCTCCTTGGGGTGACTCTGGTTGTTAAAATTATCTTGCATCATTATCTTGTAAATAAAAGTATAGAGGTTAATATAACAGATGAAATACCTAATATAGCAGATATATTACCCACATAACCAGCGGTTTTTACTTTAGCACTATTTGGGTTTACTACAATTACATCATTGGGTTTTACCATTTGGTAAGGCCCGTTAAGCCAGCTTGCAGAGGTAAGATTAATACGCGCTGTAGTTTGCACGCCATCTACAGATCTTAAAACCACCACATCATCTCTGCTGCCGTTAATGGTAAGATCTCCAGCGAGGCCTAAT
>Ga0209198_1000666_pt1 | contig 29902 bp, 28 predicted proteins | sample COGITO_mtgs_1105_2_FD_184804 | JGI IMG/M metagenome (GOLD analysis project Ga0209198, IMG submission 184804) | Pelagic marine microbial communities from North Sea - COGITO_mtgs_110519 (SPAdes) (version 2) | ecosystem: Environmental > Aquatic > Marine > Epipelagic ...
TTTATATCTTTGATAGGTATGGAAAACTACTCAAGCAAATCAGCCCGTCAGGAACGGGATGGGATGGTACTTATAACGGTGCACAACTCCCCTCTAGTGATTACTGGTTTACTTTAGAGTACTTAGATCCAACAACAGGAACCCCAGAAATACTTAGAGCACATTTCTCATTAAAACGTTAGGCATTAAATTCATTATAACAAAAAAGCCCATAACTATAGTTATGGGCTTTTTTGTTATAATGAATGGACTTATAAATTCATACTCAATGTAAGTGATACATTTGAATTAGAAGTGTTGACTCTAGTACTCCCCAAATTACCTGCATCAAATAGGCGTTGGTCAATATCTCGTTTAGAGTTTTCATAAGCTAAATCTAGCCTTGATTCCCCAAGATTAAAACCTAGCCCAAAAGAAAAGCCAGTAAGGTCTCCATAAGTTGCGTTGTTCATATAAGGGCTCTGTTCTAATTTATACCCTCCACGATAGCTCATGTTTTTGTGTCTAATTTCGCCACCAATCCGTAAAGTATTAGCTGCTTTTAATGTGTTTTCCATGAAAGTGTTTTCTTGAGATAATCCAGAGCCTTCCCTTGTTCGAAACCTAGTTTTACTATAGTCTTTTCTTGAATAATCAACACTGATTAATCCCTTTTTTCCTATGATAAATGCTGCACTACCAGTAATTTTAGCAGGAGTTCTTAATTTGTATTCGGGGAAGATATTAATAACGGCAGGGTTAACAACTGTGGTAGTGTTTTCTGCATCATTAATTGTTGAAATATATTGAGTTGTTTCTTCTCTAAGAGTTATCCAGGTTGGACTGTCATAAGCTATGCCTACCCTTACAAAATCATTTAATTTTATAATGCTACCGAGCTGTAACGAAAAACCATTACCTACGGTCAGGAGGCTGTTTTCAAAATCTACTTGATTGACAGTAGAGCCTTCGTTTGTGTTTTCTTCAAACAGGTAAGTGCTTCTCTCATAATTAATGAAGTGAGAGTTTAAGTTGATTCCGAAATAGATGTTTTGGTTGTATTGAAGTCCTAAGTTAAAAGATAACTTTCCGTTATACCCAGTAGAGGCATAACTGTATTCTTGATCAAAATCTCCTGGAGCAATGTTGGAGGTGTAAGCGCTATTTTCATTTGTATCTTCTACAGGTTCTATAATGAAACTTTCGTAGCCTAAAAATGCTTGTTGGTGGGCATACCCATTGTAGTAACCAATGGCATTGTAGGCATCGGAAATGCTTTCACCACCAAGAGATGAGATGTCATCTAATCTCAATCCGTTTGCATAATCGGTAAAATAACTACTAATGGATTTTCTAGTCTGTCCGGCGGCAAAAAGCTGATTGTCATAGTTTTGTAGCTGTTCGTAAAACACACTTACGACAAACTTATTAAATTTTGAGTCAAGGTCTTTGTTTTTAAAAACAAAAGCGGCACCAATCTGATTCATGTCAAAAGAGTTGTTTTTTGTTTTTTGTGTATTTGATCCGTATTGGGCGTTATTTGAAGTGCTTGAGTTGGAAACGGACAACGAACCGTGACTTGTATTAAAAATAGCTGCTCCAGCCGGATTAATACTAATCGCAGACATGTCGCCTCCTAAGGCGCCAAAGGCGCCACTCATAGATTTAAATCTTGCGGTTCCTTGTGTGCTTTCTGTTGAGTATCTTAAAGCATCTGAGATGTCTTGTCCAAAAGAGTTTAGTACGCAGCCTAGGCCGAATATAACATAAATTATATCTTTCATTTTGTAAATTTTACCTCTAATTTCGTCTTATTGGTCTAGATGTTCCGCTACTTCTGGAGCTGCTAGATGATCTTGATGATGAAGATGAATTTGAGCGTGTTGTCGACCTAGCAGTAGTAGTAGGGCGTGATGTTGTATTTAATCTTGTTGTTCTTGTAGTTCTTGTGGTTTTTGTAGTTCTGTTTGGTTTCGAAGAATCATCAACAGTTGAGGAACGAGTTGTTGAATTTCTTCCAGCTGTTTGAGTTTTAGACCTTGTGTTTGTACGTGTGGCAGAACTGTTCTGGTTAGATGAGTTCAATAGGTTTCTGCTCCTATTTGCAGAGCTTCTGTTTCTTGAATTTCTATTTCCATTAATATAAGATAGAGACCGTCCTCTGCTGTTATTGTAACCATAATTCCAGTTGTTAGCATATCCAAAGTTCCCGTAAGGATTGTATGCATAGCCATAAGGGCTATATCCATATCCATAAGGGTTGTACCCATATCCCCAGTTATTCCAACCCATGTTCCAACCCATGTTCCAGCCCATGTTCCAGCCCATGTTCCAGCCTCTGTTCCATCTCATGTTCCAGCCTCTGTTCCAAGAATTACCATAGGGTGCGCCCCATCCATATCCATAATTAGGGTTGTTATTATTAAAGTTTATTGTGATGTCACTAGAATTGTTTTGACCCCATCCAGCATAATTCTCCGCATCGGTATCTTGTGCCTGATAACTCCCTTGATAAGACCCTGAGTCCATAATAACGGCATTTTCATCGTCGAGGCTAATGGCCTTTCCTTCAAAATAATTTTTATAATAATTAGAAGCTGAAGATGAATTATCGATATTATTATAGTTTTGGTCTACAGGAGCAGAATCGGAATAAATTCCGTCTTCGTAAGTTCCTGCATATTGGAAAGAACCACATGAAGTAAAGGTGAAGAGAATTCCTGTTATAGAAAATAGTATAGATTGTTTGTTTATTAAGGATGTAAAACTCATAAGTGTCAAAATTAAATTGTTGAACGTCACAAAAATACTTAGTTTTGTCAAAACTAACATATAATGCACTTAGTTCAATAGTCGTGCCAAATTACAAAATTATGAGTAAAAACCTTACATCAAGATCTGAAGATTATTCAAAATGGTACAACGAGCTTGTAGTGAAAGCTGATTTAGCCGAAAACTCAGCGGTTAGAGGCTGTATGGTTATTAAGCCTTACGGCTATGCTATATGGGAAAAAATGCAAGCTGAGTTAGATAGAATGTTTAAGGAGACAGGACATCAAAATGCTTATTTCCCTTTGTTTGTTCCTAAAAGTTTATTTGAGGCAGAAGAGAAAAATGCTGAAGGTTTTGCTAAGGAATGTGCTGTAGTAACTCATTATCGCTTACAAAATGACCCTGATAACCCAGGGAAACTTCGAGTAGACCCCAATGCTAAGCTAGAAGAAGAGTTAGTTGTAAGGCCTACGAGTGAGGCTATTATTTGGAATACATTTAAAGGGTGGGTTCAGTCTTACAGAGATTTGCCTCTTTTAATTAATCAATGGGCTAATGTTGTTCGTTGGGAAATGCGAACGCGTTTGTTTTTAAGAACAGCTGAGTTTTTATGGCAAGAAGGTCATACAGCACACGCTACCAAAAGTGAAGCGATAGCGGAAGCCAAGCAAATGAATGAAATCTATGCAAATTTTGCAGAAAACTTCATGGCAATACCTGTTATACAGGGGTTAAAAACTGAAAGTGAACGTTTTGCTGGTGCTGAAGACACTTATTGTATAGAAGCTTTAATGCAAGACGGAAAAGCGTTACAGGCAGGGACGTCACACTTTTTAGGGCAAAACTTTGCCAAGGCTTTTGATGTTAAGTTTGCAAATAATGAAGGTAAACAAGACTATGTTTGGGCTACTTCTTGGGGTGTTTCTACAAGACTTATGGGGGCTTTAATCATGACTCATAGTGATGATAAAGGTTTGGTGTTGCCCCCTAATTTAGCGCCGTATCAGGTTGTGATTGTGCCAATATATAAAAATGACGAGCAGTTTACTGAAGTTTCCGAGCAAGCTGAGATTATTATGAAGTCATTAAGAGCTCAAAATATTACAGTTAAGTTTGATAATAGAACCACCCAGCGTCCAGGGCATAAGTTTGCTCAGCACGAATTACAAGGGGTTCCTTTACGTGTAGCAATTGGTCCTAAAGACTTGGAAAGTGGAACCGTAGAGCTGGCGCGTAGAGATACTTTAACAAAAGAAGTTGTCACTCTTGACAGTCTGTCGGCTACAATAAAGGGACTTCTTGAAGAAATTCAAAGAAGTTTATTTCAAAATGCATTCAATTTCAGGGCAGATCACATCACAAAAGTAGAGACGTTTGAGGAATTTAAGACTGTATTAGAAGAAAAAGCAGGGTTTATTTCAGCCCATTGGGATGGGAGTGCTGAAACAGAAGATAAAATAAAAGAAATTGCAAAAGCGACAATCCGTTGTATTCCAATTGATTCTGAGTTGGAAAACGGGGTATGTGTGTTTTCAGGAAAGCCTTCCAAACAGCGGGTTCTATTTGCAAAAGCATATTAAGCTTAACTTTTTTTAAAAAAAGTTAGTAAGAAGTTGTAACATTTAAAAATAGTTGTATTTTTGCAACCGCATTAGAAATAATGTACGCTATTTGAAATAAAATCAGATTCATCTATATTGTGTTTTTGATTAAAAAAAATGGCCCGTTCGTCTATCGGCTAGGACGCATGGTTTTCATCCATGTAAGAGGGGTTCGATTCCCCTACGGGCTACAGTTATTTAATAATAATAAAATTAAGAATTATGGCAAATCATAAGTCAGCTTTAAAAAGAATTAGAAGTAACGAATCTAAGCGAGTGCTTAATAAGTACCAGCACAAAACAACACGTAATGCTATCAAAAAGTTACGTGAGACTACTGACAAGAAAGAAGCTCAGAAACTTTTCTCTACAGTCTCTTCTATGATTGACAAGTTAGCTAAAAACAATATCATTCACGATAACAAAGCTGGTAACCTTAAATCTGGTTTATCAAAATTTGTTGCAGCACTATAACTAATATTTTAGCATCCTTTTATAGGTTGATCTAATTGTTAGTACTAAAAAATAAAACCCTGTAAGGCTTGCTTTACAGGGTTTTTTTTGTATTTAATAACAGTTTGAGATTGAACTGATATCACATTTCTATTGTTAAGGTTTTAAGCCATATTTATATAAAAAAAGCCTTTCATTAATGAAAGGCTTTTTTTTAATCAAATGAAATGGTTAGCCATTCATAGAGATTAAAAATTCTTCATTATTTCTAGTTTGCTTAAAGCGGTCGTTAATAAACTCCATAGCTTCTACAGGGTTCATGTCTGCAAGGTACTTACGCATCACCCACATACGTTGAATTGTATTTGCATCCAATAGAATATCATCACGACGTGTGCTTGAAGAGGTGAGGTCGATAGCTGGGAATATTCTACGATTAGATATTTTTCTATCTAACTGTAGCTCCATATTTCCAGTTCCTTTAAATTCTTCAAAAATGACTTCATCCATTTTGGATCCTGTTTCTGTCAGCGCTGTTGCAATGATTGTTAGTGACCCTCCATTTTCAATATTACGAGCAGCTCCGAAAAAACGTTTTGGTTTGTGGAGTGCGTTAGCATCGACACCACCACTTAAGATTTTTCCTGAAGCAGGTTGCACGGTATTGTAAGCTCGAGCAAGTCGAGTAATAGAATCTAATAAAATAACAACATCATAGCCACATTCAACCAATCGCTTCGCTTTTTCAAGAACTATGTTAGCGATTTTAACATGCTCATGAGCTTCTTTATCAAAAGTAGAAGCAATCACTTCGCCTCTAACATTTCGCTGCATATCAGTCACTTCTTCTGGACGTTCATCAATTAGTAATACCATTTGATAGACCTCAGGATGGTTTGCTGCAATAGCATTTGCAACATCCTTAAGAAGCATTGTTTTACCTGTTTTGGGTTGAGAGACAATCATTCCACGTTGTCCTTTTCCAATAGGTGAAAATAAGTCCATTATTCGTGTAGAAATTGTACTTTGTTTTTCAGCTAAATTGAATTTTTCTTGAGGAAAAAGAGGGGTTAAGTGTTCAAAAGCAACACGATCTCTTACGGCTTGTGGATCCAGTCCGTTAATTTTACTTACTTTAATAAGTGGGAAATATTTTTCTCCTTCTTTTGGTGGACGTACATGTCCTAATACGGTATCTCCATTTTTCAATCCAAATAAACGAATTTGTGATTGAGATACGTAAATGTCATCAGGAGAGGATAAATAGTTGTAATCAGAGGATCTTAAAAATCCATATCCGTCCTGCATAACATCTAAAACGCCTTCACTTTCGATGATGGCATCAAATTCAAAGTCAGGCTCTTTATAACGGTTTCTGGTGTCTTTGTTGCCGCTATCACCCCGTTTTTGGTTGTGTTGATTGGGGTTTTTATTGGCATTTGGGTTTTGATTCTTGTGTTTTGGTGGCCTTGGCTTGTTGGGAGCATCTGTTTTGGCTTCAGCAAGCTTGTTTGGCGTATTTTTATTGGGATTATTATGAGTAGAATCGGGCCTAGAAACTTCTTTCTTGACAGCTTCAGGTTTAGTAGGACTCTTTTTCACTGGTTCCTCCTTTTTTTGTTCTTGCTTAGTCACTTCAGATTTAACTGGAGTTTCATTTGCTGTTTCAGCTTTGGATTCGTTTTGAACGGCCAACGCTGGGGCTGTAGAAGGAGTATCTTTTGGCTTTGAAATACGTTCTCTTCTAGGTCGTGGCGACTTTTTTTCTATTACTACAGCGACTGTTGGAGCAACGATTGTTGGGTTTGCAGCTTGCAAATCTAGAATTTGATATACAAGATCAATTTTTTTTAGACTACTGAATTTGGGAACTTTTAATTCTTTTGCAATTTCTTGTAATTCGGGTAGTTTTTTTTCTTTTAATTGTGAAATTTCAAACATTATGTATGAGAGTTAATTGTCAATTATGATAGCCTTTAGTTAAACTAAAGATCTAAATTTCGAATAATTTTTTGAAGAAGTAATTTATGGTAAATTTAAAAAAGCGATTTTAGTGTAAAACCACCGTCACTTATGCAATTATACAACTTTATTTTTAAATCTTTTATACATGTAATAAAAAAGAAACTATTATTTTTGTCTTAATTATAATTAGAAATGCTTCAAAGAATTCAATCTTTATATTTACTTATCGCTGCTGTTTGTTCAGGAGTTTTATTTTCAACAACTCATCTATTTGTTTTCGATGGGGTAACTGTAGATGTAATTGATTCGCCTGTTTATTTGATTTTGTTTTTAGGATCAGCCTTGCTTTCGATCATTTCTATTTTTCTTTTTAAATCAAGACAGACTCAATTTGTACTGGGTCGTTTGAATATCATATTAAACTTTATTTTACTAGGATTGTTTGTGTTTCGATTACTAAGCTTACCTGGAGGGCCTGCGAACCCTGAGAAAGGTATTGGGCTGCTGATTCCTATTTTTTCTATCGTATTATTGGTCTTAGCCAATAAGGCCATAAAAAAGGATGAGACACTCGTAAAATCAGTGGATCGATTGAGATAAACCTATTATTATTAGTGCGTAAAAAACCTCAGGATTTCCTGAGGTTTTTTTTATGGATTCCTTTTAAACTCTATAACTTCTAGGTTTTGAATTTTTTCTCCTGTAATTTCAAATCTTAGCATGGTTCTTACTTTATGAAATCCGTGGGTGCCAGCTGCTCCTGGATTCATATGTAGTAAATTAAGTTTTTTATCATTAATGACCTTTAAAATGTGCGAGTGTCCACAAATAAATAGGTTAGGAGTATGTATTTTAATTTGATCCCTAACTGCTGGGGCATAGCGACCCGGATAGCCTCCTATGTGAGTTATCCATACTTTAACGCCCTCACATCTAAATTTCAAATGTTCAGGAAATTCTAAGCGTGCTTCTGCATTATCAATGTTTCCATAAACGGCTCTCAATGGCTTCAGTTTTTTAATTGCATCTGTAACCTTAAGATCACCAATGTCTCCGGCATGCCAAACTTCATCTGCCTGTTTTACATATTTAAGGATATCATCTCCAATAAAACTGTGTGTGTCTGAGAGTAATAATATTTTTGTCATTAGAAAATGTTAAAGTGAAAGCGTTTAATGACAAAGTCTATTTATCTTTGCCTGACTAACACAAAAGTATCAAAATAGCTTGAGATATTTTATTGATTTATCTTATAATGGTCGTGCTTATCATGGCTGGCAAATTCAACCCGATGTCGTCACGGTACAATCGGAGCTTAATCATGCGCTAAGTACTGTGCTGAGAGTTCCTTTGGAGTGTATGGGCGCAGGGCGAACAGATACAGGAGTTCATGCCAAACGTATGGTTGCTCATTTTGATTTTGATAAGCAGATAGATCCTATTGATCTTGTCTATAAGCTTAATGTATATCTTCCTAAGGATATTCATGTCAATACTATCAAAGGAGTGCATGCAGATGTACACGCCCGCTTTGATGCCTTGAGTAGAACTTACATTTATGAAATTTCAAAAACAAAGGATGCCTTTAATTATCTAAATGCCCATACTTATGCACTTCCGTTGGACATTGATCTTATGAACCAAGCAGCTAAAATTTTATTTGAGTATACAGATTTTCAATGTTTTTCTAAAGTTAAAACAGATGTCAAAACTTATGATTGTCATATAATGGAAGCTGAGTGGATAGGGAGTAATAACAAGCTTATCTTTAAAATTAAAGCCGACCGTTTCCTTAGAAATATGGTTCGCGCTATTGTAGGGACAATGATTGAGGTTGGCGCCAAAAAAAGGACATTGGAACAGTTTAAAACTATTATTTTGTCAAAAAACAGATCAAACGCGGGAACTTCTGCACCAGCACAAGGCCTTTATTTAACTAATATAGAGTATTCTAAATCAATATATCTCGATGAAAAGCTCTAAAAAAACTGCTTTTGACGCCCCCTTGTTTAAAAGGTTACTGTATTATATTAGACCTTACAAAGGTGTTTTCATACTTTCATTGCTGACTGTCATTGGACTTGCTGTGTTTGGAGCACTCCGCCCCAAAGTTTTACAGCTAGCTATAGACACTAATATTGAGCAAAGATTTGAACCGGGATTTTTAAAATATACTCTACTAATGCTAGGATTGTTGATTTTAGAAGTCACATGTAACCTTCTATTTATTTACTACGCAAGCTGGTTAGGTCAGTCCGTAGTAAGAGATATTCGAGTCAAGTTATTCAAACATATTTTGGGTTTTAAAATGAAATATTTTGACAAATCATCTGTTGGAGTTTTGATAACGCGAACAGTGACCGATATGGAGCGAATTGCTGATATTTTTGGTGAAGGGCTGTTTATGATCTTTAGTGACATACTAAAGATGGGTGTTGTTGGGGCTGTTATGTTTTATATGAATTGGCGACTAAGTGTCATTGTTTTTTGTACGCTTCCGATAGTATTGATTGCTACAAAGATATTTCAGAAATACATGAAAAAGGCTTTTGAAGATGTACGAACTGAAGTTTCAAATTTAAATTCATTTGTGCAAGAGCGCATTACAGGAATGAAAATCGTTCAAATATTTGCTAGAGAAGAAATTGAGTATCAAAACTTTAAAACTATTAATGCACGTCACAGAAAGGGATGGATTAAAACCGTTTGGTACAACTCTGTTTTTTTTCCAATTGCAGAATTATTGTCGTCCATCACTTTGGGGACGGTCATATGGGTGGGAGGTCTAAATACCGTTCTTGATCAAACAGCCTCAGTAGGAGATTTAACCGCTTTTATCATGATGGTTCCTATGATGTTTAGACCCCTTAACCAGATTGCCAATAAATTTAATACACTACAAATGGGAATGGTCGCTGCCGATAGGGTTTTTAAGGTAATTGATACTACATCGAATATCCAAGACCATGGAGAAGGGACTATTGAAAATATAAAAGGGGACTTGGAGTTTAAGGATGTTAAGTTTTCATATGTGGAAAATGAACCAGTTTTAAAAGGGGTGTCCTTTAATGTGTCAGCAGGTGATACAATCGCTATTGTTGGTTCTACTGGGGCGGGAAAGTCTACTATTGTAAATTTATTAAACCGTCTCTATGATATCGATTCAGGGAATATTACAATAGATTCTAAAGATATAAAAAGTATATCTCTTAAGAGTCTAAGACAAAATATTGCCGTAGTGCTTCAAGATGTGTTCTTGTTTGCTGATACGATTTTAAACAATATAACGCTGAACAATCCTGCTATTAGTGAGTTGGAAGTGCAGTCTGCTGCTAAAGAGATTGGTGTGCACGATTTTATAATGAGTTTGCCAAATGGGTATCATTATAACGTAAAAGAACGCGGTGTGATGTTGTCTTCTGGGCAAAGACAATTGATTTCATTTTTAAGAGCCTATGTGACAAACCCCAAAATTTTAATACTTGACGAGGCAACGGCCTCTATAGACTCTTATTCGGAGCAACTCATTCAAAAAGCCACTCAGAAAATCACATATGGACGAACATCCATAGTAATTGCACACCGACTAGCAACGATTCAGAAATCAGATTTGATTATTGTACTAGACGCTGGAGAAATTGTAGAGAAAGGGACTCATAGTGAGTTGCTTACTCTAAAAAATGGGTTCTATAGAAATTTGTATGACGCTCAGTTTTTGACCAAAAAAAGCTAGGTTTATGATAGATCAGCCTTCACTCTTTTAATTAAATCTAGAGTGTCTTTAAAGATAATAAACTCTCCATTGTTTACATAAGATACAAGACCAGTTTCTTCACTAACAACAATTGCTAATGCATCGGTTTTTTCAGAAATACCTATCGCTGCACGGTGCCTTAGTCCAAAATGAGAAGGTATGTTTTTTTCATTATTTACCGGGAGTATAACTCGTGTAGCTTTAATAATATTATTAGAAATGATAATGGCTCCATCGTGAAGAGGACTGTTTTTAAAAAAGATGCTTTCTAAAATTGGCTGCGTTACTGTAATATTCATTTCGTCTCCAGTTTCGACCAAAAAATCTAAATTATTGTTGCGTTCAATTACTATAAGAGCCCCTGTTTTGGTAGCCCCCATTTTAGTACATGCCTTTACAATGAGGTCTGTATCTGATGCGCTTCTGCCTTGGGTCTTTAAAAAACTAAATCGCTTCATGAATGAACCGCTTTTACTTAAGTTTGTAGAGCCAATCATTAATAAAAACTTACGGATTTCTGGTTGAAAAACAACAATCAATGCAATAATTCCAACACTCATAAACCCTCCTAATATATTACTAAGCATTCGCATTTGTAAAACATCTACTAATAAGTAAAAAAGGTAAAAAATAACAATCCCAAAAAAGATATTAATGGCAACAGTTCCTTTAATTAGTTTGTAAACATAGTAGAGCAGAAAAGCGACTAGGGTGATGTCGATAATGTCTAATATGTTGAAATTTAATAAGTCTTTAAAGATGTCCAATGGTCCGAAAATTTTAATAAATATAATAAATATAAACTGAATGTTAGTTTTTAAGCGCTCTATGAAGTTTTATACACTCCAACGCTTCTTTAACGTCGTGAACTCTGAGTAATTTTGCTCCTTTTTCAAGTGCGATCATATGTAATGCAGTTGTTCCATTAAGAGCCTGGTCTGCGTTGGTATCTAAGGTTTTGTAAATCATAGATTTTCTAGAGACTCCAGCAAGAATGGGGAGGTTTAGGTTTTTATAAAAATCTAATGATTCTAGTAGTTTAAAGTTTTGTTCTAAAGTTTTTGAAAACCCAAAGCCTAAATCGATTATGATATCTTTTATCTGGTGTTTCTTTGCCAGTTCAATTCGCTCTGTAAAGTAAGAATAAACCTCTTTGATTACATTTGAATAGCTTGTCATTCGCTGCATTGTTTGAGGTGTACCTCGCATGTGCATCAAAATGTATGGGACCCCAAGTTTTCCTACAGTCTCAAACATCAAAGGATCTAACTGTCCGCCTGAAATATCATTCACCATAGCTGCTCCAGCCTGTATTGACATGTTAATTACATTGCTTCTAAAGCTATCTATTGAAATAGGTGTTTCAGGAAAGGCATCATGGATTAAGCGAACAATCGGAATCAGTCGATTTAATTCTTCTGTTTCAGAAACAAAATCCGCACCAGGTTTTGAGCTGTAAGCTCCAATGTCTATAAAATTAGCCCCTTCACTTATCAGTTTTTCTGTCTGAATTAAAATGCTTTTATCATTTTTAAATTTTCCTCCATCATAAAATGAGTCTGGAGTCACATTTAAAATCCCCATCACTTTGGGACTGCTAAGGTCAATAAGTTTGCCGTTACAATTTAAGGTCATAAATACTGATTATTGTTTGTTTTTATCAAGATTTAAACTATAAATCTTGATGTTTCAAATATTTTAAGCGAAATTTACGGAAAATTCGATTTATTTCATGCAAAATACTTCAAAAGAATACGACGCGGTTGTTCAGGTTTGTCAAGACTTGTTTAGTAAAAAAATGAAAGACTATGGATGTGCATGGCGTATTCTTAGATTGCCTTCCCTCACTGACCAAATTTATATAAAAGCGCAACGAATAAGAGGAATACAGCAAAACGCAGTTCAAAAGGTTGACGAAGGTGCTGCAAGTGAGTTTATTGGAATTATTAATTATTGTATAATGGCTCTTATTCAGATAGAAAAAGGAGTTGTAGAACAGCCTGATTTATCATTTGAAGAAGCGGTTTCACAGTATGCAGATAAAATCACTATCACCAAACAACTCATGATGGATAAAAATCATGATTACGGAGAGGCATGGCGTGACATGCGTGTGAGTTCGTTAACAGATTTAATTTTACAAAAACTTCTGCGTGTCAAACAGATTGAAGACAATGCAGGGCATACGCTTGTTAGCGAAGGAATTGATGCTAATTACCAAGATATGATCAATTATGCAGTATTTGCTCTAATACATTTAAACAAATCATAAGATGAAAATACTAGTCCCAATCTCAAGAATTTTTGTAGGAATTTTATTTATAATCTCGGGCTTCATTAAGCTCAATGACCCTCTAGGGTTTTCTTACAAGCTGCAAGAGTATTTTAGCGCGGAGGTTTTAAATCTTCCTTTTTTAGAGCCTTACGCTTTAGCTATTTCTGTTTTGGTAGTGGTTTTTGAAGTAGTTCTTGGGGTGTTTTTATTGATTGGATATAAACCTAAGTTTACGGTTTGGAGTTTATTAATAATGATTGTGTTTTTTACATTTCTAACATTTTATTCAGCTTACTTTGATAAGGTAAAAGACTGTGGTTGTTTTGGAGACGCTTTAAAGTTAACTCCATGGGAAAGCTTTACAAAAGATGTTGTGTTGTTGGTGTTTGTTCTGATTTTATTTTTTGGTAAATCATATATAACACCCGTGTTTAAATCGTTGCCAACTACAGTACTTGCTCTTTTGAGTTTTGTAGCTAGTTTGGCTTTTGGATACCATGTATTGATGCATTTACCTAGTATAGACTTTAGGGCTTATAAAATAGGGGACAGCCTGTTGAAAAATATGAGCACACCAGAAAATGCTCCAAAAGTAGTACAAGAATTTACATGGGTTTTTGATGTTAACGGAGAACAACAAACCGTTGTCACCGACGGCTCTTATCCCGAAGTTAATGGCGACTATGTTAGTGTAGAAACGAAAGTTGTTAAGGAAGGTTACCAGCCATCGATATTAGATTTTTCTATAGAATCTGAGACAGATGACTTAACTAGTACCTTTTTAGCGAAAGACAAGCTTGTTATGATCGTATCTTACAACTTAGAAACTGCAGAAACTAAAGGATTACAAGCCTTGAAGTTATTTTCTAAAGAAGCTATATCTAAAGGCTATACTGTCATAGGATTAAGCGCGTCAGGAGGAGATGTTAAAGAAGCCGTTAAATCGTCTTATGGGCTTGATTTTGAATTTTATCTTTGCGATGAAAAAGCACTCAAAACTGTAGTGCGCTCCAATCCAGGGGTTTTAATTTTAAGACGTGGAACTGTGGAGCAAAAAGCACATTGGAATGATATTGATAACCTAGATCTTTAATTGATTTGGGGCGCTACTTACTAAAAAAAATACAGCACGCTTTTTGGACTCTCTTAGGAGTGGTTACTGCTATCTTTTTTCTTTTTAACGTATTGCCAGGTGATCCCGCTCAAATGATGCTGGGACAAAATGAAGACCAAGCCCAGTTAGCAATTGTAAAGCAAAAATATGGATTTGACCAACCAGTGGTGACTCAATATTTATATTATCTAAATGATGTTTCGCCTTTGTCTTTTCATTCTAAGGATCCAAAAAATTACACCTTTTTAAAATCTCACGACTACAGTTACCAAGCACTTTTTAATACTTCAAAATCAACCGTTGTTATAAAATACCCTTACTTGAGAACCTCCTTTACTAAACAAGGTAAAAAAGTAAGTCAGATACTAAGCGAAACACTTCCAAATACGATCATACTGGCTGTGGCTTCCATTTGTATTGCGTTAATTATTGGTTTATTTTTTGGTGTAATTTCAGCACTCTATAAAGACCAATGGATCGACAAGTCTATTTTAGTAGTGAGTACTTTGGGAATGAGTTTGCCTTCTTTTTTTAGCGCTATACTTGCTGCTTGGATATTTGGTTTTTTATGGCACGAATATACGGGCTTAGAAATGACGGGGAGCCTGTATGAATTAGATGATTTTGGAGAGGCCAATGTTTTAAAAATAAAAAACTTAATATTACCTGCTGTGGTTCTAGGTATTCGTCCTTTGGCAGTGGTTACTCAATTGATGCGTAACTCCTTGTTAGAAGTTTTTAATCAAGACTATATACGCACGGCAAGAGCCAAAGGATTGACTCCGTTTCAAGTGATCACAAAGCATGCCATGAAAAATGCCTTAAACCCAGTAGTTACAGCTATTTCGGGTTGGTTTGCGTCTTTACTGGCAGGTGCTGTTTTTGTGGAATATATATTTTCGTGGAACGGATTAGGAAAGGAAATCGTAAATGCATTAAATACCCTAGATTTGCCAGTAATTATGGGGGCTGTTTTAATAATTGCCCTTACTTTTGTAATCATAAACATTTTAGTTGATATTATTTACACGTATTTGGATCCAAAAATTAAAATTAACGCTTAATAAAAATTAAAATATGAAACATATTCTAGTATTTACTCTTTTTATTACTACAGTTTTGAGTTGTCAAAACAGAAATGAAACTCAGTTTTCATTAGAAGCGTTAAATGATAAGTTAATTAATTTGCAAGGAGATTCAGTGTCATTCAAATCCATTTTAGAAAAACACAAAGGAAGTGCCGTTTTTGTGGACGTATGGGCCTCTTGGTGTAAAGATTGTCTAAAAGGCTTACCTGGAGTAAAAAAACTACAGGAAACACACCAAGAAATTGACTTTGTTTTCTTGTCACTGGACAAGTCTCAAGTTGCTTGGAAAAAGGGAATCGATCGATTAAAGATCTCAGGGGAACATTACTTCATGCAATCTGGCTGGAAAGGAGCTTTGGGCACGTTTTTAGGATTAGATTGGATTCCACGTTACTTGATTATTGACAAAGATGGAGAGATTAAGGTATTTAACGCAATTGAAACAACCGATAAAAAACTTTTAAATAATTTAAAATGAGAAAACAAATTGTAGCAGGAAATTGGAAAATGAATAACGACTATGTCGATTCAGAACTTTTAGTTTCTAAACTTTTAGAGCAGCACACCCATTCACAAACAGAGGTTATCATAGCACCTCCTTTTACAAGTCTGTTATCCTCTTCAAACTCACTAAAAGGAAGCCAGATTACTGTTGCGGCTCAAAACATGCATTATGCTGAAAATGGTGCCTACACAGGAGAGGTGAGTGCGGCGATGCTTAAAGGTGTTGGTGTTCAGACAGTCATCTTAGGACACAGTGAGCGTCGTGCTTATTTTGGTGAAACAGATGCACTTTTAGCAAAAAAAGTAGATGCTGCGTTACAGCACAACATACGTGTTATTTTTTGCTTTGGTGAGGAATTAGCTGATCGTAAATCTGGAAATGAGGAAGCAATCGTGGAAGGTCAAATTAAGAATGCATTATTCCATTTACCAGCTTCAGCTTGGGAACAAATTGTCTTAGCTTATGAGCCAGTATGGGCCATTGGAACTGGAGAAACAGCTTCGCCAGAACAAGCACAGGATATGCATAATTTTATACGTCAAACGATTGCAAATAAATACTCTTCAGGTTTAGCAGCTGAGGTCTCAATTCTTTATGGAGGAAGTGTAAAACCAGCAAATGCAAAAGAGATTTTTTCAAAAGCAGATGTTGATGGAGGATTAATTGGAGGAGCTGCATTGGATGTGACTCAATTTACAGCCATCATAAACGCATTTTAAATTTGGCAGACTCTATCTACATCGGATATACTTTTAAAGTTGAACCCGTTCAGCCAGGTACCGAAATTTTAATCGCGGAGTTAGGTTATGCGGGTTTTGAAAGTTTCGTAGAAACGCCTGATGGGGTTATTGCTTACATTCAAGAGGGGGGGCATTCAGAGTCTATTTTAGAGTCAATTTATATTTTAAGTTCTGAAGAATTTAAAATTACTTTTACCTTTGAGACCATTGCGCAAACTAATTGGAATGCAGAGTGGGAAAAAAACTTTAACCCTATAGTGGTCGGAGATCAATGTGCTATTCGTGCCCCATTTCACGATCCTTTTGAAGTTAAATATGATATTATAATCGAACCCAAAATGAGTTTTGGGACTGGTCATCATGAAACAACACATATGATGATTGAGCATATTTTAGCATCTGATTTCACCAATAAGTCTGTTTTAGACATGGGATGTGGTACCGGAATTCTCGCTATTTTGGCTATGAAAAAAGGAGCTCCAAAAGTAGAAGCGATAGATATCGACAACTGGTGCTATTTAAATAGTTTAGAAAACATCTCCAGAAATGATTGTAATCAGATTATTGTTTTAGAAGGAGATGCCTCTTTACTTGAAGGCAAACAATATGATGTAATTATAGCAAATATCAATCGGAATATATTATTAAATGACTTAAGTACTTATGTAGCTTGTTTAAATAAAAATTCTTCCCTATTTTTAAGTGGGTTTTATAATTCCGACTGCGCGCTTATTGAAGCAAGTTGTCAAAAATTAGGTCTTAAGCTCGAAACAAAACGTACTCGAAACAATTGGGTAGCTTTAAAATTCGTGAATTAATTATGAGTACAAAAGAAAAAATCAGTGAACAGTTTGATACATTAACTGAAGATGGGCACTTAAATGAAATCGTTCTTTTTAATGATGATGTAAATACTTTTGATCATGTAATCGATTCACTAGTTGCTATTTGTAGTCATTCTCATGAGCAGGCCGAGCAATGTGCACTTCTAGTTCATTACAAGGGTAAATGTACAGTAAAAACGGGTGTGTACGATGAGCTAGATCCTTTGTGTAGTAAGTTGTTACAGCTTGGGTTGAGTGCTGAAATCACTTAAGGGTTAACTATTTTAATTTCACTACTTCATCTTGGGAAGATTGATCGAAATTGCTTTTAAGTGCAATTTATTTGTTCCATTTTCAATACTATAGTGTTGACGGGCATATAGATTCTGATAAACTTAATTCGGTTTTTTTGATAGCTGCAAATCCACCAGCAATATCAATCACATTATGAAATCTATTTGCTTTTAGGATCGATGCCGCAATCACAGAACGATACCCTCCTGCACAATGAATATAATACGTTTTCTGTGTGTCTATCTGATCTAATCTATGATTAATTTGGTCTAAAGATAAGTGTTGCAAGCCGTCTAGCTTTAAATGCATGGTATCATATTCCCCTTTCTTTCGAACATCCAAAACTGAAAGCGTTTGTTTTTTAGTACGTTGCTCAAACTCTAATGAAGAGATAGAGGTTAGTTTGTCACTTATTTTTCCTGCAGCGATCCAAGCTTCCATACCGCCTTCTAGATACCCAAGAGCGTAGTCATACCCAACACGAGCTAAGCGTGTAACAGCCTCTTCGGATTTGCCTTCAGGAACTACCAAAAGTATAGGTTGTTTGATGTCACTTATTAGCGCGCCTACCCAAGGCGCAAATCCGCCATTAAGTCCAATGAAAAGAGAACCGGGAATATGACTATCTATGAAGTCTTTTTGGGTCCGAACATCCAATACAAGAATATTTTCTTTTACTGCATGAGATTCAAATTCAGATACTGAAAGGGGGATGTTACCTTTTTTTAGGACTTCCTCTAATTCAGAATATCCCGATTGATTCAATTTTGCGTTTTTGGAAAAATATTGAGGCGCTTTGCCGATCCCATTTAAGACTTCTTTTACAAACTCGTCTTTAGTCATGTTTGCACGCAAGGCGTAGTTGGTTTTTTTTTGATTCCCTACTGTGCCTACTGTTTCCTTACTCAAATTTTTTCCACAAGCGGATCCTGCTCCGTGAGCAGGGTATACAACTATAGAATCGTCTAAGGGCATAATTTTGGTGCGTAAAGATTTGAATAGCATTCCCGCCAAATCTTTTTCTGTAAGGTCAGACTTAATAGCTAAGTCTGGTCTTCCTACATCGCCAAGAAACAGTGTGTCACCCGTGAATATAGCATGATTTTTGCCGTTTTTATCAATGAGTAAATAAGTTACAGACTCTAACGTATGCCCAGGGGTATGCAATGCTTTTAATGTGATGTTTCCAATTTTAAATTCTTCATTGTCGGATGCATTATAACAATCAAAAACAGTGTTTGCGTTAGGACCATACACAATGGTCGCGCCAGTTTTTTTTGCTAAATCTAAATGTCCGGATACAAAATCAGCATGAATATGTGTTTCAAAAACAAACTTAATCACAGCATTGTTAGCCTTTGCTTTATCTACATATTGTTGAGTTTCTCTTAAGGGGTCTATAATGGCAACCTCTCCATTAGATTCGATATAGTAGGCGCCTTGAGCCAAACAGCTTGTGTAGATTTGTTCGATTTTCATGACAGAATATTATTATTGTATACAGACAAAAGTAAGTTTTTTGAAATTGATGCTATATTCTTTTGATAAAAAGATTATTACCTTATATTTGCACCCTCAAAATGGCCTTGTAGCATAACTGAATAGTGCACTTGATTACGGCTCAAGAGGTTACAGGTTTGAATCCTGTCAAGGTCACAAAGGGAATTACAGAAATGTAGTTCCTTTTTTATTTACACTACGTCAAATACTACGACAAATACTGCCTTATAGCTATACTCAAATATACTAAATACTTAACAATTAATATTCAAAAGCTTTAACGTTATTTAGATACTTATGCCATAAGCCTGCCATATGCTGCTGGGGTTAATTGAGATACTTAGATGAGGTCTACTTTATATAGAGAGATACTTACCAATTCTTAAGTCTATTCTGATAGTCAGTGACTTACATAAATGTAATATATTGATGTCAATCAATACTGATACCTATACAATCTTAAACACGGAAATTAACGACTCGTAAACGCTATTTACTTTAAACGGAGTACTATTGAAACGCAGTACTATAGCTTACTTCCTATATAACATCTGGATACTTTACTTTATTTGTTGTTTATATAATACTGTTATTCCATCTCTCAGATTGCTTACTTTAGATTACTTACCAAGGTTATACTGCCTATAAATACTACTGATAAAATAGATTACTTATGTAAAATTAATTGTCTTAAACCTTTACAATCTCGGACGATTTTTTTTACACAGATATTATGCTTTAATACTGCGTTTTAGTCTCATTTGAATTCATTTGAATAATTACATACTTACCTAATATTATAATTTTTTCACTGATACATTTTTGTCTTGCTTCTTTACAATCTCGGATGATTTTGTTTCAGTAGAATTAGACCATTGTACACCCTTTTTAATCTTGCTTAATCTTGATTAATTACTCCTAAACACACTCTTTTAACCTGTTGGACTCACTTGAATATGCATAATGCGTAACAGATGCACCTAAATATTGTTTTTAAATAAAGACCTATGACTCAATCAGAATATAATAGAGCTTATTACCAAGCTAACAAGAAGAACCTCAGCAATAGTCAGAAGACTAGAAGGGCTAACAATAGAGAGATAATAGCTGCTAAGGATAAAGCCTACTATAAAGGATTGACTACTAGCTTCGTGGTATATAGACACAGTAACGATTTAGGAGACTTATATATCGGAAGTGGGACTAATTTAAGACCTCGTCAAATGAGTCAATGTAATAGGAATGCTAATTGGCATAAGTCTTTTAATAAGGATACAGTTAAGGTGGAGATACTACATACTTATAGCACTAAGGCTGAGGCACTCTCAAAGGAAAGAGAGCTTATAGAATCTATTGGCTTAAATAACCTAGTAAACATCATATAAAATCTTAAGAAATAAATATCTAAACACTATGAAAAATTCAACACTTACAAAGTACACATTTCCGTTAAAAATGACTCTAGAACAGAAAAAGAAGCTAAATGACTATGCTTGGGATAATAGAATGGCAATGTCTGAAGTACTTAGAGGCCTAATAGACTCACTGTAATTACAAAGAGTGGACTAGTGAAAGCTATGCTCTAAATCAAATAAACCCTTTTACAATTAACCACACAGAATGCTATATACTAAATACTTAACGGAAGTAGATGAGTCAATCAATGACAAATTAGATTCTATGCTATCTAAAGGACTTAAGCCCTGCTTAAAAGCTCCTACTGGTACTGGAAAGACTACTCTTATCTACAAGCGTATGCAAAGAGAAGCTGAAAGAGGCTATCTAAGCGTATTAGCACTCCCTTTCAAGTCTATTGTAGACAATAAAAAGAAACAAGCGTTAAAATATGGCATTCACACTGGTTATGCTAAATCAATTAGCGAGATACCTTTCACTAACAATGGAATTGCTATCCAGACTACATTCGAATCAGCTCTAAACATACTAAAAAACACCTCCTATAGTAACATTAAGCTTTATATCGATGAGGCTCACTTAATACTAGGTCACTCTGGCTTTAGACACACTCACGACCTACTGGAATTAGATAACGTTGAGGTTATCGCACTAACAGCCACTCCAGAGGCTATGGAGGCCCTAGAATTCACTATATATGAACCTCAGCGAGCTATTAAGACTCCAGTAATTAATATTAAGGCTCTAATTACATCTAAACCCCCTGAATCTACTGTAAACAACCTGATAACACAACACAATAAGGACAAAGTACTTCAAATAAGAATAAATAGCAAAGACTTAATAAGTAAGGCTTGTAATATGGCTAAGGTTAAGGGACTCAAGTACGTTGCAGTGTATTCAGCAGACAAAAACACTATACTAGCTGTAAATCAAGACTCTGGGCTTACTGAAAGTGAGATAATGAACGCTCAAAACGGGATATTCTCTAAGAACATTGACTTAATACTAAATACCTCTAAGCTAGATGCTGGATTGGACTTCACACTAGAAGGTAGTCGTGACTTGAAATTCGTAGCTGTAGGTCGTAGAGAGTCTAAAGGGAATATAATGCCAAACATACCAGACTTAGCTCAATCGGTTAATCGTATGCGTTGGAGTAATCCAAACAAAGCTGATATATCTATTGTAGGTCAATTTGGGACTGAAGTGTCTAAAGATACCAGTAAAATCTATAAAGGCATAAAGGAGCTAATAGGTACTATTAAGGCTCTAGAGGCTCTCAAATACGCAGCCTGGGATATTACTCAGTATTATAATAAAGAGACATATAACAGTCAATTAAACAAATTCAATGTTAATATATCATCTGTTGAGGTTCTAGATGTAAAGTATAAAGCTATGGAGCTAAAGAGACACGCTTCAATATTCATAAGAATTAATCAATTCGAGGGATTTAAACAGACTCAAGAGAAGGCTAAGATGTATGGCTTTAATCTACTAGACTATTGCATTGCTCAGGATAATAGCGAAGCTTCACCTTCAGCCAAGAGTAAGGCTAATGAAATAATGGGACATTTAGAGAGGTTATTTGACTACTATGGGGAGAATATGCCTATAGAATCTATTTGGACTGGTAAAACGTACTCTAAACAATCTGCAGAGGCTCTTATATTAGTAGCCAGAGCTATGGATTCAAATACTAAGCTAGGGAGGGTTATGAATGAAGCTGTAAAGAATAGCGAGCTTATAAAAAGCAACCTCAGCAAATTAGTCAAGTCTGAACGCAAGGCAGTGAATAAGTACTTACAAATAATATATAAAGTCAATCCTTCTAAGCTATCTAGAACCGAATATAAGACTATCAAATTAAATATAAAGGATAAGGAGGCTAGCAGTGTGGTTACTGTGAATGATTCTCATTTAAAGCATATTGAGAGTAATGCCTCTAAGTCCCTTATAAAGACTCAATTAACAAACGAGCAAATTAATGCTTATATAACCAGTCAATTAACAAACGAGCATATTAATACTTATATAACACAATGAAAGCAAAAGACACTAAGTACGTTTACGATAAGCACGCGTCGAGTAACAGTGCTCTAATCATTGTTACTCTCAAAATAGAGTAATTTTTTGGCGATTATTATTATTAATTAGCCTAATGACGCTGAATTGGTTTAATATCAAAAAATAATTTATTCCATTTAGTATTGGTATTAGACTTTATTCTTATTTTTAGCCTAATCGATATTTACTATGAGTGAAAAAATAATTGGGGAAGTATATTTAGCTTCAACTGAATCTGAGAAAGATAGAGGTTGGATTAAGTGCGGAATGACTACAAGAAGCTCTGTACAAAGAGTAAAGGAAGGTAATGTTGCTTCAGTTCGTGAAAAGTATGAGATTCTTTACAGAATTAAAACACCTCATTATCTAGAGTTAGAAAAACATATGCATAATACTTTTGAGAACCAGAAAGAGTGGATCAAAGTATCATATGCAGAGGCTTATGCTGAAATTCATAGATTCTTAAAGCACAAGGAAAATCCTGAGTCAAATTCAACAAAATATTCGCCTCGAGCTCACCAACAAGATGCTATTAATGCAGTCTTAAAAGAATCAAAAATCAATGATAAGGGATCAATAGTAATGCCTACTGGTAGTGGTAAAACATTAACATCTTTGTGGATTACAGAATCTTTACAAGCTAATACTGTTCTTTTTTTAGCGCCAAGTTTACAACTTATAAGACAAACAAAAGATGCTTGGATTGATCAATGCAAAGAAGATTTTTTATGGATAGCTTGTTGTTCTGCTACTGATATTGAAGATAGAGACTACGCAAAAGAAATGAGTGGAGGTATGGTTTCTACTGATCCAAGTGATATAGATGGATTTATGCGATTTACAACTGGTAAAAAAGTTTTTTTCTCCACCTATCAGTCTTTACCATCTGTAATTAATGCAGGAGTAGAATTTGATATCATAATTTCTGATGAAGCACATAGAACAGCAGGGGTAAGTAAAGGTGAATTAGGTTTATTTAATTTAGTCCATAGTAAGGATCTAAAGGCAAAATTTAGATTATTTCAAACTGCGTCTCCAAAAGTATTTAAGGATGATTTATTAGAAATAGTTGAATCGGAATCTGATGTCTTTTCATTTGATATGAATAATGAAAAATTATATGGAAGAATAGTCTATGAGATGACACTTGGTGAAGCTATTGAAAAGAAGATGTTATGTGACTTTAGAATAGTAGCTATTGGAGTTAACGATGAAGAAGTAGCCGAACACCTAAACAAAAGAACTTATGTCGCAGATGGAATTTCTGCTGACGAGGCTGCGGCAGCAGTTGCCATTGAAGAAATATTTAACAAGATAGGAACAAAGCATATGATCTCATTTCATTCAAGATTAGATCTTGCTGATATGACTTCAAAAGAGCTTAATAAGCTAAATATCTTTTCTGAAACCGTAAAAGGTACAATGAGTACAAAAAACAGAGAAAAGGCCTTTGAGAGGTTTAAAAAGAAGCCTAGAGCGGTTTTAACTAATGCATTTGCTCTGCAAGAAGGAATTGATATTAAGAAAGTTGATTCTATTTTTTTCTCTTCACCAAAATCAAGTACAATTTCAATTATACAAGCTATGGGTAGAGCTCTTAGGCTAGATCCTGATAATCCTGATAAAATTGCAACAATTGTTGTTCCTGTTTATACTGTTGGAGATCCCAACGAAGACATTAACGATTCAGCTTTTAAAAGCTTATATCAATTAATTTCAAGTGTTAGTGAGATTGATCATAGAGTTAGAGCTTATGTACAAGGATTTACTGAAGGTAAAGCTGAAAGAGGGGAGAGTAAGTCCGTAGATTATATAAAACTAGGAGACTTTGAAAGACTTGATTTTATAAACTTTACTGAAAAATTAAGAAATGCATTTATTTTTGGAACTCTTAGCAAGAGAAGAAAAACTTTTGAAGAAAATCTAGAGGAATTTAAAGATTTTATTTAATTATCAAATGGAAATCATATATACTATACATAATAATTTTGACCACTGTTATGCAGAGTTTCTTGGGAAAAAAATGAGCTATTATCAGTTGAAAGACTTACTAAAAGAAAGAGGAAAAAAGTATATTAATAATAACAAAGTAAAACCTAAGTCTCATTCTTTAGAAATAAGCTTTGATAATGATGATTTCAACAAATCTAACCTCTCTGATGATGAAATTGAGGAGTACTTAATTTTAAAAAGGAAATCTAAAGCTAAATCTTGGTTGTCTAGCCAAAGAAATCTCAGAAGAAAAGGTAAACTGAGTTCCAATCATATAAAAATACTTAACAAATTGGGAATGCTGTGGGAACCAAATAAAGACCCGTGGGAAAAAAAATATAGTTTATTTAAGAAAAAAATATTTTCAAGTTTTTTAGAACAGATTGTTAAAAAAGAACCCTGGTCCTCGGAAAAGAAATTAAAACAAATAACAGAAATTGAAGATTGGATTAACGAACAAAGAATATTGCACTCAGAAAATAAATTATCTTCTGAAAATTTAATAAGATTAAATGCTATAAATTTTCCGTTTAATTTAAGCGAAGACGAAAAAAAGGAAATAAAATTACTCTCATTGGCTAAAATGGTTAGCTATATTAACGATTTAAGGGGAACGCTATCTTATTATGGTATTAAAGATTTTGCTAAACACTATTATGTAAAAGAAAAAGTTTATGTTGGATCTCCAATAAAAGTATCAGAAAAAAATATTCAAAAAAGAGAAACAAAAGAACTTGAAGACGATAAAGCACAAGATGACAAACATTTAATTAGTAGAATTAGTTTTGAAAAAGAAAATCTCCTTGCCCAAGAAAATGCTATTAAAATTCTTAAAAAGAAACCAACTAAGGTGTTTTTAAATCAAATAGACAAGATTAGTGAAAAATATATCCCAAGCTGGAATGATAAAAACATATATGAAGTAGGTAAAAAAGGAAAAGACAGACTAGGTTTATTATATTTTGACAGGTATGAAAGTAAATATGAAAACTTAAAAGATTATCTAGATAACAACTTTAACTTTCCAAGAACTACAATAAATAATGTTGTCTACAAGGCAACTTATGGAAAGTTTAACTATGATGATGATGTGAAGATTTATGCCGCAAAAAAAATGATAGAAATTCTAGATAAACATTTGTTAAAGACAGGTAACTTAAATCACAGAAAATCATTTAAACCTATTTCATATTTGATAAGATATTATAAAAAAGAAAAAAACATCAAAGAACTATTAGCTTTAAAAGAATTGATAAAAAATCATCAAATACTAACTCTAATATATTCTGATAGGTTAAACAAAATTCTTAATAAGTATGTCTAAATCCAACTCAAACAATTTCAATTATACAAGTGAAAGTCCTAAACATTATAATAAAAGAAAAATTAAAGAAAGAATTGCTAAAGAAGCGTCTAAAGTTACAATCAAATACAAGGGGGTTGAATATGACGAAAATAAATTGATTCAAATCTCAGATAGTCTGTACAAAGCTCGGGAAGATTCAAAGATTGAAAATGTACCAGATATAAGTATTGATGAAGATCTTTCAGAGGAAAAGAAAGAGGAGCTTATTTCTTGGAAAACCAAGATGGAAGCAAATAGATGGAAGTCTCGACAAAGAAGCCTAAGAACAAAAGGTAAACTTGATCAGTATAAAATTGACTCACTAAACAAACTAGGGATGGTTTGGAATCCGAAGGAGGATGAATGGGAAAAAAAATACTTAATCTTTAGAGAATATGGTCTTTGTGATGAAATTGAGGAATGGGTTATGGATCAAAGAAAATCATATAATGACAATAGTATTTCAAAAGAAAATATTGACAGACTAAATGCGGTTAAATTTCCATTTAAAGCAGATAAAAATGAAGAGTTTGTTTTTACCACAAGATCCATTTGGAAGCTTCGTGAAAAGCTACAAACAAAACAAAGAAGAATTGAAAGAGAAAAAGAAAAAAAAGAAGGGATTTATAAAGACAGAAGAAAAAATACTTCAACGGTAAAACTAACCAAAAAAGAAAAGGAAGACAGAAATGAGGTGAGTAGTTTTTACAATAGAAAATTTCATTACTGTAGTGATAGTTTTATATATAAATTAAGTGAAAAAGAAGCCTTAGATAAACTTTTACAAATTAATAAGGGTGAATCCATATATTCAGGAAGACTTAAGTATTTTCTTGACAGTGAATCTGAAAAATTTAAAAGTCAAGGAAGAAAAACCCCCCTTTGGGTAAGAAACTTTTACTCTGATATAAATGATGATAAACTTAGCTCTGATCAAATTTATGTTCAATTATCAATCTTTATGTCATCAAAATTCAGCGCTGCTGTAAGAAAAAAAGCTTGTATTTATATGCTTAAGTATATTTCAAATAGAAATTTGAATAATTCAAATTCTTTTAAAGAGATTAATTATTTAATTTCTGCTTACAAAAAGGAAAAAAATACTGACGAATTATTTAGATTAAAGAAATATATAGAGAAGTACCCTATATTGATAGAATTATATCAATCAAAAATCGATAAAATTATACATACATTCAAACCATAGGCATATCCTCTTCTTTTAATTCAGCTATTTCTAAACCACGTAAATAGCTTAAACTTATATTTCTTATATTTGAGTTTATGAATTATAAAAAACTTTTAAAACCAATAGTCAGGAGTACACTAATTATAATGATTGGCGGGCTAATTTTTGGAATAGTTAGATTATTTCAAGGAAGTGATGATTGGGGTCTAATTATTACGCCTATTTCTTGTATAATATTCTTGTTTGTTTTTTTACCATTTTTGGAGAAGATGAACAAACACCCTAAACCATAGGCATATCCTCTTCTTTCAGTTCTGCTATTTCTAAACCACGTAAATAGGTTAAACTTATATTTATTATATTTGAGTAAACTAACTTATTATGAAGAAGATTTTATTTACACTCGCTTTACTTGTTTCTTTTGTTTCTTTTGGGCAGAAGTTTAATGGATATACTCATATTGTTGTTGAAGATATTGAGTACAAGGATGGAAGTATGGATAAATATGATTTGATTCCAAAAATTATCAAGTTTTTTAAGAAGAAGGGGTTAAATACTGCTAGACTTGATGAGGGGTATGATTTATACGAAGGTGAAGTAAATTCAGATTACCCTTGTGCAAATTTAATTCTCGCTATTTCTCATACTGTACCAACGCCGGGGTCTGCAACAGAAACAACCTTTAAGTTTTTTGATTGTAATAGTGATGAAGTAATGAAATTTTATATTAGTGCAGGTTGCGGAGTAGAATTTATATGTGATGATCCCAGTAAATTGTCATTAACGGCTAAATATGATGTAAATAAAGGAGTCGAGAAGATTTTAAAGATCATAAAATCCCGAATAGGAAAGTATAAGTTTAATCCAAGGAAAACACCAAAAGCTATAGAGCTTAGCCCTAATGATGTTGCTGCTTATAACAATAGAGGTAATTCAAAAGCTGATTTGGAAGACTACTACGGAGCTATTGCAGACTTTACTAAAGCCATAGAGCTTAACCCTAATGATGCTGCTGCTTATTACAACAGAGGTAATGCAAAAGATGATTTGGAAGACTACTACGGAGCTATTAGTGACTATTCAAAAGCCATAGAGCTTAACCCTAATGATGCTGCTGCTTATTACAACAGAGGTAATGCAAAAGATGATTTGGAAGACTACTACGGAGCTATTAGTGACTATACAAAAGCAATAGAAATTGACCCTAAGGATGTTGATGCTTATTACAACAGAGGTTATTCAAAAAATAGTTTAAAAGACTACTACGGAGCTATAGCAGACTATACAAAATCAATGGAGCTTGACCCTAATAATTCTGATATTATTTATTTCTACAGAGGTGTTTCAAAAAACAGTTTAAAAGACTACTACGGAGCTATTAGTGACTATACAAAAGCAATAGAGCTTGACCCTAATAATGCTACTGCTTATAACAATAGAGCTGCTTCGAAATATTTCGCTAATGACTTAAAAGGAGCTTGCGAAGACGCAAAGAAATCAGCAAGTTTAGGTTATGATGCTTCTAAGTTAATTCAAGATGTTTGTAACTAACTTCACAAACTGCACAACATAATGAAAAAACTACTCTTACTCTCCGCTTTATTAATATTCGCTTGTAAACACAACGAAAACACTCCTTCAAAAGAGTTAAAATTTAATCCTGATATTGAATTAATTAGTGCTAAAGCATCTTGTGGTATTTGTATGTTTGATATGGAAGGAGATAAATGTGAATTAGCGGTAGATGTTAAAGGAGATAAGTATTATGTTTCTGGGGCACACATTGATAGTTTCGGAGATGCTCACTCTGAAAATGGGTTTTGTAATGCAATATTGGATGCTGATATCCAAGGGACAATAATCAATAATCAATTCCATTTAACTTACTTTAAATCAAACTAATGAAAAAACTTTTACTTCTCTCCGCTTTATTAATCTTCGCTTGTAGCACAGACAGTGAGGGTAACCCTTGTATCTATGAGCCAACTCTAACAACACAAGCTGCTACTGATGTAACAGAGACCTCAGCTACTTTAAATGGCGTTATAAGCATCGTTTCAGATAACTGTGAAGTAGCACCTGGAGAAATGCAAGGCTTTGTATATTCAACTAATCCGTCTCCTACAAATGATGATGATGTTGAAGTTGTTTATGGAACTGATATCAGTACTTCTGTTGAGGGTCTTGAGCCAAATACTACATATTATTTTAGGGCATTTCTAACAAATACCATAGGTGAATTTTATGGAAATGAAATTGATTTTATGACTGCTGAAGCATCTTTAGTTAATTGTGATGGTAACCCAATTCCAAGTATTGTTTACGGAACACAAGAATGGACTGTTGAAAATACTTGTCATACTACCTATAGAGATGGAACACCTATACCACAGGTTACTAATGATGATGAATGGGATAGTCTTACCACAGGTGCTTGGTGTTATTATGACAACGACCCAACAAAGCCAAGGCTGTATAATTGGTATGCAATAGCAGGTATTCACGATAATGATGAAAATACCCCAAACAAAGAATTTGCACCAGAGGGTTGGCACGTACCATCAAATGCTGAGTGGACAACACTTAAAGAACATCTCAGGGCAAATGGCTATAATTATGACGGCACTACCACAGAATATAAAATAGCCAAAGCGATGTCATCCACAACAGGCTGGGTCATTCCATCCAGTTGGGAAGGAGACCAAGCAGCAGTAGGCAGAGACCAAAGCTCAAACAACAGCAGCGGTTTTAACGCCTTCCCTCAGGGTCACCGTTGGTACAGTGGTTATTTCGACAAAGAGGGTAAAAGTACGAAATTTTGGAGTTCCTCTGAGTACAATACTTATACTGCGTGGCACAGCGAACTGGCTTTTACTGTTAGTTACCTAACCAGTGGCAGCGGCAATGGTAAGCGACTCGGCTTTTCGGTGCGTTTTGTTAGGGATTAAAAATCTTTAATCCTCTTCGTTTAAATCTAAGAACAAAGGCTGTTCTATAAGTCCTTCATTTGAATATTAGTAATTTAG
>Ga0209198_1000676_pt1 | contig 29539 bp, 29 predicted proteins | sample COGITO_mtgs_1105_2_FD_184804 | JGI IMG/M metagenome (GOLD analysis project Ga0209198, IMG submission 184804) | Pelagic marine microbial communities from North Sea - COGITO_mtgs_110519 (SPAdes) (version 2) | ecosystem: Environmental > Aquatic > Marine > Epipelagic ...
CACCCATGATTAAGGCAACATGCTCTTTCTCTGTTTCTGTATCTTGAAAACCATGCATCTCAAACTCGCCCCAACGGGTGGGGAGTTTGCAAGATTCAATGAATTTAACGGCCAATACAGGCTCCTAACAATCTAAAACGACATTTAACGAATATTTAGCCAGCAATTAACCAGCATTTAACACCTGCTCAATAACACTAACCCTAGTAAATAGAAGGGCAGCTGAGAGATGGCCGGCGATTCTACCATGCTGGCAAAAATATGCGACTTAGTAAAAACCTTAACAATCGGTCATTAGTGCGGCTGAGTGTAGGTGATACGGTATATTCTGCCGCCCAGATCATCAGTGATATAAAACTGGCCCGCGGCATTTTCAATAATACTGACAGGCCGACCAACAATGCCCTTATCGCCTAAAAAGCCCGTCATAAAATCACGGCTTTCAATGCTGCCATCACTATTCCAATGCAGCGATAGTATTTTATAGCCATCCAGCTTTGAACGATTCCAAGAACCATGAAGCGCAACCAATGCTGTTTTAGAATATGCTTTAGGCAAATTGTCAGTCGATTTTATAAAGTGAATGCCTAGCGGCGCATTATGGGCGCGAAACTTAAACGAGGGTAATCGAGCAGAAGCGAGAATCTCGGGGTTTTCATCAAGAAAAGCAGGCTCACCGAATTCAGGATCTGGTACATTATCACCATGCAAATAAGGCCAGCCATAAAAGCCCTCTTTAACAATAAGATTCAGCTCATCGGGCGGAAAGTCATCACCCAGCATATCGCGGCCGTTATCGGTGGCGTAGAGCTCACCCGACCAAGGCGCCCAATCAAAGCCCACACTATTGCGTAAACCTCTGGCATAAATTTCCACATTGGAACCATTGAGCTCAGCACGCAAAATAGCGCTATAACGAGGATCATCAGGGATGCAAACATTACAAGGCGAACCTACCGTAATATACAATTTTCGATCGGCAGAGATACCAATAGTTTTCGCATTATGTGAACGATGTGGATGACCAAAAGGCAGGTCATCAATCACTGTTTCAGCCTCACCTAGCGTCACCCCATTACTATGATCATATTGAATGCGAATAACACGGTGGCGCTCGGCAACATAAAGCCAATCGCCATCAAATGCTAAACCCTGCGGATTAGCTAGCCCTTGCAGTAAAATTGTTTTGCTCTCGGCCTGACCATCATTATCAAGATCTCTTAATAGAAGCACTTCGCCACTATCAACGAGGCTCACGATAATGTCATCGGTTTGCGTGACGACAATCACTCGTGGCACATCCAGTCCATCGGCAAAGATTTCTGCAGTAAAACCCTCGGGCAAATGCAAATAGGATTGTGCGACATCCGAAGAGGTTTCTACTTGGTTAAGGCCTGTTATCGTTGTAACCATTAACCAGAAACCCGAGACACCACCAGGACTTTTAACAGCAACAACGCCGACTGACAATATAACCAGAAGCAGGAAGCTAACAGTGATTTTTTTTATCATTATGACGCCTTAGCTTTCTCTAGTTATGTATCAATATCGATTAAAGCCTATGACCATTAATAAAAATCTAAGACTTTAGGCTAGCTGGTAAAGTGAGAATATAGGCTTTAATTTCATCACGAACACGTCGATAAGGAATCATTGCCTCCTCATCCGTTGCCGCATTCGCCGCTAACTTAGGCGGATCATCAAAGCCTTTGTGCACACGCTGGGTTTTGGTTGCCAGCACTGGACAGGTCTCATCAGCATGGCCGCAAACCGTGACAATATAATCAAGACTATCCGAATCTAACTCAGCCAAGGTATTACTGGTGTGGCCAGTAATATCAATACCGATTTCAGCCATAGCCTTCACCGCAAAAGGATTTAAGCCATGTTTTTCTATTCCCGCAGAAAAGAACTCAATAGCATCACCACAAAAATGGCGACCCAAGCCTTCAGCCATTTGGCTGCGACAAGAGTTACCGGTACAAAGAAAAAGAAGCTGGGTTTTACTGCTCATAATTATTTTCCAATACTGATTATATTTAAAGTTGGATCTATTCCATCATGATCTAACAGACGTCATTATTTCGCAACAAACAATACTAGCCAATTAGCACATGCACCCGTAAAATGCTCACTCATCCTTAGGGGTGGCTCTGATGATTGAGCCTGAGATGCCATGAAGTGTTTTACTTTGGCGAACCCTTGAACCTGATCCGGTTAGTACCGGCGTAGGAATAGGAGTTTTTATTAGAGCTATCTGACGGTCGCTCTACCTTTCCCTCGTTCCACTACCGGGTTTTCATATTTTTGGAGACTCGAATGTTTTTAACAGCATTTTCACACCGTACAAAAAAATCCTTTCTCACCACTTTCGTGCATTGCAGTATAAGTGCTACAGTACTGCTTGCTTCGGCTGTCTCGGCAAATAATGTAATGGAAGAAGTAACTGTATCAGCCGACTTTCGTAAAGCTTCGCTTAACAGCTTATCAAGCAGTATTTCAGTTATTGATGATACGACAATTCAAAAGCGTGAAGCTCAGCACCTTGAGCAAATCTTAGCACTCATTCCTAATATTAATTATGCTTCTGGTGCCTCACGTGGCCGCTATTTTCAAATTCGCGGAATCGGTGAACGCAGCCAATTTGTAGCCCCCCTTAATCCTTCTGTAGGTACCTTTGTCGACGGCATAGACTTTACTGGATTTGCAGCCGCTGCCACTTTGCTTGATACCAAACAAGTTGAAGTTCTTAGAGGCTCGCAAGGTACTCGTTTCGGTGCGAACGCCTTAGCTGGCGCGATTAATATTATCAGCCATGCTCCAGGTGATGAGGATAACAACTATATTAAAGCGCATAGCGAAAGTTATGACGGAAGTGGTTTGCAAGCTGCCAAGGGTGGCGAGGTCAGAGACTCATTGCTTTACCGAATCGCTATCGGACAAACAAAATCTGATGGATTTATTGATAATAAAGCATTAGGACGCGACGACACTAATAACATTGATGAATTGAGTTCTCGCGTAAAATTACGCTGGCTAGCCAGTGACGATTTAACTATTGACATGACTGCACTATATCTCGACATTGACAATGGCTACGATGCTTTTTCTTTGGATGCCAATCGAAATACCTTATCAAATCAACCCGGTCATGATCGTCAAGAAAGCAAAGCTCTTTCTGGATCCATCTACTGGGATTTATCAACAGCTCTTGACTGGCAGGTGTTGTTATCATCAAGCCAAACGGATGCTGAGTATGGTTTCGATGAAGACTGGACTTACACAAGCTTTCAGCCGGGGTACCAAGCTTTCGATAATTATTTTCGAGAGATAGACCGAGACAGTATTGATATGCGCTGGTTATCTGATACTGATGGTAAAATAGCAAATAGTGAATGGGTAATGGGCATTTATCATCAGCAATCAACCATTAATCTGATCCGCGACTACACCTATGAAAGTTTATTTAACAGTGATTACGGTACAGAAACCTCTTCAATCTACGCCGAATTACAAACACCTGTTAATGATCGACTACAAATCATCTCTGGCGTCCGTTATGAAAACTGGCGATCAGATTATCATGACAGTAATGCTATAAAAGGAAATAACGATGAAAACCTAATCGGCGGTAAAATAGCACTCGAATTAAGTACCGGTCGAAACAATTTAGTTTATGCCAGCCTTACCCGTGGATACAAAGCTGGCGGCTTTAATTCAGAAGAAAATCTTCCCAATGAATCCTTGAGGAAATTTGATACTGAGTATCAGTGGAACTATGAATTAGGCAGTAAATTCACCTCGCTAAATAATACGCTGATACAGCGCATCAATATCTTTTACACGGACCGAAAAGATTTACAACTAAAGTCTTCTTCATCAGAGGATAATGGTAGTGGCGGCGTCAGCTGGATTGATTATACTGATAATGCTGGCGAGGGGTTTAGTTATGGCATCGAGTGGGAAGCGACATGGCAAGCGACATCGGCACTTGAAATTATTGCCAGCCTTGGCGTATTAAAAACTGAAATCACTGAACACCAGCAAGATGATCCAGGTAGTTTTAACTTAGAAAATCGCGCCGCTGCTCATGCTCCTGACTACTCGTTTTCTACAGCTGTCAATTACAGCTTTAACGATCAACTTTCGCTGCAAGTCCAAATCGAAGGAAAAGATGATTATTATTACTCGGATTCTCATAATTTTAAATCAGATAGTTATAACTTGCTTAACGCACGTTTAAGCTACCAAGGCACGGATCTACAAATTTCGCTTTATGGTAAAAACTTGACCAATGAAGACTATGGTACACGAGGTTTCGCTGGCTGGGATGCAGATCCTCGGAGCGGAGCGGGCTTTGATGAGACGACCTTCGAACAATTAGCCGCTCCAAGAGTAATTGGCGTTTCAGTGAAAAAAACATTTTAATTATGACAAATCATTATTGAAGGCATTAATCATGGAAGTCACCATTGACATCAGCATGTATCCTAACCGCGAGAATTTTATTCCGCCCATAAAGGGTTTTATCGAAAAAATTAATGTCTTCGATAATTTAAAAATAACCACATTCCCGACCAGCACAGTGGTTCAAGGCGAATTCAATTATGCCATGCAAGCCGTGCAAAAAACTATTGCCGCCTGTTATGAAGAATATGATATGGCAGTCTATGTCGCTAAAATCATACCGGGCTATGAAGCCCTTGAGAATTAGCGATTAAACTATGACATTAACTAATATCTGGCAAGAACTCAGCGTTTACTCAATACCTGAAATCATTGCCGTACTGGCCTCTATAACCTATGTGATATTAGCGTCACGAGAGCATCGTGGCTGCTGGCCAGCAGGCATACTAGGCTCCAGTATTTATGTCATAGTCTTCTTTCAATACAAACTCTACATGGATTCTGCTTTAAATATATTCTATGTGGTGATGGCCGTTTATGGCTGGTTAATGTGGAAAACCCGCCAACCCAAAGTAGGCTTTGTCGCGGCTACAACCGAAAGAAAAACTAACATCAAAAAATGGGATAGCATTAAACATATAAATGCTATCGCTGTAATCATTTTACTATCGGCCCTGTCAGGGTTTTATCTAGACAATTATACCGATGCCGCCTACCCCTACTTCGACTCGCTAACTACTTGGTCAAGTTTTTTAGCTACATGGATGGTGGTTAATAAAATTCTTGAAACATGGCTTTACTGGATAGTTATCGACGCCGCATCCATTTATCTTTACATCAATAAAGAATTATATTTTACTGCGCTATTATTCGGGATTTTCGTTATCATAGCGACATATGGCTATCTTCATTGGAAGAAGCTATACCAAAATAACGCCCAAGAAACACTTATAGCGAATCACTGAATTCATGCTGAGTAATCATTCGAGCGCCGAACATTATTTGAATCAATGGCCGCAATGGGAGTTAGACCTCACTGACACGCCGACGGTCGAAAAAAAATTGCATGGCAGCATCAACAACCAAAGCTATTTAATTACTAGCAATAATCGCTATTGGATAATGCGAATCCATCATCACAACCCTCTTTACTCGGCCAACCGTCAACAGGAACATAGAACACAATACGCCGTACATCAATTAAATGCTGCACCTAGAATAGTTTATCAACACCCAACAGGTGATTATCGGATAAGTGAATATATTGAAGGACGCACTTTAAATGAGCTAGCAGCTATAACAGAAACTCAAGCTGAATTACTTTGTCACACCCTTAAACGTCTGCATAAAATTCAAATAAACATACCTGACTTTAGCTATTCAGACTGCATAGAAAAATACTGGGAAGCCATTAATAGCAAAGTGCTAATCACTAATAAAAATGCAATTGATGAATATAAAAATATGCTGTCTAAGTGTAAAGATTTTCAGCACCGCTATGGCCAGCAACGCGTACTCTGCCATAATGATTTAAACAGCAATAACATTCTTCTCACCGACGCGCCAAGAGGAGCAGAATCTCGATTTATCTTTATTGACTGGGAGTTTTCTGGAGGCGGCATAGCCAGTATGGATTTCGCTGATCTAGCCACCGAAGTGAATATTGATATTCATCGAATGTCAGCATTATCAGAAATTACAGTCGAAGAACTCTTTATCGCTCAAGAGATATACCGTTATACTTGTAAAATATACAATCATGCCAGTGAATTAAATAATCTCACACGGTAAAACCATCGCCGAGCATCAGACTCCCATGACAGAATTTAGCTCACAAGAATACCTGCGCTATACACGGCATATTCAGCTATCAAGCATCGGTGTTAACGGGCAATGTAAACTTAAAAACGCCCATGTTCTAATTGTTGGCTGTGGTGGCTTAGGTGCCCCGGTGAGTTTGTATTTAGCGGCTGCAGGCGTTGGTCGCATCACATTAATTGATGGCGATGTCGTCGAGTTAAGTAATTTACAACGTCAAATTACATTTTCTGAAAACGATATTGGCAAAAGCAAAGCAGAATGTACTCAGCAACGATTACAATCATTAAATAGCGATATTCTTGTTACCGCTATTAACCAGCCACTTTCGACAGGCAATGCTGAAGCCTTAATTAAAGCGGCTGACCTTGTACTTGATTGCACCGATAACTTTGCCACTCGTTATTTAATTAATGACTTATGTAAGCTCAATAACACTGCATGGATCTATGCCAGCGTGTATCAATCGAGTGGTCAGTGCGCGCTATTCACACCCAACCAAAGTTGCTTCCGCTGTTTATTTCCCAGCCCACCTCAAGACGCACTCGATTGTAATTCTGCCGGCGTACTTGGTGTACTCCCCGGACTGCTAGGCACACTTCAAGCTACTGAAGCCTTAAAAATATTAGCGGGCACAGCTTCAGCCATTAGCAATACTTTATTGATGGTTGAAACAGACGAGATGCACTTTCAAAAAATTGCATTACAACAAGATAAAAATTGCTCTTGCTGCAATAAAAAGTCTTTTACCTTTAACCCTTTATCTACTCATTATCAAATGCAATGCGCAGCCGAAGATTCGCCTATGCATAGTATTGCGGCGGCTGACTTTAAAGAATGGAGTAAGCGAGATGACGTATTATTGATAGATGTAAGAGATAAGATTGAAAATGACGCATTTAATTTAGGTGGAGAACATATACCACTTCATAGTCTATCATCGAGCATCCCAGCATCGTTAGCATCAACGGCAACGTTCGATAAAAAGAAAACGATTATTCTTTATTGCCAGTCAGGTGTTCGAAGCCAACAAGCCTGCCAATTATTACGCGACCAAAATATCAATGCTTTTTCTGTCGTCGGCGGCATTGCACAAATTATTCGTTATTAAATATTTAGTCTCTAAGCTCATCTTTAGTGTCTTTTTTAATCTTTAGTATCTTTTTTAATCTTTAGTGTCTTTTTTAATCTTTAGTATCTTTTTTAAAGAACCCCTCCATAAAAAAAGCCAGACTGTTATTCACAGCCTGACTCATTGAAGCAATAAGAATATAAAGTTAACTAACAAAAACTAAAAACTATAAAACAGCCCTAAAGAAACAACAGGGTACACATCAAAATCATTAGCATCATCCTGCAACTCTTGCTCTTCGCGCTCAACCTCATCTAACAATAATGAGTTATCCGATAATGTGCCGCCCACTGTTTGCAAATTAACGGTTGGCTCACCCTGAAAAACAACACCTAAATCAAAAACAAAACTGAAACCATCAGTAATCGATCGTCCCCAGCCTAAGCCTAAATAGGGCGCATAAGAATCAAAACTGATATCACCCTCTAAGCGCCCTACTTCAGCACTTGTAAAAACCGTATCACCAACTTCAAGCGTTAATCCAGAAATATCACTTTGCGCAAAAATCTCATTGTCATTAATTAAGGCACCGGTGGTCAGACGAAAGCCTCCGCCAAACACATGCCAATCAATTAATAGACTTGTTGATTCAAATTCAAAATCGTAATCATAATTAACGCCATCCGTTTCACCATCAAAACTTTGAGATGCCGTGTTATAGCTAAGCTTTAAGTTAACGTTCTCACTTAGTGATTGCGATAACGCAACTTGATAACCAAGAGTACTTCCACCTACACCTACCGCGGTGCCAGCATAACTATTAGATGACATAAGCACAGACACCGTATAAAAGAATGCCGATATACTCAGCAGCTTTATAACTCGTCGTGCTATTTTGTTAAACTTATCCTTCGACATAACTCAAACTCCGCCTGTTAATAAACCCATTAATAATTACATGTAAATGCCATGCAGCCCTCATATAGCTCTTTTATGTTTATATAAAGAGATAAGGTATTTATTAGGTATAGCGGATGAGATAAAAAGCAGGAATTGAGAAAGATACTGTTGTGCGGAGGATCACAGTTTTGTTGTGAGCTTAGTCCAAACTTTACACCCCAACTTAATCCAAAACCCAATCTAACGAATAAATTATAACGCGAAAAAAATTGCAGCTTAATTTATTCGTTAGGTTTTGGAATAAAAATACAGAGATGCAAGATTAATTAATGATGATGACCGCCGAGCCCATGTGCATGGCCATGAGAAACCTCTTCTGGCGTTGCAGCTCTTACATCAAGAATGGCAACCGAAAAATTTAAATCCATGCCCGCTAAAGGATGATTGGTATCAATATCGACATTAAACTTACCGACCTTAGTAATAGTCGCATCTCTCGGGCCTTCAGCTGTATTCACTTTCACTGACTGACCCACTTTGAACTTTCTAGACTTAGTCGTTAAGTGCTTAATAGGTACACGCATGGCTTCAGCCTCAACACGCTCGCCATAAGCTTGAGCGGCGGTTAAATCGACTTCTAGCTTGTCGCCAATTTCTGAGCCAACTAAAGCCAACTCTAAATCGGGTAGTATATTGCCATGTCCATGAAGGTAAGCCATTGGATCATCATCCGCCGATCTTTCGACTTCAGTGCCTGCACTGTCTTTTAATATATAACTAAAAGTGACCACTAAATCTTTTTCTATTTTCATAATTTTCCCAATGGTAAAAGCTACTTACTTTTAATTGTTAAACCGCAGCGTTATTTTTATCGGCTAACAAAATTAATTACATGGCCATGGCTAATAGGTATAACACCGCACCGGCCAATACGCCGGCAACAATATCATCGATCATAATGCCTAAGCCGCCATGGACATACTTATCCAAATAACTAATAGGCCAAGGTTTTAAAATATCAAACAAGCGAAATAATATAAACCCTATCACTAGCCACAACCAGCCCGCCGGTGCAAACAGCATAGTTATCCAAAAGCCAACAAACTCATCCCAGACAATAGCGCCATGATCATGTGAACCTAAATCACTTGCCGTCTTGCCGCAAAAATAAATCCCGATAACACTCGCCACTATAATAATCACGCATTGTATAAGTAGTAACTGCTCCGCCATCAATAACCATAATGGTATAGCCGCTAAGGTGCCAAAGGTACCCGGCGCAAAACCTGTTAGCCCACTGCCCAAACCTAAACCAAAGAAATGCGCTGGATGTGAAATTAAAAATGCCAACGTTGGTTCTTTTTTAGTATTCGTATTACTCACTTCGTCACCTTTTCTTAAAAATGTGTATAGCCTTTTAGGCTTTGGCTATCCCAGCCTGCACCAAAAACACTTACGCTGTCTGCCTCAGCCTTATCTTCCTTTAGATTCTCAGTCACAGTACCAATCTTAGTACAGGGCAATGCAAGCGCTAACGATAAAGATTCAATAGTTGATGACTGATCAGTAGGCGCAGTAAAGAGGAGTTCGTATTCATCACCACCACTTAGCACCCACTGCTGAACAATCTGACGATTAAGGTTAGTTTCTAGGCCGCTATGGATAGGCAGAGCGTCACCATCAATAATTATTTTTACTTGGCTTTGCATGGCAATATGATTTGCATCAGCCATTAGGCCATCTGAAATATCAATGGCTGCTGAAGCAATTCCAACAAGCCCTTGGCCTAGCGCCAATCGTGGCTCAGGCATATAAAAAGATGCTAGCAATTCAGACTTAGATTCTTTATTGCATATCCATGGCATTGAATTCTTTGATGGCATCAGCAATTGCAATGCTGCAGCCCCTTTACCTAAAGAACCACTCACCCAAACATCGTCACCCACTTGCGCACCATTACGACGTAAACATAAACCCGAACGCGTTTGAGTCTCGCCCATTACGGTTAAAGAGATCACCAAGCCATGATCAATTCTTGTGGTATCACCGCCTATTAGGGCCACATTATATTGCTGACATATTTGCGCGAGACGCTGTGAGAAGGCTGCCAACCAATCCGTATCGATGTGTGGCAATGATAAAGCCATTGTCATCCACCGCGGCGTAGCTCCCATAGCAGCAAAGTCACTTAAGTTAACACCCATTGCACGACTAGCCACATGCTTGGCTAAAAATTCAGGAGGAAAATGCACGCCTTCTATTAGCGTGTCGGTAGCAACTACTAGAGGATTTTTATGCGCGGCAACCACTGCGGCATCGTCACCAATACCCACTAAGGTGCCTGCATGAGAGGGCCCTGCCGACGTCTCTGTAAAAGAGAAGTAACGCTTAATAATGTCAAACTCGGATAAAGATGTCATGGTTGACTCAACGATTAGCAGCTATCAGTAAGCGACAATTAATTAACCATCAAAATAAAAGACACTATTGCTGGGCAGCAACTTCAAGTGCGCGCACTTCTGTCGCGACCTTATCTAACAAGCCATTGACAAATTTATGACTGTCTTCGGGGCCAAATTTCTTGGCGAGATTAACTGCCTCATTAATAGAGACTTTATAAGGCACATCAATTCTATTTTTTAATTCATAAACACTAATGCGTAATAACGAATGCGTAATGGGATCACATTCATCCAGCGCTCTATCATCAGCATAAGGAGACAGCAATTCATCTAAGGCCTTTGAGGTGCGTTGCACGCCCGATAAAAGCTCCATAAAATATTCGAGATCGGTGCCTTTCATATTAAAATCAACACGGAACTGCGCAGCAATTTCATTTGCCTGCGCACCGGTTACATGCCATTGATACAAACCCTGCATAGCAAAGTGACGCGCTTTATGACGTTCGCTAGCGACTGCACGACGTTTAATTTGATCTGGAGAAGGTTTTGCCATTACGATAAACGCTCTAATAAGTCAGCCATTTCTAATGCCGCTAATGCTGCTTCACGACCTTTATTCGCTTCGCCTTCTTCGGCACGCGCTAACGCTTGATCAACATTGTTAACTGTTAATACACCAAAACCAATCGGCAAATCATATTCCAAACTCACATCTGCAATGCCACGTGCACATTCACCAGCAACAAAATCAAAGTGCGGTGTATCGCCTTTAATAATAACACCCAATGTCACAATCGCTTTATGCTGACCTAAGTTAGCTACACGCTTAGTCGCCAATGGCACTTCATAAGAACCTGGCACATAAATAATATCAATTAAGCTGTCGTCTATACCGCTTTCATTAATAGCGGCCAATGCACCTTGTAATAGCTTATCGGCAATAAAAGCATGCCAGCGACCAACAACAACCGCAACACGGTATGACTGATTACGGCAAACACCACCAATAACATTCAGGCCATCAATTTTTTTTTGTAGCTCCGCTGAACGCTGATACTCAGCTGAACGGGGATCTTGTGCTTCTGTCTTCATAGTTATTTTTTAACCGTCTTTGTTATGAATCGCAAGATACGTATTCAACCACTTCTAAATCAAAACCAGAAATACCACTGTAATGTTTATCTGGCCCCATTAAACGTATTTTTTGCACGCCTAGCTGACGCAATATCTGCGAACCCACACCTATCGTTAATGAATCGCTACCTTTAGTCACTAACACTGCAGGCTTAGCGCGACGGCCCAAAGCAATTTGTGCATCACCTAACCAATCAATCGAGGTGTTATGTGTCGCCAATAAAACAAGCACACCACAGCCTTCTTTTTCTATGGCGGCCAAACAGCGCTGAATATTCCAATCAGGCTTATCGCTCAATTGCGCACCTAACATATCTCTTACTGCTGAACCTGTATGTACGCGGACTAAAGTAGGATCATCAGCCTTAGGTGAGCCCTTAACTAAAGCTAAATGCGTTTCACCATCGGTGCTATCTTGAAATACATTAATAGTGAACGGACCGTGATCGGTATTGATTTCACCTTGCTCTAATAAATTCACTGTTTTCTCATGCAGTAAACGGTAATGAATTAGATCAGCGATAGTCCCTATCTTTAAGTCATGCTTTTCTGCAAACAAATCAAGATCTTCTCGACGTGCCATATTGCCATCGTCATTAATAATTTCGACAATCACTGCAGACTCATCAAAGCCGGCTAATCGTGCTAAATCACAACTCGCTTCAGTATGCCCTGCTCTAACCAGCACACCACCTCGTTGCGCCATTAATGGAAAAATATGCCCCGGCTGCACAATGTCGGCTGGCACAGCACTTTTACTGGCGGCGGCAGCGACAGTGCAGGCGCGATCGGCGGCACTTATACCTGTGGTCACACCCTTTGCTGCCTCTATCGATAAAGTAAAGTTAGTGCTATAGGCCGCGCGATTTTCATCGACCATTAACGGCAAATCTAATTGCTCACAACGCTGCTTACTCATGGGCATGCAAATTAAGCCGCGGCCTTCTCGTGCCATAAAGTTAATCGCTTCTGGCGTTATGCATTGCGCCGCAATAACTAAATCGCCTTCATTTTCGCGATCTTCATCGTCCATTAGAATAACCATTTTGCCCAATCGAATATCGGCAATAAGCTCTTCTGTTGTATTTAATTTTCTTAATTTTTTCATAAGGTATTGATCACTTTAATCGTTAACACTTATTCGCTTTGATAAGCAGACATACGCTCAAGATATCGCGCAATAACATCCACCTCTAAATTAACGCGACTGCCGACTTGGTAATCACCAAATAGCGTCTCATCAAAAGTATGAGGAATAATATTTAATTCAAACACTGCGCCACTCACTGCGTTCACCGTTAAGCTAGTGCCGTCCACACAAATAGAGCCTTTTTGCGCAATATATTTTGCAAAAGGTTCAGGCGATCGAATAGCAAAACGCCATGAACGACCATCTTCATAACGCTCAACAATTTCACCCACACCATCAACATGACCACTCACTAAATGCCCACCTAAAAAAGAACTAGGCGTTAATGATTTTTCTAAATTAACAGCACTGCCTTCTTGTAAATCACCCAAGGTCGTATGCGTTAATGTCTCTATCGATACATCAACCCAAAAACCTTTTTCTACAAATTCAACCGCTGTTAAACACACACCATTAATCGCTATACTGGCACCGAGCTCAACGTTATCTAAAGGGAGATCAGCAGAATTAATGAGTAAGCGTTTATCACCGCCTACGTCTTCAATTTTTTTAATACTGCCTTTCGCTTGTATTAATCCTGTAAACATTTATTTATCTCAACCCTTTATCTGAACTTTTATCTGAATTCTTATCTGAATTATTTATATGACAAGTCAACAGCCAATCTGGGCCAACTGCCATTGTATCGGTAATCGTTAAATCCATTACTTCAGACATATTTTCAAAAGGCATGCTGAATGCGGGCATCGCATTGCCACCCATCAACTTAGGTGCAACAAATAATTTCAATTCATCGACTAAGTGCTGCTGAACAAACTGCCCTGCCAATGTTGGACCAGCCTCAATCATGACATGATTCATTTCATGCGAAGCAAGATACGAGAGCAGTGCATGTAAATTAACAGCCGAAAGATCTTCACCGTCCTCTGAGAATGTAATCACTTTTACACCACGCGCTTCTAACGACTGCACTCGGTCAGCCGGAGCCGTATTGACGCAAGCAATATATACATCACGCGTCGCTAACATTTCAGCGCTCACAACTTTGGCACTTAACGGTGTTTTTAATTGTGAATCCACAATCACTAATGCTGGCTGCCTTTCGACAGGCGCACCTAAATTTTGTTCACGTACATTAAGACTGGGATCATCATGAATAACTGTACCAACGCCGGTAACAATCGCACAGCTACTCGCACGTAATTGCTGCACCTGTTGACGCGCTGGAGGCGCTGTAATCCACTGGCTTTCACCAGAGGCCATAGCCGACCGACCATCTAAACTCATTGCCATTTTACAGCTCACAAAAGGCAACTGCTTTTGCATACGTTTAATAAATCCGCGGTTAAGTACTGCCGCCTGCTCTGCCATTAATCCATTACTAACGTCTAAACCAGCGGCACGCAATAAAGCATTACCCTGACCAGAAACCTTAGGATTGGGATCTTCCATAGCTGAGACAACACGCACTATGCCGGCCGTTTGCAATGCATTAGTGCAAGCACCGGTTTTTCCGGTAAAGCTGCAAGGCTCTAAACTAATATAAGCCGTTGCCCCTTTTGCTTCATCGCCGGCATCAGCAATCGCATTCACTTCCGCATGCGCATCACCAGCCCTTACATGCCAACCGCGACCAACAATTTTTTCATTTTTTACGAGCACACAGCCAACACAGGGATTAGGTGTCGCCGTATAAAGGCCACGACCTGCTAACTGAATTGCTTCAGCCATAAACTGACTATCAGCAATAGAATATATCGATTTAATCGACACTGGTTTCCGCACTTTTTTCTGATCTGCCTTCCGCAGATAACTTATCAATCTCTTCACGAAATTCATTCAGATCTTGAAAGCTACGATACACCGAAGCAAAACGAACATAAGCGACGTGATCGAGCTGGCGAAGATGCAACATAACAGCTTCACCAACGCGAATAGCACTCACTTCTCGCTCACCGGTAGCCATTAACTCATGCTTAATATGACTAACCGCCGCTTCAATTTGCTCAACACTCACTGGACGTTTTTCTAACGCACGTAAAATGCCGCCACGCAATTTGCTTTCATCAAAAGGCTGGCGCACATCATTTTGTTTAATAATTTTAGGCAATAATAGCTCAGCCGTTTCATAAGTCGTATAACGCTCAGTACACGTTTGGCACTCACGACGACGACGAATTTGCTCACCCTCGGCAACTAGCCGAGAGTCAATCACTTTAGTATCTTCTTCTGAACAAAAGGGACAGCGCATACTTAATTAACTCGTCTTGATTCGGCTAAGCTCTCACTATTAATTGACAAAAAATCAATTAGCATAAACAGGAAAGCGTTTACACAATTCAGAAACTTGACCGCGGACACGATCAATCACTGCTTGATCATTCACATCAGCTAAAATGTCACACATCCAATGCGTTAGCTGAATCACTTCTTCTTCTTTAAAACCGCGTGTCGTAATGGCTGGCGTACCAACACGTAGACCACTGGTTACAAAAGGTGAACGTGGATCATTAGGTACCGCATTTTTATTCACAGTAATGTGAGCCGCACCTAATGCCGCATCGGCATCAGTACCGGTGTACTCTTTACCAATTAAATCAACCAACATTAAATGGTTATGCGTACCGCCAGAAACAATTTTAATGCCTCTTTCAATAAAGGTATTCGCCATGGCTTTTGCATTAGCAACTACTTGCTGCTGATACATTTTAAAATCATCTTCCATCGCTTCTTTAAAGCTAACGGCTTTTGCTGCAATCACATGCATTAATGGGCCACCTTGACCACCAGGGAAAACCGCAGAGTTAAATTTCTTCTCCAACGCAGGATTAGCCTTCGCTAAAATAATACCGCCACGTGGGCCGCGTAATGTCTTATGGGTTGTTGACGTTACAACATCAGCATAAGGAACAGGGCTAGGATAAACACCTGCAGCAACTAAACCAGCAACGTGAGCCATATCAACCAATAAATAAGCATCAACCTTATCTGCGATTTCCCGGAAGCGTGCCCAATCAACAATACCTGAATAGGCAGAAAAACCAGCCACAATCATTTTAGGCTTATGCTCTAATGCTAAGGCTTCAACTTGCTCGTAATCAATTTCACCCGTTTCAGCATTCAAACCATACTGAACCGCGTTATAAACTTTGCCTGAAAAGTTTGGCTTAGCACCATGCGTTAAGTGACCACCAGCATCCAAGCTCATACCTAACACGGTATCGCCGGCACTTAATAATGCTAAATAAACCGCACTGTTCGCTTGCGAGCCAGAATGCGGCTGCACATTGGCGTAATCGGCACCAAATAATTTTTTAGCGCGCTCAACGGCTAAATCTTCCGCCAAATCAACAAACTCACAACCACCGTAATAGCGCTTGCCCGAATAACCCTCGGCGTATTTATTGGTTAGCTTAGTACCCTGCGCTTCCATAACTCGAGGGCTACAATAATTTTCTGAGGCTATTAGCTCAATATGATCTTCTTGGCGCTGCTCTTCTGAAGCAATCGCTGCTTGTAATTCGTCGTCAAAACCTGCCACTGTCATGCTTTTATCAAACATTAAACCACTCCAAAACTTAAAATAAGAAATAAACTAACGCCTATACCAATACGTAGCACGGAAGGCTTGGCCCACTGAATAGAGGCAATAATAGACAAAACACCCTAAATTTGAGCACCAAAGCCATAATCGTCTACTTTTTAGACAGCTCAACGCTATTTCGGACAGAGCGCCTGCCTTTTATTCAGCTCACCTACTCGCTATGTCGCTTATTCAACCCATATAAAAACGACGAAAAGGCTGCTACGAAAGGAGCGCGTATTCTACATGAATAGGTGCCTTATATGCACTGATAACAAGTTACAGTGATCCCTTTGTTAGGCATTTTTAACACGCTTTTCTGAGTCTAAAAACAGAATTCGCACACGCCCTATAAAACACTCAACTTATTGAATTTAATAATTTTTTTCTGCCACACCGACCATAACAGCACTCACTTTTTAGCAAACACTCCGGTATACTAGCGCGACAGTGTTGAATCGTTGATTAGCCTTAGCTATATTTATCAATTAATTCCCCACATTTTAACAATTGAGCGGCCCCATTAAGGCCGAATATCATAGTCAACTTGGAAATTATCCATGGCCCAATACGTTTTCACCATGAACCGCGTCGGCAAAATCGTACCGCCCAAACGCGAAATCCTCAAAGATATCTCATTATCCTTTTTCCCTGGCGCCAAAATCGGCGTGCTAGGCCTTAATGGCTCGGGCAAATCGAGCCTACTTAAAATCATGGCCGGTCTCGATCCTGATTACCTAGGCGAGGCGCGACCACAGCCAGACTTGAATATTGGCTATTTACCGCAGGAACCCAAACTCGATGAGAGTAAGGATGTTCGTGGCAATGTTGAAGACGGCTTAGGTGAAATTGCCGAAGCACAGCAGAAGCTCGACGCCATCTATAATGCTTACGCCGAACCCGATGCTGACTTTGACGCACTCTCAAAAGAACAGCAGCGCTTAGAAAACCTCTTACAAGCGGGTGACGCACATAATCTCGATCATAAACTCGAAGTGGCCGCCGATGCACTTCGCCTACCACCTTGGGATGCCGATGTCAGTAAACTCTCTGGCGGTGAACGCCGCCGAGTTGCCTTATGCCGATTATTGCTTTCGAATCCCGATATGTTATTGCTGGATGAGCCAACTAACCATTTAGATGCAGAAAGCGTTCATTGGTTAGAACAATTTTTAGAAGACTATGCCGGCACTGTGGTTGCCATTACGCATGATCGCTATTTTTTAGATAATGCCGCCGGTTGGATTTTAGAATTAGATCGCGGTCGAGGTATTCCTTACGAGGGCAACTACACCAATTGGTTAGAGCAAAAAGAAGAGCGACTAGCGAGAGAAGACAAGCAGGAAGCCTCGCGCCAAAAAACGATAAAAGCTGAACTTGAATGGGTTCGCTCTAACGCTAAAGGTCGTCATGCTAAAAGCAAAGCCCGACTACAACGCTTTGACGAATTAAGTTCGCAAGAATTTCAAAGCCGCAGCGAAACCAATGAAATTTATATTCCGCCCGGCCAAAGACTCGGCGACTCAGTGATTGAATTAAAGAACGTCACAAAATCCTACGGTGACCGCACGCTAATTAACGACTTAAGTTTATCGATTCCTAAAGGCGCTATCGTCGGCATTATTGGTGGTAACGGCGCGGGTAAGTCAACATTATTTAGAATGATTACTGGTGAAGAGCAACCAGATAGCGGCGAAATAAAAATTGGCGAAACCGTTGATATTGCTTATGTAGAACAGCTACGTGATGAAATGCAAGATGACGTGAGCGTTTGGCAATCAGTCTCTAATGGCAATGAATTAATTCAAATTGGCGGCTATGAAGTGTCTTCTCGCGCTTACATTGGTCGCTTTAACTTTAAAGGCACAGACCAGCAGAAAAAAGTGGGTGAGTTATCGGGTGGTGAACGCGGCCGATTACAACTTGCCACCACACTTAAACAAGGCGGCAACGTTTTGTTATTAGATGAACCATCAAATGATCTAGACGTGGAAACCTTACGAGCGCTAGAAGAAGCCTTACTAGACTTTCCGGGTTGCGCAATGATTATTTCGCATGACCGCTGGTTCTTGGATCGTGTTGCCACACATATACTAGCGTATGAAGGCGACTCTGAAGCAGTATTCTTTGAAGGTAACTACACGGAATACCATGCTGATTTTATTGCTAGAAAAGGCAGCAACGCATCACCTAAACGTATGCGCTACAAAAAACTACAGTAAAATTTATTAGAAGACGTACCGCTTATAATAATGCGAGTGCGTCTTCCAATTTATTGACACCGGTTACTTCCATGCCCGGAATTTTCTTTTTAGGCATATTCGCCTTAGGCACAATCGCTTTTTTAAATCCATGCTTAGCCGCTTCTTGAATGCGCTCTTGACCACTTGGCACAGGACGAATTTCGCCAGACAAACCCACCTCACCAAACACCACTAAATCACGAGGCAAGCAGCGATCACGAAAGCTCGATACCACAGCTAATAACAATGCTAAATCCACACCGGTCTCTAACACTTTAACACCGCCAACTGCATTAACGAATACATCCGAGCCGCCCACGGCAAGACCACCATGACGATGTAATACCGCTAACAACATCGATAAACGGTTTTGATCTAGGCCTACCGCTACTCGGCGCGGATTATTTAATTGTGTATCGTCGACCAGCGCTTGGATCTCAACCAGTAACGGGCGAGTCCCTTCCCATAACACCATCACCACACTGCCTGGGGCATCTTCTTCGGCGCGACTTAAGAATATCGCCGAAGGATTTTTAACTTCCTTTAAACCTTGCTCGGTCATCGCAAAAACGCCAAGTTCATTCACCGCGCCAAAGCGATTTTTTTGACCTCTTAAAGTGCGGTAGCGACTATCGGATGAACCTTCCAGCAAAATAGAGCAATCAATCATATGCTCTAACACTTTAGGTCCAGCCAAACTGCCATCTTTTGTAACATGGCCTACCAAGAAAACAATGGTATTAGACTGCTTAGCATAACGGGTTAAGTAAGCGGCGCATTCGCGCACTTGTGATACGCCACCCGGCGCAGACTGCAAATCACTGGTATGCATCACTTGAATGGAGTCAACCACTATGACTCGTGGTTGTATTTTTTGAGCAATGGCAATAATGGATTCGATATTGGTTTCCGAAGCCATTTGCAGTTTATCGGCCGGCAAACCTAAACGATTTGCACGCATAGCCACTTGTTGCAGTGATTCTTCGCCGGTCACATACAGGGCCGTTTGCTTTTTCGCCAGCTCGCACATTACTTGTAACAAGACCGTACTTTTACCCGCCCCTGGGTTACCGCCAATTAACACCGCCGAGCCAGCCACTAGGCCGCCGCCCAGTACACGATCAAATTCAGCCAAGCCCGTGCTTTGTCTAGGCAAGCTACTGAGATCAATGGATGATAACGTCTGAACTTCACTGGCCGTACCGGAATAGCCTACCAAACGCTCACCGCGCTGAGTTGCCGTGCTTAAACGGATTTCCGACAAGGTATTCCACACACCACAATCGGTGCACTGCCCTTGCCATTTAGTGTATTCAGAGCCGCAGTCGGTGCAAACGAAGGCTGATTTGGCTTTTGCCATAAAAAAACTATCCTTTAATGAGACCGCCAGTTTATCAGCACTATCGACTTTAACAGAGAATAATTTTAACTATCTCGCGGTATATTTCAAAAGAGTTCAGTAGCGATTGTTACGTCAAAGCCCTACAATAGTCGACCGAATTACCAGCAATTTTTTGTAGCGCCATCTTAACTGAATCAATTATGAGCGAATCCCTTATCCCAGAGCGCCCCGTCATCGTTTCGCCATCACTGGCTGCATCGATTGGTCTCGAAGAGGCGATTTTACTCCAGCATCTTGAAGCGGTATTAGCCCTAGGCATGGGTGAAACGCGTGATGGCTATCACTGGACAACAACCCAACTCTGCACATTGAATCAGCAACTGCCCTTCTGGACGACCGCTGCACTGCGACGTATTCTGAACAACTTAGTTGACTTAGGTATGGTGTTAGTCAAAGCCATGCCCAAAGATGAAAATCAAACACTCGAATTAACCATTAACCAGCAAGTGCGTTATCAGAATCAGCCAGCCAGCCAAGTCACTCAAACAACCTCTCTTGGCGCCCAACGTATTGCTGCCAACTGGCGTCCCGATCGCGCCATTCTTGACCAGCTAAACCAACAAGGCATTGACCTTAAATTTGTTGAAGCCAATATTGATGAATTTGTTTTTTATTGGCGTGAGCGCAACGAAGCCTCGCATGCTTGGTCGAGTAAATTTTTACAACATGTATCGCGACGCTGGCAGACCCACCAACACCATTTACAAGAAGCGGCTGCAAAATTAGTGAAGCCAGCCAAGCACCAAACGCCTATTGCCAAGCAATGGCAGCCAAGCCCCGATGCCGTAGAAATTCTGGAACGCATGGGTATTAATCGAAATTTTATTGATGATGCGGTAGCCGAATTTATTTTATATTGGCAAGAGCGTAAAGAAGCGCAGAACACATGGAACTCAAAATTTGTTAACCATGTGAAACGCCAATGGGCACGTTTTACCCATACGCTAAAACACGACACTGAGCCGCGACCAATCACCGAGCAGTGGAAACCAGATCATGAAGTTTTTGATGTGTTGACTATCGCCAATATCGACAGCCAATTTGCGAGAAACTTAATTCCTGAATTTGTGCTGTTTTGGCGTGATAAAAATGAGCTGCATCATTCATGGAATACAAAATTTTTACAGCATGTAAAATATCGCTGGGCGCGACGTAATGACAATAATGCCGGCGCCAAAGGTGATACCTTTGAACGACTCACAGATAGAAGCTGGGCAGCCGACTTAATTAAGTAATTGGCTACCGATAAAGAGCAAACAAATCATGGCAAAACATGTATCCGATATTCACTTACCCAGTAATGCGTCAATAGCCGCAGGGGTGAATGGTTCTGAAGCATCAACCGCTAAGCCGACCGAAGCACATGTCGAAGCGATTAATCATTTGTTTACTGAATTAGAGCTGGCCTACCATAATCAATTTCATAAAGCCTTTCCTGACCATCAATCGTTATCGATGGCTAAGCAATTATGGCTGCGCTTATTAGTTGATTTTAAACCACAACATATTGCAGCGGCGGGTAGACGGGCCATTTGTGATAATACTTTTTTACCGACACCGCATAGTATTCGCGAGTATTGTGATGCGGCTATAACGGCGGGTATTCCCGATGCAAAGGCGGCGTATATTGAAGCCTGCTTATCACGCGAGCCTCGTCAAAATGTTTCGTGGTCACATCCTATTGTGTACTTGGCCGGAAAAGCCACCGATTGGTTTTTTCTTAGTAGCCAACCAGAAGTACAAGTGTTCCCTGTGTTTGAACGCAATTTTTTATTATTACTTGAACGCGTAAAGCGTGGCGAGAAATTAGATTTACCAGTAGCCAAAGCGTTAACGAAGAAAAAACAAGAGCCGCTGGAACCAGAGGTTCAAAAAGAAAAATTAAAAGCCTTACGAGAGCAGCTTGATTTGTAAAGATGCGCTATGGGTTTCATTAGGTGGCAGCATAACTTCATTATCACAAACACTCCCCCGCTCCAAACAGACAAAGTGCTTACGATTTTCTACCCCTACCGTCTTTAACAGCGCCGCTTTCTCTTCACCAGGATTCCATACAACCGCACTGGCACAACCACTTGCTGTAATAGCGATGCCATCATTATTTTGCGAAGTCGAGGTAATACTTTGCTCATCACCGGCGTCAATATAGACACGATCAACTTCGCCATTAAATTCTACGTCGCCGTTTTGAGTGCTACGCTTAAGCCCGCTAGTATTATCAAGATACTCACAACCATCCAGACCAGAAATACGTACTGACGCTATATCGGCAACAGGATGATAGCTATGCAATGCCCACGTTAACGGCATTGTTTCACTACCAGTGTTACTTAGCTGCAATTGAATACTGAGACTATCGCCCATTAAAAAAACAAGCTTCGCACTAAAGGGATAAGAAAATAAAGCATGTGGCTGTTGCTGATATTGATCAAGTGTAAATTCAATACGTGTGCAAGCGCCTTGCTGTGAATCATCGGCATCGCTTATTCCTGCTAACTGCCAATTTACATTGCGCGCAAAACCATGATTCGGATTTTCTTTATTTCGAAAATCAACACCAAACCATGGTAAGCAAATAGGAATGCCGCCACGCACAGGCTTTCCTAAACAAAACTCAGCTAAGGGAGAAAGCCACAGTAAATCTTTTTTTCCCGCAGGAATAAACGACAGCACTTGCGCGCCTTGCTCACAAATAATCATGCGGCCAAGCGGGTTTTCGATAAGGTACAAAGGCAAGCCACCATCAACGTGATGTCGGTCAGGATAAACAGCCGAAGAGAGTAATCGTGAAATACGATAAGCTTGTTCAAGCATAGGAATTCAGGTGGTTGATCAGCCGATTAAGCCGATTAAATAATTGTTGCTAGTGACTAACATTTAACGCCATCACCAATAATCAATACTGCTCCTAACTGGCGCCAGTTCCATCCATCTCTACTCATAGTCATCACTATAATCACTGTGCGCAAGATTTTCAAAACGCGTAAATTGTCCAACAAAGGCAAGTCGTGATGTGCCTATAGGTCCGTTACGCTGCTTACCAATAATGATTTCGGCGGTGCCTTTATCGGGTGATTCTTCGTTATACACTTCGTCGCGATAAATAAACATAATAACATCGGCGTCTTGCTCGATGGCGCCCGATTCGCGCAAATCTGACATAACCGGACGTTTATTCGGTCGCTGCTCAAGACTTCGGTTTAGCTGTGATAAAGCAATAACCGGGCAGTTAAATTCTTTAGCAATACTTTTTAGCGAGCGCGAAATTTCACTGATCTCTGCGGTTCGACCTTCACTGCTACCAGCCACTTGCATCAACTGAAGGTAATCGATCATGATCATGCCCAAGCTACCTTGCTCGCGCAGTACCTTTCGAGCACGCGAACGAATTTCTGTAGGCGTTAACGCTGGCGTATCATCAATTAATAGTGGCTTATCTTTTAACTGCTGCATGGCGGCGCTTAATTTCGCCCAATCCTCTTCTTCTAACTGACCATTACGCACGCGCGTTTGGTCAATCTTACCCACCGACGATAATAGTCTCATCATCAATGAACCGGCTGGCATCTCCATACTGAAAACGAGTATGGGTTTAGAGTCGGCTAATATTGCGTTCTCTACCAAGTTCATCGCGAAACTGGTTTTACCCATAGAAGGTCGGCCAGCAACAATAATTAAATCTGCAGGCTGCAAACCTGAAGTCTTACTATCGAGATCTTTATAGCCTGTGGTTAATCCAGTAATAGAGCCCTTACTATTAAACAGCTCATCAATTTTACCTAAGGCGTCTTTTAATAAAGCATTAACACCAACAGGGCCACCTGACTTGGGTCCCTGCTCAGCAATTTGCATAATTAAACGCTCAGCACTGTCTAACACATCACCTGCGTCGCGACCTTCGGGATTAAATGCGGTTTCTTGTATTGAAGTAGCGGTATTAATGATGCGACGAAGTGTTGCTCGATCATGAACAATATTGGCATAGGCGCGAATATTCGCAGCCGATGGCGTGCTCTTTGCTAAGTCGGCTAAATAAATTAAGCCTCCAGAGGCCTCAAGCAAAGCGCGCTTTTGTAAAGCCTCTGCCAAGGTAATAACATCAAGCGGCTCGGCAGCTTCAGCTAAGCGCGCCATCTCAGTAAAAATATGACCGTGTTTGCCATAGTAAAAATCACTAGGCGTAACTAATTCAGCCACGGCATCCCAGGCCGTTTCTGACAGCATAATGCCGCCCAGTAACGAACGCTCTGCCTCAAGTGAATGCGGCAAGGTTTTTAAACTGACCATGTCAGCAGAAAAGTTAGGCGTTGGCGCCTCAGGATAATCGCTTAACATATCGTTATTGGCTAACGATATCGATTCTTGATCCGAATAGTCGGCATCATCAATCATGGGCGGTTCATTGGGAAAATTCGGCTCAGACACGTGTTTGCATTCTACTCATTATAACGATGATAAATAGGGTCATTAAAGTGAAGTGGGATGATACCTGAGAGCGCCCCTAAAATCAGTAATTGACGGCCTCACTATCATTAAAATTAATAATTAGAGGGAGAAGAATCAGAAAAATGAATACAAAAGCATCAATAAGTGCTGTAAAAAAAAGCGCTGAACCTAAAAGGAACAACGCTTTTTTGCTGACGCATATTTGCGATCAGCTAACTGTCTTTTTGCTTAGCTTTTTGCTTAGCTTTTTACTTAGCTTTCAACTTACTTAGCTTTCTAATTACTTAGCGAGCTATTAACTATTAATAATAGCTAAACGCTTATTCAGCTTCAGGAACAACCGAAATGCTAACAACTGTGTTCACGTCACTGTGGAATTGAAGAGTAATCTCAACAACACCCACTTCGCGAATAACGCCATTAGGCATACGTACTTCTGATTTTGAAACGGCGTGACCAGCAGCAGTAATCGCATCGGCAACATCTTTAGTGCCAATTGAACCAAACAGTTTACCTTCATCACCGGCATTCGCTTCGATAGTAATCGCTAGCTCAGCCATAAGGCCAGCACGTGCTTGCGCAGCAGCTAAGGCTTCATCAGCAGCGGCTTGTAATTCAGCACGACGCAATTCAAATTCAGCAACACTTTTTTCTGTTGCAGGAACCGCTTTACCATAAGGAATTAAAAAGTTTCGGCCAAAACCTGACTTAACATTGACCTTATCTCCTAAACTACCTAATTTGGCAACTTTCTCCAGAAGAATAACTTCCATAGCACTAACCTCTATCAATAATCTAACTGTATCTATTTTGATGTCTGGCTGTTGTTAATCACTGTTTAGAAAAAATCGTAAACGGTAATGACACAAACAACCTGCTTTTATCTTAACTTTTTCAAACTAACTAATTTATTTAGTCAATCGCAATCTAAAATCCAGTGCGCTATCGGCTATAACAGCCATCATTAGCAGTGGCACTACAGGTGCGAATGTAATAAATATTACATAAAATCCAAACAACCAATGTCGGCTTAATTGTTTCAACGCCACTAGCGCGTGAACCAGTGCAATACCCACAACAATTATCGGTATTGCAAACAACCATGCCCATTGATGATAGCCCTCAATACTTGAGAACAAAACCAATCCAGCCACTAACACTAAAATGTTAGTGCGGTTTAAACGTAATTGATAAAACTCTTGCTGAAAACCACCTGGGTTATACAACTTGGCTTGCCACCAACGCGCAGTAAACAAACTTATCAATGTCAGTAACATTTGCATAAACGCTAAGTTACCCAGCAAATGTTCTGCTGTTAATGGTGGCATTTGCGCTAACATTTGCTCAGCGCGTTCTGGATTACCACCATTAGCTGCAGCTAATTCAAGCTGCTGTTTAAATACGTCTAAACCTTGCTCTGCATAAACCATGAGTAGAGCAACATAATCACTAGCAAAAACTAATAACGCCCCTGCCCAAATAATAATAACAAAAGGGGTAAGCGTTATTACCGTGCTCCAACTACTAGTAGCTCTTAATGCTACTGCCAATACGCTACTGCAAAGTAACGTACTGAGCGGAACGATATTACCTGTGTATGCCCAAGCGGCGGCAAGCAACAATACGAATAAAAAAACATTCGCTGAAGCCTGCAAACCTCTGCGTAAAATTGCCAAGGCAACTGCCGCAGAACCCAGCCAAGCGAGCAACAAGGTTAATAACGTCATTAATAGCATCATGACGAAGCAATAACCTTTCTAATTACTTATGGCTATCCGTATAAGGCACTAACGCTAAGTAACGCGCGCGCTTAATAGCCGTTGCCAACTGACGCTGGTACTTTGCTTTTGTTCCAGTAATACGACTAGGAACAATTTTTCCTGTTTCTGAAATATATTCTTTTAATACATCGAGGTCTTTGTAATCGATGTAATCAACGCCTTCGGCGGTGAAACGACAAAATTTTCTACGGCGAAAAAAACGAGCCATGATGTTCTCCTATTACTTAATCTGCTGTAGCCGAATTATTCGGCTGCGGTATCGTCCGAGCTTTTTGACTCGGCATTCGCTGCACTATCACTGGTATCTTCAACTGCTTTTTTCTCTGGTGCTTTAGCAGCTTCAGTCGCAGAGCGAGCATCGTAACGAGCTTTACGCTCACGCTGCTCAGTTTCCGCTTTCATGATAGACGACTCGTCTGTAACAGGCGCATCGGTGCGAATGACTAAGTTTCGAATCACAGCATCATTGTATTTGAAGTTAGTCGTCAATTCTTCCAACGCAGGTTGGGTCGCTTCGACATTCATCAAAACGTAGTGCGCTTTATGGATTTTGTTGATTGGATAGGCCAACTGACGTCGTCCCCAATCTTCTAGGCGATGAACTGAGCCACCGTCTTTATTAATAGCCGTAGTATATCTTTCGATCATACCTGGGACTTGCTCGCTCTGGTCCGGATGAACCATGAACACGATTTCGTAGTGTCGCATATGTGCTCCCTATGGGATTATGCTTTCTGCAAATACCGTCGACTTGCCAGTCGATTGTCTTGCAGTAAAACAAGGAGTTAAGCCTTCAAACGGTCTGAGGGCGAAAAAAGAGCGCGAAGTCTATGGAAAGTGGGCTTAAATAGCAAGATATAATCTCTGTTAAGCGATTTTTAGCCTTATTTCGCTACCACTTACCCTCATAGAGCGCATTCGGCTTATAGTTAAAAGCCTGCCTCTTTGACCAAAAATGGACCGATTATGATCGACGCACTCACAAAATAGACATTATCGCTAAGCGCTCAACGCCTCTCAGCACCTTTCAGCACTTTCTTAGCGCCTTCATTATTAACAGTGGATATATCAGTGAAGGATTAAAGAATGAAGAATGAAGTGCCAATAGTGAGAAGAAAGAGCCGCCTAACAAGCATTACGCGCTTAACAGCTCTTCAAATAATGAAGATTCGACTTCAAAGCGTTCAGCCACCGTTAACAACCCGGCAAGATACTGCTCTCGTGATAGACCACAATCACGCTGAAACTCAAGCGTAACCAGCTCATCCCATATAGCGTCATTATCGGCTGAGCCTTGAGAAATACGTATTAGAAGAGCGATAGTTTCATAATCAAAATCATGCGATTGCTGATAAAGATAAACAAACTGACGCAGCTTTGTGCTTGGCGTAACACTGCCACAATAAGAAAGACTGGAATCGACTTTTAGACACACATCGGGATCAATTAGAGGCACATTAACGCCTGACCACTCACTAACGATATGTTCGAGCAAAAACTCAGGGTACGGCAATCCATCGTCCGTCATCTGCTTAATATTGATAGTGAATCCCCTACTGGTATCGCTGAATGTAAAATTATTGATGCTTACTCTATGCTCTAAATCTAGCTCGATACTTATCCCTTTTCGATGCTACCTAGATACTTTTTTCTGCCCCTTAAACTCTCAGGTCGCGCATCATAACCCCTTGAGTTATATAATAAAAGCCCTTCCTTTATACCGAATTTTAAGTACGTTGGCAGCCCTTATACCTTCATTATTAAACAACTTATTAACAGGCCCTAAAGCCGAAGTGTTGACTCACTATTTTCGTGAATTCGAGCACGTTAATGAAGACAAAACCGCAGAATACGAGTTAAAGAAAAGAATTTGCAATTCGATTAATTAATCACTCCTATACTCAAAACCAGATTCATCATCAAAATCGATTAATACCAAGCACTTTTAACAACATGCACATGCCTATTCAGCGCTCCATCATCGGAGGAGACAATGATCAACGATTCACGCCAAACACTCATCGAATGCCACTCTCGCTTACGCCGGTTTTGCCAGAGCCAGCTAAGCACGCTTATTAACGCAGCGAGTGAGTACCTTGTTCAGCAGGCCCAGCAAGCGGATGACAATGAAACACAGCAGCGATACTTTGAAGTTCAGCAGGTCATCGATACTCAGCACAAAAAGCTATCGGCACAATTTGAACGAACACTCTCAACACTATTTGCTGTATTAATTACCCCTAGCGCTCATGGCAAGACCAACAACACCGACCCGCATGACAGCGCTTTAAGCTTGCTCGGCAAAGAGGAAATGGAGCTTAAGGTTGCGCTTACCAGTATGAGTCATCGTGCAGAAGCTGATTATGCCGAAGCCTTATTTGCACTGGGTCAACGACTGGCTTTACTGAATAACGGCATTAAACTCACGTCTGAAAACAACCCCTTTGCACCACAAGTGCTTTGCAATAACTTTATGGCCTGCATTGATGATTTGTCACTCGACCTGCAAAGCCGATTAATTTTATTAAAATTATTTGATCGCTATTTTATCAAGCACCTCACCAATATTTATGCTGAGGTGAACTTGTTCTTGGTGAATCACAACGTACTACCAAATCTTCGCTACCATCATCGTAGTGATCGCTCTATTGCGCCCAAGCGACGCAAAAGCGATAACGCCTTTATAAAAGAATCCGAAGACCGACAAAGCGAACTTTTTGACGTTATGCGTTCACTACTTAGCGCGCAACCGATGCAACAAAACAATCAGCTGCCCAGTATTTCTGTTGAGCGCTTAATTGCCGAACTTAGCGCACTGCAATCGCAGCAACTTATGCGCTTTACCGGCACATCCATTATTGCCGAACCCGCGCCTGCATTAGCAAATACCAATACGAATACCAGCCAACAGCAAGCCATTGAATGCGTCGGCATTTTATTTGAACACATCCTTCATGATGACAGCCTGCATGACTCAGTGAAATCACTTCTTAGTCATTTACATACACCACTGCTTAAACTGGCATTACTGGATGACACTTTTTTAAGTAATCCCAAGCATGACGCAAGACAACTGGTTAACCAATTAATTAACGCCGGTGAATATTGGTTGACAGACGACATATCAACTCAGAATAATATTTATCAACAAATGCAACGCGTAATAAAAAAAATCATTACCGATTTTGATAATGACAACAG
>Ga0209198_1000682_pt1 | contig 29375 bp, 27 predicted proteins | sample COGITO_mtgs_1105_2_FD_184804 | JGI IMG/M metagenome (GOLD analysis project Ga0209198, IMG submission 184804) | Pelagic marine microbial communities from North Sea - COGITO_mtgs_110519 (SPAdes) (version 2) | ecosystem: Environmental > Aquatic > Marine > Epipelagic ...
TTGCAATTAAAACGATATTGCCATTAACCGAAGAAGACAAACCTTTAAGTGCCGCAACGGTTGCACCTACATTCGTCGCTTTGGAATCATTGATATAACGAACGCCGTTAACCTCACCTACCCACTCACAGCGATGCGGCAAACCCTTAAACTGCTTAATGGCCTGTAGCATGGCCGCTAACGGGAAACCCGCTGCATCGCCAATAGCCAGTGCAGCCAAGGTGTTTAAAATATGATGATCACCGATTAAAGGAATATCAGACACTGGCATTAGTGATTCAAAACCCTTCACTAAAGAACGAACGCCTTTAATTTCTTTAACGCCGAACTGGCCTAAATCAGGTACATCCAAACCAAAGCTTTTTATTGAAACATCAACGGTTCTTAGAGGCGCTGTTAAATGATCATGGCGATTAAAAACAATATGCTGCGCACCACGGTAAACGCGTTGCTTAGCTTGATGATAAGCCATCATGGTCTGATGCCTATCCATATGATCGGCACTCACGTTTAACAAACAGGCCACTTTAGGTTGCAAATCGGAGCAACGCTCTAGCTGAAAACTGGATAACTCAAGCACATACGCTTCACGGTTAGCTGATAACAAATCCAAGGCCGGCTCGCCTAAATTGCCACCAACACCGGCATTAATTTCAGCACACTCCGCCATTTTACCTACTAACGTTGTTACAGTGCTTTTTGCATTAGAGCCGCTAATGGCAATAACTGGCGCAGTGACAAGGCCAGCAAATAAATCGATATCACCACTAATTAAAGCGCCACGCGCAATCGCCGTTGCAAACAAAGGATCATCTTTTGAAATACCAGGACTAATATAAATTTCATTTGCGTCATCAACCCAGGCTTCATGGCCAGCACCAAAGCGAATATCGACATGAGGGAATTCTTTTAGCAGCGCTTCAATTTCTGGCGGCTGCTCACGCGTATCTAGAACACTAAAGGATAAACCTAAACCCAAAAAATGACGCATGCAGGATGTGCCGGTAATGCCCAGCCCCACAATTAAACGCCTTTTATCTGTTTGGATTAAATTCATTAAGCTTCTTTTAGTAATACATTTAGTAGTACATTCATTAATAATAAAACTGTCATTTTCTATATTGGCTTCATGAGCAAACATAGAAATACCGCCCTAGCGCAGCTTGAGCGTCGCTAAACCAAATAACACCAGCATCACAGTGACAATCCAAAATCGGACAATCACGCGCGGCTCTGGCCAGCCTTTTAATTCAAAATGATGGTGCAAAGGCGCCATCATAAAAATACGTTTACCGGTTAACTTAAACGAAGCCACCTGTAAAATAACGGAGAGTGTTTCGGCAACAAAAATTCCCGCCATAATAAAAAACACCACTTCATGTCGGGTAATTAAGGCTATAACGCCCAGCGCAGCACCCAGGGCTAAAGCGCCAACATCCCCCATAAATACTTGCGCGGGATAGGTGTTAAACCAAAGAAAACCCAAACCTGCACCACCAAGTGCGCCGCAGTAAATAACTAACTCACCGGCACCAGGGATATAAGGAATATGTAAATAACGCGAAAACTCAGCATGCCCAGCTAGATAAGCAATAATGCCTAACGCCGAACCAACAAGCACAGTAGGAAGAATAGCGAGGCCATCAAGCCCATCGGTTAGATTAACGGCATTGCTGGAACCAACAATCACTAAGTAACCCAACACTAAATAGAGCCAGCCTAAATCAAACATAAAGTCTTTGAAAAAAGGCACAATTAATTGTGTTTCGGCAGGTAATGTCGAGGTAAAGTACAGCGTAGAGACCACTGTCATGGCGGCGGCTGACTGCCAAAAATATTTCCACTTAGCAGCCAAGCCTTTAGAATTTTTTTCAATCACTTTGCGGTAGTCATCAACCCAACCTATGGTGCCAAACATCAGTGTGACCGCCAATACCGCCTGAATATAACGATTGCTAAGGTCAGACCACAACAGAGTACTCATACAAATACTCAACAAAATCAGCGCGCCGCCCATAGTTGGTGTGCCCGCTTTAACCAAATGCGTTTGCGGGCCATCATCACGAATACTTTGCCCTACTTGATGGTAATTCAACTTACGAATAACCCAAGGGCCAACCATTAAAGAAAAAATAATTGCCGTCATCACGCTTAATATGCCGCGTAAACTTAAATACTGAAATACTGCGAAAGCACTAATGTATTGCTGCAAGTATTCAGATAATAAAATTAACATATACTTATTTCTCTCCTGTTTGCGCTAAATGGACAGCATCAGCATTGGCATTCAATGCTGAAACGACATATTCCATTGCCGCACTTCGAGAACCTTTCACTAAAACCACAGATGATTCGCATTCGCGCGATAATAACTGCGCAATTAATTCATCCTGACTATTAAATAATTGTGCCAATAACGATGAGCTCGCTGCTTCTGATGCTGAGTTCGATACTTCTAATGTTAAGTTCGATACTTCTAATGTTAAGTTCGATACTTCGTCATCTGACTGCTGATTAAAACCAGCCAATGTTTGCGCAGCAAATTCACCTATCACATAAATGCAATCAATACCTGCAAGCGCAGCATACTGACCAACATTAAAATGCATGGCCGCAGCACCTGGGCCCAACTCAGCCATGTCACCTAACACAGCAATACTCTTTTTTTCTGAGCCACTAAAAGATACCAATACATCAATAGCCGCATACATGGACTGCGGATTGGCGTTATAACTATCATCTAATATTTGTAAATCGTTCTCGCCCGCTACGCGACACAACCTTCCTTTCTCAGGAGCAACAGCAGCCAAACCTTGAATAATATCGACATCACTTACGTCTAAGGCTTTGGCCATAGCGACAGCCATTAAGGCGTTGCGCACATTATGGATACCTAAAAAATTCATCTTTATTGGCAAAACGCTGGTCGTGTTATCATGTCGAATGTTGGCATTAAAACTTAAGCCATCAATATTCTGCGTAATATCACTCGCATAAACATTGGCATAGCTATCCGTTAAAGCGCATTCAATCAGTCGTCCCTGCGCCGCTTGAGGTGATAAACTTTCACGCCAATCAGCCGCAAAAACATCATCTCGATTAATTACAGCCCAACCCTCTGCGGGTAAGTCTTTATAAATTTCAGCTTTTGTTTTAGCGGTATTTTCGATACTGCCAAAACCACCTATATGCGCTTCATTAATATTGGTTATGGCGCTGATATGTGGCTGACCAATACCGACTAAATAACTAATATCACCTGATTTTGCCGCACCCATTTCTAATACGGCGTAATCGTGACTTTCATTAAGGCGTTGCACAGTTAACGGCAAGCCAATTTCATTATTAAAGTTGCCATGCGTGGCGCAGACAGTACCCACTTGCTCGAGAATAGCGGCCAGCATATTTTTACAGCTGGTTTTTCCCGAACTCCCCGTAATCGCAACGACCTTACCTTTATAAGCGTCGCGATTCACTTTCGCGATAACACCTAAAGCATATAAAGAATTAGCCACGACAATTTGTGGCAGTGGAATATCTTGAATTTTTTCGACAATGGCTGCCACCGCACCCCGCTTGGCAGCGCTGGCAACATATTCATGACCATCTAATTGAGTACCGGTTAAAGCAACAAAAACATCGCCATTAACGACTTTACGACTATCGATACAAATGCCAGTGACCGCCGCATTCTCGCCAGTCAACACGCCATCATTAGCAGCGGCTAACATCTGCAGATCAATTCCACTCATCATGACTGGCAATCCTCATGAAGCTCACGAGAAAGACATTCACGCACGACATCGGCATCACTGAACGGTAATTTCGAAGCACCGATAATTTGAAATTGTTCATGGCCCTTACCTGCCACTAAAATTAAATCGCCAGCCTCTGCTTGCTCAATGGCAAAGGCAATAGCGGCGGCACGATCAGGCTCAACATTGACGTCATGCATATCGTCAATGCCAAGTAAAATATCATCAATAATTTGTGCCGCTGGCTCACTGCGAGGATTATCAGAAGTAATAACAACACTGTCTGCTAAATTTTTAGCGATACGACCCATAGCCGCTCGCTTATCATTATCACGATCGCCACCGCAACCAAAAACACACCATAACTGTCCGTTGGTATGCGATCGCAAAGCCGCTAACGCTAGCTCTAAGGCTTGCGGGGTATGCGCGTAATCAACCACAACGGTTTTATTATCGATTGCTTGAGAAGACGAATCACTGACAATTTCCATTCGCCCTTTAACCGCAGTCACTTCACTAGTGGCCGCTATTAACGCATCAAAGTCACCACCAGAAGCGAGCAATGCGGTGAGTGCTGCTAACGCATTACTTAAATTAAACTCACCAATGAGTGGCATCGTTATAGTGGCACGCCCCCAAGGAGAGACCACATCACTAGAAATTGAATTTAATGAATAACGGGTATTTTGCGTAAAGATATCGGCCTGCGTGTTACTCACTGAATAAGTGAATACCTTGCTATGCGAACGCAACTCTTTAGCTAAACGCTCACCAAATTCATCATCGGCATTAATCACCGCAGCATCAATACCATCAAAAGAAAATAATCGACGCTTGGCTGCCGCATAGCTAGCCATATTTTTATGAAAGTCGAGATGGTCGTGCGATAAATTAGTGAACACAGCAATATTAAAATGGATGGCATCAACGCGATGCTGAGCTAAAGCATGCGAAGAGACTTCCATAGCAATAACATTGCAACTGTCGGCCTGTAACTTCTGCATGCAAGCCTGAAGCTGAACAGCATCGGGAGTCGTAAAACCAGTTTGTTGTAATTCAAACTCCTGCTGCTGGTAGACACCATAACCTAAAGTGCCAATCAAACCACTTTTATGGCCAACCGTGGTTGCAAGACTCGCAATCAAATGACTACAACTGGTTTTACCATTAGTGCCAGTCACACCAATCACAGTAAGATTTTCTGTTGGCTCACCATAAAAACGACCAGCAATTTTACTCAAATGCTCAGTGAGGTTTTGCAAACTAATAATCGCAACTGTTCCTTTGTTACGAGCAGAAAACGACTCATCGGCCTCAGCAACAACAGCAACGGCACCCCGCTCAATCGCCTCATTAATATAAGTACGACCATCAACGGTTAAACCGTTTAGCGCAATAAATAAATCTCCAGGCAGAACTTCACGACTATCGGTCGCGATACCTGTAATGGCTGTATTAGCACAATCATCAGGCAAGCTGTTTTCAGCCAACAAGCCCGAGAGTAAATCTTCGAGCCGATGCGACACAGCCTGCGCTGGCGAGTAGCTGGTCATATTAAACGCTTCCATGCTGTTGCACTGAAACTATCTCAGCGTTCACTGTAGCGTTAACAGGAGCTTGCTCACCTAATTCATGCAAACGATCAGGCGTAATATCCATTAGGCGCAACGCTGATTGCATCACGCGCGAAAATACTGGCGCAGTAATTTCACCGCCAAAATACTTTTCACCCTGAGGGTCGTTAATAGTCACTACCGCAACTAATTTTGGCGAAGAGGCAGGAACCATACCAGCAAAAGTGGCGCGATAGCGACGCTCTTCATAACCAGAAACACCCACTTTATGAGCAGTACCTGTTTTACCTGCAACACTGTAACCAGGAATTTTCGCCTGCGTACCCGTGCCGCCTTTTTCAACAACGCCTATCATCATCTCGCGTACTTCGCGCGTCACGCTGGCAGAAATTACGCGATCACCCGAACGACCAGCTTGTCTTGCAGCGCGCTCTTTATCGCTGAGTTTTAACAAACTCACAGGATGCTTAATACCATCATTGGCAATCACAGCATAAGCACGCGCCAACTGCACAGTATTAACCGATAGACCATGACCAAATGATAAGGTAGCTTTTTGAATATCGTTCCAACGCGGATGATTAGGTAAATACCCTGCCTGCTCTCCCGGAAAACCCGTAGCGCAATACTCGCCAAGCCCAGCACGTGCAAACAAATTTTGCATTTGATCAATATCAAGATCCAATGCAATTTTACTGGTACCGACGTTACTCGATTTACTCAGCACTGTCGCAAGATCAATCTCTCCATAATCCTTAATATCAACAACGCTATTGCCATTTAATCGAATAAAGCCTTTGGTGGTATCAATAATGGATGAGGCATCAAAATCACCCGATTCCAGAGCCGCCATAATGGTGAAAGGCTTCACTGTTGAGCCGGGCTCAAATAAATCAATTAATGCACGATTGCGCATATTTTCAGGAAGCAACTGACTGCGATCGTTAGCGTTATACGAGGGCTGGTTCACCAACGCCAACACTTCACCCGACTGCACATCAAGAATAACCATCGAACCGGATTTCGCTTTATAACTCGCTACTGCCGCTTTTAATTCTCGATAGGCAATATATTGCAATCGCATATCGATCGATAACGCCAAACGCTGCCCTTCGGTAGCCGCTTTCACTAACTTAATATCTTTAATAATGTCGTGATGAGCATTTTTCATCACTTGCTTAACGCCGTCTTCGGCCGTTAAGAGGCTGTCATACGATAGCTCAATACCTTCTTGGCCATGTTCATCAACACCGGTAAAACCAACGAGATGCGAAGCCACCTCACCGGCAGGATAAAAGCGTTTGTATTCTGTTTCAAAAAACACGCCCTCTAACTCAAGATCCCGAATACGATCGGCTTTTTGTGGATCGAGCTGGCGTTTTAAATAAACGAATTGGCTTTTACTTGATAGCCTTTTACGAACCGCTTTTTCGCTCATCGCAACGGCAGTGGCCAGGCGCTGAATACCCGTATCACTTTTATCGACCAATGATGGATTGACCCAAACTGATTTAACCGGCGTGCTAATGGCAAGCAACTCGCCATTACGATCAACAATTTCACCACGACTTGCTGGAATTTTTTCGGTCCGCAATACTCGCGCATCACCCTGCTGCTGCAGAAACAAACGACCGCGCTCGCTATCTGTGACCTGCAATTGACCCAAACGGACAATAATCGCTACCAGCGCGACCAACAAAAAAATCCAAAGAGGATAGACTCGCCATGACCATTTATTAAAGCGATTCTTATTCGCCATCAGCGCTCACCCTGCTGGCTTAAGGTTGAGACAACCACTAATTGCTCAGGACGAGGAACTGTCATAGCGAGTTGCGAACTAGCCGTATGTTCGATAGCCGCTAAAGAAGACCAAGTACTCTCTTCTATTAGCAAACGGCCTAGCTTAATTTTTTGCTGAGTGGCTTCAAGCTGCAAGGCTTGCAACTCAATAAATAACTGACGGTTTTTGAAAGACGTGTGAACTACAGCCAGCGCAGACAGCGTTACAAAAAATAGCAGCAAAGCGGCTATACGAAGATGTCGATGTGACAAGCTCAGCGCAGACATTAGTATTTGAATCCCCTCAGATTCGATTTTTTATCAACGCGTTTAACGCGCTTTCATCTATCTTTCTATCTTTCTATCTTTCTTTCTTTCGATTTCTAACAATAACTACAAGCGCTCCGCGACTCGTAATATGGCACTGCGTGAACGCGGGTTACCCTTAACCTCTTCGTCACTTGCCTTGCCTGCCTTAACAACCATTTTCATACGGCGATTCAAATCATCATCACGAATCGGCACAGAGGCCGGAGGTCGATCACCATTAACCTGATCTCGAATAAAGCGCTTAACGATACGATCTTCCAATGAATGGAAACTAATAACCGCTAAACGCCCGCCATGACAAAGCAGCTCCACACTGTCATCCAAGAAGCTTATGAGTTGCTGAAGCTCTTGGTTAATATGAATACGCACGCCCTGAAAACTGCGTGTCGCTGGATGCTTGCCCTTCTCAACAAACGGCATAGCATTGTCAATAATCGCTGCGAACTGATGGGTTGTTGTTATTGGTGTTTCAGCTCGCACTTCAACAATCGCTCTAGCAATGCGTGTTGCAAATTTCTCTTCGCCATATTTACGCAACACATCGCGTATTTCGTCGACTTCGGCAATGGCTAACCACTGCGCTGCGCTTTGACCTGAATTAGGATCCATACGCATATCTAACTCGCCATCGCGCATAAAACTAAAACCGCGCTCGGCTGCATCTAACTGTGGCGAAGAAACACCAAGGTCTAACAAAATACCCGTGACCTTGCCCTGCCATTGTCGATCAATTACTAATTGCTCCATTTGCGCAAAATCACTTTGCGCAACAGAGACCTGCTTAAACTCTTTGGCCAATTGCTCGGCAACCACTATCGCTTCAGGATCTCGATCAACAACTAACAACTGACCCTTGCTTGATAAGCGCTCCAACAACAACCGACTATGTCCACCGCGACCAAATGTACCGTCGATATAAATCCCATCAGGATCTGTAAACCAACCATCAACCGTTGCCACATCTAAAACAGCTTGATGTGTTAATGCTGTGGACTCACTTGTATCGTTAGGCGCCATTAAAGCGAAATCGTAAAGAGCTCTTCAGGTAACGGTTGATCCGCCGCCTGACCCAAACCACTTTCTCTCTCAGCATCCCAAGCAGACTCACTCCAAAGCTCCAGCTTTTTGCCTTGACCGACGAGTACCACTTTTTTGTCGAGACCCGCATGCGCTCTTAACGCGCCGGGTAATAACAGACGACCACTGCCATCTAAATCAATATCAGAGGCATAACCGAGTAACAAACGTTGTAGGCGGCCGACTTCAGGCTTTAAGGTAGGAAGTTCTTGAATTTCTTGCTCAATGTCTTCCCATATCGGTAATGGGTAAATTAATAGACATTTCACTTGCAAATGAATCGTGGCAACCAATCGCCCCCCACAGGCATCCACAAGACGATCACGATACTTGCTCGGCATCGCAATTCGGCCCTTGGCGTCCATGTTGATTGGATTCACACCTCTAAACAATTTACTTCCTCAACGGTATTTCAATATCTGAATGTGCTTAGGCTTATCTGAAAAAAATAGCCGACTGGAGTCATCGGCTTAATATGTCTCAAATTAACGGTGAAAAACTCGTGATATATCCACAAATCACCACTTTACGCCACATTCATACACTATAGAGCGACAGAGAGCGGTATGCAAGCACTGTTGAGTACTATTTTTATTATATAAATCAATCAGTTAATAGAGGTATTAGGAGGTGGAGTATAAGTCAATTTCGAGCTTTTGAAGTGAATACATGTAACTAAATCCCATACTTAATGTTCTACATTAAGTATGGGACGTAATATATTTTTATTGGATATAAATAATAATTTTTAGACGATTAAGCTATTGAATTATTGAACAATAAGGATAAATGGAACTGAAAATGATTAATAAATAATCTCTGAGTGATTTAAAAAAGGCTAAAAATGACTTGGTGACCATCCGAGGATAGCCCCGAAAAAACATTGATCAACCTTAACTCGCCAAAGATAGAAAGCCTATATCAGCAGAAAATATCGAAAAATTATCTCGCCAGAAGTGTCGCTATCACATCCAGCAACAGCTGATTTTGCTCTTCAGTACCTACCGTGATACGAATAAATTGCGCGATACGCGGTGTCGCAAAATAGCGCACAATAATCTTATGCTCGCGTAATTGCTCGGCAAGCTGTTTAGCATCGAGCTGGTCATGCCTCACTAAAACAAAATTTGCCGATGAAGGCAGGCAATCAAAATTCAGCGCACTCAAGCCATCAACTAAACACTGCCGATTAGCTATAACTTTATCCTTAACCGATTGAAAGTAAGGCTCATCCTGAAAGCTCGCAATGGCAGCGACCTCTGCCAAGCGATCAACGGGATAGGAGTTAAAGCTATTCTTTACCCGCTGAAGGCCCTTTATTAAATGCGGATGCCCTATTGCATAACCCACTCGCATACCGGCAAAGGCGCGCGATTTAGACAAGGTATGCACCACTAACAAATTGTTATATTGCTGGGTTAAATCAATCACCGAGGCGACACTCTCTAACGAGGTTTCAGCATTCGAGGGCTGTGAAAAATCAATATAGGCCTCGTCAACAATAACTACGGAATCAGGATTAGCCTCTAGCAAATCAATAATGCTTTGTCGCGCCAAACCAATACCGGTAGGCGCATTGGGATTAGGGAATATAATGCCGCCATTAGCAGACTGATAATCGGCAACATCAATCTCAAACTGCTTATTTAAAGGTATGAGATTGTATTCAATATTGTATAACTGACAGTACACAGGGTAAAAACTATAGGTTAAATCTGGAAATGATATTGGCAAATCTTGTCGAAAAAACGCATTAAAAGCGTGCGCTAAAACCTCATCTGAACCATTGCCCACAAAAACATTATCAGCTGCCACAGAAAAATAATCGGCAATCACTGCTTTTAAGCGTGACGATTCAGGATCGGGATATAAACGCAAACTCTCACCGGCGGCATCGGCTATAGCCGCTAATGCAGCAGGTGATGGCGGATAAGGACTTTCATTGGTATTCAGTTTAACCAACCCCTGTGTCGCTGGCTGCTCACCAGGCACATAGGGGTCGAGCCCATTAACTAATGGGCTCCATAATAAAGAATTGTCAGTCGATTTATTCATAACACACTGCTTTTTTTAAAACGGCTTATTAAGATTTCTTTTGCGCTGTATTTATTCGCAAGGCTTCTGCCGCTACGCGAAGTTCTGCAGAACGCGCATGCGCAGTCAGTGATTCACTGCGCGCTAACACAGAAGCTATTTGACCGATATTCGCTGAAGACTGCGGCGAACATTGAATTAATGAACTGCGCTTTTGAAAATCATAAACACCCAGCGGCGATGCAAAACGCGCCGTTGTCGATGTCGGCAAAACATGATTGGGGCCCGCACAGTAATCCCCTAAGGCTTCTGGCGTGTGACGACCCATAAAGATAGCACCTGCATGCTGAATAGCGTCTAACCACTGCTCAGGATCATCAACCGATAATTCAAGATGCTCAGGCGCAATGGCATTAGATACCGTCATTGCCTGTGCTAAATCATCCACCAAAATAAACGCGGCCCGCGAATTAATCGAACGCTCAATAATATCGCGACGCTCTAACGACGGCAGTAATTGATTCATGCTGGCTTCAACGGCATCCAGAAAATCTGGATCCGGCGAAATCAATAATGCCTGCGCATCTTCATCGTGCTCGGCCTGCGAAAATAAATCCATGGCTATCCAATCAGGATCGGTTTTACCATCGCATATCACTAAAATTTCTGATGGCCCTGCCAGCATATCTAAGCCAACATCACCAAAGACCATTTTTTTGGCACAGGCGACAAAGCGATTACCTGGACCAACAATTTTATCAACGCGTGGAATGCTTTGCGTACCATAAGCCAAAGCCGCTACCGCTTGAGCGCCCCCCACACTAAAAATAGTATCAACCCCTGCGACAGCCGCCGCAGCCAATACCGCTTGGTTAACCTCACCCGCTGGCGTAGGCGTCACCATAATAATTTCTTTTACCCCCGCCACTTTGGCAGGAATCGCATTCATCAACACGCTAGAAGGATAAGCCGCTTTACCACCCGGCACATAAATACCGACACGCTGAAGCGCCGTTACTTTTTGCCCAAGCAATGTGCCGGTGTCATCAGTGTACTGCCAAGATTCTTGTTTTTGTCGCTGATGAAAATCATCAATTCTTTGCGCCGCTTGCTCTAAGGCTTCACGAATAGCAGGATCAATATCCACTAAGGCCTGCTGAATAGTTTCACGATTAATCGTTAGCTCAGCCATTGATGAAACAGCAAAGCGATCAAATTTAGCCGTAAATTCGACCAGCGCAGAATCACCACGAGAGCGCACCTGATCCAAAATATCACGCACCGTGGCATCCAGCGCGTGATCAGCCACTGCAGACCAAGCTGTCAGTGTCGTTAAATCGGCAGAAAAATTGCTTTCATTAGCAGACAAGCGCCGCACCGATAATAACTGAGTAGAGGCGTTAGATTTCATCACTCACTAACCGCCGCTGCAATAGCATCACTTATAACCTTAAGCTCTGCGTGCTTCACTTTCATTGAAGCCTTATTCGCCACTAAGCGAGAACTAATATCAGCAATAAAATTCGCCTCTTCTAAACCGTTGGCCACAAGCGTTTTGCCGGTATCAACAATATCGACAATCTCATCGGCCAAGCCCATAATCGGGGCTAATTCCATACCACCATAGAGTTTAATGATGTCGGCTTGCACCCCTTGCTCGGCATAATATCGCTGGGCAATATTAACGTACTTAGTCGCTACTTTAATGCGTGACTGGTAAGCGATACCGGCCTGATCTTTTTTTATCGCCGTCATTAGGCGGCAGCGAGCAATACCAAGATCATGCAATTCATATAATTGAGTACCGCCGTCTTCCATCAGCATATCTTTACCTACGACACCCATATCGGCCGCACCATAGCGAATATAGGTCAGCACATCAGCCCCTCTCAGGACTAACAATTGCACATCGGGGCGATTGGTAGCAAAAACCAATTTGCGACTCTTCGATATATCTTCTTCAGGCACAATACCTGCTGCCGACAACAATGGCAGGGTATCTTTTAAAATGCGTCCTTTAGTTAAGGCGATGGTAATCATGCAATCTCTTTATATAACGGTTTAACTGTTGTTTTTAATAACGACTCATTAAATGCTAACGCTTAAGCTCTAGACTTCAGCATCTTCATCTTGATTTTGTTCTCGGCTTAAACGCCCTGGCACGCGTCGAATGCTGGCACCTAACAACTGCATTTTTTCTTCAATACATTCGTAACCACGATCTATATGGTAAATACGATCGACCAAGGTAGCGCCGGTGGCGCAAAGTCCCGCAATAACCAGACTGGCTGACGCGCGTAAATCAGACGCCATAACTGGCGCAGCCGTTAGCATTTCAATGCCCTCTACAATGGCTGTATTCCCTTCAATACGAATTTTAGCGCCCATTCGATTCATTTCATGCGTTTGAATTAAACGGTTTTCAAAAATAGTCTCGACAACCGTACTCACACCATCGGCAACACTGTTCATTGCCGTAAATTGCGCTTGCATATCGGTGGGAAAAGCCGGATACGGCGCCGTACGAATATCAACAGCTTTAGGCTTGCGGCCTTCCATATCTAAGCTAATCCAATCTTCGCCTATTTCTAACTTAGCGCCCGCTTCTTCTAACTTAGCTAATACGGCCTCTAATGACTGCGGATCAACATCCTTCACCTTAATGCGGCCACGCGTCGCCGCTGCGGCTACTAAAAAAGTCCCCGCTTCAATACGATCAGACATTACCGCATAATCACAACCCGACAACTCTTCGACACCATCAATAATCAACTTGTCAGTGCCAACGCCGGTAATCTTTGCGCCCATAGCGATAAGGCAATTGGTTAGATCAACCACCTCAGGCTCACGGGCAGCATTTTCAATAATGGTTTGGCCTTCAGCCAAGGTTGCAGCCATCAAAATATTTTCTGTGCCACCCACCGTGACCTTATCCATAAAGATATGCGCGCCTTTTAAACGCCCATCAACCTTCGCTTCTATATAGCCACCATCAATCGTAACGGTTGCACCCAAAGCTTCGAAGCCACGTAAGTGTAAATCGACAGGTCGACTACCAATGGCACAACCACCAGGAAATGAAACTCTAGCCTTACCTAAACGCGCCAATAACGGACCTAACACTAAAATTGAGGCGCGCATGGTTTTTACCAATTCATAAGGCGCAGTACACTCTTCAATGGTAGCCGATTCAATTTCAACACCTAACTTCTCATCAATCATTAAATCGACGCCCAAACAGCTGAGCAATTCGATCATAGTGGTGACATCATTTAAGTGCGGCAGGTTACGAATTTTAACCACACCCTTACTCAGCAAACTTGCCGCCAATATAGGCAGGGCCGAATTTTTAGAACCTGAAATACGGATTTCACCATCGATGCGCGATGGGCCATTAATTAATAATTTATCCATTAAAATTTATCTTATCAGTGTTAATTAAACAGTGGCTTGCCACTGCGAGGGAGTGAGCGCGCGAATGTTAACGGCATGAATCTCACCAGAGGCAATTTTTTCATTTAAACATTGGTAAATACGCTGTTGTTTTTTTACTGGCGACAGCCCTTCAAAATCAACACTGACAACAGTAACGGTACAATGATTACCGGCCATCTCAACGTTTAAATGCTCAACCGTTATTTGCTCGCGTATCAATCGGGATACTTCTTCTTGCATGTGTCTAACTCTCTGTTAAAGCACCCTAGTGGCGCTGTATTTTTTTGTTGCTATGATTGACTCAATCAATTTACGTAATAATTTTTATTGAATATCCAAACAGAATCAAAACTGTAATCGCTGAATAATCCTTAATTTTTCATTGCCGCTGCTTCTGGCGCGCCCGCGACAATCCAACCATCAATAACACGATCAATATCACCTTCGGCAACTTTAAAGGCGTTATCAAATTGGTTGCGATAAATTTTACCTAAGTTAATAGACTCAACAACCATATTACGTAATCGCCAATGCCCCTCACTATCAATACGCATTGAGTACTGAACTTCATAAGGCGTTTTGCGGTCGCCATAAATTAACTGTTTAACAACCACCTTTTTGGATTGCGGTTTATCCGCATTAGCCGCGGGTGGAACAACTTCAATTTCTTCGCCATCAAAGGCCAACAAACCTTTGCCATAAGTCTGAATTAACGCACTTAAAAAAATCTCACTAAAACGATCAATCTGAGCATTTAACTTGGCACTTTCAGTGTCAGATAATGCAGCCATTTTTTTTGAGCTGGCGTGTCTGCCCATAACTGCACGTGCAAAAGATCGAAAATCGATAAAGGGTCGCAACAAAATATCAAGCTCAGTAAAAAATCGCTCTTCATCTTCATCGACATAAGTTTTAGCATCATCAATAAGCGTCAGTAATTGAACGGTAATCGTTTCGACAACTTGGTAGGCAGATGGCGACTCTACTTGAGCAGACAAAGCCGCTTGCGACACCGGCTCTGCAGGCTCCGCTTTAGCAAAAGCACTGCCGAACACCAATAACGCCAACATTAAGCATTTTCGACTAGCAGCAAAGCCAGCTGCTATCATCCATTTAGTCTGCATCATTAAACACTCTACCTTTATTCATTCTGGATTGATAATTTATAGGCAATCTATTGATCATCTATTGCTAAGCCACAAGACAAGAACTGCAGCAATGTTATGACAGCGCCCATAACTGATAGTCCCACTCATGGATACACCCCGCTAAACCTTTAACAAACCCTCAACCAACGACGCCTAACGAAAGAGGCTCATTGATCAGAACGCAACCATGCATTGAGCATAACTTGACCCTACTGTATAGTCGCGCCTTTAATCATCGACGGTGTCAGCTATTGATTGGAGTAAAATAACAGTGGTTATTTTCTCATGCTTAAGTGATAAACCACAAAGGTAAAATACCAGACAAATTTGCAGTATATTTGAGTACGGATTAGCTCATAGTATTGACAACCAAGCCATCGTTCAATCATGACCACTCAAGATAACTGTGTTTAACTTTATGTCGTTTCCCATTCTCGCTCTACTATTTCTCATTATTGGCTTAATCGGTCTGGTTTGGAGTGCTAATTTATTTGTCAGCGGCAGCGCCTCAGTCGCTAAACATGCTGGCATGACACCCATGATGATTGGCCTCACAGTGGTCGCCTTTGGCACATCTGCACCCGAGATGATCGTATCGGCCGATGCTGCATTGAACGGTATTCCTGCGATGGGCGTCGGTAACGGTATTGGCTCTAACATTGCCAATATTGGCCTAGTATTGGGCGTGACAGCATTAATCGCTAAAATCCCCATTAATGCCGGCCTAATGCGCCTAGAAGTCCCCTTACTGTTAACCGCCACCGGGCTAGCGGCTATCTGCTTATGGGATTACCAACTCACGCATATAGAAGGCTGGGTTCTGCTTGGCTCTACCATTCCGGTCTCAATCATACTGGTTCGCCACGCGCGCAAGGTTAACAAACAGTCTAAGGCTCTCAGTGATAGCGGTATCAAAAGTGATGCCGAAATTGAGGTCGATATTCCTGACTTATCGGCCTGGAAGTCGGTATTGTGGCTCGTTATTGGCCTACTTGCCCTCCTCGGCTTTGCCGATTTACTCGTATCATCGGCCAAAACCTTGGCCGAATATATAGGCGTTAGCCCCATGGTAATAGGACTGACTGTGGTGGCATTAGGCACCAGCCTTCCCGAACTCGCTGCTTCAGTGACTAGCGCATTGAAAGGCCATCATGACATAGCCATTGGTAATATCATCGGCTCCAATATTCTCAACTTATTAGCGGTCATGGCTTTACCGGGTATTATCGCCACCACCTCGCTCGAATCTTCCGTCATTAGTCGCGATTTACTCACCATGACGCTGCTGACCTTAGCACTAGTTATTGTCATGTGGATCAAAACACGCGTTAGCAACACCAGCCAAGGCATTGGTCGCGTTATCGGCTTATTATTTATTGCTGCTTATATCGCCTATTATGCTGTGATAATCCTCAATAATAGCTAACACCTTTTATTCTGGTTATTTTTTAGTCAGCCACTTAAAGCTCCACAGGTGCCAACTAATCACGAGCACAGGCACGACATCTCAGCGGCGACCCATTTACAATAGCTGTTTAACTGTTACGGATAATGGTCAATACAATCATGCCAAATACTCTTGAATTGCAGCAGAAGCCGATGACAAAACACGCATTTATCGAATCTGGACAACGCACCGTCCGCCTTGAACAGCAGGCAATCGAAGCTCTTTATGGCCGTATCGATAGTCACTTTAGCGCCGCCTGTGAAACCCTACTCGCCTGTACTGGCCGTGTTGTTGTTACTGGCATGGGGAAATCTGGCCATATTGCGAACAAAATAGCCGCCACATTGGCCAGCACCGGCACTCCCGCTTTCTTTATGCATCCCGGTGAAGCCAGCCATGGCGATCTTGGCATGCTGACCAGTAGCGATGTCGTGATTGCCCTATCAGGCTCAGGCACCACCAATGAAGTCATTACTCTGCTGCCACTCATCAAGCGTATTGGCGCACCATTAATTGCGATGACCGGCAATTCATCATCAACATTAAGTCTGGCTGCCGATGTCCATTTAGATGTTCAAGTTGAAGAAGAAGCTTGCCCTCTTGGACTCGCGCCTACCTCAAGCACCACAGCCACATTAGTTATGGGTGATGCATTGGCCGTTGCTCTTCTAGAAGCGCGCGGCTTTAGTGCCGAAGACTTTGCCTTTTCACATCCTGGTGGTGCACTGGGTAGACGACTACTGTTAAAAGTCAGTGATGTCATGCAAAGCGATTATCCACAAGTCAGCCCCAATACACTGCTGAGTGACGCCCTGATGGAAATCACCCAAAAAGGTTTGGGTATGACAACCATTATTAATAGCAATGGTACATTGGCTGGCATCTTCACTGATGGCGACTTACGTAGAGCGTTAGATAAACGTCAAGATCTCCACACCACAGCCATCACTCAATTAATGACAGCCAACTGTAAAACTGTGCATCCTGATATGCTAGCCGCAGAAGCGTTAAACATTATGGAAGATAATAATATTTCAACCCTCGTTGTCATCAATAAAGATAATACGCCTTGTGCGGTCGTTCACATTCACACTCTTATCAAAGCAGGTTTAGCATAATGGATACGCCGCTAGTCAAAAACACTCTTACACCAGAAGTACGTGAACGCGCGCGCGGTATCAAGCTGCTAGCATTGGATGTCGACGGCGTATTAAGCGACGGTAAACTGTATTATGGCAATGACGGCGAAGAGCTAAAATGTTTTAGTATTCTTGACGGACTCGGTATTAAACTGCTGCAAGACCAAGGTATTATTGTCGCCATCATTACCGGACGCGAATCTAACATTGTGAGTCGTCGCGCTCGCGAGCTCTCTATTCAGCACGTTGTACAAGGCAGAGAAGATAAAATTACAGCGCTAAACGAATTACTCAAACAAACCGGCTTAACACTTGAGCAAACCGCTTATATGGGTGACGATTTGCCCGACTTAAGCGCCATTATGCAATGCCGCTTTGGAACCACAGTTGCCAATGGTCATGACGTCGTTAAACAACATGCCTCTTGGATTTCAAACAAGTGCGGCGGCGCCGGTGCAGTGAGAGAGCTCGCTGATGTACTATTAAAAGCAAACGATTTATTTGATGCCAGTATAAAACCGTTTTTAGCGACACAGACTTCAAAACAGGCTTGATTTAATATTATCCGACCCTAATTATGATCAAAAAAACACGCAGAAAACGTACTCGCAATATTCTAACGCTTGCCATTAGCATCGTTATTATCACCTATTACGTTATCGGCATTAGTCAGAATCAATTTTTACCTACAGGAAAAAACACGCTCGACAAACAAAACGTCTCGCCCGATAGCCGAAGCACAGGTGTTACCATTAAACGCTTTAATACCGCAGGACAATTGCACCTCACCATGCAAACGCATAAAGCTGATTTTTATTCTGCCAAAACAATAAGCAATGTAATAGACCCAGAGAAAGACCACAATACACAACAGCAGCAGCAGACTCAGCAGCGGCAAGATTATGTGGAATTGTTAGCGCCAAAAATCACTGCCTATGAACAAGGTAAAGCAAGCCAATCTATCGCAGCAAAGCTAGCGTATTTAACCAATAATGGCGATACTGCGGAACTGACAGGTAACGTGTTAGTCAATGACTCAGCAACCGGCGTTCAGCTTCAAACACAGTCGCTAACGTTAAACGCCACTTTGCAAGAAATAGTCACACAAAGCCCAGTTACCCTGCAAACACCAACATCCACCACTTATGCAACAGGGCTGCAAGGAAACTTAATAGAGCAACGCTGGCAGTTACTTTCAGAGGTAAATAGTATTGTTCAACCCTAAGCAAACTCATACTGCGTTCTGTAGAAAGCACTTAGTATTACTCATTAGCTGCTCATTACTTTTATGGACTCAACTTTGCGTCGCTAATTTAAATACCAGCGACCATCGCTCTGCACCCATTGCTATTGAAGCAGACAGCGCCGAGCAAGATGAAAAAAACGGCGTGACTATCTATCGTGGTAATGTTTCGATTAAACAAGGCGACCTCACCATTCAGGCAGATACAGTCACTATTCAAAGCTTGATAAGCTCAACACAAACCGATGCCACGAGCAGTCGAAAAATATCTCATATTATTGCCAATGGAAAGCCTGCGCGCTTTACGCAGCAACTGGTCAATGAGCCCAATCCCATTAATGCTCAAGGCAACACCATTCGCTACGCTATCGAAGAAGGTGTTATTCTGCTTGAAGATAACGCGTCCATTGATCAAATTGGCTCGAAAGTAACGGGCGAAAAAATTGAATACTTTATTCGCGAAGAAAAAGTCAAAGCGCAAGCAGATCCTAATAATAAAAACACTCGCGTTCACACTATTATTAACCCTAGCTCAACTAACGGCACCAAGTAATTATGGGTAAGCTCACTGCACAACACCTCGCTAAAAGTTACCAACAACGTAAAGTGATTAGCGATGTTTCAATAGAAATTAACAGCGGTGAAGTCGTCGGTTTATTGGGCCCTAATGGCGCAGGTAAAACCACCTGCTTTTATATGATTGCCGGTATTGTTAAAGCTGACGAAGGGACTATTATTCTGGATGACGCCAATATCACCCATAAAGCCATTCATGAGCGCGCACGACTTGGGCTAGGCTACTTGCCGCAAGAAGCCTCTATCTTTAGAAAGCTAACCGTTGCCGATAATATTGCTGCTATTTTGGAGACCCGAAGCGATCTTAGCCGTGCAGAACGGACTCAAATACGTGACGAACTGTTAGAGGAATTTCATATAAGCCATATAAAAAACAGTCTTGGCATGTCTTTATCGGGCGGCGAGAGACGTCGAGTAGAAATTGCTCGCGCATTAGCCAGCGATCCGGCGTTTATGTTGCTCGATGAGCCCTTTGCTGGTGTTGACCCCATTTCAGTCAACGACATTAAAAATGTGATCACCCAACTCAAAAATCGTGGCATTGGCGTTTTAATTACCGATCATAATGTGCGTGAAACATTGGATATCTGCGAACGCGCCTATATTGTCGGCGAAGGCCATATTATTGCTGAGGGCGGCACTGAAACCATTCTAAATAACCAAAAAGTGCGTGACACCTATCTAGGCCATCAATTTCAAATATAAGCCACCTATATATTTACTTTATACTTCCTCTTTATAGTCTTATGCGCTAAGCCATAGTAGCGGCAGAACAGCGATAAAAAGGCGTATAGCAGCCCATCCTGTGATAGCTCAAAAAAAACACATCTACAAAAAAGTCAAGTTTTTTATCTTTTGGCATTAGTCTTGCTTACTCCGAATCACGAGACTACACTCTACCTATACAAGGTCATTTTCGATCCTAGTTGCTCCTCACGCTGTGCCCATATCGGATAGCACCATGTAAGTAGCATAAGATCGCAGTAAAGACGACGGCAAGAAACCCTTCTTTCAAACCCGCTCCTCTTAAATCAACCCAGACCAACCATTGAGATTATTGAACAGAAAACGTCTATGAAACAATCGCTTCAGCTAAAAATGGGTCAGCATCTGACAATGACCCCCCAGCTTCAACAAGCGATTCGTCTATTGCAACTGTCTACCCTAGATCTACAACAAGAAATTCAAGAAATTGTTGATACCAACCCCATGCTAGAAGTATCAGAAGACAATGAGGCTAGCACTGACGTCAATACTGAGAACACTGATAGCGGCCCCGACCTTCAAGCCAGTATTAATGAGATTAAACATGAAGCTGATAACGGCGTCGAAGCCGTTAGCGATGACTACATTGCCGCCAATGCTGCCGAAACAGCTATTGATAGAGACGATACCAGTAGAAATGATAACGCTGATTGGCAAGACAACATTCCAAGTGAGCTACCGGTAGAGAGCAACTGGGACGATGTTTATACCTCAGCCCCGACCAGCTCTGGTAGTCAAAGCCTTGATTTCAATGAAATGGACGATTTAGACAATCGCAACTCTTCTAGCGAATCGTTGAGTAGCCATCTGTTATGGCAGCTTAACCTCACACCCATGAGCGATACCGACCAGCTTATTGCCACCGCAATTATTGATGCATTAGCGCCTAGCGGCATGCTCAGTATATCGCCAGAAGATCTGCTGGAAACTTTTGATGAAGAGCTCGAAATAGAGCTGGACGAAATTGAAGCCGTTCGCCATCGCATTCAACAATTTGACCCCTTAGGTGTTGCCAGCATCGATTTAACCGACTGTTTAATGGTGCAGCTGGCACAGCTTCCGTCGCAAACACCTTGGCGCGAACAAGCCGCACAAATCATTAATCGACACCTTAATCTTTTAGCTTCTCGTGATTTCACGCAACTCATTCGCCGCACGCGCTTAAAAGAGCAGGAACTTGGTAAAGTTATTGAACTCATTAAAAGCCTCAACCCTCAGCCCGGTGATGCTTATCAAGACAATGCCGCACAGTATGTTGTACCCGATGTGTTTGTAGAAAAACACAAAGACCGATGGCTGGTTCAACTTAATCCCGACATTGCGCCTAAAATACGCATCAACACCGAATACGCCTCGCTAGTTAAGCGAGCCGATAGCAGTTCTGACAACACGTTTTTGAGAGATAATCTTCAAGAGGCAAAATGGTTTTTAAAAAGCTTACATAGTCGCAATGAAACATTATTAAAAGTAGCGTCTCGCATTGTAGAGCACCAACGTGAATTTTTAGAACATGGTGAAGAAGCAATGAAGCCCTTAGTGCTACATGATATAGCCACCGATGTTGAAATGCATGAATCAACCGTCTCAAGGGTAACCACCCAAAAATATATGCATACGCCAAGAGGTATTTTCGAATTAAAATATTTCTTTTCTAGCCATGTCGCCACCGCCGAAGGTGGGGAATGTTCATCAACAGCTATTCGCGCCATAATAAAAAAGTTAGTGTCTGCAGAAAACACTCGAAAGCCGCTAAGTGATAATAAAATCGCCAATTTACTGGATGATAAAGGCATAAAAGTGGCGAGAAGAACCGTCGCTAAATACCGTGAATCCATGTCTATACCGCCCTCTAATGAGCGAAAAAGAATTAGTTAAACGATATGCGAACTACAGACTTGGAATACAGTCAAAATTACGATACTCTGTATTAAGTCATTTTACATATGGTTAATTTATATTAAGTTGATTCATATGCTAATTTATAAGTTAATTTATATAGAAAAACTCAGTATTTATTAAGCTTTTAGCTATAAAGCATTAAGCCACAAAGCATTTAGTCACCCAATTAAAAAACGGTACTAAAATAAGACCAACACTCTCAATTAGGTCAATAATGTGAAAAAAATAAACGCTACTTATCCGCGTTTAAAGCCACGCCAAACACCTTCCGAATCGAGCTACTCGTTCGCAATCTTGACGAACATCCAAATTTTTAATCCTTATTTTTTACAAAGTGTGTTGTGCAAATCACTTTCAATACAATCGCCTTACTTTAATCGACTTAAACCAGCATCATTCATTGTCAATTTGTTAGCCGTCCAAAAACAGCTAGCCATTTTTTTTCAATCAGTGCGTTAATTAGGAGAAGTCTATGCGAATCAATATCAGCGGTCATCATGTTGAAGTTACTCATCCACTCCGGGAGTATGTACTCAGTAAGTTTGATCGACTCGAAAGACATTTTGATCAAATCACCAATATCGACGTGACCTTAGTGGTCGAAAAAGCAATCCAAAAAGCCGAAGCCTCAGTGCATGTATCCGGTGCAGATTTATTTGCTAATGCAAAAAATCAAGATATGTATGCCGCCATTGATGGTCTTGCCGATAAGCTCGATCGACAAATAATAAAACACAAAGAAAAATCACAAGGCAAACACCATCGTGAAAGCCTTAAGCAACAACCGTTAGATATTGTCACAACCGACGACGATATCATGGAGTATGACGACTAACCATGCTCGACTCACTACTGACTACTGAACGTATACAGCTTAATGCTAGTATCGTCAGCAAAAAAAAATCGCTGCAGACGCTCTCTTGTCTATTTGCAGAAAACGATAGTAATCTTGATCAAGATTTAGTTTTCGATGCATTTACCAGTCGGGAAAAGCTAGGTAGCACTGCACTAGAAAACGGCATTGCCATACCGCATTGCCGTTTTTCCGGTTGCACACAAGCACAATCAGCTATATTAACCCTAAACAATGGCATTGACTTTGATGCCCGCGATGGCAAGCCCGTCGACCTACTTTGGGCATTAATCGTGCCCGAAGAATCCACCGATGAACATCTCGAAATTTTAGCGCTCATGGCAAAAATATTAAGCCAAGCATCGCTCTGCCAAAAAATACGTCAAGCAAAAGACGCTAACTCATTAAAAAATATGCTCATACAGCTCGACCTAAATGAGTAATGGATTTGAAATACTTTAATCATTCGAAGCAAAAATTAAACGCCTATAAAAAGTGTAATAGAGCAAACAGACTATGAAACTCGTGATAATTAGTGGACGATCAGGGTCAGGCAAGAGCTCTGCTCTCAATATGCTTGAAGATTTAGATTTTTATTGTATCGACAATCTACCTGCCGGCCTACTACCTGCACTTGCAAAGCAAGCTATCGATATCGACCACAATGCTGACCATAACAACGTTAAAATTGCCGTGAGCATTGATGCACGCAACATCCCCACTGAATTATCACGCTTCCCACAATTAATCGCAGAAATTCCAGATGAAGTTGATACTAACATTATCTACCTAGATGCTAACAACAGCACACTGATAAAACGTTTTTCTGAAACACGCCGTAAACACCCTCTTAGCAATGAACATATGTCATTAAAAGAAGCGATAGAAACCGAATCGCTTTTACTTGATAGCATCTCAGCAATGGCTGACTTAAGTATTGATAGCAGCACTTTATCACTGCATGAACTACGGCAACTGATTGGCGATCGAGTGGGTGGAAAAACATCATCTGATATGTCTTTATTGTTTCAATCCTTTGGCTTTAAAAGCAACATTCCCATTGATTCTGATTTAGTATTCGATGTGCGCTGCCTACCTAATCCTTATTGGAATGCTGAGCTTCGCGAATTCACCGGCCAAGATCAACCCGTCATTGATTTTTTAAAAGGCAATGATGATGTCCAAGCAATGATTGCCGACATTACCCAATATCTTGAAAACTGGCTTCCAAAATTTAGAGAGGCCAAGCGCAGCTACACCACAGTATCCATTGGCTGTACGGGCGGCAAACACCGCTCAGTGTTTATTGCCGAAGCCCTGCAAAAACATTTTAACGAACCAGACAATGTGGTTCAGGTTCGCCACCGAGAATTTAAACAGTATTAACTCGCGTGTAAGCCATGAATAAGCGCCCAGCAAAAAAGAATAGGCACGCTCTATTGACAGTAGCCGACACATAGCCGAGGCTAGAGCACTCTATTTCAACAGCGCCCTTTTATTGATCATCGACACAGCTGAAAAATCATGCCACAAGCGACCATTACCATACAAAACAAACTAGGCCTTCATGCCAGAGCTGCTAATAAATTAGTCGATATCACCACACAATTCGCCAGCGTCGTTAGCATTGAATACAACAGCAAATCCATTGATGGCAAAAGCATTATGTCGGTTATGCTACTCGCGGCCGCTAAAGGCTCAGAACTTATTATCACCACCCAAGGTAGCGATGAAATCGAAGCGATGCACGCCATTACCCAGCTCATCAATAACCTCTTCGACGAAGGCGAATAAAGCAGCACAGTCGCCCTAACATCGGTAATCTTGCCTGCATCATAGCTTGTTGATAGAAGGCCTTTCGCGCATAATCTTTTTTATTAGCAACTCCTTAAAATTGGATTTTATGCATTGACAAGGCGCATGGGCTAAAAACCTTAACGCCATAATGCAAACAATTTATCACTCATAGCCAGAAGTTCAACATGCCAGCAATTGCCGATCACAACCAGGAACTCTCGCGCAGCCAAGAAGTGGCCGACCTGCTGCAAAGCGGCACATTCCAACATGCCCGCCATATGCTGAAAGTGTTAGCTGCCGAAGAAACTGCACACCTTATTGAATCGTCACCACCGCCTTCACGGCAAATATTGTGGGCATTGGTTGATGAAGAACGCCGCAGTGATGTACTACCCTTTCTTGGTGATGAGCTACAAACCCAATTTGTCCTTGCAATGGAGAACGCTGAGCTAGTTGCCTTATCAACCGAGCTAGAAACGGATGATATGGTCGACATTCTGCAACAGCTACCAGATCGCCTGACCCGTGAAGTCTTGCAAGCCATGAGCACGCAAGATCGCCAACGTGTGACTAGCGCATTAAGCTATCCAGAGAATACCGCTGGCGGCTTAATGAACACTGACACCATTACCGTGCGTGCGCGTCACTCTATTGACGTAGTACTGCGCTACTTGCGCCGTCATGATGAAATTCCTGACATGACCGATAATCTCTATGTGGTTAATCGTAGCGATGAATTTATCGGTATATTACCTTTAGCAAAAATATTGGTCTCTGACCCTAACAAAACCGTGCGCGAGATTATGCTTTCGGATGTTAAGGCGATTCCTGTCGATATGCCTGACGATGAAGTCGCTCGTCGCTTTGAACGAAAAGATTGGGTATCGGCACCGGTCGTTAATGAAGATGGAAAATTACTCGGTCGTATTACTATCGATGACATTGTTGATGTTATTCGTGAAGATGCCGACCACTCATTAATGAGCATGGCCGGTCTAGATGAAGAAGAAGATACTTTTTCGCCGGTCATTAAAACGACACCAAGAAGAGCGCTATGGTTAGGGCTCAACTTAATTACTGCGTTTATTGCTGCTGCAGTCATTAACTTATTTCAAGACTCCATTGATAAAGTGGTTGCGCTAGCCATACTCATGCCCATTGTCGCCAGCATGGGTGGTGTTGCCGGCACGCAGACATTAACGATTGTGGTACGCGGCCTCGCCATAGGTCATATCAAAACTCACAACCAACGCTGGCTTATTATTCGCGAGCTAGCCGTTGGTGTTATTAACGCGCTAATGTGGGCTGCGGTGGTCGCTATAGCTGCAGCATTATGGTTTGACGATATGATTCTTGGCGGCATTATCGCTGCAGCCATGATTATAAATTTAATTACCGCAGCACTGGCTGGCGCAATACTGCCATTAGCATTAAACAAAGCCAATATTGACCCGGCACTTGCTGGCAGCGTTGCATTAACGACAATTACAGATGTCGTTGGCTTTATGTCATTCTTAGGTTTAGCGACAATCTTCTACGCTTAATTAGCGTTAACATCACACTTAAAACAGTAACCGTTATGGCTAGAAAAAAAATAGATAAAGACAAAGTCGAAGAAGTTGTCAGTAAAAGTCAGCTCAAGCGTGAAATGCATGGCCTGCAAGAGCTAGGTAAAAAACTGCTCGAATTAAAAAAGCAGGATCTCGAAAATCTAGGTATTTCTGACGAACTGCATGCAGCATTAATTGAAACCAAACGCATTAAACATCGCGAAGGTTTACGTCGACAAATGCAGTTTATTGGCAAGCTCATGCGCAAAGAAGGTCAAGAAATTATTGATGTCATCGAAGCGCATTTTGAAAAGCAACGCACACTTCATAATATTTCTAATCAACAGCATCATTTAGTTGAGCAATGGCGCGACCGTATTATTGCAGAAGGCCATCCTGCCATTGAATTGTTTATTGAGAAGTACGCTGAAGGCGACAGACAATGGTTGCGCCAAATCATCCGTCAAATAGCGCATGAAACAACAAAAAACAAACCGCCTATTTCAGCACGTAAACTATTTATTCATCTACGCGACACTATTGCCAATCAAGAACACTAACCACTGAGCTAAAAAAATTTTGCTGCCAAAGTAGCGAAGACACGTTAGAATAAAAAAAAGCGCTTGTTAATAATAAAAAAACCGCTTAAAACGAAAAGAAATACCACTCATTAAAGAGTCTATTTTCTATGAATATCAGACACTTAAAAAACATTCTCATCGGCATTTTGTGTCTAGCTATTGCTATGGTGATTTTTTTTACACCATCACAACCTGCTCCTGAAGCGCCTTCAACTGGCATTCAAAGCCCATCACCTATCACTGATTTAAAAGAAGCTGAATCAGGAGTTGCCTCTGCAATAGATATTGAGCCTAAAGAACAACTATTCATTCAACAACCGTCTTTAAAACAAACCGAAGACGAACGAATGGCCGAGCTAATCAAGCAACGTTTAACGCCCGAAATGCGAGCAGAGATAAACGCTCGCCTTAATCCGCCCAATCAAAGCTATACTGAAATAAAAACTGAACAAGGTGGCTATATTAATTTAGGTAATCGCGCAGCCTCTGTTGCCATAGCGTTTATTGATGAAGACGGTAATACCGTTGTTACCGATATCACTCAACCGTTAGTTGACGAGTGAAAATAAAATAAACACGGATTTTTACATGCCCATTTTAAGGCGATTGTGTCCCAACAATTTTTTTTGCAGCGTTCTGTGCTGCATTAGCGTCGCTCTATCGCTGCCGATTCATGCCACTTCTATTTCACTCAATATGCTTAATGATGAAAATGAAGGCTTCAACGATAATACTGCTGTGATGCCTATTGGTGGCAACATAGGCGCAACACTTGGCCAGCAAAGACAGAATGTTATTCATTTTGCTGCACGCCTATTAGAGCAAGTTATTGACAGTAGTATTCCTATTACTATTGATGCAGAATTTGATTCACTGAGCTGCAATGCCAGTGCTGCAACCTTAGGCTATGGCGGTCCCTCCACTAATCACTTTGGCAATAGCGCATCTAGCTATCCTTTTGCTAATACTTATTACCCTCAAGCGCTCGCCAATAGTATTAATGGCTTTGATTTAAATACCACACGAAGCGATATGACACTCACCTTCAATAGTGATATCGATAACAACAATAACTGCCTAGATAATCGTAACTGGTATTACGGCCTGGACGGTGGCGCCAGCATACAAGATATTGATTTTTTATCTGTCGTTCTGCATGAGATTTTGCACGGAATAGGATTTTCAACACTCACTAATAAAAGTACAGGACAGCGCTTAAATAATCGTGACGATATTTTTATTCGCATGTTAGAAGACCACAACACAGGACTGACCTGGCAGCAAATGACCAATGCCGAGCGAGCAGCATCAGCTACTGGTGATCCCGATCTTCATTGGATTGGCAGTAATGTGCAAGCAAATATTACTGACTTAAACGCAGGTACCAGCCAAGGCCATGTAAAAATGCATGCGCCCAGCATCTTTAACGCTGGCTCGGTATCACATTTTAGTCAAAGCGCAGAGCCCTTCGAACTCATGGAGCCGTTTATTGGCCAAGGAACTGATAGCATTGGACTAGCAAAAGCCCTTCTGCAAGATATTGGCTGGACAACGTCGGTGGGCGACAAACCCATTATTGCTGATATCGGTAACGTAGAAATTATTAATTCAAGCCCGACTCAAATTGATTTTGCACTACTTGATAACGACACCGATATTACCGCTATTAATATAAGTGCAAGCTCTTCTAATACAAGTATCATTGAAAATAATGGCATTACATTTATAGGCAATCAACGTTTACGACAAGTCATTGTTACACCCATATCCGGTGCGTCTGGCACAGTGAATATCACGCTCACCGCGTCCGACGGTACCAATAGCAACAACCAAACATTTCAAGTTAATGTTGTTTCTAATTTAACACCCAGCATCAGTATTTCTAGCCCAGCCACTAACGATACGATACTAACGGATACACAAAGCTTTACTGCTAGCGCTAATGATCCCGAAGAAGGAGATATCAGCAGTAATATTATCTGGAGCTCTTCCATTGATGGAGAGTTTGCTAACGGAGCTACAATTGCGTCTACGCTCAGCGATGGTAATCATATTATTACTGCCTCGATTACTGACAGCAGCAGCAATACTGAAACATTCGCCATTAACATCACCATCAATGCACTCAGTGATAATGATAATGATGGCTTGAATAATTCGACGGAAATATTTTTAGGCACCGACCCCTTCGACAGTGATTCGGATAATGACTATTCATCCGATTTCGAAGAAGTTAATAGGGATGGCAATCCAAGTAACTACAGCGCAGGGATCGATAGCGATCCCAATAATCCAGATACCGATGGCGACGGCTATAAAGATGGATTCGATGCTAACCCTTTAATTGAAGATCCACCTGAAGGCAACATACCATTGCTACCACTCTGGGCAAC
>Ga0209198_1000683_pt1 | contig 29363 bp, 22 predicted proteins | sample COGITO_mtgs_1105_2_FD_184804 | JGI IMG/M metagenome (GOLD analysis project Ga0209198, IMG submission 184804) | Pelagic marine microbial communities from North Sea - COGITO_mtgs_110519 (SPAdes) (version 2) | ecosystem: Environmental > Aquatic > Marine > Epipelagic ...
CTTTGGCGTTGGCGTTGGTGGCAAGGGGGGGTGGCACGTGGTGGACCTTGGTCGGTAATAACTTTGGGAAGTCCCAAGAGGCTGCGCAGAAACAGAACGCGGTGGCTTTGCCCCGGCGCCAGCATACAGCCCATCTAATTTGTGCGATTATCGCGCAAAATGCGCGTCTATCGCGCAACATTCGCATACCCACCGCCCTCATATGGCTTTGTCGTTATAAGCTTGACAATGATAGTCACAAAAGATGACACAAGCCAAAAAAGGATTTTTATGAAGACACAAGTGGCCATCATTGGCGCCGGACCTGCTGGACTACTCTTGGGCCAACTGCTCTTTAAAGCGGGGATAGATGCCGTGATTGTTGAGCGGCAAAGCGCAGACTACGTCCTGGGACGCATTCGCGCAGGTGTGTTGGAGCAAGGAACCATAGACGCGCTCGCAAAGGCAGGTGTCGATGCCCGCATGCACGAAGAGGGCCTTCCCCACGATGGTTTTGAGTTGTTGTTCAAAGGCGCCCGCCACCGCATTGACCTGCATGCGCTGACCGGTGGTAAACGGGTCATGGTCTACGGTCAAACCGAGGTAACCAAAGACCTGATGCACGCGCGAGCGCAAGAAAACCTAGAGACGTTTTACGATGCACAAGACGTTGCAATTAGCGACTTTGACAGCGAGCGCCCCAAGGTGACCTTCACCCACAATGGTGAGAAAAAAACCATAGAGGCAACGTTTATAGCGGGCTGTGACGGCTATCACGGGGTCTGTCGTGCGAGCGTGCCGAGCCAGAGCCTACAGACGTTTGAGAAAATTTACCCCTTTGGTTGGCTAGGCGTGTTGGCCGACGTACCGCCCGTTTCACACGAGCTAATTTACGCCAACACAGAGCGCGGATTCGCTTTGTGCTCCATGCGCAGCATGACTCGCAGCCGCTACTACGTTCAGTGCCCGCTTACCGATAAGGTAGCGCAATGGAGTGACGACGCGTTCTGGACTGAACTGCGCGCCCGTCTGGACCCCGAGGCCGCCGAGCGACTCATCACGGGACCATCGATCGAAAAAAGTATTGCACCATTGCGAAGCTTTGTCACCGAACCCATGCGATTCGGCCACCTCTTTTTAGCTGGCGACGCGGCCCATATCGTTCCGCCCACCGGCGCGAAGGGCTTGAATCTTGCGGCATCCGACGTCTGCTACCTCGCGGAGGCGTTTCAGACATATTTCACAGACAGCGACCCGCAAGGTATCGACACCTACTCAGAAAAATCGTTGTCTCGGGTCTGGAAAGCAGAACGCTTCTCTTGGTGGTTCACCAGTTTGATGCACCAGTTTCCCGCTGAAGGCACCTTCAATCAGAAGGTCCAAGAAGCCGAGCTCGCGTATCTCGTGGGTTCACGCGCGGCCAGTGAGTCGCTGGCGGAAAACTATGTGGGTTTGCCCATGTAATGATCAGGACAGATACACGCGGGAAGCGAAGCATAACCATACACCCGCGTCCATGGAACAACCGCGAGAAAGACCTGCGTCATGCCAACCGCTAAATCCGCCCCTAAACCCTCTCCTCAACCCACCGGCCCATTAAAAGGGGTACGGGTGCTCAGCATCTCCCTTAATTTACCGGGACCTGCGGCGCTGCAGCGATTACATCAACTCGGCGCGCGATGCCAGAAGATAGAACCGCCTAGCGGCGACCCCATGCGCCATTTCCTGCCACAGGCCTACGCGGACTTACACCAAGGCGTGCGTGTGAGCAGTGCTGACTTGAAAACAGCGGCTGGGCAGGCGACCTTGCATAAAGCGCTGACCCAGACGGATGTGTTGCTGACCTCCTTTCGCCCCAGCGCCTTGCGAAAGCTGGGCTTGGGTTGGGCAGCACTCCATAAACGCTACCCTCACCTCTGCCAGATCGCCATTGTTGGCGCGCCGGGCGAGGCGGCGGAGATTGCTGGCCATGACCTGACGTATATGGCGGAAGCTGGGTTGACACAAAACCTAGAGATGCCCCCTACCCTCTTTGCGGATATGGGCGGTGCCTTGGCCGCATCTGAGGCCGCCATGGCGGCAATCATCCAGCGCACACGCACGGGCAAAGGTAACCACAGGGAAGTGGCACTCAGCACTGCGGCGCTATTCTTAGGGCTCCCTAAATCATGGGGTCTCACCTCGCCACAAGGTGTTGTTGGCGGGGCGCACGCCGGTTACCGCATTTACGCCTGCCAGGATGGCAGAGTCGCGGTAGCGGCGCTAGAGCCTCATTTTGCACAGCGGCTCGCCGACGTTGCGGCCATCAAGGCTCCCAAAGAGGGCGCGCTTGATTGGCGTGCACCCATCATGCGAAAACGCCTCACGCGGTTTTTTGCAGGCCACACTCGCGCCAGCTTAGACGCCATCGCAGCGTCTAACGATCTGCCGCTGCATACCCTAGCCAACTGACGTCAGGCTAGGTACACAGCCCGACGCTACTTGCGATTTTTGCGTGTCTTAGATGCGGCCGCGCCGGTCGTTGGGCCATTGCTCGCGCCCGTACCCGCGCGCGGCGGTAGGCCCGTGTGTTGGGTAAGCAGACGGCCCGCTCTGGGTTGAACCGCGCTGGTCTTACCCAGCTGGGTTTTACCTCTGCTGCCTGTGCCGCTCTTAGCATGTGCTGGCGTGCTGTTCTTACGACGCGCGCTGACGTACTCGCCCGTACTCAGTGGTTGGTAGCTGGGTATGAGGTGCACTTTTCCATTGCCGATCAAATCTGACCGTCCCATCGCCTTCAACGCGTCGCGCAGCAAAGGCCAGTTGTTTGGATCGTGATAGCGTAAAAATGCCTTGTGCAAGCGTCGACGCTTTTCACCACGCACCACATCCACCGTTTCTGACTGACGCCCCACTTTGCGCAAGGGGTTTCGTCCGGAGTGATACATGGCTGTCGCCGTCGCCATCGGGCTGGGGTAAAAGGTCTGCACTTGATCGGCACGAAACCCATTGCGCTTTAACCAAACGGCGAGGTTCATCATGTCCTCATCACGCGTACCCGGGTGCGCGGCGATGAAGTAGGGAATGAGGTACTGCTTTTTCCCCGCTTCGGCGCTGAACTTATCAAACATTTGCTTAAAGCGATCGTAGGTTCCTATGCCCGGCTTCATCATCTTCGCCAGCGGCTCCCCCTCGGTATGCTCAGGTGCAATTTTTAAATAGCCGCCGACGTGGTGCGTCACCAACTCTTTCACATACGCTGGCGACTCAACCGCAAGGTCGTATCGCAAACCAGAACCGATCAGTATTTTCTTGACCCCGCGCAGTTCCCGCGCGCGGCGGTAGAGCTTAATCAACGGGTCATGGCTGGTGTTTAAGTTGGAACAAATGCCCGGATAGACACAACTCGGTTTGCGACAAGCCGCCTCAATCTCTGGCGTTTTGCAGCCAATGCGGTACATATTGGCGGTCGGTCCACCCAGATCAGAAATAACACCGGTAAAGCCCGTAACACTGTCCCGAATCGCTTCCACCTCTTTGATGATGGAGTCCTCGGAACGGCTTTGAATCACACGGCCTTCATGCTCCGTAATGGAACAAAATGTGCAGCCGCCGAAGCAACCGCGCATGATGTTGACAGAGAATCGGATCATTTCCCAAGCGGGTATTTTGGTCTCGCCGTTATGCCCGCCCGACTTATCAGCATAACTTGGATGCGGGCTACGGGCGTAGGGCAAATCGAACACGTGGTCCATTTCGGCCGTTGTCAGCGGAATCGGCGGCGCCGTCACCCACACATCGCGTGCGGTCTTGCCTTCGCCGTGTGTCTGAACCAAGGCACGCGCATTACCCGGGTTGGTCTCAAGGTGCAGCACACGGTTCGCGTGCGCATACAGCACCGGGTCGCGCTTGACCTGCTCATACGACGGCAACCTGATCACGCTGCGTTCACGCGGTGGCGCCTTGATGCGCCCGCCGGCCGCACGTTGCAGCGCCGAGTTGGGGACAAAGTTCAGGGGCTTGACTACCACCCCTGCAGCGGGCGAAGCCGCACCCTCTAACGCCGGCGTTGTTGTCGCCGCGTTCGCAGCAAGCGCGGTGGCATCGGCCTCGTCTTCACGGGCGCACGTCGCTCCGTTTGCCGCGGCTTGCTCGGAAACCATCAGATAGGGGTTCACATGGCTGTCCACGCGTCCCGGTTGATCAACGTCGGTGGAGTCGATTTCAAACCAACCGTCTGGCGTCTCGCGCCGCACAAATGCCGTCCCACGCACATCCGTGATGTCTTGTACCGCCTCCCCTTTTCCCAACCGGTGCGCAATCTCAATGATGGCTCGCTCGGCATTGCCGTACAGTAAGAGATCGCATTTGGCGTCGACCACCATGGAGCGACGCACCTTGTCTTGCCAATAGTCGTAATGCGCAATACGGCGCAAGGACCCCTCGATACCGCCCACAATAATGGGCACCTCTTTATAGGCCTCACGGCAACGTTGGGCGTACACCAATGCGGCGCGATCGGGGCGCGCTCCCCCTTGTCCACCCGGCGTATACGCGTCATCCGAGCGCATCTTGCGGTCCGCCGTGTAGCGGTTGATCATGGAGTCCATGTTCCCTGCGGTGACGCCATAAAACAAATTGGGTTTACCCAATGCTTTAAAGGGCTCCGCACTTTGCCAGTCAGGCTGCGCAATGATGCCCACTCGAAACCCTTGTGCCTCTAGGGTCCGGCCGATTACCGCCATACCAAAACTGGGATGATCCACATAGGCATCGCCAGACACAATGACGATGTCGCAGCTGTCCCAGCCCAATGCCAGCATCTCCTCGTGCGATGTCGGCAAGAATGTGGCCGTACCGAACCGCTTGGCCCAATAGGGTCGGTAACTGGTAATGGGCTTGGCGAGTCGCTCAAATTGCGACACGTCTATGGGCATATTCATGTTGGGGATTCTGTTCAGCGACAGCGCAATAGCTGTGCAACCCGTCATTTTAGTCAGTCACAGGCCGTTAGGGGCGCAAAACAGCAGAACCCGTGCTGTAAGAAGGCCAATCATCAAAAAAGCCACCCGAAGGTGGCTTTTTAAACACAGCGGGCGCCGTCGCTAGCTAGCGAATAACCGCCAACTGGGTCCGTTGACCACCGCGGTAGGTCATCACCGTCAATGCACCATTCTGGATATCACCCTTTTCATCAAATGAAATCGTGCCGGTGACGCCTTGATAACCGGCTGTCTTTGCCAACAGGGGTAGGTATTTCTCTGGATCAGCTGAATCTGCACGCTGCATCGCATCGGCCATCAACTTCACGGCGTCGTAGACGTATGGTGCATACACCTTCACGTCATCACCGTACTTGGCCTTGAAGTCTGCGCGGAACTTGTCCATTGCAGGCTTACCTGCCGCATCCACACCCCCTGCTTCCGCACAATAGACCATGTCATCTGCCAAGCTGTCACCAGCCAACGCGGGCAAACCTGCGGTGCAAATGCCGTCACCGCCCATGAACTTTGCTTGTAGGTCTAGTTGCTTCATTTGCTTCAACAGCGGGCCCGCAACCGCATCCATACCGCCGAAGAACACGACGTCAGGCGCCTTCGCCTTGATAGCGGTCAGGATCGCGGTGAAGTCGGTCGCCTTGTCGGTCGTAAATTCACGCGCAACCAACGTACCGCCTGCCGCAGCCACGCCCTTTTCAAATGCATCGGCAACGCCTTGCCCATAGGCCGTACGGTCGTCAATTAGCGCCACCGTTTTACCCTTGAGGGTTTCAATCGCGTAACGCCCCAAAGTGGCGCCCAACTGGGCATCGTCAGTCACTAAGCGAAAGGTCGTGTCAAAACCCTGGCGTGTGTACGTGGGGTTGGTCGCTGATGGAGAAATTTGCGGCAAACGCGCGTTATGGTAAATCGATGACGCGCGAATGGTGGTGACGGAGTTCAAGTGACCAACCACCCCATTAACTTTTGCGTCAACCAACCGCTGCGCGGCCGCTGTACCCATTCTGAGATCAGCGGCATCGTCTTCAACCAATAGCTCAAAGGTGACTGGCTTGCCGCCAATCGTCATGCCCGATGCGTTCAGCTCCTCAATCGCCATACGCGCACCGTTCTCATTGTCTTTACCCAAGTGGACAATGGCACCGCTGGTTGGAGCGACGTGGCCGATTTTGACAATCAGCATATCGTCACTCGATGCTTCGCCGGTGTTGTCGCTACAAGCGACGAGGGCCAGAGCCGCCGCCGCTATCAGTGCGAGTTTCGTCTTCATTTGCATGGAAGTCCTTGATTCAACATGGTTAAATTGTAGTGTTGGTAGCCTACTCGGTACGAGCTTAACGCCATCCCACGCCGAAAACGGTAACCCAGATGCCAAGCGATTGCACGGGCGAGCGTCGACGCGGGTATCAACACAAGGGTTTACCCTGAATCCCTAGCGAGCGGCTTAAGTGCCGAATCCCGTATTTGACAGCTCGGCACCCAATTGGGCGTAACGCTTCCAACGGTCACGCGCAGCCGCCGCACCACTGGGCGTAACCACTTCAACGACACGGGCAAACGTCTCGCAGTCTGCCACCCATTGGCCACTGATATTCACCAAACGCGCCCGCGTCGTTACCTGCGATACCTCGGTTGCCAACACCACGGGCGTCCGATTGAGCACCGCCGCCGGCGCGTCGTAGCGGCAATGCACCGCAAATGCGCTTCGCTCGGACCATAGCGCCAAATCCGTTGCATCCAATTCGGCCGGGTCGCAGATCACCACCATGGGTTCGCCCAGCTTGAGCGCTTTCGCCACCAAGCGGCGCAGGTGCACCACCGCGTCCGCCACGCCGGTATGGAAGGCAACCGCTACCAAACTAGACATGGCGCAACCCGCTTAACGCCGCGAACCCCGACGGCCTTTTGCCGCGTTGTTCAGCACATGGTGGACCAGCAACGGTACCGGGCGCCCAGTGGCACCCTTTGCCGCGCCACTGATCCACGCGGTTCCCGCGATATCCAAGTGCGCCCACTTAAAGGACTCCGTGAATTTTTCCAGGAACTTCGCGGCCGTAATCGAACCGCCGGCACGCCCACCGCCGATATTCGGTATGTCTGCGAAATTTGACTTCAGTGACCGGCCGTAAGCCGCATCAAGCGGCATACGCCAGCACAAATCGCGCGTCTGTTCACCCGCGTCGCTCAACGACTGCGCAAGCGCATCATCCGCCGAGAACATACCCGTGCGCACATGTCCCAGTGCTATCACACAGGCCCCTGTAAGCGTTGCAATATCCACCACATGGGCGGGCTTGAAACGCTTGGCATACGTCAAGGCGTCACACAATATCAGGCGCCCCTCAGCATCGGTATTTAGAATTTCTATGGTTTGGCCACTCATGCTGGTGACCACATCACCGGGCTTTACCGCAGCGGCATCTGGCATGTTTTCGCAACTCGGGATCAATGCCACTACGTTGGTCGCCGGTTGTAACTGCCCAATCGCGTGCATCGCACCCAGCACACTCGCGGCACCGCCCATGTCGTACTTCATCTCATCCATGTCGCCGCCTGGCTTCAGGGAAATGCCGCCCGTGTCAAACGTGATGCCCTTGCCAACCAACACCACTGGGGCCTGATCCGCCGGCCCGCCCTGATAACGAACAACAATGAACCGCAGAGGCTGGACAGAGCCTTGGGCGACGGCCATGAAGGCGCCCATCTTGAGGCGCGCTACTTCGCGTGGCCCCATCACCTCAACCCGCATGCCCTTAAACTTAGCCAGGCGCTTGGCCTCCTCACCCAGCATCGTGGGCGTGGCTAGGTTTGCAGGCCGATTTGCCCACTCTTTGGCCAAATTCATTCCAGACACCACCGCGCAAGCGCGCTCGAACGTCGACTTCACCGCACCCGATTGCGTCACAGCAAAGGTCACCATGCCCGTCCAAGCCTTGCGCGCGGTCTTGGCCTTACTGGTGCTGTATTGGTAGGTCGCCTCACCCACCGAGCTCACCAGCAGGTGCATCCAGTCCACACCATTGTCAGATGACGCCTCAAAGCCGGCTTCAAGCGGGTGCAAGGCAACCACCACCGATTGGGCTTGCCCACTCACCGCACGCACGGCAGCAACCAGTGCGGCCTGTACCTCGTCCGGAGCATGGGCATCTACGGCGACCACATGAACCAGTTGGGCGTTAAACCGAGGGTCTCCGTAAGCCGTAATTGTGTTGTTTGCGCCACCACTTAGCGCACCCTTGTGTTGGGCTTGCGCAATCCACTGCGTTACAGCGGTTCCTTTGGAAGGCGCGCGCGTATCCTTGGGAAGCAGGATAATCAATGCATCACAGCGCTTCTGACAAGCTTTGTCGAATGAAAGGGTTTTGAGTTCAACGTTCATAATCCACCTATTGTGTATAGACCCCTAGATGTTATTCCATTCCTCCATCAGAAAAGACTTAGCGCGTAGCTTTTGGACAAGCTGGGTGGTTTTATTCACCATTGTCATGACGCTGATGCTCATCCGCACGCTGGGTTTAGCCTCAGAAGGTGAGCTCGACCCAGAGTCCTTAACCCTTGCGCTCGCCTACAGCGCACTGGGCAGAATGCCGCTTATTTTGTCCGTCGCTTTATTTATCGCGGTGGTCTCCACCATGTCGCGTATGTACCGCGACAGTGAAATGGTTATTTGGTTCAACAGTGGCGCAGGGATTTTCCAATTTATAGCGCCTGCTTTTCGATTCGCGTGGCCCATCCTAATAGCGATACTGGCCCTACAAATATGGGCTTGGTCATGGCATAACGCCCAACTTGACACATTAAAAGGTCAATTCGAAGCGCGGGGAAACATTGACCGCGTCGCACCCGGCGAGTTCAAGGAGTCAGCAAGCGGCGACCTTGTCTTCTTCATGGACAAGACCAGCGATACGGGGCAAACGGGTAACATATTTATTTCCAGTAAAAATGCACGCGGCACATCGGTCATCTCCGCCAAGGATGGCCAAGTAGTGGATAAGCCCGAGGGGCAGTTCATGGAGTTAAACAACGGTCAGCAGGTACGGCTTAGCGCCGACGGACAACAACAAACGGTAACCATCTTCGAGCGCCAGGGTAATTTAGTTAAAGAACCCATTGCCATCGGCACGGACTACTCTCTGAAAAGTGCCACGACGCGGACGCTTCTCAAGCGCTGGGACACCCCTGCCCAAGGCGAGCTCGCATGGCGTCTTGGGATGGCATTTATGGCGTTCAATTTTGTCTTGCTGGGGCTGGCCGTTGCCAAGCAAAACACCCGAGGCAAAGGCGGTAGTCCGCTGTTAATGGCGATGCTAACGGCGATCATTTATTTCAACCTCCATACCGTCAGCAGCAGTTGGATCAGTTTTCAAAAGGTCGACTTCGTTCCCATGATGCTTGCACTGCACGGCGGTGCATTTTCTCTGGCACTTCTTTGGCTGTACAAACGGCACCGCCAAATTGCGCTTTGGGACGTCTTAAAGGCCCTGGTTTCGCCACGCACGGCCGGAAAAACCACCGCATGAAGACCCTACGCGTCATCTTGTACAAAGAGATTTTCACGGCCGTGACCTTCATCGCCCTGGGTTTTTTGGGACTGTTCTCTTTTTTCGACCTGGTTGACCAACTGCCCTCGCTTGGCAGGCTAAACCCACTAGATGCCAACGAGCCATTTACGCTGCTAACGGCGCTGTACGCCGTGGCATTAGGCCTGCCGTGGCGTCTCTATCAACTGATGCCTATCTGTGTACTCATCGGCACTATTTTGGTCCTCACGCGTCTGGCGCAAAGCTCAGAGTTCACCATCTTGCGAGTCAGTGGCCTTGGACCGTGGATGGCGCTGCGGGCCATGCTGTCCTTGGGCTTGGTTTTTGCAGTTTTTACGTTCATCACGGGCGACTACATCGCACCGTACACCAACAAGCAGCAAACCTTGCTGAAGGTGCGCTTCGATGGGAGCGTTAGCACCGGACGAACCGGCGCGTGGTTGAAAGAATCGTCACCCAAACGCTCCGAAACGGCCTCGGTTAATGTGGGTGCGATTAATGCAAGCTTGGCCTTCCAGCAAGTCAAAATTTTTGAATTTGATTCAGCGGGTCGACTAAAGCGCACAATTACGGCCAGAGACGGCATTGATGGCGGTGATGGATCTTGGCAACTAACTCAGGGCACGATTGCCCGCTATGACAATGCCTCTCCCGCGAATGAGCGCGATAGCGCAACCAAAGACAACCGCATCGCAACTGAGTCATTTAAAACCTATGAATGGCGGACAGACATAACAAAAGACATGGTCTCCGTGGCCCTATTGGATCCTGACAATCTCAGCACTCTCGAGTTGTACGAATACGTGACCCATCTCGACCAAAACAGACAAAGCGCGCAACAGTACGAAATAGAATTTTGGCGCAAGCTCTTTTACCCTATGGGTTGCTTGGTGATGGTGGCCTTAGCCCTGCCCTTTGCTTACCTGCATTTTCGATCAGAAGGCATTGCAGGCTACGTATTTATTGGCTTTTTAACAGGCATCAGCTTCTTTTTAATGAACAGCATGTTCTCTTTTATTGGCAACCTAAGTACCTGGCAGCCGTGGCTCGCTGCAGCGGCGCCCAGCCTTATTTACTCGGCGATATCTCTGCTCGCCTTCTCTTGGCTGGTTTTACGCCGCTAGCTGCCCGCAAGGGATGGAACTGACACCGCATGAATCTGCATCAATTTAAATTTGTTCAAGAAGCCGTTAGGCGCAGCCTGAACCTCACCGAAACCGCCAAGGCGTTGCATACGTCACAGCCCGGGGTCTCCAAGGCCATTATTGAACTCGAGGATGAACTAGGCGTTGAAATTTTCACGCGGCACGGCAAACGGCTCAAGCGCATCACTGAACCCGGCGAGCATGTGCTTAAAAGCATCGATATCATCTTGCGCGAAATTCAAAACCTCAAGCGTATCGGCGAACAATACGCGAACCAAGACTCGGGCACCTTAAGCATCGCCACCACCCATACGCAAGCCCGCTACGTGCTGCCTGAGCCGGTTGCCAAGCTACGCCAAGCCTACCCCTTGGTCAATATCAGCTTGCACCAGGGCTCCCCCAGTCAGGTCGCACAGATGCTGCTCAACGACACCGCCGACATCGGCATTGCGACAGAGTCTCTAAGCCAATTTGACGACCTGATGACCCTGCCTTGCTACGAGTGGCATCACGCATTGGTCATGCCCAGCAACCATCCGCTCGCCGCGCTGGAGCGCATTCGCTTAGAAGATTTGGTTGACCACCCAATCGTCACTTACCACAGCGCCTATACCGGACGCAGTCGTATTGATGCCGCATTCGCCAACCGCGCATTGAAGCCCAACGTGGTCTTGGATGCCATTGATTCAGATGTCATTCAAACCTACGTTGCTTTGGGCATGGGCGTGGGTATCGTGGCGGAGATGGCGATCAACAAAAACACCTTGTCACCCGAGTTGGTCAGCAGACCCGCCGGCCACCTGTTCGGCGGCAATATCGCCAGAATCGCCTTCAAGCGCGGCGCCTACCTTAGGCTTTACGTCTTGCGCCTAGCTGAGCTTTTGAGTCCCAACTTGAGCAAAGACCTGATCCTCAAGGCCATGGCCGGCGCGGGCGATAACTACGAGCTGTAAGCGCCCCGTTGCCTGCGCGGTTGAGCGCGGGCCGGTCAAGCCTGCAACAAAGCCAACGCCTTCTCTAGGCGCTTCACGCTGACAGGCTGACGCGTTCGAAGTTCTTGTGCAAACAAGCCAACGCGCAGCTCCTCCAACAACCATCTGAAGGCTTTTGTGGCGTCATCAACCTGCCCTTTGCGCTGCGAGAGCAAGCGATAAAAGGCCTGCTCCAAACGCTGGACCTCGCGTGTATTGAGTGCATCGCGGGCAGCCTCATTGCGGGCTTTGTCTAGGCGCAACACCATTGCCTGTAAATACCGCGGGAGATGGGCGAGTTGCTCTGATGGCGTGTCGCGTACAAACTGCGTTGGCATCAGACGCCCCAACTGTTGCTCTACATCCGCACACACAGGACCCAGCGCTTTGCTATCGCGTAACTTGCGCTGAACCTTGGTGAAATGAACCAACACGTCGCCGCTGGTTCTGGCCACCTCATTGGCGATCAACGTCAGCCGTCCACGCCCATCCTTCACCCGTTCCAGAAAGCTATCGGCGTCGGTTGGCAAAGGTGCTTGCAGAAACGCCTTGTCGATCGCAACAGCAATAATTTGCGCGCGCAGCTGTTCAGCAGTGCCTAGCGGCATGTAGGCCACAGACATCATTTGGAGGTCAGGAATATTTTTTTCAAGATACTTCAACGCATCTTTGATCTGCAAGGCGCACAGCCTCGACAGACCCATGCGGTGCTGTCTAGCCGCCACATCAGGCTCATCAAACACCGCCACGCACACCGCATCACCTTGGTCCACTAGCGCCGGAAAGCCAACCATGCTCTGCTTGCCTTGTCGAATTTCCATCAGCTCTGGCAACGGGCCAAATGACCACTCGGTATGCTGTGTCTGGGCATCCCACTGCGGTACGCTGTTGACCAAGGTATCGCTTGAAACAGCAGATGCGCTTGGCGCCCCTACCCCTTTCAACTCCCCCGCCGCAGGAGATGATGGTTGCTCGTTCGCAGACGCCTGCGATGCCGGTGGTGTACCCAGCTTCAGCTGAGCCAACGCTTGGAAAGCACCACGGGCCTTTCCGCCTAGGTTGGCCTTCAGCGTTGCCACTTGACGCCCCATGCCCAACTGCCGCCCCGTTTCGTCCACCACCTTGATGTTCATCAACAAATGGGGACTCAGCATATCGGCCTTGAACTCTACCGCCTTGACGTCAAGTTGGGTCTTCTCACGCACCAAACGCACCACGGCATCGGTCAGGCTGCCGTTACCGAACGTACCCTGTGCCGATAGCACCTCGGCCATGCTTTGCGCGGTGTGCGGTATCGGCACTAAACGCGAGCGCAGCCTTTGGGGCAAGCTTTTTAGAAGCGCTTGTATTTTGTCCTTCAACATACCGGGCACCAGCCACTCGCAGCGCCCTGCGTCGACTTGATTCAGCGCAAATATCGGCACCTCCACGGTCAAGCCGTCTTTGCTATCACCGGGTTCATGCAGGTAGGTCGCCAAGCAATCCACCCCACCCACGCGAACCACTTTTGGAAACGCTTGGTGCGTCACGCCACTGGCCTCATGGCGCATCAAGCTCTCACGGTCTAGGAACAATAAGCGGTCGGTTCTTTTTGATTCAACCCGATACCAGCGCTCTAGCGTATCGCCACTGAACACGTCATCGGGCAGCTGCGCGTCGTAATAAGCCTCTATCAAGCTATCGTCCACGAGCACATCTTGTCGCCGTGACTTGTGCTCCAAGTCCAACACCTCGCGCATCATGCGGCGATTGGCCGCTAGAAACGGCAGCTTGCACTCGTAAGCACCGCCGACCAAGCCTTCGCGAATAAACAAAGTCCGTGATAACACGGGGTCAATGCGGTCGTAGCGAATACGCCGCTGGTTGTAAACAACCAAGCCGTATAGCGTGGCGCGCTCGAGCGCGACAACGTGTGCCGACTTCTTCTCCCAGTGCGGCTCCAGTAGCTGTTTTTTCAGCAAATGACCGCCTACCTCTTCCAGCCACTTGGGGTCAATCTGTGCGATCCCACGACCAAACAGACGCGTGGTCTGAACCAACTCGGCCACCACAATCCACTTGCCCGGTTTCTTACTCAGGTTGGCACCGGGGTGGCGTAAAAACTTGATCCCGCGAGCGCCAAGATACCAGTCTTCGGTTTCGTTTTTACACCCCACGTTACCAAGCAGTCCCGCCAACAGAGACAAGTGCAACGACTCGTAACCTGCAGGCTTTTGGTTCAAGGTCCAGCCCTGCTCCGCGACCACGGTATGCAGTTGCGAGTAAATATCACGCCACTCGCGCGCGCGGCGAATATTGACGTAGCTCTCTTTTAGCACCTGCTCGTACTGGCGATTAGATAGTTTGTGTACAGCCTCCACCACCACCGATGCATGCTTAGAGGAGGCCCCAGGCTTTTTAAACTGCTTGGCCAAGGTATTGAGGCCGTCCCGCGACGCGCCACGCTTGTCTGGGCTTAGGTGCGCGTTTTGGCTGCGCAGTGACGGCTGTGCGTCAGCGCCTTCGGGTTTGGCGCCACTCGCCCACGCAGAAAGCAACGGGTCATTCGTCGGCCCACCACGGGACCGAGACAACCAAGCCCACAAACGCAAGATGCCAGAAAACTCGCTGCGCTCATCATCAAATTTTTTATGCGCCTGATCCGCCTGAGCCTGTTTCTCAATGGGGCGGTCACGCACGTCTTGTAACGACAGAGATGCGGCAATCACCATCACCTCAGCCAGTGCACCGCGGGCCTTGGCCTCCACAATCATGCGGCCAACGCGCGGATCTAGCGGTAACTTGGACAGCGTGCGTCCTATGGGTGTCAGCGCGTTCACCTCATCGACGGCACCCAGCTCATTCAGTAGTTGGTAGCCGTCAACAATGGCCTTGCGAGGCGGCGGATCAAGAAATGCAAACTGTTCAATATCGCCCAGATGCAGGGCCTTCATGCGCAGAATCACCGCTGCCAAGGAGCTGCGCAAAATCTCAGGGTCGGTAAACCGCGGCCGTGCATCAAACTCGGTTTGTGCGTAAAGCCGGATCGCAATGCCATCGGCTACGCGACCGCAACGCCCGCTGCGCTGATTCGCTGCTGCTTGGCTGATAGGCTCAACCAACAGTTGCTCCACTTTCTGACGGTAGCTGTAGCGCTTAACCCGTGCCGTACCAGCATCAATCACGAAGCGAATACCGGGCACCGTGAGCGAGGTCTCCGCGACGTTGGTGGCGAGCACCACACGCCGCTGGCCACCCGTCTCAAAAACACGGTCTTGTTCCGCCTGACTCAGCCGTGAGAACAAGGGCAATATCTCCGCATCCCTTAGGGTGGGCTGGTGGCTTAGGTGCTTGCGCAGGTGATCCGTGGCCTCTCGAATTTCTCGCTCACCGGGTAAAAACACCAAAATGTCACCCGCACTACGCATCCCACCGCCACGCCACAAATCATCGACGGCATCTGAAATGGCGGTATTGAGGTCAGCGTCTTTGCTCTCCTCAAAGGGGCGCCAACGCACCTCTACCGGAAAGGTCCGCCCCGACACCTGCACGACCGGCGCCGGTCCTTTTCTGGAGGCGAAATACTGCGCAAACCGATCGGCATCAATCGTCGCCGACGTCACAATAACTTGCAGATCTGGGCGTCGCGGTAACAACTGACGCAAGAAGCCCATCAAAAAATCAATGTTTAAGCTACGTTCGTGGGCCTCGTCGATGATGATGGTGTCGTAGGCTTTGAGCATCGGATCTGTCTGCGTCTCCGCCAACAATATCCCGTCGGTCATCAGCTTCACTGACGACTTGGGCCCCAACCGATCTTGGAAGCGCACCTTGTAGCCAACGACCTCACCCAAGGGCGTGTTGAGCTCGGACGCGATGCGCTTGGCGACGCTGCTCGCGGCAATTCGCCTCGGTTGGGTATGCCCAATCAGACCACCGCCGTTGATTCGACCACGGCCTAGCGCCAAGGCCATCTTGGGCAACTGCGTGGTTTTACCCGAGCCGGTCTCGCCACAAACGACGACCACTTGGTGCTCACGCATAAGAGCCATGATCTCGTCACGCTTGGCGCTGACGGGCAAAGACTCCGGAAAATTTAGCTTTAAATCCAACGTTACACCCGCGTTTCGAACACAAAAAACAACTTCACTCCAGGAACGATTATCCTTATGGATTGGTCGCTCCCCGTGAGGGGGGCTATTTTCACCACAGAACCACCCCCTTAAACGCCATGTCTGATGTTTTTAACTTCACTTTTGTGCCTTGGTTCCGCTCGGTCGCCCCCTACATACACATGCACCGTGGCAAGACATTGGTGGTTGGTCTCGCAGGCGAAGCCATCGCTGCGGGAAAGTTACCCAGCGTTGTGCAAGATTTGGCCCTGATTCAAAGCATGGGCGTGCGCATCGTACTCGTGCATGGCTTTCGCCCGCAGGTGAACGAGCAATTGGCCGCCAAAGGCCATGAGGCGCGGTTTGCAATGGGCACCCGCATCACCGACTCTGTGGCCCTAGACTGCGCGCAGGAGGCCGCGGGCCAGCTGCGCTACGAGATTGAAGCCGCGTTCAGCCAAGCCCTGCCCAACACCCCCATGGCGGGTGCCACCGTTCGCGTCTTGTCCGGCAACTTCATCACGGCTAGGCCTGTTGGCTTGGTTGACGGAATTGACTTCATCCACTCTGGCACCGTGCGCAAAGTAGACGCTGCCGGTATTGCCAGTGCGCTCGATATGGGCGCGCTCGTGTTGCTGTCGCCCTTTGGCTTTTCGCCAACCGGTGAGGCATTTAACTTGGCAATGGAAGATGTCGCAACGGCCACAGCAATTGCGCTACAGGCCGACAAGTTGATGTTTCTGACCGAAATTTCCGGCATTCACCAAACCGTAGACGACCCCAGTACGCCCATCGTCACCGAGCTCCCCCTAGCGCAGGCCACCGCCATTTTGGCGCGGCTTCCTAAGGCAGAGCGGGCAACAGACACCAGCTTTTACCTCCGCTATTGCGCCCACGCGTGCGAAAGCGGTGTGGAGCGCAGCCACATTTTGCCCTTCGCCGTTGATGGCGCACCGCTATTAGAAATTTATACCCACGATGGCATTGGCACCATGGTCGTCGATGAGAAGCTAGAAAGCCTGCGAGAGGCGACCATTGATGATGTGAGCGGCATCGTCTCTCTGATTGAACCCTTGGAGCGCGAAGGCGTCTTGGTTAAGCGGGATCGAACTGAAATCGAACGCGATGCATCGAACTACACCATCATCGAGCACGACGGCGTTATTTTCGGCTGCGCCGCGCTCTACCCCTACCCGGAAGAGCGCACCGGTGAAATGGCCGCCCTCACCGTCTCCACGCAAAGTCAGGCGCAAGGCGACGGCGAGCGCCTGCTCAAGCGCATTGAGCAACGTGCACGCGCGCAGGGGCTGAAGAGTATTTTTGTGCTGACCACGCGAACCATGCATTGGTTCATTAAGCGGGGGTTTGTGGAAGTACCAACCGAACAGCTACCTGCGGCTAGGCGCATGAAGTACAACACCGATCGCCGCAGCAAGGTCTTTCTGAAGAAGCTGTAAAGAGCCGCGTTAATTAACGGCCTACTAATTAACGGCCTACGAATTAGCGCCAGCGATAGCGCACGATGAGGGCGCTCACCAAGGCCAGCAAAATGAAGTTAAGGAACGACCAGTTTGCAATCGACAGCGACAAGAATGTCCAGTCTATGGCGGTGCAGTCACCACTGCCTTTCAGCAACATGGGTATCACGCGCTGCAGCGGGAACGCCTCGATCATGCCGTAGAAGTCACGTCCGCACGAGAACATCTCTGGCGGAAACCATTGCAACCAACTCTGTCTAGCCGCGACGCCTGCGCCTGCCAGAGACATCAGCACCGTCAACATCGACGCCAGCCCACCCAACCAATTAGCAGGCCACAATGCCGCAATCACGCAAAGAACAAACACCAGCACCAGGGCGTATCTTTGGACGATACACATTGGACACGGCTCTAAGCCTTGTGCATGCTGCAGGTATAAGCCAAAAACCAGAAGGCCCACGCACCACAAAGCCATGAGTACCGATGTCCGACGGGTAAATCGGGCGACGAAGTGGTCACGGTTGAATAGCTGCGTCTGCATGGGTTCTCCACGGGTTAATACATTTGGTAACAGCTTAAATAATAACCGCCGTAGAAGGCGTCCATGCCTCTTTATCGTGTGAGGTGCTTCAAATGTTGATAAAGTACGGTGCATTGACACAAAGGAATTTTTGAATGACACGCATGATTAAGTGCATCAAGTTAGGCGTTGAGGCAGAAGGTTTGGAGTTCGCGCCCTACCCCGGCGAGCTGGGTAAACGCCTATGGCAGAGCGTCAGCAAGCAGGCGTGGGCCGACTGGTTGAAGCACCAGACCATGCTGGTAAACGAAAATCGCTTGAACCTAGCCGATGCCCGTGCGCGTCAGTATCTCGCACGGCAAATGGAGAACCACTTCTTTGGAGACGGTGCCGACGCCGCCCAAGGCTACGTGCCGCCTACGGAAGGCGCGTAACCCGTCTCAGGGCGCCGAGAGCGTTGAGCGACTTGGGCGCAGAACGACACGCCGTCGTTATTGGGGCGGGTCTCGCAGGTGCGGCCGTTACACACGCGCTGTCCCTGCGTGGCTGGTCCATCACCCTCATAGAGCGCGGAGAGCGCCTCGCCAGTGGCGCCTCGGACCTACCCGTCGGGGTACTCAGCCCACACCGCACCGCCCAGCCAACACCCATGAGCCGCCTCACCGCCCTGGGGTTGCCTGTGACCAAGGCACACCTGCAACAATATTTACCCGATGGACGTGGCTGGCATGCCACGCAAATTGCCAACTGTGTGGCCGCTGACGGGGGCGGCACCGTATCGGTGGTTGACCACGACGACGCCTGCATCGTCGTACCCGCCGCACTCATTGCCGCTTGGATAGGTGACGCACAGCGTGTAAGCCAAATCACCATACGGACTGGCTGTGCGGTTGGTGCAATCGAGGCGCTAACACCATTGCAAACTGACTCGGTGGGCGCACCGCGTTGGCGTGTTCTAGACCGCGACCGAGCCACTATCTGTGATGCGACGCACGTCGTCGTCTGTGCCGCCTTTGACAGCGCCGCACTCTTACCCAACGCCCCATTGGGGCTGAGGCCCGTTGCGGGGCAAATGACCATGGGTGCTGTCGTAACCCGTCACAAACAGAAGCAAGACATGATAAACGTCGAGCCAACGCAGATTCCCAAACGACTAAGCGGTGTCTTCGTCCCTTACTTCGACACACCGCGCGGTGCGGTCTGGAGCATCGGTGCGACCTATCGGCGTGGTGATGATGACTGTCGTCCGCGCACAGAAGACCGGGAGCACAACGCCGACTTATTGCGCCGCTTGGCGCCTGAAGCCCGCGATGAATGGGAGACACACGCCAACGCAGGCACCCTGATTGACTGGGTAGGTGTGCGATGCGCCTCGATAGACCGGTTGCCGCTGGTAGGCGCGCTCCCGTTAGCCACACCCTCGCCTGTAGACCCCAGCTTGCGTCGCGCACAGGTCAAAACCGCTCCCGGCCTGTTTGGGCTCATGGCCCTGGGCTCACGCGGCCTCAGCCTCGCCCCTTTGCTGGGGATGGTTTTGGCTGATCAAATGTGCGGGGAGGCACACGCAGACACCCCCGCCCTACTCCCACCAGACCTGATGGATGCCATTGATCCCAGGCGTGCGCCGCTGCAAGAAGCAAGGCAGGCGGTGAGAAAAATGACGAGACGCACCCGCGCGACCTAGCGTGCTACCGCGATTACGGCATAAACCGCTAGAAACGCAGGGCATCAAGGCCTCGTGATCAAAAAACCGCCTCTAAGCGCTTAAAATATTGGCTTTACACGAAACTCGATCCCTACGCCGCTTATGACACACGTCGTTACCGAAGCCTGTATCCAATGCAAGTACACCGATTGCGTTGACGTCTGTCCCGTCGACTGCTTTCGGGAAGGTCCCAACTTCCTCACCATCGACCCAGACGAGTGCATTGATTGCGCCGTATGCATTCCCGAGTGCCCTGTATCTGCCATCTATGCAGAGGAGGACCTGCCTGAAGAGCAGATGCATATGATCAAACTCAACGTTGAGCTGTCACGCATACCCACTTGGAAAAGTATCACCAAGCGTAAAGAGCCGTTGCCTGAGGCTGACGACTGGAAAGACCGCACGGATAAGCTCTCCGAGTTGATCCGCTAAGCCCCCTTATTTTTGAATTGACTCGCGCACTCTTTGCGCGGAAATGCTTATCGCCTTATGGACTCAGCTGCAACGACCAACGCCCACCCAGACATTCGTTCCGATGTGATTGAGACCGATGCCGTCATCATTGGTGCAGGCCCCGTCGGTTTGTTTCAAGTGTTTGAACTGGGTCTGTTAGAGATCAAAGCGCACGTGATTGACTCACTGGCCTACCCCGGTGGACAGCCCATGGAGCTGTACCCCGACAAGCCCATCTTTGATATTCCTGCGGTACCGGTTTGCACGGGCAAAGAACTTACTGATGCGCTCATGAAGCAAATAGAGCCCTTTAAGCCGACCTTCCATTTTGGAAGCGAAGTCACGACCGTGGCCCGCCAGGAAGACGGGCGCTTCTTCGTCGAGACGGGCAAAGGCACGCAGTTTTTGACCAAAACCATCTTCATTGCGGCGGGTGTCGGTGCCTTTCAACCCCGCACCTTAAAGGTCGACGGTGTCGACCAATACGACGGCTCCCAGGTCTTCTACCGCGTTAAAGACCCGGCCAACTTCGCTGGAAAAAACCTGGTTGTTTTGGGCGGTGGTGACTCCGCGCTAGATTGGGCGCTGAACTTCGCTGGCGATGGGCCAAACAAAGCAGAAAGCGTTATCCTCATTCACCGTCGTGATGTCTTCAAAGCCGCCCCCGCCAGTGTGGCAAAAATGCGCGAGCTCTGCGATCAGTATGAGATGCAATTTATCACCGGGCAGATCACCGGATTGGACGAACGCGACGGCAAGCTGGTTGGCGTTAAGGTCACGGGGCCTGACGGCGTCACCCGTGTGGTCCCCATGGATGCCATGCTCATCTTCTTTGGTCTGAGCCCCAAGTTGGGACCTATCGCCAACTGGGGTCTTGATATCGAGCGAAAGCAATTGGTTGTAGACACCGAAAAGTTTTCTACCAACGAACCCGGTATCTTCGCGGTCGGCGACATCAACACCTACCCTGGCAAGAAGAAGCTCATCTTGTCTGGCTTCCACGAATGCGCGCTTGCAGCGTTCGGCGCTGCACCCATCATCAACCCAGACAAGCGCGTGCTGTTGCAGTACACCACCACCAGTCCAAAACTCCACAAAGTGTTGGGTGTGGAAACGCCGACGTTTGATTAACAGCTTTGCTTGTTCCTCGATAGCTTAGTTGGTCAGCGCTGGCCTGTTAAGGTGGCAGCGTTGATCAACTATCCATTTTTATTATTTAAATATCTATTTAAACTAATGGCTTGGGGTTATCTTTAGCCCTGCAATATAAACGATGCGGTCAGCGCATGAATAACTGATATGCCACTGGGCGTTTATGCTTAGTGACATCATGTAGCGCTCACATCGCGAGAGCACTCACCCCCAGCGGGCGACAGCGGCGCGTGCCGTTCGTGTGCTCCATTTGGTTTTGACAACAGCCACTTGCATGGAAACTGCCGTGAGCTTCGAACACAGCGGCCATAAAGCCATAGCGCTTCACAACTGTTGTCGACCTACCAAAAATTTAGCTTTATTGGCTGAAGATATTCAGATCACTGCTACATCGGCTGCTTTGAGCGTTTCTCTCTGGCTGAAAGAGCGAGGCTTTACCAACACGCGCTTGTACAGAATCACATAGCCAACACTAAAACCAACAAAGCAAAACAAGCTGTAGGGTGTGCTGCTGTACACCCACTGCGCCACAATCGCAGGCAACAAGCTAAGACCACCAATAAGCAATCCGCCGACAGAGTTACGCAAGGTTAGACTGCTGTTCGGCATAAGGCGCGGCACTATCCGTCTATTAAAGAGGCTATGAAAATGTAGCCGATCAGGGTGCCCAGGGTGCTGGCTACGGATTTTTCGGCGATACATGCTGTAGGAAACTTCGATGACAGGGTGGGCGCAGAACAGCAGCGCTGCGAAAGCGGAAACTGAATGGTTCCTTTCAACCAAAAGAACACAAGCCCATGCCAACATAAACCCCAGAAGATAGGCTCCACCATCTCCTAAAAACAATTTACCAAAAGGCCAATTGACAAGAAAAAAGCCCAAAACACAGGCAATAACAATCAAACAAGCACTGGCTAGAAATGTGTCACCCAGGCTGCCTGCGAGCACCGCAACCCCTAACAACCCCCACATCACCATGCTGCCGGCCAAACCATTTAAACCATCAATGATGTTTATTGAATTGGCAACACCGGCTACAGCAAAAGCTGTAAAAAGTACCGAAACAATTGTGAACTGCAGCAGCCAGTCCATTACCCAAACATTTACCTCTGTGATCACGTAACCTGTCAACAACCAAGCAAGCATCCCACTGGCCATCGTTGCCAGCAAGCGTGCCTGAACGCTGACGCGTTTGGTGAAATCCTCAATCAAACCAAATACAAACGCGGGCACACCCGCCAACACCCAAGGCCAGAGCTGATCTCTAATTTCTAGTGGCGACACCGTCACAGCCGCAATCAACCCAAACATAATTGACACACCGCCGATGCGGGGGGTTGGGTAGACATGCAGCTTCTGTATTCCATGGGACGCATCAAAGCTAAATCGACCATGCCAGCGTTTGGTCAATACGACCAAGATACTGACTAGCAGTGACGCCCCAAATCCAAAACACACTGGATAGAACGCACTCAGAAAATTTTCCAAAAAATTCAAAATTTATCGAACCATAGTTTTCTTTAAAATCGGTAAATAATATTTATTTGATAAATAAGTACTATATACAGCTGGGTTAGTTTACCTCGACCAAACATCAAATCGCCTCTTTTTTTGAGAAGTGACATTCCCCCAAATGAGCGGGCAAATATGATGTCAATACTGAAATTGAGAAATGCAAATGCGACAAACAAAACATGCCTTGGCATTCAAGGACCCAGTAGTTCGGCAAGTCATTGATAGAGGCCGCCCTGCTTTTGATGTAGCCAAGCGGCTTAGGATTTCAGAGCGTTTCTTGTACACATGGGTAAGCAAGTTCGAGAAAGCGGATGCGCCCCTCGCTGCGGATCTAAAGCGATGCAGGCCGAAGTGGCCAAGCTCAAGGCGGAGCTTAAGAGGACCGCTGAGAAGCGCGATATCCTAAAAAAGGCCGCAGCATACTTTGCCAAGCAGTCCGGATGAAATACGCATTCATGCAAACACACTGCCGCGAGTTTCGCCTTGCTGGCATGTCCAGGGCTCTGGGAGCTCACCGCGGTGGCTACCCTGCTTGGCTGCATGAGCCGTTATCGGCAAGGTCCAAGATAAATGTTGTGTTGACACAGCGCATTCGAGAGTCTTACGACCAAAGCATGAGGGGTGCAGCAGAAAGCCAAAAGCACGCATCATCATTCATTCGGATCGAGGTAGCCAATTTGGCCGTGATGAGTTAAACCCCTGATGCAAGGGCAACCGATTGAGCCCAAGCATGAGCCGCCGTAGAAACTGCTCGAATAACGCGGTGGCTGAATCCCTCTTTAGCAACTTGAAGAACGAGCAGGACAAGAAGAGGGTTTACAGCACAGGGGCTGAGGCCACGGGCATCTGGATCAACTCGTCCGCCTAGAGTTGGCGCGGAAGCATCAAACTACGCTGTGAAAACTGTCTACAGATTTGGGGGAATGCACAGGCGCCATCCACGCGTTTTCGCAGTGGCGAAAAAATTCATCACACCTCAAAACAGCTCTGTTTTCTTTGCTACAATAAGCGCGAAGCTAGTCGGATACTTGTGCTCATCTTAGCCCTCAAGAACCTGCGCGGAGTAGCGCCACGTAGATGGGAGTCGTGCGGAAAGTGTCCAGCTAGAAACACCAAATATATTCCTCGATAGCTCAGTTGGTAGAGCGCCGGACTGTTAATCCGTAGGTCACTGGTTCGAGCCCAGTTCGAGGAGCCACTGTTAAAGCCAAACTAGCCCAGTTTCTGCAAAGCGACTGGGCTTTTTTGTGTCCTCAGACTACGCTCAGACTACAAAGTTTGCAAGGTGGCGAAGGAGCGAAGGTGGCAAAGCCCACTCACCTTTTTAACCACCCCTACCAAGAGACACCCGGGGGAGGGGTTGTTAGCTGAACGGATACTGTTGTACCCGCCCACGTACAAAAAAAGGGCAATCCAGAATGCATTGGCGGCTAGCGTGGCAGCACGAAACAACGCCATGAAAACTGTCTAGGGATTTGGGGAAATGCCACCCTCAATGGATGAGTGTCGAACTAGAACGCATTGCAGTATCTTGTATTTAATGCAACAAATCGATAATATCAATTTGCATACACAGACACTGTATAAGAGGACCTATTTTCTTTGATGATGTTGTAATTGATGACACGTTTATTTTCAAATCGATCTCGGCACTTCGACATGGGAGATTTACCCACTGAATTGCTAGCGCGAGAGGCCCATGCTGCAGAACTCCAAGCTGTCGTATCTAAAGATCAATATCCTGCTGGGCCGCATTCCCTCAACGAGGCCTTGTCAACATACCAAAAGCTTTTTGAGCAGTACTTGGATGGTGATACGGCCATTGCCCGCGCACCTTTGCCTGACGACTTAGGCATTCGAAGTAAAAATCTCAAAGCCAGTGCTTATTTTTTAGATGCAACGCTGGCGGGGGTTTGCGCCATTGAGCTCGCTGATTTTTCTAAAGACGCGCCTAAACACACCCATGCATTGATTTTTCTCATTGAGTTCAGCCGCGAGCCCAAGTCAGATCAGCCTGGTGCTACTTGGATTCATGGCAGCAACAAAGCCCGAACAGATGCTCGTGCAAGCGAGGTGGCTGTTGTACTAGCGGGTTATGTTCGAGCATTGGGGTATGGCGCGCGAGGCCACGTGGCGGGCAATACGCTGTTAAACCTAGAATTTTTGGCGCAACGCGCTGGCATTGCTAGATCTGAAAACGGCTTGCTCAAAATGCCTTTTCTAAATTGCGGCTTTGCGTTGGCTGCGATCAGCACCGATTTGCCATTGGAAATTGATCTTCCAATAGCACCCAATGCCTCCTTGGGTTGGCCAGATTCCGACGCATACATGGGCAAACACGGCACTCGTCCTGGATGGGCTGAGTCGGAAGCCGACCTGCGTCCTCTACATTGGGGGCGCTACCCCATGGAAACGTTGAAGCGGGTGCCAGAACCCACAACTCTGATCTTGCGTGAGGAGATCATTCGCAACAGCAAGCGTGCCGATTTATTCACGCGTGCATTGGCTGGCGATTTAGGTGAAAAAGCCAAGGTGCAGCGCATGCGCTTTGCCACAAAACATCCTTTAGCGTTTGCCATGACACCCTTGATCCGCAACATGGTGCCATTGCAGGGTACATACGAGCGGCTTGTGCCTGCACAAACACATGGTGAGTTGTCGGATGCCCAAAGAAACGCAGAGTCCATCAAAGCCTTGGCTTATTTTTTAGGCGCTGATTTGGTTGGCATATGTGAAGCAGAGCCTTGGATGTTTTATTCACACGAAGCGCAGCAAGGCAAGCCGATTGAGCCCACCCACAAGCACTGTATTGTGATGCTGCTTGACCAAGGATTTGAAACCATGGAAGGAGCCTCGGGCGACGATTGGATTTCAGGTGCGCAATCTATGCGGGGCTATATGCGAGGCGCATTCATAGCAGGAGTCATGGGTGCGCATTTGCGCCGATTGGGCTATTCCTCGCGTGCACACACCAACGCAGAATCAGATATCTTGCATATTCCTGCAACTTTGTTGGCCGGTCTTGGTGAGCTCTCGCGCATAGGCGAATTGGTTTTAAATCCTTTCATCGGGCCACGATCGAAGAGCGTTTTACTAACCACCGATTTGCCTTTGGCATTTGACCAGCCTATCGATTTTGGATTGCAATCGGTCTGCAACATGTGCATGAAGTGCGCGCGCGAATGTCCATGCAACGCCATTCCATTTGGGCCCAAGGTCATGTTCAATGGTTATGAAATATGGAAACCCGATGTTGAAAAATGTGGCAAGTACCGATTAACCAATATGAAGGGATCGGCCTGTGGGCGGTGTATGAAAACCTGTCCCTACAACAGAGAAGACTTGGTTGAATCGTCTCGTCTTTTGGAGCTTTCAATTCGAGTTCCAAGTGCTCGGCGAGCGCTTATTGATTTTGACGATCAAATTGGCGCAGGCATGCGTAATCCCGTTAAGCGATGGTGGTTGGATTTAGAAATCATCAACGGCGTGTGCGTTACGCCTGGCGGCGTGAACGAGCGTGATTTAGATTTAGATCGAACCCATAAACTCGCTCAAACTCAAAAGTTGGCATTTTTCCCGCCCAACTTGCAACCGCCTATGGGTACCACCGTTTCAAGCACCGTGTCGCTTGACCGTGAAGCCGGACTGAAGGCATACGCCAATGCCGAAAAACCCAGTCAAGCTAAAAAGCGGCAAAAATAATGACGGAAAGAAAACTAAATTCCAGTATGGCATTTCTCCATATCGGTAGAGAAAATTGTCTACAGGTTTGGGCGAATGCCAGTTATTGATCGAAATCTAGACCGTAGCGCACTACAAGCGGGACTGTCTTCTTGCCGTTCGCACTTAGTTGATAACTTGTTTGAAAGCTATTTATGGACCACGAAATGATCCCATCATCAGGAATTATTTTAATGTTTGTACTGGGGTTGCGACACGGGCTTGACCCTGATCACATTGCCTGTATCGACGGATTAACGTGGAGCGCTTTGGAGCATAACCATAAGCTCGCACCATGGGTAGGAACTCTATTTGCCTTGGGTCATGGCTTGCTCGTCACAGGCATCGCTGTTGGTGTAAACCAACTGAGCCGAGACATTCACGTACCTGGGACTTTAATAACAATATTCGGCTGGATTCCGACAGTCCTACTGCTTCTCGTTGGTACGCTTAACTTACGCCAGTTGTTAGCTTCTGGCCAAGCATTTCAACCCACAGGCTGGAAAACGAAACTTTTTCCACGCAGACTGCGTAACTCCTCTAATCCACTAGCCATCGTACTGATTGGTGTGCTATTTGCTACGGTATTTGACACAGCCACACAGGCATCTGCTTGGGGATTTGTCGCAACCAATAGCGGTGGCATTTTGGCAGCTGCAGGCGTAGGATTGATGTTTACGTTCGGCATGATCATCACCGACACAGTTGACGGACGACTGCTGTGCCACATCGTAAAGGGTGCTAACAGCGTGGCTGCTGGGCAACGTTATCGCCGCACACTTGGCTGGATGATCGTTGCGCTGTCTTTTGGAGTCGCTACATACAACATTTTAAAGGCCGTATTACCGCCAATCGAACTCGACCACTTCGGCTATTCAATGACCGGCGGCTTGCTATTTTCCTTAGTAGTGCTCATGTGGGCTTTAGCCTACCGCACTCAATTTAAAAATATTTTCAAACTGGACTTACAACGGTTCGGTAGACGAACTCGAAACTGATTTTCCCCAAAACCTGTAGACACTTTTTATAGTTTACGGAGTTTTCAATCGGTGGACGAATAAGCTGTTCACGTCAGTGTGCGTGAATTTTTCGAAGCAGGCACAAGAAAACTTTCGAGCTTTTTCCAGTGACCCCCTTGCTCAATTGCAAGAACCCCGATCGCGCCTATGTGTGTAGATTTTTGGATCCGCGCGCGTGGTGATGACCGCAGTCGAAGTGTATGGATATTTCCAGCGCCAGCGTCAAAATACAATCTGACAAGTGTTTAAAGGTTAGGGGGAATGCCAGGATCCGAGCTTACAAGCACCGGTGTTGATAGAAAAACCGGTCTAGTTTCTTAGTGAAAGCATGCAAATCTTCGAAATACGGCAAAGCACCTCCCTCCATACTGTGGAACTGCCAATTGGATCTACCAGCCAAGGAAGTGCGCCTGCGGTAGTCAGTGAAGTTCCCGTTGGTAGCCATAGAGACCCAAACTGGTTTATTCACAGCGGCGTAAAGGCTATTGACATCGGCACTGAAAAGTCGGCCGGACAAAAAATGCAACGGTGCATGGTGCGCATCTGGCTGTTGCGCCGTATGAACACCGTACTTCCACAAAGCTTCGCTAACCTCTTCGCTGCCCTGCATACCCTTTAAAAAGTAGCGGATCACACCTGGGCGCGTCAAAAGCCGAAATAGCGTTTTACTCCAGGCCGGCCAGGTGAGCAAACGGTACAGCCAAGGTACGAATCGGGTAGAGCCCTCTGGCCCCTGAAAGTCGCGTTTGCCTTGAAACCCGGTAGGGCTAACCATCGCCAAACGGCGGATGCTGTCGGGCTTTTCAACGCAAGCCCTAGCAGCAAATTCAGCAGATAGCGACAAAGCCAAAACATCTAAACCAGACATCGCATGCTTGCCGCTTATATGAGAAATCACAGCGTGCAGCGCATCCGTCATCAGGCGTGGATCGAAGATTTTTTCGCTGCGGTCAGAGCCACCAAAGCCGGGGAGATCAATGGCATAGACACAGCGCGACTGCCTGTAGTGTTCAAACAAAGGCTCGACCTCAGCGGCTGAGCCTACAGCGTTGACACTGTGCACCAACAGCAGCGGCGGCGTTGAAGGGAGGTTAAATTGATCAGAACAATATAGCCTGATTAGTCCAACAGATGTGCTCAAAACCTCGATTTCGCCCGAGACCGCGGCCAAGAGGTGGTGGGCATTAACGGGTGCAGAACACATACAACATTGTCGTCTAAAACGTATACCGACTACGGAGACGGTAATCCCCCCTAATTTCCCACCGTCCTTAAAAGTAGAAGACTACGCAAGCAGTAGCTGCACTGGGATGAATCGTCCTCAGCAAAACCTAACAAAACCAGCGCGGAAACATATGAATAGTAGTATGGGGTGTTTATACTACTTTTGGAAGTAAAAAAGCACCTAAGATTTCTCCTAAGTGCTTGATTTACTTAACAAATTACTGGTGGGTGGTACAGGGTTCGAACCTGTGACCCCTGCCGTGTGAAGACGTGTTGCGAGGCCAATTTATCTATATAAATCAATAGCTTATATCAAATAAAACTAGCTTTGTAGTATAGGAGTAGCATAGTTAGTAACTATAACGATGTACTCCAAAGAGAATATTTAAAACCAATAGCGGGTTGACCGTAAATACTTTTGACGGTGCCTCGCTAAAAGTACACATTCACGCCCTACTCCAGTCTCCGTTTCGTTAGATGTCTACTGATTTGGGGGAATGCCAAAGTACCCATTCACGCCCTACTCAAGCTATCAGGTGATTGTTTCTTAATTGACCCGCGGCCGTTCGCCGACCGATCTTGCGGTGTATGGGTGCTACCCGCGATGGTTATCAGCTGCTTCACCACTGCTTGGAAGTTTGCATCGTCTTGCAACCCCGCCCGATACCAGATGAACAGGTCACGCTTGCTTGGTCCCGCAGGTGGACAAATTTCCACAACGGGATACTCGCCGTGCATCATAGTCATCGGGCGTCTCGGTAACACCGCTAGATGACGCCCCTTCATCAAAATTTGTAATAGCATAACGGCGTCGCCAGTAGTTGTGAACGGCGTACGCATCCTTTGGATCCCACTGCGAAAGAGCATTTCA
>Ga0209198_1000691_pt1 | contig 29116 bp, 20 predicted proteins | sample COGITO_mtgs_1105_2_FD_184804 | JGI IMG/M metagenome (GOLD analysis project Ga0209198, IMG submission 184804) | Pelagic marine microbial communities from North Sea - COGITO_mtgs_110519 (SPAdes) (version 2) | ecosystem: Environmental > Aquatic > Marine > Epipelagic ...
GACCATTTCGCAAAAAACCATCGTTTATCAACCCGCATATCAAGCTGATGAACGGCTCCAGTTCGCTCCTCGTTTAGGCGCTCATAATCCGGTAAGGCTACTCCTCTCAGGTCCCACGTTTCCCTATCGCTCGAAAGTGCAGCATCATAAGGCGTGTAAGGCGAAGCGCCTAAGTATCTAAAACGTGCGCCGACCTCCCAGTCTCCCTTAAATTTCTTACCCGCTGTTAGGGTTACAATCTGACCATTATCCCAAGCCGATGGACGCAAGTCGCCATTCTTATCTTCAAATTCACTTTTTACCAAGGTTGCAGCCAAAATACCATAGAAGCCCTTGGTAAGTTTCTGTTGAATCAAAAACTCTAGTCCATAGGCCCTTCCACCCGAAAGCGGCACAGCTGGACCGTTTCCAATAACTCCAAAATCCGACCCTAGATTTGCAAGCGAAACCCTGTCGCGAGTAAGGAATGGATAGTTGTCATAGACCTTATAGAAACCTTCGAGGCTAATCTTTGTATTGGTGAATGGCAAGTACTCTAAACCAAGCACTGCATGATCGGCCTGGATATACGTAATGCCATTCTGCTTATTAACCAGATTGTTGGCATTGTCTCGATATCCCAATATCGTATATGGAGGCAGTTGAAAGAATCTTCCAACACTGGCATTAAGGCTCCACTTTGGCGCAAACAGGTAAGAAGCAGACAAGCGCGGTGATAATTGATCAATTGGATTCTCCATGGCGTCGTTATATCCTGCAACATCCGTGCGCACGCCGAGTGAGAATTTTAATCTATCGGCAATAAACCCTTTAGAGATTTGAGTAAAAACCGAGTATTTATTCAGGTTTAGCTCCGACCTAAAGTCTGCGACCAACTGCTCCCCGCTTGCTGTAACGAATCGATTGTAAGTCCTGTTTGTAAAGAGTGCATTCTCATAACCCACTCCAACATTCCACTTCCATCCTTCTCCTCGCCATGTATGTTCCAATCGAATTTTATTCTCGATTTCCTGACTTCGGTAATCCAGAATTTTGTTTGCCTCGATGCTCTCGTCATTATTAAAGTACTTCACCGCTCGGTTATCTAGGTGATTCCTGCTCACCACAACTTGTTGAAAGCTGTTTTCAGAGAAATGCTTGTATGCAGCCCCGATCGTGTAGTTCCATTGATCGTTTGAAACCAAATTACCCAAGATAAATTGGTTTCGCTCGAGGGTTACAGGGTCATCCACACCATCATTGACTCCCGTGTTTATTTCAAATTGATCTAAGGCTCCTAATCCAATCAGAGATATTTCATTCTTTGCATTGATTTTCGTTTTTACTTTAAACTGGGCATCATTGTATATAGGCAAGAAAGGAAGTTTAAGAGCGGAAAACAAAAGCTGTAGATAGGATCTTCTTATGCTAAATATATAGGTTGTTTTTTCGCCTATTGGCCCATCTAGCGTTAATCCATAGTCACTGCTACCAACGGTAATGTTGGCCTTGATCTTTTCGGGATTCCCGTCTTTTAGAGTAAAATCGAAAATGGAGCTTGTTGCGTTGCCCCGATTTGCGGGAAAAGCTGCCGAATAGAAATCAACTTCTTTAATAAAGTTGACGTTTATTAAACCAACTGGACCTCCCGAAGACCCTTGAGTGGCGAAGTGATTGATGTTTGGAACTTCTACGCCATCTAGATAGAACTTATTCTCGTTGGGCGCTCCGCCACGAATAATGATGTCATTTCGAAAACTTGGTGGGGACGCTACACCAGGAAGAGACTGAATAACACGTGAGATATCACGATTCCCACCCGGATTTCTCTCAATTTCGGATACACCGATAGTTCGCATTGATACTGGTGCTTCTTCTCGCTTGCTAAACGGCGAAGCGACAATTTCTACCGCCTCCAATAGTTCCGAAGCAGGGCTTAATTCGATATTGACAAATGCGGGCTTATTATTGAAAGTCTGAATCTCATATTCAACCTTTGTCTCATACCCTACTGATGATGCCTCCACATTGTATAAGCCAGGCTCAAGATTTTCAATCGCATAATTACCGTCAAAGTCTGTGACTGCCCCTGTCGCTGTGCCTTGAATAACAACATTAGCAAAAGGAACTCCCTCGTTGTTAATGGGGTCAAAAACACGTCCCTTGATACTGCCATTCTGAGCAAATGAGATTGTAACAAGAAGGACGAAAAGAATAGTGGTGGTCATTTTCATCATGGCGAAGAAACAACTCGTATTCGGATTTGTTCCTCGAATCAAATGATTTTTGACTTCTGATCTTTAATGTACCTTCGTCGACGCAAATTAGACAAGAAAAAAGGCATGGCGCAAACAGAAGTTATTCTTCCTAAAATGGGTGAAAGTGTTGCTGAGGCAACAATAACCACATGGTTAAAGAACGTTGGTGACACGGTTGAAGCAGAAGAGGCAATTGTTGAAATCGCTACAGACAAAGTTGATAGCGAAGTCCCATCTCCGGTGAGTGGAACCATTCTTCAAATTCTTGTTGAAGAAGGATCTGTTGCTCAAGTTGGCCAGGCAATCGCAGTCATAGGAGGCGAAGGTGAAACTACCGCGACACCAGCCCCAGCATCCACACCTCAGGCAGCCGCCGTATCTGAACCGGTAATGGCAGCGGAACAATCCGTAGCTGATGCTGTGGCAATGGTCGCTGAAGCACCTGATTTTTCGGGATCTGATAAGTTCTACAGCCCTTTAGTCAAAAGCATTGCAAAAGCAGAAGGCATACCTGTAAATGAGCTAGATACCCTTTCGGGGTCTGGTAAAAATGGCAGGGTGACAAAGAAGGATATATTGGCTCACGTAGAATCCAGAACCAATGGCGTACCTGCTCCATCGTCGCGAGCTACTATTGAAGCTCCGGCTGCAGCGCCAACACCAGCTGCAAAACCAGCACAATCTGCACCCGCTAAATCTGTTTCTGGTAATGTAGAAATCATCCAAATGGACCGCATGCGAAAGCTTATTGCTGACCATATGGTAATGTCGAAGTCTACATCTGCGCACGTAACAAGCTTCGTAGAAGCAGATGTTACAAACATTGTTAACTGGAGAAACAAGGTGAAGAAATCTTTGCAGGAAAAGGAAGGTGAAAAGCTAACCTTCACCCCAATATTCATCGAAGCCATTACCAAAGCAATCAAGGATTTCCCTATGATTAACATCTCGATCGAAGGAGATCAAATCATTCGGAAAAAGGAAATAAACGTTGGAATGGCTGCGGCCCTTCCGAGTGGCAACTTGATCGTTCCTGTTATTCGTAACACCGATCATTTAAACTTAGTTGGAATTACGAAAGCGGTGAATGATCTTGCGAATCGAGCGAGAACCAACAAACTTTTACCAGATGAAATCCAAGGTGGAACATATACCGTGTCTAATGTTGGGACCTTTGGAAACGTCATGGGAACTCCGATCATCAATCAACCTCAGGTAGCGATTATGGCCGTTGGCGCAATTGTCAAGAAACCCGCGGTTATTGAAACACCTCAAGGAGACACAATCGGAATTCGCCAGATGATGTTCCTATCTCACTCATATGATCATCGTGTTGTGGATGGCGCACTAGGTGGCATGTTTGTACGTCGCGTTGCCGATTACTTGGAGAATTGGGACATGAACCGGGAGGTTTAATTAAGGGAGACTTATTCATAAGTAGATATTATCGCTCCATGTTTGCGGGTTCGATGCTCTATATTGGCTGTAAAATTGACAATGAAGTATCTATTGGTTTTCCTTTTGACTGTCTTGGGTTGGGTTGACCTAAATGCGCAATCTTTTAGAGCGAGGTTTACGGAGGCTAATTTGTTGATGGAGGACGGTTACGACCGTATGGCCATCCCTATTTGAAAGAACTCTTAAAGGAAAGGCCAAATGCAAACATTAGCTACAAACTAGGGCGATCCTATTTAAATTACGGAGATCAACGAGGACGAGCATTGCCACATTTGAAAAATGCAGTCAAAGACGTCAAAAAGATTTACGACCCATTCTCCTCAGACTTTAAGAGCGCTCCAATCGAGGCCTATTATTACCTGGCGAATGCATTTCATCTGCGAACCGAAATTGATTCGGCAGAGTTTTACTATAAAAAGTTTCTTGATGAGGCGAGCAAAAAGCAGTATCTCAAGCCTATGGCGACAAGAGGTATCGAAATGTGTGCGACTGCTCGAAAGCTAATTGCAAACCCTGTTGATGTTGTAATAACTCCATTAGGCACCCCGATTAATTCAACATTTTCTGATTACACGCCCCTCGTGGCATTTGACGAAAACACACTCTATTTCACCTCACGTAGAGTTCGTCCAGACCAATCCAATGAATCGTCCTTTGAATCTCAAACAGGCCTGCATTTTGAAGATATTTATGTTAGCTACAAGACCCAACAGGGTGATTGGTTAGAGCCCGAACTATTAAACATCAACATCGTTGATCAACACTCTTCGGTTGTTAGTGTGAGCGTGGATAGAGAATTACTATATCTATACAGGGCCTTCGAAGGTAATGGCAACTTATATCAGTGCAAGGCTATTTCTGCAGATGAATGGAGCACCCCCGAAATGGTGGGCTCAGATGTCAATACAGAAGCGAATGAATATTATGCGAACATTGCCCCCTCTGGCGAACGGTTGTTTTTTGTTAGTGACCGAAAGGGTGGATATGGCGGTAAAGATATTTGGTTCGTCCGCAAATTACCAACCGGCGAATGGGCGGAGGCCATAAATGCCGGCCCTGCTATCAATACTGAATACGACGAGGACGTTCCATATTTCCATCCGGATGACAGGACAATGTATTTTTCGTCAAATGGTCATGCGTCAATGGGTGGCTATGATATATTTTACTCTCAATTGAATGACGAGGGTGTATGGTCCACCCCGAAAAATATCGGTTATCCAATTAATACCACCGATGATGATCATAGCTACATTGCCACTCCAAACGGAAAAAAAGGGTATTACGCATCTAGAACAAATAGCGGAACAGGCAACTTAGACATCTACATTGTAGAATATTCTCCAGATGAGGAGTCACTGCCAATTCTTGATCTAGCGAGCTTCGCCGTATTGAAGGGCTGGATATTCCCTGCTCCTGGCGATTCCTTGCCATCAGATTTAAAAATCTTTATTGTCGATGAAAAAACAGGAGAAAGTAAGGGAGAAGCGAAACCAGTTAAACGGAATGGCAGTTTTGTATTCATTATTCCTTCTGGATCTACCTATAACATCAATTTTAAAATTGGAACCGAGTCGATTTATTCCGAGAAAGTGGAAGTCCCTAAAGACCAAACGTATCAGGAATTAAACCGAGAAATATTTCTTGCTCCAAAAGGATCTTCGGTCGCAGTTATCGCAGCGTTAAAAGATGAAGCTCTAGGCGATGTTCTAAAATGGCGCATTCAACTGGCTAACTCAACCGATTTAATCCCACTTGGTTCAGTGGTATATTACTTGGATGAAAATCAAAACATTGTTGACAGTGTATTCGTGAGTAAGGACGGGTATTTTGAGTACAAACCTTTAATGAACGAAAACTACGCACTTCTTCCAAAACTTAAAAACATTGACAATTCCGAGCTCGATATTCTCTTGGTAAATTCAACAGAGGACAGCCCTGAATTGTCTATGACTGAATCTAACTCCATATTTTATGCTGTTTCCGATGGATCGGATTCAGAGGAGGCGAGCCAGGATGATACTTCAGATTCTCAGAATGAATCATCTACACTGGATGAAGCAAAGAATGAATTGAATACTACAAAGGATGGAGCAGCTAAGAATACCGAGCAAAAAGAGGAAGATGAACAACTATTGATTCGATTTAATTTCAATGTCGTAAGCACCATTCCTCAGAAAGAAATTGAAGAAATCGCACTGGAATTAAAAAAAGAATACGAGGAATCTGGCAAACTTCAAATTGAACTTATTGGTAGTGCTTCGCATTTAAGAACAAGTAGGAAAGGTGGAAATGAGGAACTGGCCCGACTGCGCCTAATAAATGGGAAAGCGGCGCTAACAAGGGAATTGGCAAATCTTGGATTAGATATTAACAAGATATCGACAATCGAAGAAAAAGTTCCGTACACGTACCAATACCGGAAGAATTTGCTGGATTTACATATAAGCTACCTACTGATTATCAATACTTTAAGGTGGTTTTACATTAACAAAACCGTGTTAGTAACAACAAAATAGGCGGGTTTTCGGCCGATCAAAGGGGGGTAGATTTGTCATAATCTAAAATCTCCTTGTTTTATGCGGTACTCAGAACGAATCGTTGATTCTACCAAGCCCGGGAAATACTTCCTCCTAATTATCTTTCTTAGCCTCTTATCCGCCATTACCGCATTTGGGCAAACTAAGGAGGAGAAGAAACTAAGAGTCCAGGCTGTCAAAGCACTTCGAGCAGAACGGTTTGATGTCGCTCAGGAGATCTATACTGACCTTCTTAAGCTTAACCCTGAAAACTCAGACTACAACTATGAAATGGGGCTTGCTATATACGAAGAGGGCATTCACCGTGGAAAAGCTGCTCCATACCTAGAAAAAGCAATACAAAACACCGAAAATGACACGCTTCCGGAGATGTTTCTTTTTGCAGGAAAGTCCGAACACTACGGTGGGAATTTCGACTTGGCCATCCAATACTATGAGGATTACCTCGGTTTTATGGACAAGGAAGGGTTTGAAAGAGATGAATTAGAGGAAGATGTAGATCGATACATCGAGATGTGCCAAAACGGTAAAGTTCAGTTTGAAAACAACAAAGACTTCATTCGAATTGAAAACATGGGAGCAAGTATTAACAGCGTTTTTCCAGACTATTCACCGGTTGTAACGAATGACGAGAGCATATTACTCTTTACCTCAAGAAGGGATAACTCAACCGGCGGAAACATGGATGTAGATGGTAAGTATTTTGAAGACGTCTATTATTCACTCAATGTTGATGGTGAATACACTCCAGCTTCAAACTACGACAGCACAAATCGCATAATTAATGCCGATGTAAACACGGAATTTCATGATGCCGCCATTACCTATGCTGGAGATGAAACGCAGCTCTTCATATATAGAGACCTAAATGTTTGGGTGAGTAAATTAGATAATGGCCTATGGACGATCCCATCTAAGGCTCAAGGACGAATAAACACAGAAAAGGGATTCGAGCCATCTGTTTTTATTACTCAAGATGAGGCTACAATTTTTGTCGTCAGTGAGATCTCTTCTGGTATGGGAGGACGAGACATCTACGTTACAACCAAGGATGAAAAAAATGGACAATGGAAACCACTTGAGTCACTGGGTAAAAAGATCAACACAAAGTTTGACGAAGACGCACCCTTCTTAACCCCTGATGGAAACACATTGTATTTCGCATCGAACGGACACAACTCCATGGGTGACTACGATATTTTCAAAACCGTATTGAACGAACAAGGCGAGTGGAGTGAAGTTGAGAACTTAGGTCCTCCAATTAATACTCCTGGTCATGATCGATACTTTGTTACGAGCGATGACGGAGCTGTTGGATACTATGCTTCTGATAGAGACGGCGGATATGGTGAGACGGATATTTACCGCATTATTCTAGACTGTAAGGCAGTTTCTGCCACTATGATTAATGGTGTTGTTTATAGCGAAGACCTACAAAAGCCGGTGGCCACAATCATAACTATTTTCGATCCTGCTACCAATGTTAAGATCCGAACGTTTAAGTCGGACTCAATTACCGGTAGATACGAAATGCGTTTGAAGACCGAAACCACCTATGGATTCATGATTGACGCGGAGGGTTACCTTCCACACTCCGGTGACTTTACCGTTCCAAAGCAGTGTGATTATTTCTCTCTATTCCAAGAAATTAAGATCGAAAATTTGGAAGATTCTAACGGAAGAGTCTACGCCCAGCGTGCTTCCATAAACAATGCATTCTTTAATGTTGACCAGAAATTAGAAGAAGATTTTGAGGGTATGGATATCGCGTCGTTAGGCTTAGTTGAGAAAGACTCGCTGCGATCAATTGTTGCGGAAGGTTATAATCCAGTTGAGCTCACGAACTACATTCAGTTGATCGACATTGTTGATCCAAACGGCGTTCGATTAGCACATCAAAAAATTGGAGATGTGCCCGTATCAAAAATCCAAACACGTGATGAGGTGGAGTTTCGATATGACGATCGCATTGCATTGGCTGAAGAGGAGAAAAAGAAAGAAGAAGTGAACGTGGAGGAAGAAGTGCAGGAAGAGACAATCGTATTTCGTAACATCCTCTTTGACTTCGATAAATCTAACCTGAGAAAGGAAAGCATCAATGAACTTAACAAGGTTTCTTCATATATGAATAAGACTGCAGGTGTCGAGGTTCAAATTGATGGGCACGCTGACTGGGTAGGTACTATTAAGTACAACATGGATCTTTCAGAAAGAAGAGCCAAAGCGGCATACGGGTATCTAACCAAGGACAAGAATATTAGCGAGAACAGATTATCCTATCAGTACTTTGGTGAGGCAGTTCCGATTGCTCCAAATGCTAACGCAGATGGAAGTGACAATCCTGATGGTCGACAGCTCAACAGACGATGTGAGTTTAAGATTGATCAATCAGGTACAGCAGAAAACGTTGTTTTAAAGTTCTAAGCTTAGAATCCGTTTTAACTTTGGCCGCACTATGCGGTTAATCCTTGAACGTCCAATTGCTTTTATCGATCTTGAAACAACCGGCCTGAGTGTCGGAAGTGATCGAATCGTTGAAATAGCCATTCTCAAAATAAATCCTGACGGAAGCAAAACAACACGAACACATCGGGTGAACCCTGAGATGCATATCTCGGAAGAATCGACTTCGATACACGGCATTTCTGATGCCGATTTAGAAACCGAACCAACGTTTGCTGACCTAGGCCCTTCCCTATTCAAATTTCTGTTTGATTGTGATTTAGCTGGATACAACAGCAACAAGTTTGATATTCCCATGCTTGTAGAAGAGTTCTACCGGGTTGGAATTGAGTTTGATTTTCAAGAACGAAGTTTTGTAGATGTTCAAAACGTTTTTCACAAAATGGAACAGCGCACGTTAAAGGCCGCCTACAAATTTTATTGTGAGAAAGAACTTGAAAACGCCCACAGCGCTGAGGCAGATATCATTGCGACCTACGAGGTAATGGAAGCCCAACTCGAGAAATACGATGATCTGCAGGGAGACATTCCATTCTTAAGTGAATTTTCCCGTTTCCATAATGCAGCAGATATTATGGGGCGCATCGTCTATAATGCGGATGGTATTGAATGCGTCAACTTCGGTAAGCACAAAGGGGTGCCCGTGGAAGAAGTCTTTACCAAGGAACCTGGATACTACGGTTGGCTCATGAAAGGCGATTTCCCAAAGTCGACCAAGAAGGTCTTTTCAGACATTATGGCCAGGATGAAATCTAAAAGTGCCTAGAGGTGAAGATTATTTGCATCGGACGTAATTATGCGGAACACGCGAAAGAACTCAAGAATGAAGTTCCGAGCGAACCTGTCATCTTTTTAAAACCAGATACTGCGCTGCTTCCCAAAAGGAACCCGTTTTTCATTCCTGATTTTACGGATGACTTACATCACGAACTGGAATTAGTGGTGCGCATCAACCGAGTTGGGAAAAATATTGAAGAGCGTTTTGCTTCACGCTACTATAGCCAAATAACGCTAGGTATCGACTTCACTGCGCGCGATGTTCAGAAGCAATGCAAAGAAAAAGGCCTACCATGGGAAAAGGCCAAGGCATTTGATGGTAGTGCACCGCTAGGAGATTGGGTTGACCTAGGTCAGCGCGACATTCAAAACCTAAAGATTGAACTTAAGAAGAACGGAGAAGTTGTGCAAAGTGGCAACACGTCCGATATGCTCTTTTCCGTGGATCGATTGATTGCGGAGGTCTCAAAATATTTTACTCTGAAAATTGGAGATGTGCTATTTACAGGAACACCAGCTGGTGTTGGGCCAGTAAAACAAAACGACTTGCTGGAAGCGTTTCTTGAAGGAGACAAGTGCCTTAATCTACGTATCAAGTAGCGAGAAAATTGGACACAAAAAAGGCGGACTTTTGAGATCATCCGCCTTTTTAAACCCTATTAACTAACTAACCTAACCTTAGTTGTGTAGAAAAGAACTACTAGGAAGACGCCTGAGAAGGCAAAAAGTTTCACGCCGATTCTAAACAAAAGTTAATGTCAAGTCACTTTTTTCCAGATCTCGGAAAGGACGTCGGCCTGAATATCATGACCACCGATAAATCGAACCACATCAAACTCAAAATTCTTCGACTTTAACCACTTCATTTTCTCTTCAATGGTGGCCTCTGACGCAAATTGATCCTGATCGCCAAAAGCCATTACACACTTCAACGCATTAAGCCTGTCGCCATGAATGGTAAAATCAAAGTCGTTTGGGAAAACTGTCGCATAGAGCATAAGAGACTTGAACGGAATGTTCGATCCGGCCAACCAGCGGCATGCTGTGGGGCCTCCTTGACTAAACCCTAGTAGATGTATGGGTAGGTCTGATAACTCGGCGCTAACCTCTTCGTAGAGCGTATTTAAGTATCTAACGTAATCCTGAATATCCGTTTCTCGATCCTCCTTTGTCATCCAGCTAGCCCCTACTCGACCTGAGTATCCCTCAATATAGAATCTGTTCAGAGCTTCTGGGACAATAATTAGTGCCCCTTGATCTACCAGCGGTTGAAACAACGGCGCAAAGTATCTTGCCAGTTGCCTATATCCATGCAAGGCAAATACAACTGCCTTCACTTCGCCTTCTGGCCTAAGTGTATAATAGCGGGCCGTTTTTTGAACCGAAATGTTATGCGATTGCAAGGCCTTAGTTTAAATGAGCGTACTCCTTGCGGATTTCTTCGGCTATTGGGATTGGGCCGCCCTGTTCGTCGATTTTGACAAACGTGAAATTCGTAGAGCACACCACCGTCTCTTCCCCAGAATATACATTGTGCTTTCTCGCTTCAATATCGAGCGTGATCGACGATTTTCCAATCCGGGCTACTTGGCCATAGATCTTCAGGTGGAATCCAATTTTTACCGGTTTTCCAAAAATCACCTCTTCTATTTTCAAAGTAACCATGCTTGGTGAATGACACACTTCATATGCCATGGTAGCCGCAGCCTCATCGAGCCACGACAGCATAATTCCTCCAAATAGGTTCCCGTGAATGCCGAGATCCTTTTCCATGCATAGTCGCTGTGATATTAATTCCATGTGCTTAGTGCGTTTTTGTCATTGATGCTGGTGTAACGATTAGAAAATCGCCATATCCGTTCCATTCCTCATTCCAATCAAGTGCGTCCGCTTCTACCGTAGCAATAACAGATACCTTCATTTTTTTGTCGGCAGCCATCAAATAGTTTGCGATTCCATCGTGCCCTTGAGAATGAAAGGTTCCATTAAAGTGTATAAACTGCTGTTTCTTGGTTCGATTAGAAAGAATATTCTGAGCCATGGTGTAATCCTTTAGCGCCTGAGCTGCTATTAAGTAATCGATATTCATTCCGTGCCCATGCGCGCCCATCATTGAGCGCATTCGTTCGTAGCCTTCGTCATCCTTCGTTACGCTATATGGCAGCGCTGGCAATAACACCTTCGAATCCTGTCCTAAACTATCAAGCGCATTCGGCCCCTGCTTTGAGACCAGTGATGCATATCGACGGGGAATGTTGGTGGCAATAAAATCGAGGTTATTTGTCTTTGCAAAATCGATAATGGGACTATAATCCGTTTTATAATTTGGCCAAACCTTCGCCTCTTTCTTTAAATGGTCGTGCGTTATTACACCGGCGAGATACTCATCCATTACAACCTGGTTATCCGATTCAAACCACTCCGCACCCAACACCAATTCGTTACCATCAATGCGTGCCTTACACATTTCGAGTTGCAGCCAATGAATGATTGGATTATCATGCATTTCGCCAAATAGAATGACGTCGGCTTTTTCCAGACCGGCATTCATAGAACCAAAATCAACCTGCTTTCCTTTTGAGTCGTAAATCCTATAGGATTCAAGCTCTTGGCCCTGAACTACATTGAATCCAAGGAAAATAATTACCAATACAAAACCGAGTTTTTTCATACACTTTCAATTGCTATTTGCAATGTTAGTTCAATAGAGCTTGGTCTAGATGAAAAGAGATTGAAAACCTTTTCCATTCTTCCCAACCCGAACAGTTCCATTAGCGTATTGTTTCAAACCTTTTGAAATGTACAAACGCAATTGTACATTCGCAAATACGGATTAACCCATCGAATCAATTGACTCAAAGACTACTCACCCTACTATTTGTTTTAGTAAGCCTATTTGGTAACGCACAGCAAGGAAATGAAGAGCAATGCGCAGCGCATCTCCGTCATGAGAAACTGCTAATTACCGACCCTGTTTACAAGCGAAACCATGAAAACGCCGAACGGCAGATTCAAGGAATTCTACAAAACATTACAATCAACGGATCAAATGGGGCTCAGGCCCAGATTTTCGGTGACACGCTCGAAATCCCAGTGGTGGTGCACGTTATCCACACCGGACAAAGCGTGGGTGTTGGTGCAAACATTGCAACATCACAAATAAATGACGCGATAACCGTCTTAAACGACCGCTATCGAAAAACGCCAAACACGCATGGAGATGCAAATGGCGTGGACACTGAAATTCAATTTGTACTTGCCAAGCGAGATCCAGACTGTAACTCCACCACGGGAATTGTTCGTGTAAACGGTTCTAGCGTAACGGATTATGCAGACGAAGGAATTACTGCTGGACAAGGTTCTGGCGCTGTAGAGCTGGATGTTAAGGCCTTGAGTAGATGGCCAGCTACCGACTACCTAAACATTTGGGTTGTTACGGAAATCGAAGACAACGGCGGAGGTTTTGGTATTCAGGGTTATGCATATTTCCCAGGTGTCTCGGCAAGCTACGACGGTGTTGTAATAATGAATACATGTTTCGGAACCATTGGAACTGTGAATTCATGGAATAACCTAAACCGAACTTTGACGCATGAAGTAGGGCATTACTTCAACCTATATCACACATTTGAAGGCGATAATTCTGGCAATAATTGTCCTGGAACTACCAATGGCTGCGGAAGCGGATCTGGAGATTGCTGTGGAGATACAGAGCCACATATTCGAGCTGCAAGTAATTGCCCAACTGGAACGAATGGATGCACAAGTACCTCATGGGATGATGTACAGCACAACTACATGAACTATTCAAGTCAGTCATGTGCTGATATGTTTACCGACAATCAATCCGATCGCATGCGTGCCGCACTATTGGGACCAAGACACAGCCTTTTATCCTCTCTCGGAACGGAGGCTCCAAGTACGAACACAGTTGCCTCAGCGAGCTGTTCGCCAAACACAACCAACCTATCAAACACGTTTGGACTAGGGGTTGGCAACGTAACCTTCGAAGACATTGATGTGACCTCTGATGGCGCCGTTGGAGATGGTGGATATCGAGACTATAGCTGCCATCATATGGCAGAAGTGGATCCGTCCACATCATACAGCATCAGTATAAAATCGGCTTCTGTGAACAACGAAGATGCACGTGTATACATCGACTACAACGATGATGGAGATTTTCTAGACAACGGAGAATTTGTATTCACAAGCGATACGGATACGTTGCATACGGGAACAATTGCCATTCCTTCTAATCCTACGTTAACTACTCCCTTAAGAATGCGCGTTATCAGTGATTGGCAAGGCAATACAACGGCCATGAATACAGCTGGATCGTGCTATACTCCTCAATACGGTCAAGTTGAGGACTATGCCATCTATGTGAGAGGCTCAATGACAGCCACCATGTCTGGAACAGATGTAAGTTGCAACGGAGGTAACGACGGTTCCGTAACTGTTACTGTAGGGTCAGGAACAGCTAATTATGGCTACAGCTGGTCTAACGGATCATCTACAAACAACTCTAGCTCTTCGAGCAACACCGTTACCGGCTTAGCTGCAGGAACATATACCGTTACAGTTACCGACGCTAACTCAACGACCGTCTCAGCTTCTTACACTATTGGTGAGCCATCCACTTCGGTGAGCGCATCCATAACATTGACGCAAGAAGTTGCCTGTTTTGGCGGAAGTGATGGAAGCCTGACCGCCTCCGGTTCTGGCGGAACGGGGGCATTCACATTCGCATGGAGTAATGGAGCAAGCACTGCAAGTAATACTGGTTTAACTGCGGGCACCTACACGGTTACCGTAACGGATGCGAATGGATGCACCGATACAGATTCAGAAACCGTGAATCAGCCGAGCGCTGCCTTGGGTGTTGCGCTTAACGTTGACAGCAATGCTTCGTGCAATGGGTCGGCGACGGGTGGAATTACGGCCACTCCTTCTGGAGGAACAACGGCCTATGCTTACCTCTGGTCTACAGGAACCTTTATGAACTTTATTACTGGGCTATCCGCAGGAACATACTCCGTTACATTAACTGACGCAAATAGTTGTACCGCTACACAATCGGCCACCGTTACTCAACCCACAAACATCAGCCTATCAATTACGGTTGATAGCAATGCCAGCTGCGGCGGCAGTGGATCTGGCGGCCTAACGGCATCTGCATCTGGCGGAGTCGGTTCGTTGTCTTATGCATGGAATACAAGTGCTACAACGCAATCTATAACGGGTCTCACTGCAGGAACATACACGGTAACCGTAACGGATGCTAACGGCTGCACCGAATCACTTTCACAAAGTATCACAGGTGGAAGCAGCTTAAGTGCATCCGTAACAGCGAATAGCAATGCAAGTTGCAACGGTGGCAGCGATGGAAGCCTAACAGCATCGGCAACTGGAGGAACAAATCCTACTACGTACGTTTGGAACAACGGGGCGTCGACAGCAACAATTACTGGTTTGACTGCCGGAACATACACCGTTACTGCTACAGAAAACGGTGGTTGTACAGCTACCGCCACTGGTACCATATCAGAACCAACGGCACTTGTGGCGTCCATTTCTGTGAATATGGTTAGTTGCAATGGCGGAAACGACGGATCAATGACGGCCTCTGCAAGTGGAGGAACAACATCTTATACATTCGCCTGGAATACCGGCTCAACCTCTGCGACCGCAACAGGACTAGCCGCAGGTACATATACCGTTACTGTCACGGATGCAAACGGATGTACGGATACCGAATCAGCTACTCTGAGTGAGCCCTCAGCGATAAGTCTTTCCATAAATGTTGACAGCAGCGCAAGCTGCGGTAGCGGATCAGGCGGGTTAACTGCTTCCGCATCTGGTGGTGTTGGAACGTTTTCTTATGCGTGGAGCACAAGCGCCACCTCGGCATCTATCTCAGGGCTTTCTGCCGGCACCTACACTGTAACTGTCACTGACGCCAATGGATGCACAGAATCATTATCTCAAAGTCTAACTTCTGGTGGAAGCAGCGTAAGCGCCACTGTAACCGTAAATAGCAACGTGAGTTGCAATGGAAGCAGTGATGGAAGTCTTACAGCATCGTCAACAGGAGGCGCAAACCCAATTTCCTATTTGTGGAGTACGGGAGCAACTTCAGCAACAGTTACAGGCTTGTCTGCAGGATCATATACGGTAACTGTCACTGAAAACGGCGGCTGCACTACAACAGCAACTGGAACCATTTCTGAGCCTTCCGCTGTAATAGTTTCTATTACGGCGAGTAATGTGAGTTGCAACGGCGGAAATGACGGATCTCTGACGGTTTCCGCGATTGGTGGCTCGGCAACATACACGTATGCGTGGAGCATGGGCTCAACCTCATCGACCCTCTCTGGATTAACCTCAGGCACCTATACTGTAACTGCTACCGATGCAAATGGTTGCACGGATACGGAATCGGTCACAATCACTCAACCAACGGCCCTCTTAGTCTCAATCACGATTGATAGCAATGCTGGGTGTGGCGGCTCAACCACCGGAGGACTTACAGCCTCAAGCACGGGTGGCACAGGAACCGTGACCTACGTATGGAATACAGGCGGAACATCAGCCTCGGTTACAGGATTGATTGCAGGCACATACTCCGTGACTGCGACCGACGCAAATGGCTGTACCGACTCAACAAATCAAACAATAACGTCCTCTGGCTCCTCCATAAACACCATTGATACCGTTTCAATATGTAACGGCGACTCTGTTTTGGTGCACGGAAACATGGTGAATCAACCTGGAACATACACGGATACCCTTTCCGGATCTGGCGGTTGTGATTCCATCTCAATCATTGTGGTACAAAACGGACTTAATGCCTATTCCTTCTTCCTAACTTGGATTTATCAAGGCGATTCTGTTTTCCTTGGTGGCGCATTTCAAACCACATCTAATATTTACCTAGATACGTTCTCGAGTTCGAATGGATGCGATAGCGTTGTTGAAACGCTTCTTTGGGTTTACCCTGTTCAATTTGGAACAGACTCTATCACCATATGTCAAAACGATTCCGTCCTTCTCGGAGGCATCTTCCGCTCAACCGCTGGAACGTATGCCGACACGACCTTTTCAGGCGGCACTGCAATTATCAATAGCACTACCCTATTTATCAGTGTTCCTGCCCAGGTGAGTAATTCCATGTCGATCGTTTCTGGCGATAGTGCCTACATCGCTGGTTCTTGGCGGACTACGGCCGGTACTTACTGCGACACAATCGGGTCTTGCGACTCCGTAATTTGCACCACGCTCACCGTAAATGTTGTCACGTATCTTGTCATTAACGACACGGTTGCACTCTGCGCCGGTGACAGCGCATTTGCTGGAGGCGCATACCAATATAATGCTGGGTTCTACCTCGATACTGTCGGGAATAATTTCGGTCAGGATACCATTTACTCTACTGAAATTGTTGTAGATCTTAACTCCGTGCAGATCTATTCTTCGGGTCTTTGGTTAAAGTCAAATCAATCCGTGGGCCCATTCCAATGGTATGACTGCAACAGTCAAACTGTGATTATGACAACCGGAGTTGGATACATGATGCCTGGATACAGCGGTAGCTTTGCGCTTATAAATCAATCAGCGACGTGTAACGACACTTCGGTTTGCGTTAACCATGCCAACACTTCCAACAAAACTGGGCTCGATGTTCGGGGTTATCCAACAACGGTGAGCGAACAATACAGCATTTCTTTCAGTTCGGTTCAAAAAGACGTATCCATTGACCTTTTCGACATTCAGGGGCAACTCATCCAAACATGGAAGGAGCAGGACGTGGATCTGATCACGCTTCCAATGGAGCACCACGCTCCAGGATATTACTTGGTCCGACTTTCAACTATGGAAGGTCAACGAAGCCTGAAATTTGTGAAACTGACCGACTAGAACATTCTTCGATAACCAAAAAAACACCTGTCTTGAAACCATTTGATACCATTATTGAAACGGAGCGCTTGATACTTCGCCCCTTCACCATGGATGACATAGATCCGTCTTTTGAGATCAATCAAGATCCTGAGGTTACGAAGTATACGAATGATGGCGGTGTAAAGACATATCAACAAGTCTATGACGCGATCAAGAACAACGTTCTAGGAGATTACCAAACACATGGATTTGGGCGATTTGCAGTAGAACACAAACGAGACAAACGGTTTATCGGTTTTTCAGGTCTCAAGAATATGGAGGAATGGAATGCTGTTGATTTAGGGTACCGATTTCACCCTGACTATTGGGGGCAAGGTCTTGCCACAGAAAGCGGTGTAGCGTCTCTTGAATTTGGATTTCAAACGTTGGGATTAAAAGAAATAAGTGGCTTTGTGTTACCAGAACATGCAGCTTCTTCTAACGTATTGAAAAAGCTGGGTATGGAGTATCGCGATGATCTAATAGAGGACGGTTTGGAGGTGCACCGATACAGCATATTCAATCCAGAGTTGACCTAACCGCCCCTACTGGCCTTCAATCTATCGGCCATCGATGATGTCGCCCAAGCCGCCTAAAATGCTGCCTTCTCCCTTTCTTTTGCCTCCCATTTTTGGAGCCGAACTGATGATTTTGTCTGCAAGCCTACTAAACGGCAACGACTGAATCCAAACCTTTCCTGGCCCCTTGAGCGTGCCAAAAAACAATCCCTCGCCACCAAAAAAAGTGTTCTTTATTCCACCCACGAATTCAATATCGTAGTCAATGGATTGAGTAAACGCTACGATACAGCCCGTATCTACCTTCAATACATCGCCCGCCTGCAATTCGCGTTCAATGACCGTTCCTCCGGCATGCACAAATGCCAATCCATCGCCTTCCACTTTTTGCATGATAAATCCTTCACCACCAAAAAGTCCAACGCCAATGCGTTTTTGAAACTCGATTCCAATCGCCGTGCCTTGGGCTGCACATAAAAAGGCATCCTTCTGGCAAATTACTTTTCCGCCGAGTTGGGCCACGTCAAGCGCGATTACTTTACCCGGATAAGGGGCAGCAAAGTGCACGTGTTTCTTCGAATTTCCTGAATTCGTATAGGCAGTCATAAACAGACTTTCTCCTGTTAACACGCGTTTACCGGCTGAAAACACTTTCCCCATAAAATTCTGTTCGCCCTTTGATCCGTCACCAAAAATGGTTTGCATTTTCACGTCTTGATCCATCATCATTAAGCTGCCCGCTTCGGCGATCACCGTTTCTGCCGGATCCAACTCAATCTCGACGCATTGCATTTCTTCACCGATTATTCGGTAATCTATTTCGTGTGTATTTGGAAGTATGTCCATCTCATTTTCTTTTAGACAAACATATTTGATAGGCAATAATCCAGCAAACCGCTCATCCGAATTTAGACTGCGAACGGCTTGGAAATACCCGCATCTTTGAAGTCAATAATCGCAAGAAAAAAATGCCGCGACCTAGAATTCAAAAACCTTCCATCGACGAGATCACCAAAGCGCAGTTTCATCCACGAAACAAGCATCAAGGTCGATACAATTTCGTGGCTCTCGTCGCTGCCAATCCAAAGCTTGAGGAACACATTGTGACGATAGAAGCCGGCACGCACAGCATCGACTTCTTTAATCCTGAATCAGTGAAGGAATTGAACCGAGCTATACTCATGAAGTACTATGGCATTGGCTGGTGGGATATCCCTGAAGGCTATTTGGTTCCGCCAATCCCAGGCCGCGCTGACTACATTCATTTCACGGCCGATCTGATGTCAGGGAATTATCCCAAACGCACCACAGATCCAATTCCAACAGGCACGCAGATTCGATGTTTAGATATTGGTGTTGGTGCAAATTGTGTGTATCCGATTATCGCTAAGAAGGAATATGGATGGGCATTTGTGGGAGTAGATATTGACACGCAGGCACTGAGCTCGGCTCAGAAAATAATCGATGAAAATAAGCTAAGCTCCACCATCGAGCTTCGAAAGCAAGACGACGAAGCATCGATGTTTAAGGGCGTTATAAAGAAAGACGAGTACTTCGATGTAAGCGTGTGCAACCCACCATTTCATTCGTCACAAGAAGAGGCGGAGGCTGCAAACAAACGGAAGGTTCAAAACCTCAAGGGGGAATTCATAGATAGCCCAAGTCAAAACTTTGGCGGCGTCAACACGGAACTCTGGTGCGAAGGCGGAGAATTGAATTTTGTATCGCAATACATAAAACAGAGCAAAGAGGTTGAAAAGCAAGTGCTCTGGTTCACCATTTTGATCTCCAAAAAGGAAAACGTGGGCAAAGCCCTTCGATTACTCGAAAAGATGGAGGCATTGAATGTTCAGGTGATCGAAATGACAACCGGATCAAAACAAAGTAGATTGGTTGGATGGACGTTTAAGAACCGAAAGGGTCGAAAGACGTGGCACCGCGTCCGTTGGGAAGTGAAGTAATTACTTCAACGATGCAAGCGCCGCATCGTAATCTGGCTCCTGTACAATCTCTGGAACCTGCTCTGTGTAAATGACCTTTCCTGCCTCGTCGATGACAACGATGGCTCGGCTAAACAACCCTGCAAGCGGACCTTCATTCATGATCACAGCATAGTTTGAAGAGAATCCCGTGTTTTTGAACTCGGATGCGTTCTGCACATTCTCTAACCCTTCTGCACCACAAAATCGCTTCTGCGCGAAAGGCAAATCCTTGCTTACGTTCATCACAATGGTGTTGTCTAAACCAGACGCAACTCCATTGAAGTGGCGTGCGCTCATGGCACAAATGCCCGTATCAATGCTTGGGAAGATGTTTAGAATCACGCGCTTTCCAGCAAAGTCAGCCATTGAAATGTCTTGCACGCTGTTGTTTGTAAGCGAGAAGTCTGGCGCCTGATCTCCAACGTTTGGAAGTGAACCTACGGTAGTTATCGAAGTGCCTTTGAATGTAATAGTAGCCATGTTGTTTTGTCTTTAATTGTCTTTTGCTTGGGGCGACAAGGATAGGATGTTTGGATGAAACATGGAAGGCCCCAGATTGTTTTAAATCGGGCCTAGACGATGAAGGAAAACTGCTCCCATTCATCCCTTTCCAGGCCAATCTTCCCATTGAGCGAACCAAGCCAATTGTTGCCTGTTATATTTGCCGTCCCCTGAAATTCAGACTATGAAAAAAGCTATTGCCCTACTCGCCATTACATCGCTGTCCTTTGTTGGATTTGCACAGAAGAAATCAGACAACAAGGATGAAAAGAAACAAGCGACGCTGAGCGGCATGTCTTTTCGGGCTATTGGGCCAGCACTGGTTTCTGGACGTGTGATCGACATGGCGGTTAACCCCAACAACAGCGATGAGTTTTACATTGCCGCTGCCTCAGGTGGTGTGTGGAAAACATCCAATCATGGAAACACCTTCTCCCCTATTTTCGACAGCTATGGCTCCTACTCCATTGGGTGTGTAACCATCGATCCGAACAACGAGCATACCGTTTGGGTGGGCACAGGAGAGAACAACAACCAGCGAAGTGTTGCATACGGAGATGGAATCTACAAAAGTGTTGACGACGGAAAGTCATTCAAGAATATGGGCCTTCCCAACTCGGAGCACATTGCTAAAATAATTGTTCAACCGGGAAATTCAGAAGTGGTATTTGTTGCGGCATACGGTCCACTTTGGAGCGAAGGCGGTGATCGGGGAATTTATAAAACCATGGATGGCGGCACTACATGGGAGCGCATATTTCACGTGAGCGACAATACCGGATTTTCAGACATGTGGATGGATCCACGCGACCCGAACACGATGTACGCTTCTGCGCATCAGAGAAGAAGACATACTTGGACATACTTGAGCGGTGGGCCGGAATCGGCGATATACAAAACAACAGACGGTGGAGCCAACTGGCGCAAAATCAACAGTGGATTACCAAAGGCTGATCTCGGCAGAATTGCCCTCGCCATTTCACCGGCCAACCCAGATGTGGTTTACGCTATGGTCGAAGGATTTGACAAAGAGCATGGTGGCTTTTACAGATCGAATAACCGCGGCGAAAGCTGGAACCGACAGTCCGATTATTTCACAAGTGGAAACTACTATGTGGAGTTGGTGCCAGACCCAAATAACGTGGACAAAGTGTTCTCTATGGACACTTGGTTGCACCACACCGAAGACGGCGGAAAGACATTCAAGAAGACCGGTGAAAAAAGCAAGCACGTGGATAACCACGCCATGTGGATCAACCCGAAAAACACCAATCATTGGTTGGTAGGGTGCGACGGCGGTTTGTATGAAACATGGGATGGAGCTGGAAACTGGAAGTTTCACCAAAACCTGAACATCACGCAGTTTTATCGCGTGGCCATCGACAACGACCTGCCATTTTACAATGTGTATGGCGGCACGCAAGACAACAACACCCTTGGTGGTCCATCACGCACCACAAATGCGCACGGCATCAGCAACTTCGACTGGTACATCACACGCGGTGGCGATGGCTTTGAGCCGCAAGTAGATCCAACAGATCCAAACATTGTGTACAGCCAGGCGCAGTATGGTTGGTTGGTGCGCTTCAACAAAGCAACAGGAGAGCGCGTAAACATCAAACCCATGGAACGCAAGGGCGAAGACGCCTATCGCTGGAACTGGGATGCCCCATTGATCATTAGTCCACACGACAATAAGCGGCTCTACTTCGCCGCAAACAAGGTTTTTAAGAGCGATGATCGTGGAAACACATGGGAAGTCATTTCTGAAGACTTAAGTCAGCAAATAGACCGAAACACGCTCAAGGTAATGGGCACCACTTGGGGACCAGATGCGGTGGCCTTGCACAAGAGCACAACCATTTATGGAAACATCGTATCGATCAACGAATCGCCGGTGCAGGAAGGATTGCTTTATGCAGGAACCGACGACGGATTGATTCACATGACCGAAGACAACGGCGGTTCTTGGAAGAAGATGAACAGCTTCCCAGGCATTCCTGCCAACACGTATGTGATGGACATTCGAGGGGATGTAAAAGATGCAGGTACGGTCTACGCGGTGTTCAACAACCACAAGCAAGGCGACTTTAAGCCATACATTCTGAAAAGCACAAACAAGGGCGCGGCGTGGACATCCATTACTGGCGACCTACCTGAAAAGGGTGCGATCTATACACTGCGGCAAGACCCAGTGGATCCGAATTTGATTTTTGTTGGAACCGAGTACGGCGTTTTCTTCACGCTGGATGGAGGCAAAAAGTGGGTTCAAATTAAAGGTGGATTACCAACCATAGCAGTGCGTGATATGGAAATTCAAGAACGAGAAAGCGACTTGGTCTTGGCCACATTCGGACGCGGATTCTACGTCTTAGACAATTTTGCACCACTACGTAATATGGCCGACACAACTGGAAAGGATGCCCACATTCTTCCAATTAAAGACGCCTTGATTTTCAACCAAACCAACCCGATGGGTACGCGAGGAAAAGGATCTCAAGGTGAGGCATTCTTCACCGCAGATAACCCACCAATTGGAGCTGTGATAAACTTCTACTTGGCCGACAACATAGAGACCTTGACCGAGGCACGACGCAAGGCCGAAAAGAAGATCCGTAAGGACGGCGGCGACGTGGTTTACCCGCCAATGGATGACTTGCGTGAGGAAGATTTAGAACAGAAGCCCTACCTCCTATTCGAGATTAAAGACGCCAAAGGAAACGTGGTAAGTCGCTACACCGATAAAGGCAAGAAGGGATTGAATAAAAGCGTGTGGAACTACCGCATGGAGCCTACCTCTCCGGTCCAACTAAAAGAGCGAAAGCCCGGCCGATATGGTTCACCTGATTGGGGTGCGCTGGTATTGCCGGGAACGTATTCGGTGACCATTCATAAGATGCAGGGCGGAGCGTTGACTCAAATGGCAGGACCAACAAACTTCAAGGTGAAGATGCTGCACGACAAGCAGATTGTGAAGGCAGACAAACAAGACCTTGCGGCATTCATTAATGAAGTGGACAACGCGCGGCGAAATATTCGCGCCTCAGGAGGCATCGTAAGCGCGTTGAAAAAACAGGCAGACTACATGGAGAAAGCCGTGATGCAAACTCCAAAAGCCGACCCACAGATATTGGTTGAGATCGATCATCTGAAACGAGATTTAGCCGAGATCGAATTGGCAATGTACGGCGACCGAACCCGCAGCAAGCGCGAAATGGAGAGCTACCCAGGCCTTCAGGGCCGAGTAGAAACGATTGTGTATAACCTGTATAACCACACCGAGGCACCAACCACATTTGAGCGCGAAAGTTTACGAGCCGCCATGGACGAATACGGTGCGGTTAGGCCAAAAATAAAGGCCTCGGAGGACAAAACCGCGTTACTGGCCAAGCAGTTGACCGAGGCTGGCGCGCCTTACTTTCCAAAGTAGGTAATCCTCAACAATTATAGCGCAGAAAAAATCCTATGTTTGAGTATGCCCGCTAGAAAGATTGTACTCACTCCACTCACGCACAGAGATCATCGGGCAATACTAATTCGTTTTAATAAAGATGAAATTGATCTAAAGCAGAAGTGTCAGGAAATTGGTGCGCGATTTACCAAGACACATAAGGGCTGGTGGATTCCAAGATCAAAGGACGATGTGAACATGCTGTACGAGGCATTTGAACCACTCGCATATGTAGACTATTCTGCTTTCAAAAAACAAAGCGATACTGCTGAGCAACCTGCAGAAAAGAGAGCAAATACAGCGATTAAGACATCGAATCGACTATCCGAGGCGCAGAATAAAGCCTTGGCTTTGATGAAGGAAAAGCTATTGGTGAGACGATATAGCCAAAGCACCTTAAACACATACACTATAATGTTTAGGGGTTTTATGCTATACTTTGAAGCCACCGATCCGAAAGACATAAGTGAAGCCCAAATCAAGGCTTACATGAGTCATTTGGTACGTGAGAAAAAAGTTGTTCAAAGCACGCACAATCAAAACATTAATGCGATCAAGTTTTACTACGAGCATGTATTGGGCCTAGAAAAGAAGAAATACTGGTTAGAAAGACCTCGTAAAGAGCATAAGTTGCCAAAGGTTCTTTCGGAAAATGATATAGTGCGATTGATTACGGCAACAAAAAATCTAAAGCATCAAATCATTGTTTCGATTCTTTATTCTACTGGAATGCGCAGGGGCGAAATTGTAAACATTCGCCTTCAAGACATTGATTTTGATCGAAGACAAATCCGCATAAATGGAGGTAAAGGTAAGAAGGACCGAGTCACCTTGCTAAGTGAGCATATGTCAAGCGGATTGCAACATTATATTGACCAATACAATCCAAAATATTGGTTGATAGAAAATGTGAATAGAACAAAGTATAGTGACAATTCCGTGGGTAAAGTGGTGCGCGATTTATCGCGAAAGGCTGGCCTCAAAGATGTAACACCACATGTATTGAGGCATAGTTTTGCTACACACCTAATGGACAACGGTACAGATTTGAGAATCATTCAATCGTTGCTCGGTCACGAGTCGATAGAAACAACTCAAATTTACACCCATGTTTCTAACAAGAATCTGGCTGGGATTGTAAATCCGCTGGATAGAATAATTAACGAAAAGTCAAACGCAGCAATGATTCTAGATGATGGTCGTGAAAAAAAATAATAGTGACTATCCTTATTTACATTTGTTATGGGCAAGTTAAACACAAAAACAAGATGGTCTGCGAAAGCCAAAGGGTTGACCACCCAATGTGACAGAAATAAAATTAAAAAAGTGGAGACAAGAAAACCACTCTAAAAACCGGGAGAAATCTGAAAATCCATAAGAGTAGGAGTAAAATTTAAATCAAAATAAAATGGAAATTAAAGTTGTTCCTTTCGTTCCCCAAGTTACTGACGTGAATCCGGCTGCATCAGCAGCTTCAGAATTGCAATCAATTATCAATCAGATGCAAGATCAAGGTTGGGAATTTGTTAGTTTAAGTTCTTTGCAAACCTCTGTTAAACCAACAGGTTGTAACAATGCGCAAAACAAAGGCCAATCAACAGTGGTGAATATTCAATTATTGATTTTTAAGAAATAAATGCTTTCTAAGATTGGTAAATACTTAATTGAAATATATTGGAGTAAAATACCTGCTTCTGAAAGAAGGGTATGCATACACCAAGTAAGTTGTTCAGTTGCTGTTCATGAAAGTTTAGATAAATACGGTTTTATTATTGGCGTTAAATTGTATTTACAAAGGAGAAAGACCTGTAATGGAAGCTATGTAATTACGGAAAAGGATGATGCTGTAATAATTAAAACCAAATCAGGTCAAGTTTTACAAGAAAACGAAATAAATCCAGTCATTGTAAAAGAATTTAAAACCAGCCCATAACATTTTGTATAAGTAATGGCAGATGGTGTAGTAAATATCACGGTTTGTAGATCACTCAAACTGCGTAGCGGTTTGACAGGAAAGTGCCACGCAATCTGCCACTACTCATACAATTTACCGTTATGGGCAAGTTTAAAAAGCATAGCAGTTCAAGGCAGGCTGACCACCTAAAGTGACAGACAAAAAAGTGGAGACAAGAAAACCACTCTAAAAACAGGGAGTAATCTGAAAATCCATAAGAGTAGGAAGTACAAAAAAACAAATAATAATGTACAAATTAACTATCAACGGAGGATTTAGAGGAAATTTTAAGACTCCAGCAGAAGCAATGACGTATGTAGAAAAACATGCAAGTCCATTTAAACATAAATGGGTAATTACGGACAGGTTCCAAAAAGTCTATGCACAAGGTTAAAAGAGTGCACAACCCATTTAAATCATAATCAACAAACTATAGGGGGCAATAAGCCCCCTATAGACTAAAATGGCAATTACGATAGAAGAATTTTTGGAACAGTGGAAAATGCAATCGCTTTTCGGTGAACGTCAATTTAAACAACTTAATCATACCTTGGTTGAAGGACAATTGTTGTATGCATTAAGCTATAAAGCAAAGGATTCAGTAGATGGGGTGGAAAAGACCATTGAAAAAAATAGATTCTTTCAAACAAGAGTTCAAGGAGCGGATGAAAAGGATGATATTAACCCTAGAGGAGACCTTTATGTTTGCCAACAAATACTAGCTCAACTTGAGTCAGACTTTTTTAAAGATTATAATGACTTCATTGATGGTGAGGCAAGAAAGAAAACCAGCCCATAACATTGTATATGCGATAATTGCGGGGTTGCGTGGTAAATTGAACATTGTACAAGTAATAAACCTTTGTGCAAACTTGAAACGATACTGCCTTGAAATCCCGCAACTACGCATATACTAACCGTTGGCAACAATTAAAAATTAAATAATAGAAAAAATATGGTAATTTTAAATGTACAACACGAAGGATCATGGATAAAGGTCTATGACGAAAAAGGTAAAAAATCTTCTCAAATGTCTGGTAGTGGAAAATCTCTAGTAGGTATTGCTTCCGATTTTTTTGTTACCGAAGAAGGTTCTTGGATTAAGGTTTACGATGGAAACTGTAAGAAAATCAGTCAAATGTCAGGAAGTAGTAAAAATGTAATAAATGCTTCGGGAAACACTTTTACAACAAAAGAAGGAAGTTGGTTAAAGGTATATGATGAAAAATGTAAAAAAATAAGCCAACGTTCTGCGTAAAATATGAAGAAAAAACTTTACGACCTTTTAGAAAATGATGAATTAAATAATGGTAAGAAGTTCTTATTTGATATATTTCTTGCCATTATTATTCTGACTTCAATTGTTTTCATTTTTCTTGAAAACGAAAAAGGCGAGTTAACTCCTGTCCTTGATATTACGGATAAAGGAATAACTTTCTTCTTTATTGTTGAATTTCTTTTGCGTTTTTATGTTTCAAGCAATTTTCGAAAAGATGTAAAAGAACAAAATTTAAGATATGCTGTGATGCAGAAAATAAAGTGGTTTTTCCAATTAACCACTTTAATAGATTTTCTATCCATAATACCTAGTATTAAATTCTTTAGAATTTTCAGAACTCTAAGATTTTTAAGACTTTTTAGAATTCTAAAGGCCTACAGGTCAATAAAAACTTTCAGGGAACTTGATAAGATTTTCACAATCTTAAAAGGAATGAAAGAAGAAAGTAGAATATTTTATGTATTCTTCAGTTTCACAGTCTTTTTCATGATAATCATATCGTTTGCTCTTTATATTTCTGAAAGTGGAGAACCTGATAGTGAATTTAACAACTTTAAAGATTCAATATGGTATTCAATCCAAGTAATTGGATTTGGAGATAATACTCCTAAAACAATAGCTGGTAAAGTATTCGCAGGTTTACTTTTACTTATTAATATGGCTGTTTTTGGCTTTTTCGTTTCAATTATTTTAAATAAAATACAAAATATTATGGCTGCAGTAACCTCTGGAAAAATAGGGAAAATAAAACTTGAAAACCATATTGTTCTTTGTGGTTATACCAATTCTTCACAAAATGTAATTGAGGATTTATTAAAGGACAAATCCAATATCAATAATATCGTTTTAATTTCTCAAAAGAAAATAGAAGATGATTTAAACGGAGTAATATATGTTAATGCTGATTTTACAGAACTGAAATCTTTGACTGATGTGAATATTGACAAAGCAAAGTTTGCAATTGTTTTTGCAGAATCAAAAGAACATGACTCAAGTAGAGATATCGATTTAAGAACTGTTATAACGATTTATCATATCGAAACAATTAACCCAGAAGTTCATACTATAGCAGAAATTAACGATGAAGAAAATGCTGAAATAATCAAGGACAAAATCCAAGGAGATGAAATTCTGTATAAAGAAAAAATTGATTCAAGAATAATTTTAAATTGCATAAAACACAAAAACATTTCTCCAATGATTTATGAACTTTTTGGAGAATCCAATAAAGAAAGATTGGCAGAATCAAATTTGGAACAGTTAAAATTAAACCCTCCTGTTTCGGTCAAAGAAGTTAAATCGTTTTTCAATAATCAAGACGCAACATTTCTTGGATTTATTAACGATAAAAACGAATCTTTTTTATCTCCTAAAAATGACATCAACGTTGAAAATTCACATCGTTTAATATATATAAAAAACTAGCATGAGTTTTTCAATTAATGCCAATACTTATACTCTGAAAAATAAAAGCAGAGTGAATGACAAAACCATTTTAGGTAACGATGTCAAATACACTATTCCAATTTACCAACGTCCTTATTCTTGGACGGAGCATCAAATAAAAAAATTTATTAGCGATATATTTATATCCTTTTGGGGTACGATAAGAATAGTGCCTCAGAACCAATGTTTATTGGTACAATGCAACTTTCTGGATTAAATGATAGTAACGAAAAACCGCTCAATAAGCAATAATGAAAGTAAAAAACTTGAGAACTATAAAAAAAGTAAATTTAAGATTGTTAATTCGAAATTAATCGAGCAGTATAAAGATTGGGATTTAGATAAATGCTTATCTCGAAAAGAATATGAGATAAACAAGGTTATAAATTTTATAAATGAATAAAAAATAAAAGTTGCCAACAATCTGTATAGTGCATAGCACCCTACGGGATGCTACGACACCATACAGTAACCGTTGGCATTCATTAGAAAAAAGACAGAACATTGAACCAAATTGATGATTTCATATTAAAACTTTCGCTCGTTCAGAAAACAAATGACACGACCAA
>Ga0209198_1000713_pt1 | contig 28538 bp, 22 predicted proteins | sample COGITO_mtgs_1105_2_FD_184804 | JGI IMG/M metagenome (GOLD analysis project Ga0209198, IMG submission 184804) | Pelagic marine microbial communities from North Sea - COGITO_mtgs_110519 (SPAdes) (version 2) | ecosystem: Environmental > Aquatic > Marine > Epipelagic ...
CTCGTTGGGCTCACTTACCTTATGACTTACTTGAAAAAGTATCTAACCGAATTATTAATGAGATTGAAGTTGTTTCTCGTGTTGCTTATGACGTATCGAGTAAGCCGCCAGCGACGATTGAGTGGGAGTGATTTTTCCCCAAAATCTGTATACTTAAACTATAAAAATTTTATCAAGGTGAATTATGGATCAGATTCTTCTTTTTTTTAAAACCATCCTCATAGGGTTTATTTTATCTGTTTTAGTTAGCTGCGGTGGTGGCGGTGGCGGTGGCGAAGAAGAAAGCGATAATTCCGGTTCATCAGATAATTCATCAGATGTTCCGTCTCAACCGGATAATGATTCTGATATCACATACAGTGGAACGCTCGCAGATGGTTATTTAGTTGGGGCAACAGTTTGTCTTGATGTTGATGGTGACGGTGTTTGTGGACTTTACGAGCCTCAAGCGATCACTTCTGATGGAGGCGTATATACTTTTTCTGCAGATGATGACCTTGATGGTGCTCTCATTGCAGAGATAACACCTACTACAATAGATGAAGATACAGGAACAACAGTTGACGCTAGTTATAGGCTAGCTGCGCCAGCTAACTATGATTTTATTAGTCCAATTACAACTCTTGTATACAACCATGTCGAAAAGGGTGAGTCAGTAAATGACGCAGAGTCCTTAGTTGTTGGTAAAATTGGATTGGGAGAGACTTTTAATCCTAAGCTCGATTATATTGATGCCCAACGTCAGGAGGGCTCTGATCAATCTATTTATGAGTCTGCCCATCAGATCTCAAAAGTTATTGCGAGTACTTTGGCAGATGCCAGTGAAGAGATAAAGAACGAAAGCCCTTCGGCATCGCAATCTGAAATAAATCAATTGATGTCTCAGGAGTTAGACATCGTATTTTCTGCATTGACTGAAATCTCTGATGCGTTTGAAGGCGTGATAGTTCAAGATGATTACGTTTATCAAGATGACTGTGTACCAGGGTTTGAATTAGTTGGGAATCCGGTAATAACGGTTAAATTAGGTGATAGTTTCCCTTCCATGGATGGTGGTGTGGACATCATTGATGGATTCCCGTATTGGTCATGCGATACCTCTTATCGTTTTACTACCGGTTATGTAGATACATCGAAAAAGGGTACAAAGACTGTAAATTATTTAATTACAGATGCTTATGGGAATCAGTCAAGCTTAACAAGAAAAGTTATTGTAACTGATCCAATAATTCCTGATCCTATAGATCCTGACCCAGTAATTCCTGATCCTGTAGATCCTGACCCAGTAATTCCTGATCCTATAGATCCTGACCCAGTAATTCCTGATCCTGTAGATCCTGACCCAGTAATTCCTGATCCTATAGATCCTGACCCAGTAATTCCTGATCCTGTAGATCCTGACCCAGTGATTCCTGATCCTATAGATCCTGATCCAGTGACTCCTGATCCTTCAGAGCCGGAAAATCCTGTGAACAACGATCTTATTTGGGATGATGGTAATTGGAATGAAAAGGATTGGATTCAATGATAAAAATTTAAAGCAATTAAAATGTATTGTATGAAAAAAGAAATTATTTAATCTATAAGGAGATTATTATGAAGTTTATTTTAGGTTTCAGCTTATTTTTGGTTGCTCAAGTTTGCTTGGCAGATATTCCCCATTCTTTTACGCCGGGTACACCTGCTTCTGCTTCAGAAGTAAATGAAAACTTTTCCAGCTTAGATGAAAGAGTTGATGCCTTGGAATCTTCAAGCAACCAGGGATCAGACTCAAGTGAAACTAGCCATAGTTATCCTGCATATACTTTGCATACTATCGCAAAAGAGCTTACCTACACGCCGAAAGAAGGTGTTTTGATTGGTCAAGAGGTGTCAATTGGACAGAAAGACTATAGGATTTACAGGGTTCCTGTTAAGAGTTTAACTGATGATTCTCTTTATGCTATGACTCTGCCATTAGAAGGAAATTATAAGAGTTATCACACTAGCTCAAATCAAAGACAGTGTTATGCACCAGAAAATGAAAACTTAAATAACCATAAAGCTTTGGTTATCGACGAATTTGAAGTGTTATTAAATGTTCGTTGGAATAGATCATATCTCTTATCCAAAAGAGAAGATTACACATCTTCATTCGACGTTGATAAATGGATAGACTTGTCAATCTGTATCAAATTTGATCAATTTACAATCATTAATCTATGGGTAAGTCATATTGTAGATGTGGATGAATATTTACTTTGTCATAAAACTGGTTCTTATAGTACTAATGAGGAATGCCAGGAGAATACTGAGGGTTTTACTTTAGAAACATATGATTTGGTTGTTGATCAATATAATTCAATGTATTCCAACCAAGTAAGTTATGATTTAAAAGAAGCGCTTGATGATTTCATAGACCATATTTCAATAGAGAGGATTGAGTAGGGCATATAGTGTTTTTTCAATTATTTTTTATTATTCATCTCGATTAATGAAGTTCATATTTAGCGCAACTCTTGGGTAACTTTTATCTAATGAAAAAATATATCAACAATATCAAATACTTAAAATACAATAAAGCGTTGTCGACGATTGAGTGGGAATAATTGATGAGTAAAGCTTTACTTCGAGCCAGTTTGGCTGAATTCGTTGGTACTTGTTTTTTAGTGATGGTGGTTATTGGTTCTGGCATTATGGCTCAAGGCCTATCGGCCGATCAGCTCAGTGTATTGCTAGCTAATACCATCGCGACGGGGGTTGGCTTAACCGCGTTAATTTGGATTTTTATCGCTATTTCAGGCGCGCACTTTAATCCCGTCGTTAGTCTGGTGATGTTCTTAAAAAAAGAAATCGATGCTAAGCGCTTTATCGCTTTTATTATTTTTCAATGCGCCGGTGGTTTGTTTGGTGTAGTGCTGGCGCATGCGATGTTTGGTTTAGATGTTTTTCAGGTGTCTGACAATGATAGAGGTGGGTTTAATATTTATTTGTCAGAAGTGATTGCGACCTTTGGCTTATTGATGACGATATTAGGCGTTAGAAAGTTTCATTTACTTGCTGTGGCGCCGGCAGTTGGCCTGTATATCTCTGCCGGTTATTGGTTTACTTCTTCAACGTCTTTTGCAAATCCTGCTGTCACCATTGCGCGTGGCTTTAGTGATAGTTTTACTGGTATCAATCCAGATTTTATTGCGGCTTTTATTGCTGCTCAGTTAGTGGGTGCAGTTTTGGCTATGCTGTTTATGGCTTTTCTTCAAGAAGAATAATTTAACTGATTGGTTAATTGGGGTTTATTTAAATAATTATGGATCACTATAAACTAGTACTGCCTGAGCATATTAATCATTACGGCTATTTATTTGGCGGTAATTTATTAAATTGGATTGATGAGATTGCTTATATTACGGCGACTGTCGATTTTCCAGGGCGGCGTTTTGTGACGGTGGCAATGGATAATGTCGAGTTTCGCTACCGGATTGAAAAAGGTGAAGTGTTGTTGTTTAGGGCAGAGCAGGAGCGCTTAGGCAAGACGTCTGTCACTTATCGTATTAGTGTGTTCGGTAAGGTGAAAGATATTGACCCTGAACGCGTGCTGTTTTCAACGCATATGACGTTTGTTAACGTCGATGAGCACGACCAAAAACAACCTATTTAATGCTATATAAGAGCGCTATATAAAAACGCTATATAAAAACGTTAGCTAAGTTATTTTCTACGATCTTCCAAAAATTTAGCCAGCCGATCAATTGCATCGCCTAATACAAATTGCTCGGGTAAAAAGACGATTCGCAAATGATTTTTACTTTGCAAATTAAATGCTGAGCCTTGTACTAACAACATCTTCTGCTCTAATAATAAGTCTAAGATAAATTTCTCATCATCGACAATCGGGTACATCTTCTCATCTAACTTAGGGAACATATAAATAGCACCCTTAGGTTTGACACAGCTTACCCCGGGAATTTCAATAAGTTTGTTATAGGCAACATCGCGTTGTGCGCCTAGTCTTCCGGTTGGAAGTACTAGGTCGTTAATGCTTTGGTAGCCGCCTAACGCTGTTTGTATGGCGAATTGAGCAGGGACGTTGGCGCAAAGTCGCATTGACGCGAGAATATCTAAACCTTCAACAAAGTCTTTAGAGTCTTCTTTTTTCCCCGTTAATATCATCCACCCAGAGCGAAAGCCCGCTAGGCGATAGGATTTTGATAAACCGTTAAACGATAGGCAGAGTAGGTCATGCGCAAGCGTTGCAAAAGGTGTGTGGACGGTGCCATCGTAAAGTATGCGGTCGTAGATTTCGTCAGCGCAAACCACGAGTTTATGGTCGCGAGCCACTTGTGCCAGTTGTTCTAATATGTCTTTGTCATAAACGGCACCCGTTGGGTTATTCGGGTTGATAATAACGATGGCACGCGTGCGAGCGGTAATCTTACTTTTTATGTCGTCAATATCGGGTTGCCAGTCTGCTTGTTCGTCACAGACATAATGCACGGGCTTACCGCCACTTAATGTTACTGCGGCTGTCCATAGTGGGTAGTCTGGTGCGGGTACAAGGACTTCATCACCATCATTCAGTAGGCCTTGCATGGCCATAACAATCAGTTCACTAACACCGTTACCAAGATAGATATCATCAACTTCGACGCCTTCAACGCCACGTAGTTGACAGTCTTGCATAATGGCTTTGCGAGCAGAATACAGTCCTTTCGAGTCACAGTAGCCTTGAGCATCGGGGAGGTTACGGATCACATCTTGTAGGATTTCATCAGGTGTCAGCATGCCAAAGGCAGCCGGATTACCGATATTCAGTTTGAGTATACGGTGACCTTCATCTTCTAGGCGTGTGGCTTCACGCAGCACGGGGCCACGAATGTCATAACACACGTTTTGTAATTTGCCGGATTTTGAAATGCTGGACATCACTCAGTCTCTTTTCTATTGATATGTACGTCAAACAGGTACATCTAAATAACTATATCAATAAAGTCTATTCATTTTTATTGAACGTATATAACGATTATAGACTTACCTTGGGATAACTGGCGATGTAATATCTACATAAACCAACGTAAGCTAGCTACATATCTTGATCTTAATGGGTGATATATGACTAAAGTGATTAAAACGGATGCGCAATGGCGCGAGCAGCTGTCGCCTGAGGAGTATCAGATTACTCGACAAAAGGGCACTGAGCGAGCGTTTACGGGCAAATATAATGAAATAAAAGAGCAGGGGCAGTTCTTGTGTAAATGCTGCCAAACAGTATTATTTAATACCCAAGCTAAATACGATTCAGGTTCTGGTTGGCCGAGTTTTTATCAGCCTGGCGCGGAGGGTGCAGTCGCTGAGCATGTGGATGGCTCTCATGGTATGCAACGAACGGAAGTGACTTGTGCGAGTTGCGATGCGCATTTAGGTCATCTGTTTAATGATGGCCCTGCGCCGACGGGTATGCGCTACTGTATCAACTCAGCATCTTTAGACTTTACTGCGGTAGAAACCAATAAACATTAAACATTAAACGATAACTAAAAACATTTAGAGCAAGGCAAATGAAGTGACAACAAAATATCCCGCTCGATCATTTGATTGGATTTATACACAAGCACTTAAACGCTTTGCTTCGGTGCAAGATCTTGAATCCCAACTGCCAAGATTGGCTACCAGAAAGCAATTGATTGCTCGCTCCGATGCAGACTATCTTTCGCTGATATGTCGCCGTGTTTTTCGTTCGGGTTTACAGCATAAAATGGTTGATGCCAAATGGCCGGCATTTGAAAAAGCCTGTTATGGCTTTAATCCTCGAGCATTAGCGGCACTCAGCGATGAGGGCTTAGAAGATATATTGCAAGCTGAAGGTATTATTAGGCATTGGGGAAAAATTAAATCGATACGTACTAATGCGGTATTGGTTTGTGATGTTGTGCAATCGCATGGCAGCTTTGGACAGTGGTTAGCGGATTGGCCGAGTCACGATATTGTCAGCTTATGGTTGGATTTAAAAAAGCGAGGTGCCCATTTAGGAGGGCATTCGGGTTCGCGATTCTTAAGAATGGCGGGTGTTGATACGTTTTTATTGACCAATGATACGGTGGCAGTATTAGTGGGGCTGGGCATTGTTGATCGCGAACCTAAGTCCAAAACGGCCATGCTTGAGGCGCAAAAAGCGTTTGTTGAATGGGCAGAGCAAAGCGGGCGGCCACTTTGCGAGATCTCTCGTATTCTAAGTTATCTGGCGGGTTAACCCTTGTTATAAAGGTTATTTCTTTTCTGGGTAGCCTTTCATTTTGACAAAAGGGTGTAATGCAAAGTTGACGCCCTGACGCACATTGGCTTGGCTGGTGAATAATTTATCTCTTCGAACAAATCGACCATTGCCGCCTTTGTTAGGATCAAGTTTACGTGTAACTTCTAAACCGCCAATACTCTGAAATAAGCGCTGGCCATCGACATGATAAACGGTGACTGACAGTGAGGCTGCGGGTACCGTTTGACTCCAATCAAACCCTTGTGAAATACCTGTACCGGCACCTTTTATTTTGGGTTTACGCGATACGCCATCCCACTTTGTATTGCGATTAATATGATGACCAAACGAGACTTGTCGTTCAATTAAATCGGTAAATACAACGGCTTTGATATCTGTCTGTTCTTTTAATGTATTGATTGCGGTGTAAATTACGCGTTGAAAAGCTCTAGCATTAACTTGTGAAGTGACTGGGCTATAGGGTTCGCCGTATTTTCGTGTGGCATCACGCCAGGCTTTTTGAAACAGTGCGTTACTTTCTATTTTATAACCGCCAGCCTCTAATTGAGTAATGACTTCTTTATCTATTTTGTTTTCATATTCGTTTAAATAATGTTTAGAGGGGCTGCCTAAGTTGACATGCGCAATGATCACCTTATCGATGGGTTGCTCTGCCATTTTTTCGCTATTAATGACAAACGGGTAGGCGGTGTCATTAAATGAAGTGGTTTGGCAGGCGCTGAGCAGGATGCCAGTTAATAATAGGCTTAGCCATCGATGGATAGTTTTTTTATGGCTATCAAATCGTGTTTTAAATACTTGGTTTTTATCGAGATGGGTTGATGCTGAAAAGTACATAGATAAAAATCCTAGAAAAATAGAGAGGGGTGATTTATTCGCGATTCAGTAATGATGAATCGCTGCTCATAAATGATATGCCATTATTCTACCAATTGTGTTGGTTAATAACAGTCCCGGTTATCGGCTATAAGGCGATATAATCTTTAGCCTTTGAAATTTTCGTTGATTAAAAGTGAAGAGTTATGATGGTTATGAGTGTTGAGCAGGATCTTTATGTAACCCGCAGCGGTGAATCTAATCTGAACAGTGGTAAGCCACCGGTTATTCTGCTTCATGGTCTATTTGGTATGGGTCGTAATCTTGGTACCGTTGCACGTGTATTATCCGATCAATACGCTGTTTTTTCTTTTGACCTGCCTAACCATGGTCGTTCGCCACACAGTAATGCAATGACGATTGCCTCTATGGCCGATGAGGTTTTGGCTATGCTTGACCGCCTTGGGTTGCAGGCGGTGAATGTGCTTGGACACTCACTCGGTGGAAAAGTAGCCATGAGTTTAGCGCTTCGTCACCCATCGCGAGTGCATAAACTGGTTGTGGCTGACATAGCCCCGGTGACTTATGCATCGCAGCATGATGCTGTCTTTACAGGCCTTAGCGCTATTGATTTACAGCATGTGAAAAATCGTGCAGAGGTACAGCAATCACTTCAGGCATCAATAGAAGATACTTCTACCTGTCAGTTTTTAATGCAAAATTTAGAAAAGCAGGAGCAAGGTTTTCGTTGGCGCATGAACTTGCCAGCCATCATAAAAAACTATGCAGAGCTTCGTCAGGGTCTATCACTCGATAAAGATCATCAGGCTTTTGAGCGTTCGGTGCTATTTATTGCGGGTGAAAACTCTGATTATATTAAGCCTGAGTATAAGGCTGTGACTCGAGAGCTTTTTCCCAATAGCATATTCGAAGAAATTGCTGGTGCTAGCCACTGGTTACATGCTGAGAAGCCAGATATTTTTAATGCCTTAGTTTTAGCATTTTTCAAATAATAAAGGCTACTGTCTGTGCTATTGACTGAGTTTCAGTCCAGCTTCATTTTTGCTGATAGAGTTCTAATCTAAGGTTTTAATTGAATCATGCAGAGCGAGTTATGGAGAGAATGTTGCGTTTAATTGGGAGCGTAAAATATTTTTTTCAATTAATTTTATTGTCGTTTTCGTTTTTTAGCGTGTATTCAAATATCGAACAGGTCAATTTATACCCATAAAAACAACAGCTTATAGTTTTTTCTTCAATTTAAGCGTCTAACACACCATTGCTTGCCTATTAAATAATCAATTGACATTGCCTCCTCTGTAGGTATTATGTAGATCCCTTGGCCCCTATTTTAATTATTGGCAGGACTGGTTTATTCAGTTTGTCAAAAGTGAAATAGGGTAGACAGTTAGATTTAATCACTTAATTTAACTGCATTCTTAGCATACCGGCTTCTTTCTGCAGCCCACATGCATCTTATTTCCTTCTGACTAAACACTATGAATCCGTCCTCAATCGAATTGGATGAGGGATTTTTTCGTGAAAAAAATATCGGTATTGATATTAGCGGTTATAGCTTCTGTGTCAGCGAGTGCTGCACGTGTGTCTATGACTACGCCAGCAGCAGAAGGCGCTGCGAGTTATGAGTTTGAGGGGCAAACCCACAATGTGTTCAAAAACTTCATAAAGGATGAGGTTTTTCAACAGCACAATGAAAGTTTAGGTTTGGTTACCTCTGAAGAAAATGGGGGAGAAGAACTCCTTTATTTGGGTGCCTACAGGAATAGTGCTTTTGTTGATGAAACTAATCCGAACAACGACATTCAAGTTGATCTAAATAACCTTAACGTTGTTGATGGTAGTGGTAATGCTGGATTAACTGGAGATGTGTCGCTAGTTTTGTCTGCGGGAGTCGCTCTAGATTGGAATCTCACGATAGCGGATAACATTGAAGTTAATTCGATATTTATTTTTAGTGTAGCCGATCAGACCTTATCGATAAATAATCAATCTGTCGATTTATCATCCAGCAATCTAATCTTTGATGGTATCAATATTGAAACATCACCCGTTGGTGTATGTGGATATGCTTTGCCTGATGATGGTGAAGGTTGTCATACCGATAGAATCCTCGGTTTTAATCGACAGCTTCTTGATGATGAAGGTGATGAGTACGATACCAATGGGGCAGAAGTTAACTACCTTAGCGACCTGACTGATCTTTCTGTAACCAGTTTTAGTGGCTCTTATATTGTCGATGCCTTTGAAATTGGTATTGATTCTCAAGCAGCAGTAGTACCTTTGCCTGGAACTCTAGTATTATATGCCACGGCTTTGGGTTTGCTTACAATGCGAAGAAAGTCAGATTAATGATAAAGGTATAGTTTGGAATTTTAAGACGCTGTATGTCTCGATGAAAAACTGTTTTAACAATAAATAAATTACTTTTGGTTGCTGGTTAAGTTGTCGATATCGCAACCATGTATAGGAATAATAAATAATGCAGTTGGATACTAAAATGCTTAAAAAATGGATGATTTATAGCACTTCGGCACTATGGGTTTGTTTTTTTCAATCCCCCCTTATGGCTCAAAATATCTCTCCCGGTGCATTAGAGCCTGAGCGAGAAGTTCCAATGCTTCCTGATATTGTTGATGATAATATCGTATATGTTCCTCCTGTCGCTGCACGCCCCGTCGATGCTGATAGCGGTCCAGTGATTAACGTACAAAAATTTGTTGTGACTTACGATGAGCCAGAGCTTATTGCTAGTGAACAAATTAATAATATTAATAACCTCGTTAATGATTATCTTTTAGGTTCGGATAAAAACTTTAATTTAACTGAGCTTGACGATCTTACTTTTCTGGTAACAGAAAATCTTCGAGAGTCAGGTTTAATGTTGGCTAAGGCTATTTTACCGGCTCAAGAAATTGAGAGTGGTGCGGTAGCGATTCACGTATTTGTCGGTAAGTTCGGGGACATTAATAGCGATGCAAACCTTCTTTATAGCGACAGTGTTATCCAATACCCTTTTAAGAACGTTATCGGTGATGCCGTTAATCTTGAGTTTGTTGAAAGCAAACTTCTTCGTTTAAGTGATATGCCTGGCTTTACTGCTACTGCAGTATTTAAGCCTGGCAATGAAGTGGGTGAAACTGCGTTAACCGTTAAAGCCGTTAATGAAGACCCAGTAAGTTACTTTATTCAAGCCGATAACCATGGTGTTGAATCAACAGGTGATGCGCGATTATTACTTGGCGTTAAAGTGAATAATATTACTGGCCATATCGATCAACTGTCAGTAGATACAGTAAAAACATTTAGTCCGGGTGATTTACGCAATGCTCGAGTCACTTATCAAATTACTCATCCCAATTTAGTTCATACTTTTGGGCTTGGCTTTAGTAAAACCAGTTATGACGTTGAAGATGTTGCAGTACTCGCCTTAGGTATAGAGGGCGATACAGAAATTGGTGAAATGTTTATTAACTCGCAATGGATACGCCAGAGAAACGTTAACTTGGCTACGCGCCTTGGTTTGGCCGTTAAACGCTCCAATGTCGATTTCACTTCATTCAATGTTGAACAAGGCGTCGATCGCTTAACTGTATTAGAAGCATCGGTTGTAGCCGATTCGGTAGATACACGATTCAGAGGTGTGCACCGCGGTTCGCTAACATTTTCGCATGGCTTCAATGACGTTTTAGGTTCAATGGATGGCCAAGGCAATGGCGAGAGTTTAGGTATTGTTAATGGCGAGCAAGCGCTGCCAGGGCAATTTAATAAAGTCAGTGCCAGTTATAGCCGTTTACAATCGGTTGTTCGAAATAACTCATTATTATTCCACTTTAATGGCCAGTATTCGGACGATTCATTATCATCATTAGAACGCATGAGCTTAGGTGGCCCCTACACAGTGAGAGCCTATCCGGTTGCTGAATACGTAAGAGATACCGCGGTATTCACGAGTTTGTCTTGGGTTATTAATGGTGGCGTTTTTTCTGATGGCAACGCTTATGGCGAATATAGTTGGAGTGATATTTTATCGCTTTCAGTATTTGCTGATTATGGCTGGGGCAAGCTAAAAGATGCCAACGGCGGCCCTACAAGCTCAATTGAGATTGCTGGTTGGGGCGTTGAGACAGAGCTAACTTTTCCTAATATTGGTGGATTTGCTCGCTTTTCAGCAGCAAAACCGTTTGATGGATCAGAGGCAGCTAATGGCGAGAATACTCAATACTGGCTGAGCGTCGGTTTGAATTTATAAGCGTCGTTTTTTGGACGAATAAAAGAGTAAAAAAGTAGTTTCAGGTTGTTGATAAACCAATAGTTGGTTATAATTTGATCAATAATAGAGGGTTTTGTTAAACCACTGAAAGATATAACGATTTTATTTAGTCCTGCGGCCCACTGAATCAAATAGCCATTTAATAATTTAAAGCTACAGTTGTTGGTTAAATATTGTTGTTAATTCACCCCATTCATTAGACTTTGCGTATTTTTATCTTTTTCGCTCAGTCTTGATATCAGTAGACAGGGAATTACCCAAGTATATAGGTAGGTATGATATGAGTAAGCTTTCCGTAACACTTAGAAAACCGGTTCTTGCACGCACTATTGCAATGCTCACCTCGGCGGTGTTTATGCAAAATGCATCTGCACTCCCTCAGGTAGGTGATGCGACCTACGTGAATGGTGGTTCAAGCTACAGCGCAAGCGGTACTCAAGGCACTTTAACGGTCAGCCAAGATAATCGCGTTGTAAGCTTTTCTGGTGGCGGGATTAACATTGCTAATGGTGAAACACTTTCATTTAACCATAGTGGTGGTGCTGCTAGTTGGTCGGTATTAGCCAACGACATTAGTGGTAATGCCAGTAACATTAATGGCCTGCTTAACGGTAACGTTCAAGTGTTCTTAGTGAATCAAAATGGCATCGTTTTTGGTACAGGTGCGCAGGTTGATTTAGCCAGTTTAGTTGCTAGTACTCATGCTATTGATAGTACTGATTTTGAAAATAATAATTTACGTTTTACCACTGCCGGTGCGGGTGCCAGTATTAATGTGCAGGGCTTAACGTCTAATTTAACCGCTGCTCAAATTGCTTTGTTATCAGGTGATATTAATATTGATGGTGACATTGATATAGCAGCTGGCGATTTGAATTTAATTGCGGGTAATGAAGTGATTGTTACCTTTGATAATAATAATTTAATGCAGTTTGATATTTCTGAAGCGTTGCAAACAAGCAATGGTGACAGAGTTGTTGATATCGCTGCGAATACTGAAGTCAGCGCGAATAATATCAATATCCGCGCTATTGTTTCTGACCCTAAAAGCTTTGCGATTAATAACAAGGGCGTTATTCGCGCTACAGGTATTGATACTTCAACGCCTGGCGTTATTCGATTAATTGGTACTGGCGGTAAGATTCAGTCGACGGGCAGTGTGGATGCATCGGCGACCAATGGCAGTGTCGAAATGAGTGCCGGTAGAATTGCTTTAGCAAATCAGCTTAACGTAGGTACAGGAGCTGTATCAGTCACTATTGGTGATGGTACTAGTGATTCAGAGGGCCGGTTGGAATTTTTTGAAAATATGAATCCGGTAATGTCTAGCTTAACGATTGCAGGTGTAGCTGATGTTAACCGCCTTTATGGTTTCGCTAACTATCAGGTTACCGGTCTTAATGAAGGTACTGCAAGTTATGAGGGTATAGGCTCAGGTAGTGGCTGGGAAAATACAGCTGCTGTCAGCTTTACCAGTATTGGATATTTAGTGGCAACATCACAAGTCCAAAATAGTTTAAACATACTTGATGGCGCGTCTATCGATACATTAATTGGTGGCGCTTCTAATGATACTTTTAATATTGCAGGTACCGTTGCGATTGTTAAAGGCCTAGGTGGTTTTGATGTTTTTGATATGGCCGGTGGTATTGTTACTAATAGAATTGACGGAAATGCAGACGGTGATGTTATTAATGGGGTGTTTAACCCTGTAGGTAATACTGAAAGTGGTTCAAGTGATTTTGTTGCTAGCTGGACACGTGTTTCAGTAATTAATGAGGCTGAAATGCCACCAGTGATTGTTGATCCAAATGATCCGAGCGACCCGAGTGACCCCAGTGATCTAATTATAGATCCTACGCCTTTTATCTTGGCGCCAAATTCGCCGATGCCAGGAATTAACAACAGCAGTAATGCATCTCTAGGCTTAGTCTCTGATGATGAAAGTTTGAATTTGCCATGTGGCCATTCAGAAGGTCGGGATATTAGTGCGGTAGAAGATTGTGAAGATCCTGAACTTCAGCAATTAATTTCAAGCTTGGTTCACTTTAAGAATGACAGCAATGTGATTACACCGGTTTCTGCCAATCGACTTGATCGTGTTTCTGCTTACGTGGTTAATTCCAATCGATTTGATAAAGTGGTCTTTTCTGGGCATACCGATGACAATGCATCACAAGCCTATAATTTGAAGTTATCTGAGCGTCGTGCCTTAGCTACTGCAGATTATATGGAAGGTCAGGGCGTCGATTCTGAGATGTTTGAAATACATGCCTTTGGCGAATCGCTTCCTGCTCGACTTAATGACTCTGATGAAAATCGTGCATACAATCGCCGAGTGCATGTAGAGCTCAAAAGATAGCACTCTGCTTAAATGTTCGTCCCAAAAAACCAGCTTATGCTGGTTTTTTGGTTTTTGTGACCTAGGTTTGCAAAGCGCTATAAGAAATGCTGAAAATTGGTTGTATTACCACTTTTTTAGACTATTCTTTAAGAAATCAACAATAAAAGTGTTTTTTATGATCAATGCTAGTTTTGATCCATAAGCTTTTGTTGAATTAATAATAAATCGAGTTAGAAGGTAAAATGCGATCTAAATCAGTCTCTTACATAGCTAAAGCCACAGGTTTGATAAGTCAATTTATTGCCATCATGTCTGCATGGCTGAATGCTCAGGTGAATACCTGCAGAGTAAGTTGCTCATTGACAGATGCGGCGCGACGTTTACTGCGTTCACCTCAGTTTGATGCCTTGATGGATATGAATATCGCTTTCTTTACTTCGGATATGATGTTTTATCGTAGAGAGAATGCGGTAAAGCTTTGTCTTGTCGAAGGCCAGCAGACGATGATTTATCATGCTGCCTTTAGTCTCAATAACCCTGAAGCCTTTGCTCATCTAGAACGGGTTGCGAACCAGTCGGGTTGGTACTTATTAGAAGATCGCCGTAAAGTTGCTCATAAGGTTGAGCATGATCGACGACAGCGTGTTGTACTTGCCTCTATACGTTTAGCGGCAAGCTCGTTTTTATTGCATAACAGCTCGGTTATGGCGTCAGACTTCAGCTTAAATAGCGCTGCGGTTAGTGGACAAACACTCTTTGCAGCCAGTCATGTTAATGCCTCAACAATTGTTCGACCGTTAGGCTTATTCTCACCGACAACTGATTATTTTAATGAAAAGAGCAATGGCTTAGCGTTAGATTTACACGAAGCCCATAGTGATGCTCATGAGCATTCCGATATGGCAGTTGCCGACGATTTTTCTCCTGAAAAATATCAAGCCGTACTCAAATTGTTAGGGAAAAAATGGATTAAAAATAAACGAGATCCTGGTTATCTTGGTGACGATATTGATGAGATGGCTCAGTATATTGCTGCACGTCCTCAAGCTTATGAATTATTAATGAGTGTTCGCAAGCAGCCTTGGACTTTGCATCATAGGGCGGGAGAGTTTCGCTCTGATGTCAGAGGAACCAACTTTGACGTGAACTCGGTAAGAATTTATTTTGATACGCGAGCAGCTGCCATTTTGAAATCGCATGAAGCTTGTGAGGTAGACGCGGGACACTGTACAGCGAGCCCTGTTGATGCATTATTGCATGAACTGCTCCATGCTAAGCTGACGCTCACAGAGACAAGTGAGTTTATTCGAAGTGGTGGTATGAGCGGTGCCATGTATCCTTACCAGCATGAGAGAAAAGTGATAGCGCTAGAAAATAAAATGTATCGCGCTATGTCTGCTCATGATCAGCAACCTAGACCTTATCGCCGCAGCCATGTCGGCACATTGATTACAGCTGAATGTGCTACCTGTATAGGCGGCGTATAATATCTATCTAGGTCATATCTAGATCGCTAAAACGCATCTATTTCTTCGCCATCTATTCTGTTTTCTTGCTTTTCATTCCCTTGTTAGTTTTTTTAATTGATAAAATAAGCGCCTAGTCAATTAATTTTACTTTTGTAGCGCCTTAGCAAGCTATTCGGCATGCTTTTATCAACTACAATATTAATCTCATAATTTATCCTGTGAGGTTAATGATGGTTATCCTTGAACAACAATTGAAAACGCATATTGCAAGCGGTGCTATTGAGTTACCGGTGCTTCCTGCTGTGGGTGTCCAGGTGCTAGTGCTGACGGAAGATAAAGATTCAGATGCGTATGGCTTAGCAGGGCTAATCGAGAATGACTTATCGCTGACCAGTTATATTATGAAGGTCGCTAATTCAGCGGCGTTTAGCAGCTACGGTAAAACACAAACCTTGCAGCAAGCCATTGCTAAATTGGGTATGAAAAATATAGCGCAAATGGTTTTGACCATGACTGTTGGTCAAAGCGCTTTTAAATCGAATGCGTCAACACGCGAGATAACCACTTATTTATGGCAGCATTCATTGCTATGTGCTTTATGGGGGCGAGAGATTGCCCGCCTTTGTCATCTTAATTCCGAGGTTGTTTTTCTGAATGCCTTGCTTCATCAAATCGGCAAGCCTGTTGTGTTGCATGCTATTAACGAGTTATTAGGCGACCAAGAATTATTGCCTACGCGCGATGATTTACTGCGGTTAATCGAAAAACATCAAAAGACAACTGGCCTTAAGCTCGCTCGCTCTTGGCATTTACCTGAGTCGATTATGGCCACGATTAGTTATATCGATGAATATGATTTAGCTAAAGATATGCAGTTAGAAGTGGCAGCCGTTAATGCAGCACGTCTATTAGCTGACATCGTATTAGCCACGGGTGAGCCTGTTCGGTTTTTAGATGCCGTTGTTGATCAGGCTGTATTCAGTGAGCTTAATCTTTATAAATATGAAATTCAGTTGCTGGATGATAAGCGTGATGTGGTAGAGCAGATGATGCAGGCGCTTATTGTATAAGCCGACTATTAATAGATTGACGATAGATGGATTTACAGTTGATCAATTTTTTTTGCCAAATCAAAATCTCTTTGGCTAACACTATTGAATTCGTGAGTCGTTAAGGCAATATCGACCTTATTGTAAACATTACTCCAGTTAGGATGATGATTCGCTTGCTCAGCTAATGCTGCCACCTTGGTCATAAATTCAAATGCGGCAATAAAGTCTTTAAAGAAAAATTGCCGATAAAGCATTTCGCCCTGGAGTTCCCAGTGAGCAAGCTGTGTTGCTTGTTCATTGATTTCGGAATCTGTTAATTGTTCATTAGACATTCGGGTTATCCTCATTGAGTGGAAGGCGTTGTAATATCATGCCGCATTCACAGTGGTTGCTGTAAGGGAACTGATCGAAAAGTGCAAACTCTTTAACGCTATGCGTATTGCTTAGTGTGCTCAGATTTTCTGCCAGCGTATTCGGATTACAAGAAATATAAATAATCGTATCGAACCCTGCCACTAATTTAAGCGTATTTTCATCGAGTCCTGCACGAGGCGGATCAACCAATACCGTCGAAAAATCATAGCTATCGATATCAATATGTTTCAATCGTCTAAACTCGCGCTCATGCTTTAAGGCCGATGCGGTTTCATCACTGCTTAGGCGAATAAATTCAATATTTTCGACATCATTAATTAAGCAGTTTTGCTTAGCGAGTCGTATGCTAGATTTAGATATTTCTGTTGCTAACACCTTATTAAATTGTCGAGATAGCGGAATCGTAAAGTTACCATTGCCACAGTAAAGCTCTAACAAATCTTGCTTATTATTATCTGAGAACTGCGCTAAAACCCATTCAATCATTTTGCAATTAATAGCCGCATTAGGCTGAGTAAAACTGTTTTCTTGTTGGTGATAGCTAAACACTTGTGATTTTTCAGGCTGTGTTTCAGTCACGATAGGCAGTGTCTCAACCACATAGTCACGAGAAATAACCAGACGCTGTTTTCTCGCACGGCCTATCACAAAAATATTGAATTGCTGTTCTAATTGCCGCGCTTCAACCTCCCAAAGTTCATCTAACTGTCGATGATAGATTAAGCTAATGAGTACTTCGCCGCCTGTGGTGGTTAAAAACTCCACTTGAAAGAGTTTATGCTTGAGCGTGTTGGATTGATTAATTGTTTCAAGTAATTTTGGCATAAGCGCGGTAATCGATAAACTACCGATAGGGTAGTGATCGACCCTTACTGGCACGCTAGGCTCATCGGGCTCAAACATCACATAAAAACAATGATTATTTTCGCCTTGTCTGTCATGCCAAATACGAAATTCAGCACGCATCCGAAAGTGCTTTTTCGGCGATGAAAAAAGTGCTGGCGTCGGTGGATTATATGCCGCTAATAATTTCGTTATACACTGGGCTTTTTCATCCAGTAGTTGCTCGTATTGCTCGGGGGCATAGTTAATTGAAGGTATCGACAGTTTTTCTTGAGTCATGTGTTTGGTTTCGTATTACCGTAATGGAATTGCTAGCAGCGGCTGCTGTATTATGCTTATTTGATGATCATCAGATTAAGACGGTATGATAAATTATATGTGATTCTATTGCATAATTAATTCAAGGGCGATTCTAAGGGCTAATCAGGATAGCGAGAAGAATAAAGGTCGCTGCAGAGGTAAAAGAACGGTAAAAAACTGTCTTTAAGTATGTTTTACGACAGTTCAGTACTATATGATCTATGCTAAGTAGATAGGTATGTTTGAATGATATGTTTGAATTTAATATGTTTGAATAAAAAGACATTAGGATTAGGGATTTATGAATAAGATTTTAGTGACAGGTGGTGCGGGCTATATTGGTAGCCACACATGCATTGAGTTATTAGAAGCTGGTTACGATGTTGTCGTTGTTGATAATTTATCCAATAGCAATACCGAGGCGCTTAAGCGTGTAGAGTCGATCACTCAAAAAAGCATTACGCTTTACCCTATCGATATTCGTGATCGAGATAAAATGGAAGCGGTATTTGCTGAACATACTTTTTCAGCAGTTATTCATTTTGCGGGTTTAAAAGCGGTGGGTGAATCGGTAGCGCAGCCACTCAAATATTATGATAATAATATTTATGGTACTCAGGTATTACTTGAAACCATGCAGCGTCACGATTTATACAATTTAGTTTTTAGCTCATCGGCAACCGTTTATGGTGAGCCGGCGAGTGTTCCGATTACCGAGAGCTTTCCATTATCAGCAGTTAATCCTTACGGTCGAAGTAAATTATTTATTGAAGAGATGCTGCGTGATTTAGGCGTATCTGATTCGCGCTGGAATGCTATTTTATTGCGCTATTTTAATCCTGCTGGCGCACACAGTAGCGGTTTGATAGGCGAAGATCCTAAAGATATTCCCAATAATTTAATGCCCTATGTTGCGCAAGTCGCAGTAAAAAAATTAGCAGCGCTCTCCGTTTACGGGAGTGATTATCCAACGCATGATGGCACCGGTGTTCGTGATTATATTCATGTTGTGGATTTAGCCAAAGGCCATTTATGTGCACTTGAAAAGCTAAAAAGTGCTCCTGGCATCGTTCCATATAACCTCGGTACCGGTATTGGGTATTCAGTATTGGATATGGTTAAAGCGTTTGAAAAAGCTTCAAGCTGTGAGATTCCTTACAAGCTGGTGGACCGACGCCCTGGTGATGCGGCTATTTGCTATGCCGATGCTTCACTAGCAAAAGCTGAGCTGAACTGGCAAGCCGAGTTGGGTATTGAAGAGATGACAGCGGATGGTTGGCGATGGCAGTCAGCTAATCCCAATGGTTATGACGACGCTTAATTAAACTAACGATTCTTTTCGCTTGTCCCACAGTTGCTGAGCCAATTGCTGGGCTTGCGATATATTTTTTTCTACTCCCATGGTTTTTAACGCAATAGCGGCAGTGCCTAATACGGCTTTTAATCCATGGCTATTATACTTCGTTTCCTGCCATAAATTTAACAATAGTTGACTGCTAACATCGGTTTCGTCAGGTGCTTCAGCTTGGCGTGGAATTGTATAGAGCTCACTCTCACCGTTAGATAAGCCTTTAATCGTAATGTCGGCCTGCGGTCGATATTCCACTTCGCCACCTTCACCTTTAAATACTGCAGCATTTTTTTGCATAAGCAGTTGTGCAGCATAATGATGAGTATCGGTGTATGAAGGGTGGAAAACACTTTGTAAGGTGGTGTCTGACTCCAGCGGGTTTAACAACCTTGTCAGCGTATGCACGGGTGAGCGCAAACCCAATAATGGACGCAGCTCAATAATGTCATGCAGGGGCTTACAGAGGCTTTTAATAGGCATAAAACTAAAGTTATGAGCGTTAAGCTGTTGCTCGCATTGCTGCCAATTAGTGGCAGTGCTAATACCAAGCTGCTTAAGCACTTCTTCGCTATAAAGGCGGTTTGGTGTATGGCCGCTGGCACCGTGCATAAATACGCGATAGCCGGATTGAGCGAGCAGTAGGGCCGATAATAAAAACCACGGCGGCTGCCGTTTTTTGCCAGCATAAGAAGACCAGTCTAAATCTGGCTTTATCATCACCGGTTTATCTTTATTAATATATTCTCTACAGGCGAGAACAAAGCCAGCAATTTCTTCGGCCGATTCTTCTTTTACTCGTAATACCATTAAAAACGCGCCAAGTTGAAGTGGCTCAACGTCATTAGCCAATATCATTTGCATCGCTGTTTGCGCTTCTTGCAGCGTCAGTGAGCGTCGGCCGGTTTTCCCTTTGCCGATAGTACGAATAAATTGCGCGAAAGCATGTTCGTTAGTATTACTCATAAGCTCCAATTACTTTCTAGATTTCAGGCTATTATGCGTTAAAGCATCCGTATTGCATTATTTTCTCAAGGTGTTTTAGCCAAAAAAAAGCCCCGCAAGAGCAGGGCTTTCTAATATCAGTCTATAAAAAGGACTGATTTAATTATTGCTTAATCATCCATAGCGCCCAAAAGGTGCAATATAGAAGTGAATAAATTAACGATGTTTAAATACAATGAAACAGTAGCGCGAATATAGTTAGTTTCGCCGCCGTTAATAATACGGCTAGTATCAAACAAAATGAAGCCAGACATCACCAATACGATACCTGCCGAGATAGCCAGTGACATGGCTGGAATCTGTAGAAAGATATTTGCAATCATTCCGACAATCGCAACCAGCAAGCCGACCATTAAAAAGCCACCCATAAATGAGAAGTCTTTCTTAGTGGTAAGCACGTAGCCTGATAGGCCAAAGAACACTAATGCTGTGCCGCCTAAGGCTTGCATAATTAATGAGCCACCGTTGGCCATAGCCATATAGTGATTAAGCATTGGGCCTAGTGAACCACCGATAAGGCCGGTAAAGGCAAAAACAACCCAAATACCCGACGCTGAATTTTGTGTGCGAGGTAGGGCGAAGAAGATTAAACCTAAGGCGCCTAATGACATCATTAATGATGTGCCGCGACCAATGCCCATTGCCATTGTTGATGCGGCAGCAATAGCGCTGAACATTAACGTGATTGAAAGCAGCATATAGGTATTGCGAAGTACCTTATTGGTTTCTAAAACAGAACCTGAACGGGCGGTCTGAGTGCTAAAAATTTTATCCTGCATGGCGAATACTCCTGAGTTGATCTATTCAATTTACTGAAAATGTAAAATCGGTTTGCGTGGCTTTTTAGGCAACAAGCTAAAAGCGGCGCTAATACGGTAATATCATACTCAATACCTCTGCAAACGCAACGCTATTCGTATTAATTGCGCTAACATTTTGCCGAAAAATATCACTTTATTCGTGGCTTATCACAATCTATTTTGCCGTGCGAATCGTAATGAATACTTCCTTAGCCGCACTGCTTTATATTGGGGCATGTTAGGCTGAAATCAAGAGGGGAATCAGCGATAAAATTGAGTGATATTTCATCGCTGAGCGGTTAATTTCGTTTTTGGCTTCGTTTTTGGCTTCGTTTAAAAGCGGGAGTTAGTGATTAAAAGCCAGAAAAATCGATGAAAGTTGGTTATTTGGGCCAAATTGAATCAAACTCACAGCCCAAAGTACTGAATTAACTTAGTATTTGATAATCTCTTTACCATGAACCATTACCTTCATTTTTGAGTGTCGACTATGTTGCAAGCCCTTTTGACCGTTAAGGTCTTATTATCGCCACAGCGCAGCTTGATAGCTGCGTTTGTCATATTTTGCATGATGCTTTCCATAGCCTCAAAGCCGGTATTGGCAAGCTCGCCGGTGTTTGGTGAGCAGAAAGCAGCAGCACATATAAAGGTCGGCTTAGTGAGTGAGCAGGGCTACCTTGTTGCTGGTGAGACTGCGCAATTAGCACTAAGATTATTGCCTGATGAAGGCTGGCACACTTACTGGAGAAATCCTGGCGATACGGGTTTACCCACACGCGTTATTTGGCAGTTGCCTGAGCAATTTAGGGCAGGGAATTTAGAGTGGCCAGTGCCTGAACGGATTGATTATCAAGGAGCGGTCAATTTTGGTTATCACGGTGAAACTTGGTTGCCGGTCTCTATCTCTGTACCAGCTTCTATTTCTTCTGGCGCTATTAATAGCCAGGGTGAGATAGCATTATCAGCAACGGCAAAATGGTTAATTTGCAAAGATGTCTGTATTCCTGGAAAAGCTGAACTGACAGTAGTCTTACCTTTGCGAGATCGAAAGCTGGATAACATTCAAGAGACCACGAGCCATCCATTATTTGAAGAAGCCCGCAGTAAAATCCCTCGTTTAATTTATACCAATAACGCTGCTTATGCTGTGGGTGAGCAGGTAGATATTGCGGTTGCATTAAATGAGTTGCCAGCGTTTGAGCGCCTACCGCAAGTGTTTATTGGTAGTGCCGGTATTGTTGATAATTTTGATAAGCCAACTATTAAAATAATTAACGATCAACTGCATATATCTGCCAAAAAAGATTACTACTTAGAAGAGGCGCCGGAGTTGCTGTCTGTTTTATTAGTAACGGCAGCCGCAGAAGAGCAGGATCAGGTTAAGGCTATCGAATTTACTGCACGCAAAAAAGCAGTACTTGCAGTAACTAATAGCTCGCTTATTGAAGACGTCAAAGAAACTACTGCAGCAAGCTCATCTGATTCACCTTCAGTCGACACTTCAGCAGCGCCTATTAGTATTTTATATGCGTTGCTATTAGCTGTAGCAGGCGGGCTAGTACTTAATGCCATGCCTTGTGTTTTTCCTGTGCTGTCATTAAAAATTGTGAGTTTAGTTGAAAGCGGTAATCATAATTCAACAGAGCGAAGACGGCATGGTATTGCTTATACTGCCGGTGTTATTTTAAGTTTCTTATTAATTGCAGGCTTACTTATTGCTCTGCGATTTGCGGGAGAACAAATTGGCTGGGGATTTCAGCTTCAATCGCCTTGGTTTATAGCATTTTTAGTGTATTTATTATTTGTCTTAGGTTTATCGCTATCGGGCTTTATCGAATTAGGTTCATCGTTACAAAACTTAGGAGCTGGACTAGGTAATAAAGAGCGTTCAAGCAGTGATTGGCGTGGTTCATTTTTTACTGGTGTATTAGCCACTGTGGTTGCCACACCTTGTACGGCACCGTTTATGGGTACGGCAATGGGCTTTGCGCTGGGTCAATCGGCCGTGGTCGCGTTACTGATTTTTGCCGCTATGGGTTTAGGTTTAGCCTTGCCGTTTTTGCTTATCGCCTTTATACCGTTCTTAGCTAACGCCTTGCCTAAGCCGGGAAATTGGATGGTGCGGTTAAAAGAGTTTTTGGCCTTTCCTATTTACCTTACCGTTATTTGGTTGCTCTGGGTGTTCTCGCGTCAGACGGGCGGTGATGCGATTGCCTTAATGTTAGTGGGGCTAGTGTTGGTGGCGCTGGCACTTTGGATTTGGCGACAAACTCAATTCCGTGATGATGCTTTTATGAGTCGTGCTGTTGCTGCGTTTATTTTAGTGGCTGCAATTATACTGGCGCTTTATGCGGCGAGTGTAGAGCGTAATGATATCGTATTAACTGATACTGCAACGGTAGAAAGTGACGCGCAGGAATACACGCCAGAACGCTTACAACAAGCGTTAGATAATGGCGAAGCGGTGTTTGTTAATATGACGGCCGACTGGTGTATTACTTGTAAGGTCAATGAGCGAATTGCATTAGGAACGAATAAAGTGAAGAACGCTTTTGCAGCGCAGTCCATTACCTATTTAAAAGGCGATTGGACTAATAGCGATCCGGTAATTACCGAGTATCTAGCTACTTTTTCTCGTAACGGCGTGCCGTTATATGTTTATTACGCACCTGGCAAAACGGCAGTAGTGCTGCCGCAAATACTTACGCCAAGTATTGTTATTGATGCCATACGTTAGTGTTGTTTACGTTTAATGTAACCCAATCCCGTTAAGGCAGATAAAAACAAATAAGCCGCTGCAGGAATAGGGACTTCAGAATATACGACTTCATAACCGATGTCGGCAAAAGACGCTATCGTCATGTTACTAATGAATGTGGGTGAGTTTAGCCACCCCGTCATTAATTCGTAACGCAAATCATTATTGTTTGTATCAGTAATGCCCGTTAAAGCGCCGCCATTGTTAACTTCATTCCAGTGACCGCCTGCAGTGCCCGGGCCGCCGCCCAATTCGACAGGAATATACGTAGCACTGGTTTGGCCAAATTCAGTTTGCCATAGGCTTAGCGCATTGGCACCCGTGTATTGGCCGCTGCCAGAGGTATATACGCCGTTGGCTTCCCATAGTGTGCCAAGACCTAGCACGTGAGCCATTTCATGCAGAATCACGCTTTCGAGTGAGCCGTTGCTTTCTAAATTGTTGAGGTCAGCAGTATCGAATCGCATGTCGCCTTCGGATGCCAGTACATAGCCACCTATAGTCCATCCAAAGGTTGGTCCAGCAGAGCCAAGTGTACCGCCGACACCATCGATCGCTGTCCCTTCAGCGTTAATAACGATATTGCTTAGGAGACTGGCATTGACGCTAGGTTGATAGCCCGTAAGCGTAGTTTCCCAGAATTGTTCAGCCTGAGTGAAAAGCGTTTTTTGAGAATTAGATAATGTGCCGCTGAAATTAAGATCAATATAAATAGCTGAGGCTTGCTGCGATAAGCAAGATAATGTAACAAACGCGCAGGTACGCAAGTGCTTAAAGATGGAGTACATCTTTTTCTCCAGGGTGTGATTTACTTTCTAGCAATAAATAAAGCCATTCGGGGGAGAACGGTTTTACGTTTTATAATTATTAGATTAATCGTATCAGTCGAACAATCAATAAACAAGTATTAACGTGTAAGCTAATTGGCCGCATAATTGGCATAACGTTTTTTTTATAAGCTTATGATTTATATGAATAATTTCATTGTAATCAGTGCGGCATACTTGTTGTTAAATATATGAAAATCATAGTTTTGAAACAGTATGTGATAATGCTGAAAGCAAATATTTCTCTTCAGGTGATAGTTCTTTCGTTTTTATCGCCTGCATTGCAGTAACTATCGTTTTGAGTTTTTTAGCTACAGGTTTAGCTTTGATGCCTATAGCGTCGAGTGCATTGGCCGCATGAATTCTCACCATGGCTGTGGGGTGAGTGAGTTGTTTCATCAGGATTGCTAGGGCTTGCTGCTCATTACCTATATGGATAAGCGCTTCTGCGGCGGCAATTTGAACATCTGCCGAGTCATCGCGAAGTCGTTGTGAGAGTTCAAGCTTTGCCGGCATAGCCTGTTCTTTTAAAATAGTGCATCCCATCGCTGCCCAGTATCTAACAATGGGTTCTTGGTGCGATAGTCGCTGGGTGAGTAACGGTAGATTTTTTGGTTTCGCTAAACTGGCAATTTCTGCTGTTTCAATAATTAAATCGATAGGAAAGTTATCTTCTCTAACGAGTTCATAGCCGGTTTTGTTTTTAGTCCGTTTAGCGAGCTCTCCTTCGGGTATAAAACCTATATCTTTGTACTGTCGATTTTTTGCTTGCAATGCCGTGCGCATTTCAGATAACACAGCGCTGTAAGTGCCGTCATTCGCTAAATTGTTCACTTCCCAGGGGTCAACGCTCGTATCATATAATTCTTCGCTAGGACGCGCTTGCCAGAAGCGTTGCTGAGTTTCATTGCATTGATTCTGTTGGCAGGCTTGCTGCCATGAGCGTACGGATGCAGCTTTCCATAAATAACTTAAATGCTGTCCATTAGGACGATGCGGCATATAGTTACGAATATATTTGAATTTCTCATTACGCAATGCGCGCACTAAATCTATGCGTGCATCCATACGGCCACGATACAAATAGTTATATTGTTTACGGTTATTGTCAGCGCTGCTAAAAATGTTTTCGCCATGCATATGAGCAGGTTTTTTGATGCCGGCCAAATAAAGTAATGTAGGCGCTAAATCAACAATATCAATAAGCTGATCTGTTCGACTGCTCATTTCATGATTCAATAAGTGTTGATATTTTTTTGGTGCATGGACCATAAAGGGGATTTTGGTGCCCGTATCATACAAGAATCGTTTACTTCTCGCGAGCGCACCACCATGATCGGAATAATAAAATACTATGGTATTTTCGAGTTCTCCAGCCGCTTCTAATTCAGTCAGCTTATTACCGACGATGCTATCCATTTGTGTTATACGATCATAATATAATGCCCAATCATTCCGTATTTCTAAAGTATCAGGGTGGTAAGGCGGTAGGGTGACGTCTTCAGGGCGGTGCAGGCGTTTTTTGAGCTTTCTATGCAAGCGGCTTTCATGAGATTCAGATATATTGTAGATATGAAAAAAAGGCTGACCCTCTTGGCGGTCTGCGTAACTGCCTTTATTCCAGAGCTGGCTATCAATCGCTTGCCATTCTTTATGCTTAAGCAGTTTACCATCGGGTATGTCTGCAGTAGCGAAGTTGTAATCGGTTTTACTATTATTGGTAACGTGGTAATTCGCCGCTCGTAAATAGTGAGTATAGGTTTTAACGAATGCTGGAATTTTATTCCGGCTACGCATATTACCGGTGCCCATAGCATTCGCATGCATCCCCGTAATAATTGAAAAACGAGTGGGAGCGCAAACAGGAGAGTTAGCAAAGGCATTATCGTAAACGATGGATTGCTTAGCGAGCTTATCGATATTAGGCGTTGTAGCGAAGCTATCACCATAGGCTCCGATTAAAGGACTATTATCTTCACTCACAATCCATAAGATATTAGGCTTCTCAATCTTTGCATCGAGGGCAAAGGCCGTTGAGATAAATATCAATGATATTGCTGAGTAAACAATACATTGATTAACTATCGAAGCCATTATTTTTTTATAAGATATCATTTTATTTTTGTCGATGATTCGTTGATAAAGTTTGATTACATATCATATGATGATTTGATCAATAGATTAAGTCATTCACGTTAATACTGTTCTTATGTCGATTTTTTTATAAGTGTTTTTAATCGATCGTTATTAAGGGCATCTTCTATGCGAAAATCCTTTTCTATCACAGACTACCATTTCGGTCTCTAAGCCTAGATCACCTTGCTGAGCCATCCAGTTCGACAAATGACTTTTTAAAGTTATGATTTCATCTTTATACTGAGGTTGATCAATAATATTCACTTGCTCAAAGGGATCTTTAATAATGTCATAAAACTCAAATTCAGGGCTGGTAGCATAGCGAGCATAATTGCTTTTATTGATTGCTCTCTCCGCTTTAAGCTCGTCTTTAAACCAAGCACCTTGAGTGAGAATGTTAGAGAAAGCACCTTCAGCATAAATATTATGAATGAATTTATATTGCTTACTCCGTATCGATCTTATGGGGTAGGGTGCGCCATAGTGGACATTTAAGCTGGTTTGAATGCCATAAACATAGTCTTTATGTTCGGTAGCTTGACCTAACAGTACGGGTTTAAAGCTTCTGCCATCGAGGTTATCAGGTACAGTTCCTTTAACCAGATCGGTCAGTATAGCGTTATTTTAGTTTAAAAAATAAGCTCTAATATTTAATTCTAAATGCAAAAAGCTCCAATAGTAAGGTCTGGACTAATATTGGTAATGTATCGGCGGGCTACAGAGCTCTTCATGATTTAATAAGCTGATACAGATCATTCGCGTCATAACCTCAGTTAATGGCATTAAGCGATACTTTGTCTACGTGTTGGCTAGGTCCTGGCTAGGCACTGTCTAATCGTTAGATAAGCAAAAAATTTCGGAGGCATGTCGCCATCCTTATATTCGTGGCTATCAGTTAGTCGCGAATATTACTGAATTTAAGACGTGTAAAAGTGGCCCTTTTACAAAGGTAATTGATGGTCCTGATGATGCTTATTTTGATGGGAAAGTAGCCAGCAAGTTGCTTAAGTGATTCATGCAGATCAATACACGTTAATTTAATGGTTTGATATTAATAACCGAGTTAGAGCGCAGGTGTTATATGACAATAAAAATGATCATGATGAAGCGCAAAATCTATCGCGTATCGTATGCGTATAAGTCAGTATTGAATGGCTTAAGTTAGCAGTTAGAGGTATATATTAACGGGCGAAAAAGAAAGAATTATTGTCTATGCGTAAGTCAGATTTAAGATTACAATGTTAAAATTAATTAATAAATTAATAATATAAATATAAATATAAATATAAATATAAATATAAAAAATCCACAAATTTACTCTAGCAGAGAGACATAAAGAATATGCATTATAAAAAAATACTTTTAACCTTACTTTTATCGACTTTTGTTAACAGCGGAGTTAATGCCTCTAATAGTAAGCAGCCGAATGTGTTGTTTATTATGGTCGATGATTTAAGAGTGGAGTTAGGTGCTTATGGCGGAGAGCATGTGCAGTCTCCGAATATTGATAAATTAGCAGAGCAGGGCACACGTTTTGCTAATGCTTATGTCAGTGTTCCAGTTTGTGGGGCATCACGTGCTAGCTTGTTGACCGGCATGAGAGCGACAAAAAGTCGTTTTAAGAACTTCTCCACTTTGGTAGATAACGATGCCCCAGAGGCTACCACTATATTTGAGCAGTTTAAAAATAATGGCTATGCAACAGTCGCTTATGGGAAGATTTTTCATCACAAACAAGATACAGCTAAAAAGAGCTGGTCAGCAGGGAAAGTTTCGACTGCTGAAAAAGATAAAAGTCAAAGAACGGGTTGGCGTGATTATCACCTGCCTAAAAATATAGCTGAGTATCAGGCAACGAAAAGAGGCCCTTCAACAGAGATGTTTGATGGTCCTGACGAAACATATTTTGATGGTAAGAACGCTA